>Ga0307508_10003439_pt1 | contig 16007 bp, 9 predicted proteins | sample 9_EM_MG_FD_203089 | JGI IMG/M metagenome (GOLD analysis project Ga0307508, IMG submission 203089) | Populus trichocarpa ectomycorrhiza microbial communities from riparian zone in the Pacific Northwest, United States - 9_EM | ecosystem: Host-associated > Plants > Roots > Unclassified | place...
GAGGGCACAAGGGGAGCTTGCAACGAGCCGCCACTGCGCGGACTGCGGACAGGAAAACTGGGCAAAATGTACGCCGCCATGATCTAGATAGGTCGTATGCGAGTATGATTAAACAAAAAAAAAAAAAATGAGCAGTATACAATATCACTCGCATCGCTCTGATCCTTTAACCAACCTTCAGTTCCCACCGAGAGCGCCCAGGCAGCAATCCGAAGGATGGGCTCAGACGAGCCCGGCCCCGACCAGAGGTATGCCCTTGAGGCAGAAGCACATCGTAACCATCCGCCGGAGAAGGTCGGGAGTTACGATCGAGCTCCGATGGTGTCCTGCCCACAAGGGGGTGCCGGGGGATGAGAAGGCAGAGGAATGGGCGAAGCTGGCAGCGGACGAGCCAGATGCCCACGGCGTGGAAATTCTCCGATCTGGGCGGTACGGCAGCCCCCCAGGTCACTAGTACATTCAGTGCTTGATCACAAAGGTCAAGTGGCAGGAAGCAAAGGTGTGGGCGGGGTCCAAGGTTGCTGGGAGGAGATACGGTACAGCCGACTTCGGAATCACGCTAGAAGCCCGACTCGGGCCCGGCAAACGCCAATAAGCGGCTTGCTGTGAGGTTCTACCAGTTGAAGACGGGGCACTACCTTACTAGCAATACCTCGCGTGGACGAAGAAGCAGCCCACCGCTAAGTGCTGGTGGTGCCTTACAGGACCCAGGCTCGGGAGCACCTCTTCAAGTGCTGCCCGCTCTGGAAACACCAGCGGAAAAATCTTGTGGGCAGAGGTGCGCAGAGAGACAGGGAGAGGTAAGGACCGGTTTAAGATCCGGGACCTCTTCGTCGACGGGTGCTGCAGCAGGTGATCTTGGACTTCCGCTCCACCACGGACATGGGGAGGCTGGTCCCAATGCCGGCTAAGGAAGACGCATAAAATGAGACATCAGAATGGGAACTCCGGGAGGGGAGGGAAAGGGAAGAGGAGAGGAGGGCGGAGGCCGAGGAACTGGGCACCGGGGTGAAGAACAGCCGCTGTTGCTCCCCACGCGATCCCTTTTGGCATCCGTTGAGGAGCGGTAGGATCTGGAGGCGGCTTTACTTTGTTCTTTTCCTTGTTTTTCCTTTGTAATTTCCTAAGTGCATTCTATCGCTTTTGGGACAGGCTTGGGCGGAGGGCAAAGGGGAGCTTGCAACGGGCCCCCTTCGTCTCGGACTGTGGATGGGGAAACAGACAGGTACATATCGTCATACTCTTGCTACGTAAGTATGTCGCATACGATGTATGACTAAACAAAGAAATAATCCCCGAAAACGATTGCAAGATGATGGATCACGCAATTCCTCCGTTCATGCACTTGTGTGCAGTCGCACCCGCCATGTCTCAATAGGGACTGTTGTTCCCCAATTCTGGGTTAGAAACACATCAGGAGACAGATTCAGTATGCGAGAGCGGAAGTGGGAAGTTTCCACGGATCTTGGTAGATCTCGGGATGTCGGCCAACGAACCGCGAATCCAAATCATATATAGCGCAGCCTCCCAACCAAACCAGAAGCAATTGATACATATTATCCAGCCCCAGCCCCACTAACCGCGGTCATAAACTCGTTACGTAAGCCCATCGTATGCTTACCCCATCGCAAAGCCAGCTCCACAAGTCGCTCACTCCTTCCGCTGTCACAAGACAAACCACCGTTGTGTATGATACATCATCTCTTTTCCATCGCGCTTGCACATCCGCCTAACCGACGCGCTCTTTCCAATCGTCGCCGACCCTGGCAACGTCGAGCACCTTGACCCCCCTTCCCAGCCTGCCAGTAGCATCCGCGATCCGCTGTCCCTCTGCCGGTTCCTCAACCGAAACGACAACGCCGCCGACCCATCTGCCGCCGAGGACTTCCGTCACAACCGCGGCGTCCTGCCCCACCAACGAGTCCTCGATATAGACGTGCTCGGGAGCGAGCTGCTTCAGCATGGGCACGAGACTCTTCTCGTCGGCGTAGGGCATGACGAGTTCCGTGGGCGCGTCCTTGTGGAACATCTTGTGCGCCTGGGCGTAGACGGTTCCTTCGTCGGCGCTGTTCTCGAACGCGGCCGCGTCGCTGGCGTTGAGTGGATGCGAGGTCATGCTCGGCGAGTAGATGAGCACGAAGACGTCGGCGAGGTGCAGCGGCAGCGGGCTCGGAAGCTGCTCCATCATCGCCGAGGGCACCGTCGACTCGTGCACGACGAGCGCGATCGCCTTCTTGCGCGGGGCGACGGCGAAAACGCCACCGCCTCCGCTGACACCACCACCAGCTGCGGCAGCCCCCGTGGACCCGGAGCGGCGTCGTGTGCTGGGGCGCCGTGTGAGCTCCGCATCGCTCTCGTGCACGTGTGTCGTGTTTTCGGTGTCTTGGCTGCCGTTCTCAGAGAAGAAGTAGTAGAGCGCAAAGGAGGCCGCCACAACGGTCGTGGTGAGCGCGATGGGTACGGTGAGGGCGGAGCGACGCAAGCGGCGGGCGGACATCGGAGGTGGCGTAGGTAGTGGGGGATTGGTTTTGGTGGATGGATGGGGGGAGGGGCGCGGGCCCTGTCCTGGCGATGGGTGGTCTATATAAGAGTTTCGTCAGGAGGTCGCGGGGAGGACCGAGGGGGGAGGGTGATGTGAGGTGTATGTTTGGATTGGTGCGTCGAGTTGTGTCGGTGGCTGGGGCAGGCGCAGGTTGGCTGAGCTGGCATGGCAGCAAATCTGAGTACGCAACAATGCATTTCACGTGTTGCGGTTTGCTGAGTAGTGTATAACATTAGCTGAAGCGAAAAGTTGCATTCGGACGCTAAGCCTAACTGCACTAGCCACACGCCTCACCCGGCCAGCCACACGCGGTGACACTCTGGCAACACCTTTGGTGTGGTCTCCTTTTTCCGAACCGTGAAAAGCTTCAACTCACCCACCACCACCCATCGCCCCGCCAAACAACACATACCACTACCGCACCGACACGAGCCCCCTCCATCGGGCACGAACCCCCAGATTCTGATCGCAAGAAAACATATGCATACACCCAAAATGTGGCTCTCCTCCGTACTTCTTTCCTGTCTCGCCGTCGCTTCGGCGTTGAAGTTCGACCTCCCCGCGCAGCAGAAAAAGCACCTCAAGCCACGGTGCATCCGGAACTACGTGGGCAAGGACACATTAGTGGTCGTGACGGCGACACTTTCGGGTACGAAGGGAGACGGTCAGACCGTCAACATCTACGTAGGTCTTCTTCACTACCTACCTACGGGATCGGCTAGTTGCGAGGTGGATTGGACTGGAGGGATTGGACTGGACTGGATTGGACTGGATTGGACTGGACTGGATTGGGTGGATTGGATTGAGACTGATCACCCAGAGCGGGCGGCACGTGGCAGATCAAAGATACCGTCGGGAACGAGTACGGAAAGGCCAAGGATGCGGTCGGCGAGACGCCTCTGGCGTTTACTAGCCACGCCGAGGCCGCGTTCGATGTCTGCTTTGAGAACACGCTCTCCGATGGTACTAGCCCCGGACCGCCTTGCTCGTGTGTGTGCCTGCTGACCCCTTCCCTCCAGGTAGGAAACTCGGTCTCGCGCGCTCCATCGAGCTGGACGTCGACATAGGTGCCGACGCCCGCGACTGGTCGGCGATCCAGGCCGCCGAGAAGCTGAAGCCCGTCGAAGTCGAGCTGCGCCGCATCGAGGCCGTCACCGCCGAGATCGTCAACCAGATGGACTACCTGCGGCGGCGCGAGCAGAAGCTGAGAGACACCAACGAGAGCACCAACGAGCGCGTCAAGTTCTTTTCTCTGGCGGTCATGGCCACGCTGGTCGGACTCGGCGCCTGGCAGGTCGTCTACCTCAGGGCGTACTTTAGGAGCAAGCACCTCATTTAGTAATTTGGTAGCTGCCGCGAAACGGGATGGAACGACGGGATGGGATGTGTTCTTCTTCTGCATCTTCGATGGCGAGAGATATCATGGGAGCGTTGACGAGACGAGATAAGCGAGTCGGATTGTATCAAAAGAGCACGCATCTCGGGAGTAATGAATGTTGTGATGATTTTCCGAGATTCTTCCTCGATCTTGTGAGGGGTGGAGTGGCTTTCCATGGTATGGGGTCCCCCCACTCCTAGGCACGTCACTCTCCGAGTGCGCGCCTGTGGTCCTGTGGTAGCATGCCCGAGGTAGTCGTACAAATGACGTTTATGTACCCACATGAGGGGGGCTTTCTTGTTAGTCGCCACTCTCTCAAAAAAGGAATTAAAAAAACATCCGTCGGCGAAACCGTCCCCACTTATCCCCTCACATTCGAAGAGTCGGCTGGCGCCTGCTTCGTAAATAGCGAGCGAGTTCCTCGATCAATGACTGCAGCTCCTCCCCACATACTCGCAGACTGGGATATCCTCTGCTTATTGGCGCCGCTGGAGGGAATCTTTGCATGCGGTCCATCCCAGTGCTGCTTAAGGAGGAAAAGGAGCATCTGGAAGATATGTTGGCCACTGGCCAGCAGAGACCGAGTGTTTGCCCAAACACTCACCGAGCCACCGCCCATCTAGGATATGGCAAGCAGAATTGCGACTTGCAAGATTCCTGTGGATCAGTCCGACGATCCCCGTGCATCATTTCGACCGCCCAGCAAAGCGTTAGAGGGATAGACAACTTTCTCGCCGTGCTTTTGCGGCTTCAATCACACCGGCTTCGGCGTAGAAGGGGCAATTCTCGAAGGGTGCCTACAGCAGGCCAGCCACAGAACAGAACAAACATGCGGAGAGGGGGGAGCGAACTCACGGAATCGTGGGTCTGATTGCAGCCATGCTTGGATCCTCATCCTTGTGCTTTGAACCATTGTCGGGATGCGTGACAGTGCGTTGATGGACTGCAGAGGTGAACAGGCGAGGAGTGGGCCGTGAGCTGCTGCTCCACTCGCAGAACCGACTACACTATGCTAATAGACTGGCGAGACAACCTCCGGGATGCGGTATGCTGCTTCGACCGGCCCCGCCGCCCCCCAGCACTGAATGCCCTCACCTTCGGTCTGTCGGTGCGGTGCTCCTCTCGGACCGTGGCATTGCGTATCTATCTGCCCGTCGCTCGCTGCTACGAGATACCGCCTTGTGTTGTCTGCCTCTGGGTGAAGTTTTGAGCAGGGGGAGGAATGCTTTGCGGTGACACGGACGGGAGCTGTGGGAAGGGGGCGACGCGGGGCGGACTACCGTCAAGCTCAGCCAATGAGGCCAGGACACTTGATGGACGTTCTAGCGTTCAAGGGTGAACAGTGAAAGAGGCTGATGGTGATACTCTGCGGGAGAAGCAGAACTCTCGTTCATTGCAAAGGTTCCAACACGTGACCTCTATAATATGCTTAGCAGCAGAACGCCACAGCACTCGCCACCGACGGCACGGCCTACGCAATCCCTGACAACCCTGGCTGTTGTTCATTTTGCGAGCCCTCACGGTCCCCTTCGCTCGACACCAGCACCCTCCATCACAGCCCGCTTCTCATCTTACCGCCCACAGCAGGTGAGAAACACGCCCACCAGCCGCACTGGATCCGTCCAGCCCGAGAAAAGAAAGAAAGAAAAAAAAAAGGAGACGAACACCCATTCCCAACCCCAACCATCCACCATTCTACCGATAACTATCTCCCCGACTTCACCAATTCTCTCCCCGCGCCCATCCAGCAGCTCCGTTTCTCGCTCAATACTCTGTCCTCAGTCACTCCCGGCAATCCCCATGGCTACCGTCTCGTCGCTCGACAAAGACCTTGCACGTCTGCGGAAATCAAAGTACACCCCCGAGGCCGCTGCAGCCGTGAGCACATGGCTGAGCGCGACTCTCGGCGAGCCGCTGCCGAAGGGCGATTTGATGGACATTCTGAAGGATGGCACCCTCCTCTGCCGGTATGCCTGCCCGCTCCCTCCGCCTTTCCATCCAGCTGACTCCTCGCAGTCTCGCAAATGTGCTGGCTGCCGCCACCGGCGGCACCCAGCTGAGACCGAAGAAGTCGGCGATGCCGTTCGTGCAGATGGAAAATATCGCCCAGTTCCTGACCGCAATCTCGTCGCCGCCCGTTTCGCTGCCGCCGCACGACCGCTTCCTCACCGTCGACCTCTTCGAGAAGAAGGATCCCGCCCAGGTCCTCCAATGTCTCGGCGCCTTCTCCCGTGTCGCCAACAGCCTCGACCCGGCGGCGTTTCCGGACACAGTCGGTGGCCTGAAGGGTGGTGCGGTGCCGGTCGGCACGGGTGTGGCGGGAAAGGCGGCCTCCCCGCCTGTCCCAGGGAAGAAGGTAGCCGTCTCGGCCTGGACGAAGCCGGGGCAGGAGAAGGCCACGACGCCAGCTTGGAATGTCGCGCAGTACGGCTACATGGGAGGTGCCAGCCAGGGAAATCAGGGAATTATGTTCGGCGGCCGGCGACAGATCACTGCCACCCCTCCGCTAGCAGCGGGGGCGATGGCGGGGCCGGGAGCTGGCACGCCGAAGAAGGTGGAAACCGCGACCGCGCAGGAAAGGGAACGGCTGAAGAAGCAGAATGAGGCCGAGAGACTGGCCCTGCGTAGGCGGGACGAGGAGGAGAAAAGTGACCTGTTGAAGAAGCAGGCGGAGGAACGGACCCTAAGGGAGGAGATGCGGCACCGTGAGGAGGAAAGGGCTCGAAAGGCAGCAGCTCTTAGGCTCGAGGAGGAGAAGGCTCGCAAGGCGGCGGTGTTGAGGCACGAAGAGGAGGAGAGAGCTCGAAAAGCGGAACTATTACGATTGGAGCAAGAGGCCGCGCAAAAGGAAGAACTGCTGCGACAGGCGGCTGCCGTCCGACAGCAGAAAGAGGCCGAGCTTCTCCGACGCCGACAAGAAGAAGAAACCAACGCCGAACGAGCACGCCAGGAAGCCGAAAAGCGCCGGTGGCTGGAAGAACGGGACGAGGAGAACCGCGCGCACCAGGCCCAGGCTGAAGAGCAAAAGCGTCGATGGCAGGCAGAGGAGGACCAGCGCAGGAAATGGCAAGCGGAGAAGGATCACCAACGCGAGCTCGAACGCCAACGCGAACTCGAACGCTACCGCGAATCCACCCGTCTAGGCGAGGAGCGCTCCCGCGTGTTCGACTCGGAGCTGGCGCGCGAACGCGAGCGAGTGCGGCAGCTCGAACGCGAGCTGGAGAAGGCACGCGAGCGCGAGCGGCTCTACGAAGCCGAGAAGGAGACCCGACGGCGGGAGGAGACGGAGCGGATGCGACGCGACGCCGCGGAGGTGATACGGCACCGCACCGGCGAACGGAACCGCGCGACCATGCCCGTCCAACGCACCGGCGAGCGATACATCGTCTCCCATCTCACCGGCGACCGCCCGATGCCGGCCCATGTCGTCCGCCACAACGACCGCGAGTCGGCAGAACTGGAAGAGGAGCGTCGGTTCCTCCAGGGCGCATGGGCACGCGAGGCGATCATCACGCCGCCCATCACCGAGCCCACCGACTCTCGTCCGTCGAGTCTCAGCAAGCTCGGGCCCGCGATCCCGCCTCGAGCTCTCCCGACTCCTCCGAGAAAACTACCCCCGCCGCCTGCCAAAGCCGTCAAGCAGCAGGACAGTTGGGAGCGTGGCGACGACGATAGGCCGCTCAGCTCGAACAGCGAACAGGTGCAGATCAACTGGAGCCGGTAAGTTTCGCCGGCGGTCGAAGATGTGTCCCGTCATGAATGCTGACCCAACGCAAGGATGTCGTTCCTGGAGCGCGAACGCGAGAAGGAGCGCCAGCGCCAGCGCGAATGGGAGCGGGACCAGATGGAAACGCAGAAGCTCACGCAGGCAGAGGAGTACGGCTACGCCGACGATATTCTTGACATGTATTGATTCGTGGTGTCTAGCCATTGTCGTTGAGCGCTCTCTCGGTGTCTCCACTCCGGTGCCTACCTTTTTTTTTTCTTTTTTTTTCTATTCGCTATAACCTTCCTACCTGCATTGCATAGGCCAGACGGAACTGCTGGCGTCCTTCTTTCTTTTACAACTCGTTTATACCTATTTTAATCGGGCTTTTGACTTGGGATGGGTCGGTCTGGTATGGGATGGATGGGATGGATTGGTATAGAGTGTGAATCTTCATTGTATCGACGGACGGACGAGAAAAGCTATTGTAGGAAATACATTGATGTATGAGTGATTGGTCAGATATCGGACTCCATTGTCGCCGGCGGACCCGAACGAGACCGTGTTATACCTGCACTACCATCCAAACCCGCATCGTGAATCGTACACGGTGGAGAGCACTTTAGAAATGGAGGATATGGGACATTCATGTATATAGCAAAAATAAGTAGTAATAATTACCCCGATTAGGAAATTAAGGCGTCTTATTTGGTGGTTTCAAACATATGAACTTGTTGTGTCATCAGTATTTGCGCCCGGCCCAATTCGACCACAACTCCTTTGGGGGGGTTTTTTTTTATCAAATTCGGTAGATTTTGGCTTGCTATAACGGTGGAGTTAAACAAACTGCGAATGGCACGTCGTCGTCGTCGAATTTTTGACAGCATCTTAGCGTAAACACGACTCCCTAAAGCTGTAACGTATGTATGTAAGTAACTAAGTACTTAGTTACTAAGTGACTGGCATTCAACCACCCACCAAAAATGATTTATTGCAAATATAGCAAATCATCCATGGAAATTAAAAATAAAAGCACCTCATCCCTACCCAAGCACTTCTCTCCTGCATCGGTTCTACCGGAAAATGAAGTGCTTATGTTGGTGGCAACTACTTTCGGTCAAAGGTCGTGTTTTCCGCCTGGTGCTAGGTGTCCCTCACGGCCTATGTATCTCCTCTCTAATTGCATCTAGCAAACACATATCGCCAACTCGGACGACATCACCCCAAACACGAGTGAGCAGCCATGTGATGCGCCATGACTATGATATGCGTTGACCCAGCACCAAGCCCGTCTTGGCAACCCCGGCGGCCGCAAACACGCACAACATGGCAAAGACCTGACCGCCCCGGTAGTCGCCCGCGGTAGCCGTGACGACCGCGCTGCCGACGGGGCTGCCCGTGAGGCAGGCGGACGAGATGACGGCGAAGACCACGTCCACGCGGGTGCCGAACGTTGTCGGGTCCGTCGTGAGCGCGAAGAGGCTTCGCACGCCCGTCCAGCCGAACAGCAGCATCGCCGTTGCGGAATGCGCCTAGGGACGCCGAACCTCTACAGACCGCCATTGCTGGCTCGACGGGGTAGTGGCGGGCGAGCGTTGGCGCGGGGCCCCGCATCGTGAGCACGGTCGGATGCACATCGAGTCCTCGCCGCCCCGAAAAGCACATCAGAGCCTTTGTTTACATGTAAACAAACCTCGTAGTTCAGTCGTGGCTCACGCTAACGCTGCACTTCTATGATGCACACAGCGACAGAATTCCTCTTGAGCGATAACTTGAGCGATAATTAGTGGCTCTTGGCGTTTACTTTTGGCCTAGTCCGCTCAGACCCCTGCAGTTACCATGGAAACCTGTTTTATAGTTCGTTCAAAAAAACTGCAGAACCTCCCTAATGTAGATACTTTACTGAACTATACACGCCATTTGGCAGTTCGTCCACGGTAGTTATAGTCAGGTATAGGCAAATACAGCGCGTTGCAACTTGCTAAATTATTAAAGCAGCTGAACGCTCAAGTATTGTACAGTATTATAGTACCGCGCAAGCGACGAACTTCAAAAAAAAACGTGAATTTTTGGTCGCGATACTTGACTTTACCACGACGAAAATCCGGCGCGACAGCAGTACTGCATTATGCTGCACAGTACTTGTCGGTGATGGTGCTGGCGGCCCGCCAGAGTGGCTACCATCACCTTAGATGGGAATCTGCAGAGCGCCGCCCATCCAATTGGATGGAGAATGTGCCCCCCCAAATGGGTGGCGAAAAAACCAACACACTCAGACGATCCGCAGACCAGGCCATGGTTAAGCGGGTAGTTAGTGATGAAAGCGCAACGAGATCCCCCCACAAGCTGCCTCCGGCCAGACTGACAGCAAATACACATCCGTTACATACATCCCATTCCACACATTGCAACAGGGAAATCGCAACCGGTGAACCTTCCTCTGCACCGGCCACCTGCCGTATTGGTGATTGCACGTCGCGTTCCGCCGTCACTGCCCACCACCCTCACACACAAAACGCCAGAGATATCAATTCCCCCGAATCCCGAGTCCGAGTCCTGTCCTCGAGCCCAAGTCCCGCGGCGCGCGAATCTTTGTCCCCCGGAAAGCGGGCCTTTTCTACATAGCGTAGACCGTACGCCCAGTTGTCCGTCGTGGAAGAGGCATGTATCTATGTATGCCGACGCCTGCCGAAAAAAAAAAGAAAGGAAAGAAAAAAGAAACGAACAACGGTGTGCGGCCTACAGGGCAGACCATTTCGCAACAGGAATCAGGATGATGTTACAGCACGCCAAACTTTTTGATGTGTGGGTGGTGTGGTGGGGTGGGATAAACGGACGGAAAGGGGAAGGATCCACTGGCGCCGTTGCCGCTCGGTGCGAAGAAATCGAAAAGAATCATGCAATTCGTCACCCAAGCCCCTTTGCGTCTCTCGTGTGCTCGCTCGGAGATGGAAGGCCTTTCTGGAGGTTTGTCAGCACACATAGCGCTGTAGCAGCTAAGCAGAGCAGACAAGTCTCACTCAGTCACGGCTTTCAGACACGGTTCGACGCTGGCGGTTCGATCTTGAGGTCTTCGCCTAGCTTCTTCGCCGCCGCGCACAGCAGCGACAGCGCCGCTAGCGACGCGATGAACACGCTGTAGACGACCAGGACCGGGTTCTGCAGCTGGGCGAGGAAGAGCATCTTGCCGTCTGTTTGAGTGTTCGTCTTTGTTTCTGCAAAGAGTCGAGAGGGGAGGGGCGGCACCTGTATCGGACTGAGTGAGAGGGAGGAGAGGCGGGGGAGGAGGGGCGGGGGAGTGGAGGGGGCATGATAAACGGCTCCTCTCTCTCACTCGCTCTTACTCACAATCTCTCGCATTGTCGTGTCTCGTCCGCTCCGTCGGTGGAATTAAGTGTGGTAATATCCAGCAATCGGCTCCTCTCTATTATTTTTGCTAAGAGTGCAATTGATTTGTAAACCGAAGTGAGGTGACGTACATATGCACGGGCACAGATACTCATCATGGGTTTTGTGGGGGAACGGCAGGGAGCGATGGAGGGTTGCGGTGGGGGCTGTGGTGGGCGAGGGACTTGTCCTCCGAAGAGGCATCTGCGACTTGACCTGTCCAGCAAGTGCGAGAGTACGCCCTTCCCCACCAGACAGCGCTACCGCTCACAGCGAGTCGGGAGGCTCTCGCCTCCAGTCTGGCCGAGTCGCGAATACGGGAGTAGACATGCATCGTGACTATCTACATACCGCGCCGACACTCGATGGGTGGCATGATCTGATCTCCACCGCAAGCTGACGAATCCCTTGCGTGCGGCATACTCCGACAGGTCGGAGAGTGCGGAGCAGAAGTGGGGCTCGCACGCCACCACGTTCTTGCACCGTATCTGCGCGCACACACCGAACACGCAACCGGGCGTTGCAAGGCGGTATCTACAGAGTTAGCGAGCATTAGGTCTCACTCGCTGGCATCGCGCATGTGAAGAGCCTGGCGGGGGTGGGTATCATAGATATGTAAGACTGAAACCCGGCGCGTCGCAGCGAGACAGCAGTCGGCGCGATGTCCCGCCGCGAACACCTGACGGTGCGGATCTGGGGAAATGCCCCTTGGAATGCTGTGCTAGACAGTATGTATCATACATCAACAAACCCTGCCCCCCACGCCCCACCCGGCAATACCCGGACTGTAGATAACTGCACCCTGCTCGGAGACACGCACGATGCACGATGCACGACGCACGAGTTGCACCGCAACAGCCCCTCTTCCTCCCTCCCGCCGCTGCCGTACGTGCATGCCACGGCCAATCGTCACTCGCTCCCGCCGCAGCCCCTCCTGCGCGGCAGGGCGGCGTTGGGATCCCACTCTCCCGCCTTGAATCCGCGGGCCCTGCCCTTTTCCGCGTCCGCCCACGGGCTGTGCTCGCCCTTGCGGTCATGTGCGCGCGCCGCGGTCTCGCCAGTGTCGCGGGGTCCCTCGACGCGCGTGCCGCCGAGCTCGGCGCCGATCTCGCCGCGGCCGACGTCCTGGGCGCGCTGCAGGCCGGAGTCGTTCGCGGATTTGGAGCGCGGCGGCGGGTGCGGGACGGCGTTGAGCAGGCTCGGCTTCGCGAGCCACCGCGCGTCTGCGAGCGCCGCGTTGCGCGCCAGCGCCGTCCGCCGCGCCATCTCCGCCTCCTGCTCCGCGATCGACGGCGCCGCCTCCCGCGCCGCCCGCAGCCACTGGTGCCACGCCGGCGACACCGCGCCCGCGTAGTCCGCCCAGTCGCGTGACTTGTCCTTGTGGACCACTGTCCGCCGCGGCCGGTGCGCCTGAAGCCGGTCCCGGAACTCCCAGAATGTGTTGCCCTCCAGATCCATCCCTACGGTGAGCGGTTCCGTCAGCACGCACTCGTCTCTCTCCGCTGTCGGCGACGGGGCATCCGCACCGACGAAGTACGTCTTCCGCCACGGGAACCGGTGCGACCGCCAGGTGTACCACAGCTTCTGCAGTGGTGTGCCGATGATGTTTCTGGCGGGCATCGTGCGCTGCCGTCGTTGGGGTTGGTCGAGTCTAGTTTTGGTTCTGGCGGGGTGTTGGTCGAGCGACGTTGTTTCGTTTGGCCGAGCGAGACCCCGCTGACGTACGACGTGTAACGTGGCCACGTGCGGAGGAGCCGCTGCTTTTTATGCGGCTCTTGGCTCTCGCGAGTGAGCGAGTGGGGCTCTTCCACATCGCCACGCCATCACACTCCACGCCGATACCGCACCCACACCATCACCAGCACCGGCACCCCCGGTGTCGCCGCTGTTTACCTGGCTCCCCGCACGGCGCCACCTGTCGCTTTCCCGTCCCGTCGCACCACCACGACGATGTCGACCCGCCTCCTTCCGCGACCGTTCCGGCAGCTCGCGCGCACGTCCCCGCTCCGCCGCATGACGGCCGGCACGCCGCCGCCGCCGTCGCCGCCGTCGCTGTCGGCGCGTCTGAAGTCGCTCTCCAAGGAGTACGGCTACTCGGCGCTGGGCGTGTACCTGGCGCTGTCGGCGCTCGACTTCCCGTTCTGCTTCTTGGCGGTGCGCACGATCGGGTCGGACCGCATCGGCGAGTACGAGGAGGCGGCCTCCGCGCGCGTGCGCGGCTGGTACAACTCCGCCGTCGCGCCCGCCGTCGGCCTGCCGTCGTGGCGCGCCCGCATCCGCGCCGAGGGCGAGGCGGCCGGCGAGCGCGATGTCCGCGACGGCAAAGCTAGTGCGTTGTCCCCTCCCCGTGACATGCCGATGGTGGCGGCGCTGACACACGCAGGCATATGGACCGAGCTTGCCCTCGCCTACGCCATCCACAAGAGCTTCATCTTCGTCCGCGTCCCCCTCACCGCCGCCGTCACGCCGAAGGTCGTCAAGACCCTCCGTGGCTGGGGCTGGGACATCGGCCGCAAAGGCGCCGTCGGGAGCCCGCTCGAGAAGGCGGTGAGGAAGCTGGACTGAGCGGCACTGGGCGGGGCCGACCACGTGGAAAAGGCGAGTGTATGATACATAATATGGGGAGGGGACGGATTGACATAAACCACTCTACTATCCGCTGCACTTCGCCCGTGGAACTGGCCCCCAGCCTCGTCCTCGCGCCGTCGCCGGCCACCTCCGCATCCACTCCGCTGGCTAGTCCACCGCCGCAGCACAGCCTTGTGCGAACGACGCACTAGTGGCGGCAACCGTCCTCTCCTGATATGTAGCTACACGATGGAGGCCCCCCCCCGGGGAGGAAAAAAACTATGTAGTGTTGGCCGATCCGGCCGTGTAGTTACCTGCCTGGTCGGTTGGTTGGGAGCATCCCGATTCTTCCAGTAATTTGCGTGATAGGAGCGAACACCCCCGTCCGTCTGGCTGGATCCCCGGGGGAGGGAGAGGGGGGGACGGCGATGTTTCTTCTTCGCCTCCTTCTCCTTGGGCCGAGAATAGACTCCGTTCAGCCTGGTGTCCACAGAAACTGCACCAAGAGTCCTCTTCCTCTCCGTGAGATACATATGCAGGACTTATTTCGCCCCCCTCCGTCTAAGCCGTGAACGGCAAAAAGATCCCCCCGCGCCTCCCCCCCCCTCCATCCCCGATCAGACCACCGAGCAGTCCCCGGCATCTAGGTAGAACTTAACGGGGGCGCACTGCACCACTGAATGCCTCCAGGTCGTAGCAGAGAGATCTCTTTCTTTTTTTTCTTTTTTTTCTCGAGCGCGAAGTCTTCCAAACTACCGTACACCTACATACCTGCCATATTCACCACATCTCATCCCTCCCATCCCCGCGGTTGCGGAGACTTTTTTGGTTTATCTATATATCATTATTAATATTTTTCCCCGAGGTCGAGATCGGGCCCGCTCTTCCGCGACGGGGTTCGCCACATCAGCGATGACGACCGCCACGACGGCGGCGGCGACCGTGCCGCCGAAGCTGAAGGCCTGCGACCGCTGCGCCGCCATAAAGCAGGTGTGCGACCGCGTCGACGACAGCGGCGGGCGCGCGTGCTCGCGGTGCACCCGTGAGTATTATTTTATTTTATTTTATTTATTTATTGTTTTGTTTCGTTTGTCTGGCTGATGGGATGGGCGGGGGAAAAAAAAGGACTTGAATTGCATTGCACCATCATGCGGATCCACAAGGTACTTTATATCTTTGTATCTACCTCCTCGTGCAGTCTCCCGCCCAAGGATGGAACCCCTCCGTCGCCGGCAGTTAATCTACGCTTCCCCGACCCCACCACGTATGCGTGCGTGCATAGGTCGCTTGTTCCCGCGACGGGAGATATTCGCTCCCCGACCCAGCCAACTGCCGGGAGCGGGCGAATGTCGGAAATAGGAATGAAGTGTTGGCTAATGCAAATCTGGTTCGGGGGATCACCAGCCCATGGGACGGCCGCGAAAGAAGCTCGCCGTCGGTGTCCCGCCGCCGCCGCCGCAGCCCGTGCGGACCGACGTCGCGGCGGCGGCGGCGAGTGCGGGCAGCGAGAGCGACGACGCCTTCCGACAGCCGCAGAGGTCCGCCTGCAGGATTAAGCGCGTGCAGCGGACGCGGTCCGGCTGCGCCTCCTGCAAGCTGCGGTGGGTGTTCCCCGTAAAGTGCTGCAGCTGGGGTTGCTGGCTGGCTGACGGTCCTGCGCCAGACGGAAGAAGTGCGACGAAGCCCAGCCCGTCTGCGGCGACTGCAGCCGGCTCGACCTCGTCTGTCAGTGGGTCTCGCCGCCACCGCCGCTGCCTCACTGCCGCACCCCCTCCTCGTCCTCTTCGTCCTCCGCCGTCGCCGCCCCCGTCGGTCGCCAGATCTACCGCGCGTCTAGCTCTGGCCTGCAACTGGCGCCGCTGGCGCTGTACAACGGCAGCACTTCGCGCGAGCAGCTCCTGCTGCAGCACTACGCGCTCGTCGTCAGCCGCTCGCTGTCGGTCGTGCCCGACGAGATCAACGAGTTCCTGACGCTGTTCGTGCCGATGGCGGTGCAGCAGCCGGCGATGCGCAGCGCGCTGCTCGCGCTCTCGGCCACGCACCTGAAGCGTGTCCACGCCGGCTTCGAGGTCACCGCCGTCGAGTACCAGAACCGCGCGCTCAAGCAGGCCAACCAGCTGCTCATGCGCGGCGCTGCCGATGCTGCCGCCGCCGAGGAGGGCCTTGCCGCCGTCCTCTTCCTTTGCCTGCAGGAGGTCTGCGAGGGCCGGAGCCGCAAGTGGCCGCTGCACCTCGAGGCCGCCGTCACCATCATCAACGCGCGCGGCGGGCCGCAGAGCTATCCGCACTCGGTCCGGTTCCTGATCGAGAGTGAGCGGGGGGGGGGGGGGGGGGGGGGGGGGGGGGGGGGGGGGGGGGGGGGGGGGGGGGGGGGGGGGGGGGGGGGGGGGGGGGGGGGGGGGGGGGGGGGGGGGGGGGGGGGGGGC
>Ga0307508_10003440_pt1 | contig 16006 bp, 20 predicted proteins | sample 9_EM_MG_FD_203089 | JGI IMG/M metagenome (GOLD analysis project Ga0307508, IMG submission 203089) | Populus trichocarpa ectomycorrhiza microbial communities from riparian zone in the Pacific Northwest, United States - 9_EM | ecosystem: Host-associated > Plants > Roots > Unclassified | place...
TACTGTCCTCGGCGACCAGTATGATCAAGGTCCTAGGCACCGACTGATAAGGCGGTAAGAGGGATGTGGAAGTTACAGAGAGAGCTATGGACGGTGCTAGTACTTTAAATTGAGCGGAATAATTTGGTGTGAACAAACTAATCCACATGCTGGAGCCGGCTGATGAATATCAATGCCGGGTTGTCTCGGCGGGGTCACTTACTTTCATAATTACTACTGTGAAATAGACTCGCGCACACCACAACCGTCGTGATCACAGGTTCCATCCATTGGCCTGTGGATTTGGACTTCCCCATCCCTGCTGAGCACCCCAAGCACTAGTGCTGCCAGCCCCAGAGTTCGGGCTGGTGCTTGCTCCCCAGGCGTTTTGAGCAGGGCTTGTACCCCAACTTGAACCTCCTCCAGAATTTGCTGCTGGGGTAGCACCCCAACTGGCACCAGTATTTCCGCTACTATTCTGCGCCGGGCCTGACCCACCCCCCCAAGTCGCGGCACCACTCCATCCACCAGCGGCTGGGCTAGCATACCCAGCGGCAGAGGCAGCTGGGTTTTCCCATCCTGCAGATTGGGTCCAACCAGCGCCAGCCCCATTCACTCCTGAGTCCATCTCCCCTGACACATCCATGTCGGAAGGAGCTTTAAGGCCAAGGATCAGGTTTGCAAGTTTTGTCTGGAGTTCCGCAAGACCCTACAGAGTTTCAGATAAGGGTGTATTAACCTAGTGGCTATGGCACACATACCTTCATGATGACTTCCTGGGGACCCAAGCTCCCATCTGTTTCAACTTCGAAATAGAATTTGCGCGGTTTCGCATTGAAGTCAAATACTTCATCGTCTCTCGGCGGTTCTTCCTCCTTTGCATTTTCGCCCACGGGCCACTCCGCACGCTCGTCGGCTTCGTACCAGTATGTTGTATGTCTCAGCTTGTTGTAGGGATCATATTCGAAAGCGACAGCAGAGCATGGTGACCACTTCGCGTGTTCTTTCGCTATGCCCTGTCATCACGCTACGTGAGATGCTCACGCAACATTCAACATGCGTACCTTCTTTGCCACGCAGCGCAAATGCAATTCTTGCCCTTTGCGAATTTTACAGATTAGAACCGGAGGTACCGATGGGTCATCTAACAGGACGGGATAATGAGAAGCACCGTTAAGAAAGATCGAACAACGAACTCTTCCCCACTGGGTACCCAAAGGCCTCTCCTCGTTTCGTTATCTCTTCGCCATCCGTTATTATATCTGACGGGCCAGCGTTCGAATTGAATTCAACGACTTCAAGGTAATTACTTGTGATTTCCATGGTCCGGTTGTCGTTGCACACAGCATCTAGCCTCAGCTCGATTGCGCAGTATTTGCATCCCTCCAAACAGGTACAGTCCTGAGCGTCGCCAAAACCCGTCACCACTAACACCCCCCAGCTCACTGGATGTAAGACGAACTTTAGTGTAGCGCATCCCTTCATCGCAATTTGCGCTATTCAGTGGAATCATGCCGAGCCGATGGGCTATAAACTCGTCTGGCAACACCGTAGTATTGGAGTGGATCTCAACCAAGTCGATTGCTAGCCTGGGTTTTAGTATCGGACATAGACTCTCTGGCACGTACGAACCGATTGTCGGAATGTCCGCCATGACCACTCTTCGGATTGAGTTTGCGAATCTAACATGAATACACGAAGTGAATAGTTGAGTTGACACAGGGTTTTACACGTACGCCAGGTCGACATTCTCCAGCACAAAGTTCACTCGGTCCTTCTTTAAGTCGCGTATCCGTACGATAGGCTCTGTGTCTTCAAAAGATTGCATGACGAGTAGTTCCAAAGTTCAAACGGCGTGGTTGTACCATTACCAAACTAGCGGGACAGACCGGACCCCAAACACCACGCCGACTCATGACCGCTCTGGCTCAGTGTCTGCAAGTACTTACCCGGCCGTCACAACTTCGCCATGGTCATACTGCTATCCTCCTCCTCATGAACGCGGATGACTACTTTACCCCATGTCTCTCTTCTTTCCAGCGCACCCAAACCATCCATTGCACTCGCTAACGGAAATACCGTGGAGTAGGTGATCGGTTTGACTTTACCCGACGAGAACAAGCTAGGAATCGGCCAGTCAGGTCACCTCCCGGGATACATGATCGTAAACCACAAACCTTAGCAGTTCTTTCCACACAACAGGAATCCGAGAGGATTCTTTACCTAAAGCAAGTGATCAATTTGGCATTTGATTCCACGGAACAAAGTTTCGCTACACACGTGCATAGAGTCCCCAATGGAGTCCCATAATACTGATGTTTTTAAGCAGCACCAAATTTAGAGGTAACTAGCGGTTGTGATGAGCACCCAGTAAACATTGGCAAAAAAAATGATGTTACATTCTCTATTCGCCCCGCGGCAAAACCGATCACCAATGCTCTGCCTTTAAATGCTATACATTTCAACGAGTCTAGAAAAACAATCAATCTTTGATCATGGGAGAGAGAGCGGCTTTACTTGCCTTTTATCCGACCCACAGGATCGTATACAACGTCGACGCCCCTACCATCAGTAATCTCCAACACCTGTTGCTGCCACTCCGGAACTGTGTAATCAACAACATAGTCCGCGCCTCCATATCGCTTGCAAATATCGAGTTTAGATTGTGAGCCAGCTGTGGCAATAACTCTCGCTCCCAAAGCTATACTTCCTGAGTGGGTGATAGGGCTAGAGATGCGGAAAAGGCACCTTTAGCCAATTGCACAGCAGCAGTTCCAACCCCTCCAGCTGCAGCATTTACAAGGATTGTCTCGCCTAGGATACCATTTCCAATCAGTTACTGCTTTCGCTACGCACGCTCTGCTTAACCTGGCTTTAATTCTGCTCGACCCACAAGGGCCTCGTAACTTGTTGGCCAAGTGATGAAAAGACCTACGGCATCGTCCTGAGAAAGGTTGTCACTTTGAGAATAACCGAACATAGTACCTGCCCCTTGGTCAAAAGTGAGATTATCTGGGAGCGGCATGATCGCCTTCCACCCGACAGCTATGCGGTCAGCAAATGCGCCTTGTGCACTACCAAATATCCTATCTCCAGGTTTAAAGGGGCAATCCTTTGGGATTTGAGAGCTGTCCGCGATCTTCCCGGCGAATTCTGCGCCAAGTGTGAAGGGAAAGGGCGGTTTCACTTGATATTTACCTTGGGCTTGTAAGATCTGTCGAGAACGCGGTGAGTGCGCATACTATGTGTGTGAGATACCCACATCGAAAAAGTTAAGGCCTGCGGAATACACGTCCACGAGGACGTCCTCTGGTCCGGTCACCGGCTCTGGTGCATTGTGCACGAGGGTGACTTTAGAGGGATGCTTCCATTCTCTGACTACGTAGGCCCTCATAGCGAAGCGGCACTGTCTGAGATTGCCTGGTCTTTGGGGATAAGTTCAACTTGACCGGGGCTGCACAGAGATGTATATCACGATCCTGTGGCCGGCAACATTCAGGGAACCCCCAGAGGCGCCGGCTCCGGGTAGTAGTGTAACCGGAACAAATTGGTCAGACCGAGTCACGACAGCGTGTACTAGACGCCTACAGTATGTAATGTTGAGTTGCGGAAAAGCTACGTGTAATGTAAATACAAATATGATGCTTCTACTACCAGGGGTTCATCTAAACGCGATCGGCGACAAGTATACAATGCTTATGCAAATCCGAAACCTTCTCCCCCTTCGTTGATCGCTAGTAACAATTGTTGTCGCAGCATCTCATAGGAGGAATATTGCGGTAAGTCAATCTGATTGAAGCCTAACATCAAGTCCGTCAAGAAGTGATCCGTCAGAGGCAGTAAAAGGGCTCACAGGTGTGGGCTTGAGGAAGGCGATCCGAATCGCCGTAAGCACGATGAATCGAGAATCTTTGAACTCCTTGCACCCCTTGGAGATCGACGAACCCATTGAGGGGTACACGCGAAGTGCCGGTCGCAAAGCTCAGCACCTTGGCCCTCTCTTCACGATTGAACGACTTGAGGGCCCTCCACCACCAAACAATGACGGGGTCCGAGCTTGTGTATCCGTTGTACTCCGTCGCGGCTCTCCACTCGTCAACGTCAATATCAGGCGTCCCAGAAATGAGTAACTCAAGCTCTTGTTCGTTAAACTAAAATCGAAATGAGGATTCTCCGATGCCTGGAAAACACGACGGCTTACGATGGTGATGAGGTCCTTTGGAATGATCTCCTGGAAACCCGCAACAAGATTCTCAATTTGCTCGCTAATGGAGGAGTACAGACGGAAATTGGCCGAAAGCTGCACGAACTCCCGCTTGTTTTCCTGTGTGACAGGAATAGTTTCACCTTCTGGCTTGAGCGGGAAAATGCGGTTCCTTCCAAACTGCACGGTTCAAAGAAGGTAAATAACGAAAAAAAAAGATTCGTGGATAAAAGCTGGCGACTAACCTCGTCCGCCTCAACACTAAACGTTAACTCCAACGGTGTGGGATCATTTTCCAGAATCCAGCACAGCGAGTTGTAGTACTCTGGATCAACCCACTCAACGTCTCGATGGTCGACTTGTTTGCCAAGGAGCTGTCGATACAAACTCTTTGCAAAGTATGCATCTAGAAGCCGGCCATCGTAAATGGCTTTTCCGATGACCCGACCGACGAACTTGAAGAATGATAAATGCTCCGGATTGACCCAAGAGTTCTTGTTTGGTTGATACGTTAGTCTGTCGGCCGCGCATGGCTGGAAGAGTGCGTTGTTGGGATCAAACATCTGGCGTGCAAGGATTTGGAACCATTCTCTCGTGACACCACCAGCGTCCACGCCTTCCTCGTCATAAAATCGGACGCTAAGTTTGCCGTACTTGATTTGATCGCCAGTCTTCCGTTGGAGATACTGGAAACTGTCCTCGAATACGCGTGCACGGCGGACATTGAGCTGTAGCGTGCTGTAGTGTTCGCGGGATGCAGGGCGACGGTGAAGCTGCTGTGTGAAGTAGTTTCGCTTGTTGTCGAAGTCCAGCACACGTGGATTGTGGACCAGAAGTGAAAATGATCCACTCATTAGTGAGGGATTGTTGCGTACCATCACATTGAGGATCTTTCTGTGGGCGTCGGTGAAGGTGACGAAGAGATCTTCCATAGATTCTCTGGCGGTCGTGGGTGACCTTGGGGATGCAGACGCCCTCATCGTCCTCGCCACATTTCCAGCAGTTGACTTCGGGCCGACGTACTTGCATACTACCATCAATGCTTCGATTAACGGTAGCAAGACGGTGGCGACATGCTCCATATCGGGCTGAGCTTCGATGGTAGCGAGACAGTCCCCGAGTCGCCGCCAGAGTGGTGTGAAGCAGAATGATTCGTAAATATTCTGCACTTTCTCGGCATCCTGGCTCTTGCGGGTCTCATCTGTCAGGGGCCCCGCCGAACGAGGGGTGTACATATAGTCCAAGGTCTTCAGGATACGCAGAAGTTTGGTTTGATCAGACGAGGGTGAAGAAAACTTGGACGCTACAGATGAAGCAAGAATGTCTTGGGTAGGATTTTGCAGGGATACCCAGAGGTGGTTGAGGTCGATGAGGACATTCTGCCCACAGTCTTGTGCCTTGGCTTTCAACTCCTGTGCAATCACATCTCGAGCATCAGGAATGTGCGACAAGTTTTGAATAAGAGTCAATGATTGCTGGAACGTGCGCGCGGAGCACTCGCCAATTGTCAGGATGTTGACGATAAGGCGTAGCACTGAGTGCGGTATTTGAGGTGGACTAGCCAACAAAATCCGTTCGTCGGGTTGTTCGCCGGCAACGTCTCCGTTTTCATTCCTGTTTTGATTCTGATCTCCTTCTACTCCCACAGTGGTGCTTGGTTCTTGACGTCGGGATGCATCTGGGACAGTAGGTAGCGATGGTGCAGATGGCATACTAGAAGGTGGTTCATTCGAACTCGCTGGTGGCGCGACTGAAACGGATTCCTTTTCCGACTTCAGGCTAACCAACGGTTTGGTGACTGTCGAGAGTAATGAGACGACCGAATCCATGATAGATGGTGTTCTGAGCAGGGATTGTCTGTCCAGGAGACCAAGGAGGAGAACGATGGGATAGTGGGTCTGGGGTGCTTGCTTCTCCTTTCCTTTGCCCTTCTTGGTGTTCACCTTTCTAAGCCCAGCAGGTAGCTCGTGCTCGCTCAAGAAGAAGAGGGACGACAACTCGTTAGCGCTGACGATAAACGCCAGTGCTTCAAGACAACGCTGAGCAACTAGGTCTGGGACAGATTCATTCTGAAGATTGGTGAGAGTTGCGGAATTGTTGGAGTCGGGTGCCTTTTGTTTACCGTGGGCCTTAGGAGTCTGTTGACTAGGTGTCTTGGGAGTGCGGGTAGATAACTGGGCAAAGCTCTTGTCCACGGCAGTGAGGTCACCTGGCCCACTTTGCAGAATGCTAAGGAGAAGGTTGAAGAGTTCCATTCTAGTTTTGCCATTCTCGCAGATGTTGACCAGTACTTTAAAAAGGAGGTTCTTCTTCAAGACCTGAGGGAAGAATAGAAGGCGAACGAGGGTGGCCACGCCAGTTTTATCAAGAAGCTGAATAGCGTCCCTTGGCAAGGGAGCCTTACGGGGCGGGACAGGCCGTGAGGTTGCCCTGTGACCGCCACGCGTTGCGAACGTAAATCTGTGTGGGTGCTGAGCCTCTTCGCGGTAAACGCCTGCTTCAGCAATCATGTAGGACGGCAGGGTTTGCAGAAGACCTTCATCCGAGTCCAAGAGAACGACCTGGCGGAGGTGTGGATCAAGACTGGCTATGAAGCTAGCTGGATCAATGTCTGCCGCAACTCCGGGCGCAGCATTGTCGTTCGTTGTCGCTGGCTGGGCCTGTCTTGCCTGCTCCAGCCTTTCTTGTTGGATGAGTTCCGCGCGGATTTCAGGGGGTAGAGCATCAAGGAATTCGGAGCTGATCTGAGACTCGGCAGGTCGTTCTATTCTTGCAGCGCGTTGGTCACGAACGTGTTGATTGATGACTTCTTCTCGGATATCGTCTGGCAACGCCTCTAAGAATGTCGGGTCTATGCCCATGTCCGTAATATCAACCTCACTGCCATGAATCGTGACAGTTAATCTCTCTTGAACCTGGGAAGGCCCCGCCACCTCTGCTTGCAAAACAGCAGGGGCTAATTCAGGTGGAGGTACGTCGCGCATCTCGATGTCACTGGGGGCCGAGTCTGTGATAGGTGTTTGTTCTGCGGGCTCTTGAACCGGAGCTGTGGAAGGTTCCGGCGAGGTTGTGGCTGTGTCGTCCTTTGATTGCGCGTCTGAGCCAGTTTCGATGGCCTCGGCTTCTTCAGCTGCTGATCCCTCGGCCTCACGTTGTTTAGCTTCTTCCTCCGCCTTGAGCTGTACTTGTCGCCTTTGCTCTTCCTCCTTTGCCTTTGCTGCAATGGCAGCCGGCAACAATGCAAGTACAATATGGTTGCCCAGCCGGTTGGCTCGTTCGGATACATGTTTGCCATTGACGGTTTTGGCTTCCTCAGTCCATCTTTGCACCGTGAAAAGAGGGTCGAGGCCGCGGGTGTCAGGTTGGTTTTCGCTTTGTCGAGGAATGCGTTCCATTCTGGGACCAGAGGGTGCGCCAGCAAGCCTCTGCAAGTGGATCATTCCCTGCTCTATACCGGCTAGCGCGGCTGGAGCAACATCAACACGAATTGTCTCACGGGCACCACCAGAACGATTCACGATATGCTGAAAAACCTGAACAGCGTCTCCCCCTATAATGTCTTCAATCGACTGAATAAGTTCAGTTTGAACGTTACTTCCGCTCCCTCGTTGCTGCCGTCGAGAACCGCGAGAGAGAGATGCTGACGTGCGATTACTGCCAGCCGATGCATCCAGAAGAAGAGGATGAACTGTCGCTTCGCTCGGTGCGGGTGGTAGGTTTCGAGTTCGGCCAAAGACCTGAACATCGTCGGTGCCTGAACGAAATCGCGTAAATCTTTAACTTGAAGTTCACGCAATAAATGGTCGCTTACCGCCTCGTCGGCGAGATATGAATGGGTTTACTTCTCGCCCCTGTACTTCAATTCCGTCGACGTCAAAGGGTTCCGAGTAAGTGAAAACATCGTCGTTAGCGCCGCCCATGGGGACAACGTCCCGAACATCAACGATGCCAACATCGCCTCGGAATCTATCCGAGTGTCAGTCCTGCATCATACGGTTTGCAAGCAATAACCATACTCTTCCTCGTCAGACATGTCTGGTTCATCATCTTGCTCTGCTGGAATCACATTGACGTGTTCTGGATTGAGCGTCAATATCAACTCGAAGGAGGTTCGTAAGGTGGGCTAACCTCCCCCTTCAACATCGTCGCCTTCATCACCATTCTCGTCTTCTGCGTCCCCTTCATCACCCACGTCCTTCAAAGTATCCTCAAGTAAAACCGACGCACAGCGAATAAGATGAGATCAGACAAACCTGCCACATCATGTCATCGTCAAGAACTTGGTCGGCGCCGGTGACGACAGCAACATCTGCCTCTCCATCTTCATCGTTCTCGATCAAATCCGCCTCCTCGTAGTCTTCGTCTTCATCCCGCCACCCGTCACCATGAGATTCGTCATCTTCTCCATCCTCTTCTTCCGCGTCAACATCGTCGGAGTTAGAAGTCGCTTCACTGTCGGTTTCGTCCCCATACTCCATGTCAACGTCTTCTTCCTCATCTTCGTCAGCCTCATCCATCTCATCGTCTTGAGCATAGTTGACGTCTTCCATCTCCTGTTTAAGGTCGTCAGTTTTCGTCACGATTGGGAGCTACCGTGCTTACACCTCCAAACCTACATCAGAAAAGATCAATTGAGAAAATTCATATACGAAAATTCGGAAACAGATACCCACATTCCAAGAGCTGAATGACGGTACAGATCAGGAGTCTCCTCGCGCGCAGCGTCTTCGACGTCGATATCCTCTTCGTCCTCTGAAATTGATCCGACACTCTGAGGCTTCCCCTCTATGCCGTCCTTGGACTTCTCTGACGCTCGGCTCATCTTGATTGCGACACGGGTTCTAGAAATACCCTCAATGTAGTGTCTTTGACGGGAAAGCGTAGAAACTTACAAATTCTCTAATGGCCGAAGAACAGATGCGACCAAGTTGCGAATATTTGGGAAATTCAGGTCAACTTCACCAAGAGCGTTAGTCAAGGTCGCGACAAAATTCTTCTCCAGCATGATCTTCGCAATGTGTGTCGTGCTCTCTTCTGGTGGCTTTCTGGACCCATTGTTACTGAAACGTACAGTCAACAGACGATTGCACAAGTCTGTCAATGCGAGGAGGCGGCCATATTTGGCATCCATACTTTCGGAAGGCAAGGTTTCTTTGATAGCCCTGTTGATGGCATCGAGGGCGAACTTGCGGATCGCAACCAGGTCTGCATGAACCTCCTTCGCCTCTGCACCTGGCAAACAGTCGACACAAAGAGCTACAAGGACCGACATAGCCCAGGTGCACAGGTGCAACCTGGCTTTGGCGTCGGGCTGGGCAGCAATTGTGCCATACGTGACAAGCTCAGAGAGGAAGAATTGGAGAACTGCTGTCCTGTACTTTCCATCCTTCGACGGTGTCTGTTGGCGATGCTTCTTTGGGTTATATGACAAAAAAGCAAGCTTGCATGCGTCGTAGGAGAATAAGAGCTCGGAAAGGCACTGCATGAGGAAGCAACAGTGAGCGTGGCGCTCTTGCCCACTCGGAGTGTCGGGGTCGACCATCGGTATTTGGGAGCTTGCTTGTTCGGCGGAGGCTGCTGGAGTAGGCTGTTTGTGTAACTGGGGCGCTGTATCCGCGAGACCATCAGGAGGTTTGTAGGTCCGCATCAGCTCACTTATGAGAAAGTGAACCACGGATTCCAATGCTTCGTTTGATGGCGCGCGAGGAACATCTGTCGGCGAATCGACTTGCATATCGGTCTGCTTCAAACTTTCTTGATTAGGCGGTGCGGAATCCTCTGCGGCATCGGGCTTCAGAGTGATGTGCTGGATCGCAGAGTACGGTTGCTGCAGCTGACAGATCGTCTGAATGACGTCGATGAAGGATTCGGGGTTGCGCAACACAACTGCGCTACAGTTGCGAACGAAGCTGGAGACATCGACGATCCTCGTACGAGGTTGAGATAGGAAGCGCTTGATCTCCTGGCGCATGGTACCCTGTAAAGTGTGCAGATCCTCCGCAACATGTCGCAGAATGATGGCGATATAGGAATAACTGCCAGCTCCCCCATGAACTTTCAGGTGTTTAAAGACAAGGGTGATTCCGTCTCGTTTGACGAACTTGCACGCAACATCGTGAACGCGCGTAAGGACAACTAGAAGGCGCAAAGCCGCCAAGAACTCGTCACGAGGTAAACTGGGCAGTGAGAGCAAACGGATGCAAAAATCGAAGACAATTGACCGCGCGTCAGGGTACGGAGGACCAAGCTTAAGGTCTTGAGGAACGACGGGATCTCCTTCCCTTGGAAGAGCAATAGGAACAGGCTGATCGCCAATGTTAAGTAAAGCCTCTGTGACAAGGAGATGGGAGGCGAGCCATTTTGGCGTGCTGTGATCTGGTTCCATAGTAGATGAATTCGAGAGGAGTAGCGCGAGAAGGCAATCCATGAGGTTGCGGCCAATGCCTGGTTCGAGGGTGGGGCATTCCGACAACACGAGCGCGAGCAGTCTGCATCTCGTCGCTAGGGGTTCCTCTTGAACATCCAATGCGCCAGGCGAGTATTCCTTAATGTCGTCGATCAAGGAGCGAATGGACAATTCCTGTAGATCTGGAGAGGGGCGCAAGAAAGCTTTGTGGACCTCGAATATCAATGATGGATGCTCGTCAACAAGCAACAGTGCCTGCCGAGTCAAGCTTGCCTTTAATGGCTCGCGGGTTGCATTCAATTCTTGACGCAATTCCTCCAAACTCTTTCCCTGTTCTGAAGGAACGGGGGCGACTGGGGCTTCGGGTGGAGGAGAGGACGCGACTTCTTCCGGTTCCATCTCTTCGTCGCGAGTAGTAGACTCGTCCGCCTCTTCGCCAGTGGGTTCAGCAGGTTGTTCGGGACCTTCCCCGACTTCATTCTGTTGTGTGTCGGACTCTGGTTCCGGATCTGGGGGAAGGGGGAAAGGGTGTGAGAGAAGCAGATCTGTAGCAGCGGTGACGTTGTTGTGAGTGCGTGCTAAAGCACGCTCGGCAGCAGAGCGAGGGAAACCCATGTCTGTCAACTGACGAATACGGTTCTCGTCGGGCCCAGTGTTGCGCATATGCAAGCCAGTAGCGATCCCAATGGCAGGAATACTCTCTGCTGGAGATTCGCCCTTGAGCTCCTCATTTTCTGCAGCAGTATGTTCAAGAACAAGTTGGACAACAGATTTGACTAGCGTTAACGGCGCGGAACGGAGCCATGACGATTCCCATATTCTTTGAAGGACCGGGACACTCGCAAGACGAAGTCGGACGAGAAAGTGGTGGGGTTCGAAGTAGTCAGTATCCGTGTCCTTTTTGTCGCGGGTCATAACCAAGATGGTCTGCCCCGACTCGAAGAGAGCTTTGGAGGAAATGAGGGGGTAAAGAAGATGTAGGGCAACTTTTAATCCCCCCTGCGCATGCACCAATTCCTGCACCATCGGTTCGGATCGTTCTTCTAGTCTCACATTCGAAACGCCCTCGATAGAATCCAAGAATGTCGAACATATGTCGAATATCGTCTCCAGGCCCCTAGCACGCTGAAATGAAAGAAGCAGAACCGTGTGTAGTGTATTTTGCATGGTGCGTTCTAACAGATTCGTTAGCAGCGACCTCACAAAGGATCCATTGAAATCGCCCACCATCCACCAATAACACAGTCATCAAGCCGAGCATGACACTATAGTAATCAAGACGATGTAGTTTGTCACCTGAGATCACCAGTCAATGACCATGTTAGACGACCACTGCCTGGATTTCTCACCGGTTATCTCCGCCCTGAGGTGGCTAATCATAATGCTTGCAATTACATCGGAGGCACTCAGGATCTGCTTCTTCTGCACGGGATCAGGGTTCCTTCTGGCGTAGAACAATTTGACAATCGCTGTCGAACATGAGGTCAGAAAACACCAAGGAGGTCTCAGGCGATGAGCACGAACACTGGAAGAACGGCGCAAGTGCACTTGGGAGGCCATGGGTGAGGTGCTTAAGTGCCTTGGCGTTCTTGTCTGTGGAAGTTTCCTTCTTCAATGGTAACACAGACGTTGGCGAGGACCTGGCGGCCGAGGAATCTGCCGCAAGACCATTGGCGGCGACGCCAAAACTAGTTGGCTCAGGGAGGGAAACGGATATGTGGCTAGGTGACCTTTCAAGGGGTGATCCTTGCCCGCTGATCCCAAGTTCGATTCCCTTGGAAGCAATGTGGGCCTTGAAAAGGATGTTTTCCCAGATCGAAGCGCGATGCAGAGCACCCAGGTCTATCACCACCTTCGGTGGATCCGACATCAGAGTCTGCAACAGGCCCACCGCGGATCGTCCATGGGCGTAGCCAGTCGTGGAAAACACATCCGCCATCAAAGTGACACGGATGTGCAATGCCACGAGGTTTCGGAAGTGCTGATTGACTTTGGTTAATTGATCGTCTGTCGCCTCCAACATTGGGGCAAGTTTTGACTCCGACGGGAGCTCTTTCCAGAACTCCTCCGTCTCCGCAAGCGAAGTACCGACGAGTTTCGAAAGGTAGAAGAGTGCTTCATTCGGGCCAATCTCAGCCATGGTCCGAATAACTTGAACGATCGAATCGGATGACACACTGTTAGCGTAGTCATACGGGAGGCAAGGCAGACCAGTGAGCCTTCCAATTCGATCCAACCCATCTGCATTGCGAATGAAGTCCTTGCAGTGCTGAGGATGTTGGAAGAGCCCTTCGAGGAACTGGTGACAAGTAATTAGCACATTTGCACCACAACGCCAAAGTAGTGCTCACCCTACATATCACGTCAATGAACATGACTACATTATTGTCGTGGTCTCTCTGCGTAGCAGAATCTTCTTCGGATATCTCGCCAGGGTCGGACGTCAACCCCGAGCCACTTTCTGACTCCCTCACCTCAGGCTCAATTCCCTGCATAGTCCCCCCAGTTTCCTCGGAGGGTTGAACGGGTAAGAGTCCGTACCACTCTTTTTTGTCCTCGGGGATCACAAAGGCGTTTCCCAAGTCCTCAATCTTGCTAAAGACAGATTTTACAGCATCAAATACAGGTGTCTTGAGAGAGGGGTGGTGGCGAACGAGCTCGTCGATCGATGTACCTATCAAAACTGCATTCTCCTTGTCGCGCAGGACTTTGAGGTGCCGTTCAGATGTGAATATAGAAAATATGCCAGGAATGATGCTCGGACGGGCAGAGAGCTGATCTTGGCCAGCTTGGTTGAGACACAGTGCTCCGATAGCATTCGGAATAGCTTGGATGACCTAAATGGGAATGGGGTCAACAACAAACGAAGAACCGCGCGGAGAAGACCCTACTTCGATCACCGGCTCTACTCCAGTTTCAATGGCTTTGTAAAAGACTTCAGGTAACCCGGCCTCTTGAATAGTGGGAAGGGAGGTTGGTTCGTTGTGAACAAACGTTGCCATGATATTCATCGCTAAGGACGCTGTTACTTTCCAACTCTCAATCAACAAGCAAATCGGACATACCAAGCGGAAGGACACTCGGTCCAAACAGGCCTCTATATTCGACGATCCTCTTGATGGACTGCAGCAACGTCGAATCAATCAACCCCCGAAGGCCTTCAGAAGTCCCAGTTGACTGCATCATGCGGTGTATCGATCTCAGCGTATGCTTGAGAATAGCAGCGCGAGCAACAGGTAGTTCACCCCACGATCCAAAGATGTCACGAGAGCGAGCTTCGTTGCCGTACATTGTAACGTCGAAATCAATCTCATGCTAGAATTATGATGACATAAGGTCCGCGGGACCGAGACACAGAAATTGTGTCCATACCTGAATCCTCTCGACAAGGATGTCAACACCCCTTGCATTGGAAAACAACTGAAACGCGTTGGCGTATCCATAGAGGACATTGTCCACCAATTGCATTGCCTTCGACACCATTTGAAGTCTCTGAGCAAGCTTGTTCTCAATTATTTGCACCAGTAATGGGACAAGACCAGCGCCAACAATCATGTTGCCTCCACCTGCATGCTGTGCGAGGTATGTAACGAACGCCAACAGCGCGTCGATGAAGGAGTTTGGAACTTTGGATTCGGGATTGCTGACATCCAGAATGGTCTTGCGAAGGAGGGACATTAGAATACCATGATTGACACCCGCGTTGATAGCTCCCAAGACCTCCTGAATGCGACCCCGGTATCTCGCAATTGAATCGAGGGCAGCGATGGCAGCGGTTTGCACGGAAGCAGAAATACCGCGATCGAGTTGTAAAAGCTCGGCAATATGGGTTGTAAGATCAGGTTCGTAGAGGAAAAGCGAAGATGCAGCTTGATTCTCGCTATGAGTATGACCATAGATGGCGATAGCCAAGAGTCGGATGACGAGTAGTTTCTCCCGAATGACTTCATTTCCTGTGACCAGCGCCTTTGCAACGCGCATACGACAGAGTAGTTCGTATTTATCGTCATCGGAAAGAGGGTGCGCCTCAAGGATGTCGGCTAGAATTTCCATGACGTCTTTCTTCCTCAGGGTTTCTTCGTCAACGTGAATGTTTATGGAACCGGGTTGGAGTGTCGGCTTGCGGGGGGTTGAGGGAGGTTCATCACCACCTTCGAATTTCTGTTCCTTCTCCTTGTACTCAGTTTTGTAGTACACAAAACTTACGTCTCGAGCCTCGCCAGGGAGGACGTCGACCTGGGGTACACCACTTGGACTAGCGAGATCCAGAAGGCTGATGCCGTGCTCGCGGAGATTGGGCCAACGCTTTGATAGGGAGAGCAGGCGTGGAGTGGAGATATTAAGTGCTGTTGAAACAGCCGGCTGGGCGGAATACTGCTGGGCCGGGCGCAGCAGAAGATTCAGTGCCAAGATCAAAACGTCCAGATCGGACGTTAAAAGCAAGCTCATCAACCGCTACCAGGGTGAGAACAGGATGTGAGCTACACGATAGTTGGTGTGGAGTAGAATGCATACGTCATAGGAATTGAAGGTTTTGCGGTTGGTTGAGTTCTCCAGGAGCAATCTCTCAAACTTGAGGATAGCAGAGATGGTCTGTTTGGTGGCAGGGGTGAAAACGTTGAGCTGGAGCTTGTCAATATCATAGTCACGGATAGCTTCTTCGAGAATAACGTCGAATTTGTCAAGAACCTTGATCCAACAATTGAGGTCAGATCGGGGCCATTTCCAAGACTCGATGTTGGCGAGAACATCGGCAACATCATCGTTTGAAGTGTTTGCGAGCGTTGAAATGAGCTCAGCCACCTGAGGGTGCTGTGGGCGGTCGCGAGATGCATGAATGGGTGGGACGGGTTTGGAGCGCATGGCTGTCACTTACGGGTTGGGCCGCCCTCTTGGATTTCTGAGAGATCTTCATCGTACCGCAAATTGCGGGGATCAAAGACAGCCGACAGGATCGAGGCGATGGTCGCTTGTAATTCCGGTCGACGTGAAAGGAAGAAGACAAGGGAGGTAGCTGAGGCGGCGGCGGAGAGGCGTCGAGGGTGGTAGGGCTAGATATATCAGGAAATAATTTCACATACCTCCTCCAATATTTATTTCCCGCACGGTCGCGCTCTAAGTAGTCTGTGTCACTGACCAGTAACTTATGCAAATCCCGGTGATGGGGAAGAAACGAAAGCAAGACAGCGATGGGGAGGAGAAGGACAGCGCGTCTGACTCTGACGCGCAGCACAAGCAAACCCCGAAGCAAAAGGTGCCTCCTAAACTATGAGTCCGTGACCGCGATCAACACGAGCTAATCAGCCGAACCGGTCTGTGCTGAGTAGTCGACCACTAGCAAGGGAAAGGCACCCTCCAAACCGAAAACTGCGAAGAAGCCCAAATTTGACGATTCTAACGACGAGGTTCGTCTTCAC
>Ga0307508_10003443_pt1 | contig 16004 bp, 14 predicted proteins | sample 9_EM_MG_FD_203089 | JGI IMG/M metagenome (GOLD analysis project Ga0307508, IMG submission 203089) | Populus trichocarpa ectomycorrhiza microbial communities from riparian zone in the Pacific Northwest, United States - 9_EM | ecosystem: Host-associated > Plants > Roots > Unclassified | place...
GGGTGGAAAGTCCTTCTGCTTCCTTTTGATACGGAACAGTGGCGCTTCCAAGAGCTCCTGAAACGGCCCATTCCGTTCATGAGATGATCCCTGCAAATCCCCTGAAGACAACTTCTCCAAATCCTCCCGAGATGACCCCGAATCCTCTTGAGACAACTCCGAATCCTCCTGGGACTGCCCCTCCAAATCTTCGCTGTCGGAATCCTCGTCGCTTGAGAGCTCCGAAGTGTGGCGTTGGCGCAACTTCTTCAAGCATGTGCAAGCGATTTTCCAGTTACGCCCATGACAGTTCGCGGCTTTCATCTCTTGTCGCTGACGTGAGAACAAAAAGTCCTTTTTCTCTTTCCTGCATCCAACTGCGTCCACCTTCAGCCATTGATCGAATGGGCGATGACTGTTGATGCGAAGTCGACCATTGTCGTAGCGCAGAGAGACCCACACGAGAACCCAGATGAATGACTCCGCGTCATGTGCGTACACATGTTTGATTTCGCCAGCCAACCCTTGTTCTGTGAGCAGGTCTATGGCCATGAACGGGACCGTCCCAGTCCGCTGATTCCCTATCTCACGTTCTTCCATCGTTGCCAAATCAAAGTCGTTTAGGACACCGACAACATCCTCCCCCTCTTCTTTGTACATCAGGTTGGAGGCGCTGACGTCGCGGTGGTGGACACCCTTCCCCCACAGCGCGAAATGACCTCCAACGAGAGTCAGATGGAATTCAAACCGAGCAAGGAAATAGAATCACATTTCACCGCATCCCACCAACACTTCAAGAATTTGTCACCAACCAGTTTCGTGATCTGCATCAACCGCCGGAAGACGAGCAAAAAAAGGGTCCGCGCTCCTTTGGTTGGCAGGTCGAGACGCTCGCGAATCCTGCGTGTACAAGTGGTCGAAAATTCGTGCCAGAACTTCATCTCTGGAACATGATTTTCGACATCTGATTCCTCCTTTGCGATCTTGTAGACTTCCTGCAAAATTTGAGGTTCGCTGACACGAATTTCCTCACCCCAAAACAACTTGGCGACGAGTTCCTCCGCATCTCCGAGGTTTTCACTGGTAGCGCGAAATACATTTGTTGCCCGTCCGTTGAGACCATAGTGGGAGACCCGAACGTCGGAGGACCAGTCGAGCGTGAGGTCAACTCGGCCCTTTTCCGTGTCGTCAACATATATCGTGGTGGTAGCTGGGGAACCTGAGCTTGGCTCCGATAGTTTGCCGAAATCGGGATCAACAATAGGATTCAAACCCCAATCACAATTGTTGAACCGTTGCATCGCCAGAAGGAGGACAAGAAATCGAGGGAGGTCTTGAATAAAGCTGAGCGCAGAACACTGCATTGCACATTGACGATCATATCGCCAAACATACAGGAGATCCCCTGCCGCAACACAGGTTCAGTTATCCACATATCTAAGACAGGAAGAAGACCACAGACCCTTGATCAGTAGTGAGTAGACGTGCCCCCGACCAGCGTGGGATGCGAACATCTCGGCTGCATATGTTCCGAGCTGGGAGGCAAAAGCGATATCATCTTCACCGGTTTTCCGTCGCTTGGAAGAGGAGGATTCAGATCCTAGAATTGTTCTTTTTCCAGATTCCTGTTGGGACGGAGAGCCGACTTCACTGGTGGTCGCCTTCCTTTTGCGACTGCGGTCCGACTTCCCCGTGCTCTCCGAACTGACAAGACCAAACTGATTGACACGACGGCTACCTCGTACACGAACGTCAGCATCAACCCCCCAGATTGAAATGGCTCACTTTCGTTCACCTCCCTGTTGGGAGTTGGTTGCGGAAGGTGTCGTTGCTGGTTGGTTGTTGCAGGAAGAGTTAGCACAAAGGTACATGGGAGGTGCATCGACGACGAAGTGGTTTGTATAGTGAGAAGGAGGTGGTCGGGCCGAGCCTTTCTTGAACTCGATGACAGTACGGACGTTTCGCCACGTCAATTTCTCTGTGTGTGGTGCTTCGACAGCCTTCGTAGAGATCCCACGCATGTCTCCGGATTCGGAAGCACCATCTGTGGCGGACACGAGAACAACGTCGGGTTTGCGAATTGAGCGGGCTCCCTGGTGCAATTGTTCCAACTCCCGACCACAGACGCGGAAAACAAGTTCCTTGGAGGGATCGCGTAGACCGTCGATTTTGAGACCCCTGAGACAATCCAGCGCGGCATTGGCAGCACCGACAAAGGCTGGGTATAAATGCGATTCCCGCTGAGCACTGGCACTATGAACGTTGTTCAGAATGGTTAAAGGAGGTTTACCGACCCCTACTAGGTTTTCAGATGATCTTTAATCATGCCGGAATCAACGCCATTCAATATTTCCCCGTTGCAAAAGGCAAGAGTGTGCTTGTAACAAACTTTGAAGACGTTGGCCGCGTCCTGCATCGTCCAGGACTTGTCCATCGCACAGTCTAAGAGGAAGGACTGCAACATCTCGTCAAATTTGATTTTCTGTGCATTTTCGACGTCCCTTGCTATCCATGGATGTACTTCGCTTACACTGCGTGCAGTTGTCAATTTAGACGGGGTATCAAAGCTCGCAAATCTACTCACTGCAGACCGGTGGTTGCGAGGTCTTTGCTTCTAGCAGCACTGCCGACTGATTGTGGGGTAGACAGAAAACTAGTCGGCGCAGTGCTGCGGGGAGGTGCGTGGTTCATTAACTATACTTGATGATCCGTCCAGAACGTTCAGTTCAATCAATATTCAACAGGGCGAAGCAGTGATTGATGCTTATATAACGCCATGGGCCAAATCTGGAAAGCCCACCTACTCATTTATTACTCACATATTTTCCGTTACTTATCATAGGCTACTTATGGCATTTATTTACGTTCAAGTTCACATAAATTTTAAGTAGTCGGCAAGTAATGAAGGTGACGCTCCAGGCCGCTGCTCGAAGGGATATTAGTAGTTCCGTAGCGGGAGTTGCCACGGATAGTGGCGCTTTGTGTTTATATTTATTTATTCTTGGTTCGTGCCATTTAAGTTACCTTGCTTGACAAGGTTTCTCCCGGGTCATAAGTCGTGGGAACAGCTCACCACGGAAAAACCTGCCTTTTTTGTACCTGCCTTTTATGTATGGCCAGTCTGGCCCCGAAGGGGACAGACCTTAGACAGGTGGTTGGGGGTCAGCTGGTATCCTACGTAAGCGGAGGCACGAAGCGGCGTACGGATCTGAGGTCTGCGCGAAAGCTTAGCGAGGTGGCGTGCCTTTCTTCTTCCTGCCACCTCCGCTAGCTCGCGCTGCACCTTCGCTCGCTGTCTTCCTTTCTGTTCGTCGTCATCTTGCTCCACCTTGGACCTTATCTACTCTGCATCCAAGCCATGGCAGATCCCACTCGAGAACGATGCCCAGACTACGCACTCCCAGAGTTCGATGACGAAAGAGTCGTCTTCACGGTCGACGGTAAGACGGAAGAGGAGGCCGTAGAAATCCTCAGAGCCTTGTGGACCATTCATCACGCCAGGAGCGTTGAGGACTGGGAAAATCAACGAGAGGCCAATGCCGAAGAAGAGAGACAGCGCCATGAACAAGCAGGGCGAGCAGCAGAACAGCGCCGCGCTCTCCAACTCGAGGAAGAGGAAGAGGAGGAAAAAGAAGAGAAAAAGGGACCCAAAGACATCGGACGGGCCGAAGCCATCGCCTTTGAGCTCCTTATCCGCACTCTCGACACCATCTTTCCCGAAAGCAACCACGTCATACTCCACGGAGACAACACCGGCATCGTGGAGGGCTGGCGCGTCGGCAGGCATCGCAACCGAGCGGTCAACTCCATTTTCAAGTATATCCGCTCTTTCCTCAGCTGAGCCACTCGTATCCGCGGCGTTGCAACACGCTACGTTCCCAGTAGCGACATCCCAGCTGACAGGCCCTCCAGAGGACTCTACGACTCTGAGCACCTTTTACTCCCAGCCATCCCGCTACCAGAGCACCTTAGGGATTTCCTCTCAGATGCCGCCGACCCGCTTTCCGCTCGAGAGCTCAGAGACCTACGGGAAGGAAAGTACTCCACCAGCGCCACCAGAGTATTCAGCGAGCAACGCGCTCGACGGGAGGCAACCGAAAAATCTAGAGCCGAAGCTCAACGCGAAGACGAGCTGGTCCGCAGCGCCCTCCAAAACGACACTTTCTAATCCGGCGCGCTTCGACTCCACATTACCCTCCCCAGCGGACACCAGAGGGCCGCCCGTCACAGTGCCCAAACTACGATCGCACCCACTTAATCTCCGTCCTCTACCCTCCCCAATCCGTCCCCACTGCCTTGCCAAAGACAGGCTGCGTCTTTGGACGCCCTCAACTCCCTCCTCGAGACCCTCAGGCGACACCGCTCCCGCGACCGTTTCCGACAATGCCCTCAACCGCATATTGGAGGTCATCGGAGCTTCCTGGGCGGACAGCACCAAAGTCCTCTATGGCAACGCCCTGCTCACGTACCACGTCTACTGCGACCTCAACGGGCCCATCCCGGATCGTGAACGCTGCCCAATCTCAGGTACACTACTCCTAGCCTTTCTTTCCAGCTGCGCAGGAGGAGCCTCCGGCTCAGCGTTATCCAACTATGCAGCAGGCATTAAAGCCTGGCACATCTTACACGGACAACCTTGGAACATTCCCCAAGATGAGCTGCGACTCACGCTCCAAGGAGCAGTTCGCCTAGCCCCCCGTAGCTCCAAAGTGCTAAGCGTCCTCCCGTCACTAGACGACCTCAAGATCATACACGCCGGCCGCAACTTGAGCGACCCGTGCGACGCAGCCATGTACGCGTGCACAGTAATAACCTTCTATTGTGTGGCTAGACTAGGCGAGTTCACGGTGCCCAACATTCGCGAGAAATTCGAGCCCACCAAGCACATCACGCGCAGCGACGTCTCGACGCTGAGAGACAAAGACGGTCTCCCCGTCTTAAAATTCAGAATTCCCGTCACCAAATGCGAAGTCACGGGCGAGGACGTCCAGTGCGCGCCTCAAATGGGTTGCGTCACAAACCCTGAAACAGCGCTCCAAAACCATCTCCGCATCAACCCAGCCCCACCAGACGCCCATCTTTTCGCTTGGAAGCACCCCAGAGGCGGGCTGCGCCCGTTATCTAAACGCAAGTAACTAACAAACTTGCAGTTATCGCCAAGTGGAAAAACCTTTCGGATCTAAAAGGTCACAGTCTCCGCATAGGAGGCACCCTCTTCTATTTACTTACTAAAGGGGGTACCTTTCGACGTTGTCAAAGTGATCAGGCGATGGGCCGGAGATGCTTTCACGCTGTACTTGAGAGATCACGCACTCATCCTCGCCCCCTTCCTTCAAGTCGACCAGCATCCATTTAACAACTTCATGCGAATAGCCATGCCACCGGTACGCTAACGGTATGTAGCCTTTGCTCCTAGTGATCGGGTCCAAAGCCTCGCTGGGCGCGTCGCCAGGCTCCTAGTAAGAGGGTACACAGCTCACCTTTTCCCCGGCAGGCTATTGAGCCGGAAACCCTGCGGGCTTTCACCCAACCGCACACAACATCGCAGCGAGTACAACGACTTTCCTTTCTGTCTTTTCTTTGCTCCTCCACCGCTTTGTACTTAGTTAGTACCCTACATCTCCCTTGCCACACACTCAAGTGAGCGACATCACGCAGACTAAGAACTTATATGCCGCACGAACCAACAATAAACAAATAAAAAATCCGGGCACACCCGCATGCAGAAGTGAAATTGCAACGCGATAGAGGAATGGACTTGGAACCGGAGAGAGATTTGCCGCGAAAGAACCGAAAGAGAATTTCCGGTCGCCTTTATATAAATGAAAGACCGAGTTCGAACGCACATACTAAGCATAATCTGTGGTGACAAGCAACTAGGACCAAGCGTTAAGTGATTCTACAACGGAATATTATCTCACTCGGGTGGCAAGCTGGTGGAATTCCTTGTCTTCTCTCTCTTATACCTGTGTAACGAAAGTTAGCACAAATGATGTCCAGCATTGCTCCCAGCCACTGAACTCGCACAAAACCGAATCATTTGTACTGTGCGAACTGTAACTATCGCCGCGATTGTAGCAGGGCGGGTGGTGGTGGACGAACCGACACACCGTCCTTTCTTGGACTTGTAACCGACGTATTCAACTTCAGATTAGCAAAACGTCAACCTAGTACTTACTTACTGTTATTGGACTGCTCAGGGCACTTCCTTCGGAGCGTGGATTACAGCATATTTCGACAATACATCATCAACTCATGCACATGACCCCACAGGTACATAACAGAGTGAAATGATGGTGGACGGATAGAAAGATTTGGTAAGAGGTGCAAGTGAATACCGAACGGAGAAGTGTCGCTGGTGACAGACGAGGAGCCAATCGTTGTGCATGCTAGGCACTACAATTCAGTCAACAGTGAGCCTCGTGTTAGTTGAACAACCCAAGCCACACAATTCATCCGTTCATCCTCGTCGCTGGTATCCAAGAATTTCTTCAAGTCTTCTGACACCCCGCATCCCATTTATGCGTGTCCGCATAGTTGTAATTCCATCTAACGGGGTTATCTGTGCTTCTTGTCAGCACTACCCAGTACATTTATTAGAACGAATTACGTCGTTCATGGGTTTCGGGGATATCTGTGACAGCGCATGCACTCGCAGGGAGGCAAGTGCCAACCAACCCGGAACTCAACAGGTGCCAAGCAAGTAGTGCCATCAGGCAAGTTGCACTAACCCCCACGACTTCTTCAGGGTTATCTCACATCTGGTGAATCAATGTGACTGTGAAGCAAAGAATGTTTGCGTACCTTGGCACCCATGCTCGTACAGTGCAATCAAGCGGTGGGTGAAAGGAACGCCGGGCCGAAAGGCATTTCAGAGTGAACCGCACCGAAGTGAGTGAGATGATCAACATTGTACACGCGCTAAGAATTTAAATGCACAAGCGCTCTGGCCCTTACGGCTGTGTCCCTCTAGGGTGTACTAACCATCATCTTTCAAAGATCCTTGTTTTCAAACCGCTGTGCATGTGGAAGGGAAGTAGTCGTTGTGGGGGTCATATTGTGTACAGCGCTGTTACTATTAACACTCAGCTTGCGGTTATCCCCCCGTCGACTGTCAGGGTACTTGGATGAGCCTCTCAGCCATAGACAGGCAGCTCCATTTATGTGGTTGGTCTTGAGAACGTCGCCAATAGATTCAGAGACTTCTGAATCCCCCAATAATCTTTTGATTGACTGCCTTGATTCAATACAACTAAAAGGGTTTTTTTTTCAAACATGGGTATTTTCTGGGTTTCATCTCAGCCATTTCAGTCCATTACCAACCTTGGAGGCAAAACACAACCTGGAAGACACCGATCTCCAACAAAGACATCATTGTTAATCCATGTCCATGATATCGTCACTATCAAAATGACCATATGAATGGTGTTTGTTATCTTCATCCGATTTGCCCTCCCCCCCTCCATCTTCCTCCTCCTCTGTAGAATCAACCTCTGATTCTGAACTGATATCAGGGGTGAGAGGATGGATTCCAACCAGCTGTGCCAAGGAACAACTAAACTCGTCTTGATCCTCTGGAGTGAGCGATCGTAGTGTTCGTGTCTTGAGCATGATCCTAGGTTGCCCTGGAGGCTTCCTCTTGTTTTTGGTTGCAGTACTCAATCGTTGCAGTCGTGCCCGTCTAATCTGCCGGTTTGTATCCGTTGTCTTGCCTGCAATACTATGGAATCCGTGTGATCTCCATAAACTTTCTTCAAAGACCTTTCTGGACTTCAGTTGGCGGACAAAAAACTGCCTGGTCCAAGTCCTGCTCAATTTCTTTGACTCTTTGCTGAGACTCTCTATCTTGTAGAATCTAGGGTTGGTATTGAGCACAAAGGAGCCCTGCATGATTTTCCATATGAATCCCTTGCTCTTCTTTGTGATCTTCTGGCTTGCAGGCAGACATTGAAGGTGAGAAAAGATGGTTTCTAGAGTATCATTCAGATACAATCTTTCCTCCAAGGTTTGATCTTCCAGCAATTTGTGGTATGCTGTAATATAGCCCACATCACCCCAAAAGACTGACCATTGAGAGTCGTTCCTAGGAGGAGAACTCATTTCCTGAGGAGGGAAGTATACCCCCATGCAGCCTGCAAAAGATGTGGACCGTGGGCCTTGACGACCATGAGTGGCATGATTGTTTTCCAGATCAGTATTACAGGCCTTGAAGGTTGTATGAAGAAGCGTTTGATCGATGCTGGCAGCCGTCCAACACCTCATGGCATCAGGCAGCGAGGTTGGAGTGGGTTCAATCCCCTTCAATGCTGTTCTATCCACCATCATCCATATCTGCTCTGTGAACTTGCAGAACAGACGAGCAACCACCACAGCGATATTTTGAAGCTTGGGGAGCAAGGTCCACTCCTTTAACAACAATACAGGATTTGCCGCGATGGCCTTCTTCAGCTGGCTCCAAGTTGGATTGGGTCCAATAGGAAATGTAGCGGTCTGGTCAATCCCATCCGGAATTCTGCAATGCTGTGAGAAAAGAGCCCTGTCTCGCTGTACCTTTGCATTCAGACCCATGAGACCAAGCACCTGACAGTCATCGGTCTCTTGAATGCTATCCAGGCAAGGTTGGAAATTAAGCTCAAGCTCCTGTAGAAAGAACATGCCAGCTTTCTCCACGACGTTGCGATACTCCATGAGAGCCAAAGACTCCCTGACATGGAAGTCATATACAATTGGTGTAGAAACAATGCAGCGCAGCATATGGTTGAGGATGCCTGTCATGATCCCCAGATTGGGTGGATTGCGATGCTTGAGCTGGATCTGGGTTCTCTGTATCTCCTCCACCCTTCGAGACAGAAAGTCAAACCAGGTGGTGGAAGGAAGCCAGAGGACAGGTCTAGACTCCATGTATCGCTTGGCCTAATAGTATGGTTAGCGATTTTCCAGGTTACATGAGCGCACTAACCTGTGGAATGATATCCCTCAACAATGCCTGTAATGCCTGTCCACTCACTCGATATTCATCTCTGACCCCATATGTCTTGTTTCTGACCTTGTGAAAAATCTTCATGATGTTGGAACATTCCTTATGGTAGCAGGGATTCAGGTTGTAGGCATCGCTGTCCTTGGCAAAGGTAGGTATATTGTTTGCAGGCCGCACTGCCTCATAATATAGATTGTAAGTGTTTCTGAAGGCAACATGGGTTTGAAGGGCGCGGTCTTGATGCATCTCAGCTTGCAGAGCACCATAGTTGTATAGCATACAGTGGTGGTGGATGGTACCCCTGTTGAACCCAGCAGCAGCATAAGACTCCTCTAGGGCATCCAGCCTCCACAGGCCAATGATTGGTTCCTGTGATTTGGGAGTGAAAGAAACACCAAGATCAACAATTAGCTCTCCATTGTTCCGATCAAGCATATAATCCCAAGACAGACAAGACAGGTTTTCTCTCAGCGCAGCTTCAGGAGAGACATATACCCCATCTTGACCATCCTTCGTAAGGAGCTTGATCCCCTTTCCTTCCACAACAAAGAAGAACGAGCCATATATTGACCGATCAGCTCGCTCCAGAATAAGCTCCTTCATGGATTCCTGTACCTCCAGGAATGCTTCATTGGAAAGTGGGAGGGTTTTATGGCTCCGGGTAGAGCCTCTTTGCTTGTACCTTACTTCCTCCAAAGTCTGTAACATGTATGGAGTATAGCTTTCTGTGGCGCGATCACCAATAGCAGGAAGGAGAATTTCATCCCAGAAAGGATCCAGAACTTCTTTCGGCATCATATTCATGCGTCTTCCTGCGATTGGACTGCGATGGATCATCCGAGGAAAGAAAACATAGACCTTGAGCCCATGGCCGGTGGATGAAGCTAGCTGTCCAATGGTGGTATGAGGTATTGAATTCAGAGCGAACTTTTTTGAGAGCCATTCAGTGCGACGCCCAATAGCACGCTGATCCTCATCTGATTGTGGAATTAGAATGTTGACGTAGACATGATTGTGTTTTGGGATGCCAGGCCTGCTGTCATATATGGGACTCATATATACTCCAATGCTGTTCTTGCATATAAGCTTTTGGGTTGTCCAAATGATGCTGTCGATGTCTATTGAGATTATGATGTCATTTGCAGCAACTTCAACCTCGTCTTGCTCAAGGTCCACATGGACATATGTCTCTCCTTCGCCAAAGACAGGCAAGCGACCTCGAACAAACATGTTGTGGCCTTCCGCACATGCTTGATCGATTCCACAAGAGGTACTTGCATACTCCAACATCTGACTTGCACTCATGACCGTAGCTGTGCCTGCATGGTAGTTGTTATCATTCTCCTGGTTATTATCAACGTCAGCCTAAAATTGCACATATAGCTGAGTATACGGCCTCCATCTTCTATGCTTACCTTAAGATGTGTTGAATTGTTACATATTCCATGAAATCGTCTCTCATGACCCATGGGCTGTCCTATTGTCATGATGTGATCCATGATTCGTATGGGCTCTGCCAAATAAAACATCTGGAAGGAATCGGGGAGGATACGATAGCCATGATCCCGCCACATGATCAAAGCAGGAGCTTGAATCGTTTGCTGGAAGGGATATATGTGAATGGAGTAAACCTCAGGTTGCTGAAGCATTTCAAGGGTTGGGCCATCGTCATATTCATCATAGCCATGATCGTGTGGTAGGAACCGCCGTCCTTTATATGCATCAAGGGGGACTGGTTTTGAAATCCTCGGAAAGCGTGGTAGAGTGCCTAATCGCCAATCTTTCACCTGTTTGCATGAGGCCCTGGCTGCGTTGGACAGCTGCCCTTGTCCTGGAACTTCTTGGCCTTCTTCCAGGTTTACCTCAGTATCGTGTCCAGTTTCCCTAGAAGGATGGCCAACAGCGTGTGATGGGCGCAGAGATCGATGCAAGTGGGCACCATTTAGTATCTTGTGACGTTTGATAAGGGTAAACAATGACTTGACTCCACCCAGAGCTATGCCATGTGATTCACAATCTTGCACATCTTTGTGTTGGACTTCTTGGTCAGGTTCCAAGTCTTCCAGATTTTCCACTTCATCCAGTTCTCTATCCCTTTCCTTCCTCAGCTCCTTGCCATGTACAGCTTCCACCTGGGTAATGAAACTCCAACAATCCCGACAAGAGTTACTGGTAAGAGTAAGGGAACGCAACAGCTGATTGTCACGCATGTGATTTCCACCGGCCTGCATCTCCTGGATTACTTCATCGCCCAGCTCCATATAGTCCCAGTCAGGAGGTCTATTGATCATGAAGTGCATGTAGTCCTGGAAGCTAGTCATGCATCGTTGTCGAACTGTGCCAAGCATGTTCAACCGTAGGACATGACCACAGGCAATAGGTGGGCAAGCCCCAATTGGTAATGCTGATAATAAACGCCATGTCTTTTCAAGGCCTTCCTGCATACACTTTTGAATCACTGTGCAAGCAATGGGTCCACAATCATAACCATTTTGTGGCCAATCTTTGATCATCACCAGAGTATCTTCAGGGTTGCCTGCATCCCAGTGGTGAAGGTCAGCTAAGATTTGCCAACGCTCTGGTCCCCTCCATGTTTCCCAGTCTTCATTGTATTGGGGGTTGTTACTGCTGATCTTTCTTCCAAACACATATGCAGTCTGTGCTGCATAGTCAAAAACAACAGCAAAGAAATGGGCTGTTTCTGGATCGTGCACCAGGAATGTCACTGGAACTATAGGACAGGGATGGTTTACTGGCACTTGATGAGCATCCCTGTATTTCTCCACCACCTCAGGAGCAAGTTGAAGATTGTGGTCATCTCGGAATATCATGACAAAACGACAGGAAGCACTTCCATGAGAATCATGCCAGATGGAGGCCAAATAAAAGTCTGCAACAGTGCTTTGGATCCAGCTCTTGTCGCTTAGTGAGTCAAGGTCCATATATGCAGAATGCCACAGAATGGCAGAAGACAGGAACATGGCTGAATGAGAAGAGACACTTTCACATCAAGACTAGTTCTGATAAATGACAACATACCACTCACCTGCCATGTTTTGTCTTAACATCCTCTCTGGAAGGTGAGGTGCAAGTGGATCTAGGTCTGGCTGAGGTTGTTCATGCCATGGCAATATCTGTTGCTGGTTATTTTCCAACTCTACTTCCTGAATGATGGGGACAGAAGTATTTTTGCTCCTATTGGATGGCTTAGCAGCCCTCTGCTTCTTGGGAGGTCTCCCTCTGGGCCTTTTGTTTGCTGAGGATCATGAGATCATGGTTATATCAACAATTATGATATACTTGCTTTTACCTACAGAAGTGTGAGGAACATGCCATATTAACATGAATGCAATTGGCAAATTTGATGTAAACACTTGCATTGTGCTTTGTTGGTGGACACATTGTCCATGCCTAAGTTAGCTTTCTGCATAGGTGCTTGCTTGGGTGCCCCCATTGGCCCCTTTGAAACAGGTGGTGCCATCTGTGATGTGAAGAATCCTGCTTGAGTAGTAGTGGAACAATTCATGCATCAGAAAGCACTCTCAACACAATTAACATTGGAATTTGCCTTGCGCATTATGTGTGGACAGATCATTCTGCTCCCTTTGAATGTCGGCTGTTTGCCTAACAACTACCTGTGTCTGCTTCTGAGGTGTTCTTCTCTGTCGTTTAGGAATTGGTGGCTCCATTGATGCATCTGAGGAGGTCACAAAACAGTAAATAAAGTAGTGGTAGTCATAAAGAATGCTTGCCTTGAACTTCAACATGGTGATGATTTCGTTTCAGAAATCTGCTTGTCCACCTTGGCTGAGCTATCAGCAATTAGCTTGTTAACCACACTGTAAGATGATAGATGCATAGTTTACCTTCACCAGTCACAGAAGGTGATGAAAGTTGAAAACTGTTTGAGATTGCTTTCAAACTTAGATGATTGATTAGATCTTCAGATGCCCTGTCGGACATTGCCTTGCCATCATCGATTGGTGACTCTACACCGGAGTGACTATCAGGTTTATCAGAGGATGTGCTACTGCAAGGGACATTTTTCTTCTGTTTCTTCTGTGTCTGCTTTAGAGCCCTTTTCCTACACTTGGGAACTAAGGGGGTGGTCAGGACAAATACTTCATATAGAAGGAGAAGTATAAAACAACAATAAAAGTTATCCTCATCATCTGAGGAATCACTTGAAGGAAGAGAAATCCCCGATTGTCCGTTCCACTTGTGCTGGTATCTAGGAACAGGCCCTATCGCAGGCTGCAAAGTTTCTGGTACAGTCACTCTGGTAGTCGATCTTGCAGCACATCGCTGAGAGGGACCTGCAGAACCTCTAGTGAATCATAGGCCACATAGTCATTCAAAATTCACCTTTCTGATGATGCTTGACCACAAGCAATGGATCACTTAACCCCAACACACCACCACAACCTTTGTGGAGAGATGAGTTGATCTTTTCTTCCTTCAGACTATTATTCGTGTCATGGGAAATGTCTAGGATGCCACACGACTCTAGGGCACTCTGAAGCATGTTTGATGTGCACTGGCTAGGTGAATCTGCAAATCGTTGAATATCATTCAGAGATCTCTACCCGAGGTGAAGTGTGGTAATTGCTTGCCTTCCTGAAGGTGCGTCACCACCATCAATGCATTAAACCTGAGGTTGTTTGCTTCCTTTGAATTGTTATTCGAGTCCTTCGAAATGTTTAGAACACTGCATGAAGCCGCGAGACTCTGGTGGATGTTCGCATCCCCTGGATCCTGACTAACAGGCAATCAGAGAGGATGTTGCTGAAAAGCAAAACATTCAGGGCCTACCAAATATCATTGTGATGATGGCTTTGACTGTCTGTCATTGAGAGAATGCCACATGATTGTAGGGCATGATAGACAGAGTCCATATCCATCACACCCTCATCAGGCGAGAGCTCATCACTCATGCTGAGAACTCCACAAGATGTTAACGCAGTATGAAGGGCATTTTCATCCGGCCTTGAATCCTCCATCCCAGTTTCATCTGCATTGTTGCCAAATGTCTTCATGCTGAGGTTCAAGTCGCCCTGTTGAAAACGTCTGAAAGAAGATGACAAGAGTATATTTAGGGCATTGTCCAGCATAGTATGTAATCACTCGGATCTATTGTATTGTATTGTATTACAATACGACCATTATTACCATGCCTTGGAAATTCCTTTTCCAAGCCACTGCTCTTGACTCCCGACGGTCGGCACGCTCACAGAGATACACTTGTTCATTCCAGGTTTCCCGCCATACCGCCACCAAACTGGCGTTTGAAATTTCAAAAAATCAGAAAAAAATAGAAAAATGATTTGCTGTATTCCACACTCTACCAACTGGCCATCTACCGCAGGAGAGCGTCAGAAGTGCATCCCAAAGCTCCTGACAGTGTGAGCAACCCGGACGAGGAAAATTTAGGCAAATAACAGGGTTCGAACTTCGACCGCTAAGGATCCTTGGACTTGATGGTAGCCCACTCAATACTGGTTCAATTGGCGTTCAACACATACAATATGACAGATGCAACCGGTCCCCATCCACAGACCTGAAAACGTGGGCCATGGAGCTCTCGAATGACGATTGGACAGAGATCGAGACTGCAGAGGTACTTGGAATTTCGGTGAGAGTCTTCAATGATGTGATGAATCCGGCAAAGATGACCGTATGCTCTATCGCACGGATTGGCCATGTACTGTGGCAAGTGTCCAACGGATGGCGGCCGAGATGGACGAACAGCCTTATGTCCGTTGCATTTGCTTCACACTCGCATTGAATCAACAGCTGTCAAGCGGCGAGAGATAACCTGGACGAAGTACTCCCATTCGGGACCCATGGTGCCTTTATTTAAGGAGCTTTTTCAAGAGACCTTATAAACGCTTGCATGCGTGCTCGCTTGCTCCCCCACCACACCGCTGCGTGAGCACATGCAGGCACATAGACCATCTTCTGCGGTCCAAGTGCCTACTTCATTACTTGCCCACCCATCCTCCCCGCCGTCGTATGGGTGCAAGCGCCCATGGCCCCCTCGCGCAGAGGGTCAGGATTGTTTCTGGCGGGGGACTGATTTACGAGCTTCCGCGCACTCCCATCCGTCCACCCTCGCGCTCATCCTCACTGCGCCCTCGTCACCCTCCGATTCGTGACCATCGCGCGCGCGCACGTTCATCCAGCCATCTCAGCCCGCCCGCCCGAGCACTGCCGCACTTCTCACTCACTCCGGTGGATTCTGGCACACTCGTTGCATACTCGGGCGGACACTGGCACACTCATCATTCCACTGGTCGCTCACATCGCCGGCCACCGGTGGTCGTCACGCACTCCGGCCTGTACCCACACCGCCAGCCACCGGCGGACTCATCACGCACTCCGGACACCGTCGTAATCATTGCTCATGCGGCCGGCCACTGCCGCAAGTCGAGAGTTTCTTCGCACCCTGTCTACTTTGTCAGTTCGATAATTCTTTTACGCCTGTTGCATCCCAAACTGAATTGGTTGTACCGGTTGTGTGTCAAGCCTTGCCAGTGTGAAAAACACATCTTTTTTGTTCGGTCAAGTCATCCCCAGGATCGGAGCCAGCCATCTAACTCCTCGCCCACTGAAAAACATAATTGTACATGTAAAAGTGATGTGCCTGTCTCATCACATGGATGTCCATGAAACTCGAGTCCATGGATGCCAGGAGGGCAACCCGAGAGGCAGCGTGAGTTAAAAACAACATCCCCCCTAAATTTCCTGATGCTTAACAACGGCCGACAAATGTTCTCATTATACTGTGTTTCTAACCCCGAACACATAAAATGTAAGACGACGGAACATCGTCGATTGAATTCACAGCAACAAAGAATCATTCAGGGCTTTCTATACTTCCTCCAGGCCCCGAACAGACTCTCGCTATCGAATTGAGACGCTTGTGAGATGGTGGAAATCGTAGACAGTTCGGACACATGCTCCTGAAGCATTGGGGTGGTCGGAGGCTTTTGGATTATCATCGAGGAACTTGGCTGTCTAAAGGCGTCCGAATCTGGTGCAGTATGAA
>Ga0307508_10003444_pt1 | contig 16003 bp, 16 predicted proteins | sample 9_EM_MG_FD_203089 | JGI IMG/M metagenome (GOLD analysis project Ga0307508, IMG submission 203089) | Populus trichocarpa ectomycorrhiza microbial communities from riparian zone in the Pacific Northwest, United States - 9_EM | ecosystem: Host-associated > Plants > Roots > Unclassified | place...
CGCAGCGCATGGAGCAGGAGCGCGAGGCGTTCGGCTTCTATTTCTCGGCGCATCCGGTCGACCGCCATGCCCATCTCGCGAAGATGCACGGCGCGCGCAGCTATGCGGCTTTGGGCGAGCTCGCCATTCCGGACGATGGCACAAGGTCGGGCGCGACGATGGCGGCCCTGGTCGAGGATGCGCGGTGGCGGACTTCGGCGCGGGGCAAGCGCTATCTGATGGCGACGCTCTCCGATCCGACCGGGCAGTTCGTCGCGACCTGTTTCGATGACGCGGTGGCGGCCGATCTTGAAGAGGCCGCGCGCAATGGCGGGTGCGGCCTTGTCACCGTCGAGCTCGATCGCCGCCCGGGCGAGGACACGCCTCGGGTCACGGTGAAGCGCATCCAGCCGTTCGAGACGCTCGCCAACAGCGCGCGCTTTGTGATGGAGCTCTCGGTAGCGACCCCCGAAGCGATGGCGGCGCTGGGCAGCCTTATCGCCGAGGCACGCGGGGCGCGGGGCGAGGTATGGGTCAATGCGGCCCTGCCCGAGGGCGGCGTCGCGCGCGTTCTGCTCGGCCGCGACTTTCTCCTCGATGGCGAACTTGCGGCCCGGATCGAGAACCTGCAGGATGTGAGCAACGTGGTGCTGAAGACCTCCGAGACGAGGCTGGCGCTCGTCGGATAGCCTTTTCCCCTCCCGCTTGCGGGAGGGGCTAGGGGAGGGCCTGTCGAGGGCGAGAGCGGTTGACATGCCCTCCCCCGACCCCTCCCGCAAGCGGGAGGGGAGTAAGAAGTGCTAGGTGGAATGCAGGATTTCGAACTGCGGGTGCCGCGGCTGCTCGATCATGCCGCGCGCGAGCACGGCGCCCGCGAGATCGTCAGCGCCTGGGCCGATGGCAGCGAGACCCGCACGAATTGGGCCGGCATCGCCCGCGACGCGCGGAAACTGTCGCAAGCGCTCGAAAAGCTCGGCTGCAAGCCCGGCGACCGGATCGCCACCCTCGGCATGAACCACAGCCGGCATCTCGTCTCCTGGTACGGCGCGATCGGGCTTGGCGGGGTGATCCACACCATCAACCCGCGCCTGTTCGACGAGCAGCTCGTTTATATCGCCAACCATGCCGAAGACCGGGTGCTGTTCTACGACAAGGCCTTTCAGCCATTGGTCGACCGGCTCAAGCCGCAATGGACGAGCATCAAGCACTATATCGTCTTCGATGGCGACGGCCCCGACAGTTTCGAGGCAGTGATCGCGGCCGAGGATGGCGACTATCAATGGGTCGAGGGCCCCGAACGCGATCCGTGCATGCTCTGCTATACCAGCGGCACCACCGGCAATCCCAAAGGCGTCCTCTACCAGCATCGTTCGACCATGATCCACGCCATGGCCGAGGTCGCACCCTGGGTGTTCAATCTCTCGCCGCGCGCTGTGGTGCTGCCGATCGTGCCGATGTTTCATGCCGCCGCCTGGGGACTGCCGTTCGCCGGCGCGCTGTCGGGCGCGAAATTCGTCTATGCCGCGGTCAATGATCCGGCCCTGCTCTGCCGCCTGATGAACGATGAGAAGGTGACGCATTCAGCCGGCGTTCCCACTGTGTGGCTGTCGATATTCCAGCATATGGACACGACCGGCGAGGTGCCGCGCCATCTCGAGCAGGTGACGATCGGCGGCTCGGCGGCACCGCGGGCGATGATCGAACGGATCATGAAGATGGGCGTTACGGTCAAGCATCTCTGGGGCATGACCGAGACGTCGCCGATCGGCACCGCCGGCACCCCGCCGCCGGATTGGGACGAAATGAGCCTCGACGAGCAGCTCGATCTCGTTTCGAAACAGGGCCAGATCCCGTTCGGTGTCGAACTTCGGGTGCTCGACGATGACGATCGCGAACAGCCGCGCGACGGTGTCAGTTCGGGCCGGCTCCAGATACGCGGGCCCTGGGTGATCAAGCGCTATTTCAAGGCCGATGCGGATTCGGTCGGCCCCGACAACTGGTTCGACACCGGCGATGTCGCGGTGCTCCACCCCGACGGCACGATGCAGATCACTGACCGCGCCAAGGACGTCATCAAGTCGGGCGGCGAGTGGATCAGTTCGGTCGAACTCGAAAACGCTGCGATCGGCTGCGCCGGCGTGCACGAAGCCGCCGCGATCGGCGTCTATCACCCGAAATGGGATGAGCGGCCGATATTGCTGGTGGTCCGCAAACCGGGCAGCAATGTCTCGCCCGACGAGATCATCGCCCATCTCGGCAAGCATGTCGCCAAATGGTGGCTCCCCGACGAGATCGTCTTCGTCGACGAACTCCCCCACACCGCAACCGGCAAGCTGCTCAAGACCGCGCTCCGGGCGCAGTTCAAGGACTACAAGCTGGCAGCCGCCTGATCAGCCCCCAGCAATCGTCCGGTTGGCGGCGCGCAATTTGTCCTTCACCGCGCTGGCGAGGCTGCGCTCGATTGCGACGCGAAACCCGTCATGATCGTCGAGGAAGAGCCGCAGCGCGGTGGTTGATGCGCACCAGAAGGTGGCGGGCCCGTTCAGCGTGACGGTCGCGGTCGCGGCGTCGCCCGAAAGGATGGTCGCCTCGCCGATCAGGTCGCCGGCGCGACAGGTGCCGACCTGCCGCCCCTGGCTCGTCACCTCGGCATCGCCGCTGAGCAGATAATAGAGATTGGTGACAGGTTCGCCCTCGCGCGTCAGCACCTCGCCCGCGGTTCCGCTCAGCCACAGGCCCTGGTCGATGAACTGGCGGGCCGCGCTGCGTGGCAGGGCGCTCAGAAAGCCGGCGCGCATCGCCTCTTCCTCGCCGGAAAAGCGGGCTTTGCCCTCATGCTTGCGGTCGCCCCACAGCATCACCAGCCAGATTGCGAGGAGCAAGGCCATCCAGCTGATCGTCGCAGGGTCGCGGACCAGCACCGTCGCGCGCAGCAGCATGGCAATAGCCGAGGCCGCGATCAGCAGCCGCATGCGCTGTGGCGTCCGCGCGAACAGCGCGGCGATCAGCAGCGCATAACTGAGCTGCAGGACGAGACCTTCTGTCGAAAACATGCCGTGCGCTCCCTCGCTGGAAAGCGACCCGGCGCCATCATGCCGCAAAGCGCGCCCCGAGAACAGGCCCGCCTTGCAGGCTGTCGCTGACTGGTCCAGATTACATGGCTGGATTCAGGGGAGTTTGGCGATTTGACGGATGAGGACGCGGCGGTTCGGGTGGGGCATTCCGAGAATGGGGTAACGCTCGCCGCACGACCCGAGCCGCTGCGCCTGTCGCCGAGCGAGACTGCGGTCGTCGTGATCGACATGCAGAATGCCTATGCTTCGCCCGGCGGCTATGTCGACCAGGCCGGGTTCGACATCTCCGGCGCTGCTGGGACGATCGGCAAGATCGCGACCGTGCTCGATACGGCGCGGCAGGCAGGCGTCCAGGTGATCTATCTGCAAAATGGGTGGGATCCCGATTATGTCGAGGCGGGCGGGCCGGGGTCGCCCAACTGGCACAAATCCAATGCCCTCAAGACCATGCGAAAGCGGCCCGAGCTTGCCGGCACTTTGCTCGCGCGCGGCGGTTGGGATTATGATCTGGTCGATGCGCTGAAGCCGCAGCCGGGCGATATCAGCCTCCACAAGACGCGCTACAGCGCCTTTTTCAACTCACAGCTCGACAGCACGCTGCGGGCGCGGGGCATCCGCACCATCATCTTCGTCGGCATCGCCACCAATGTCTGCGTTGAATCGACGCTGCGCGACGGCTTCCATCTCGAATATTTCGGGGTGATGCTGGAGGACGCCACCCATCATCTCGGCCCCGATGCGATGCAGCAGGCCACCGTTTATAATGTCGAGAAATTCTTCGGCTGGGTTTCGACCGTGGCGGATTTCTGCGGCAGCTTCGGCCAGACCCCCAGGGAGTAGAACATGCCTTTCGAACCGATCAATCCGCCGCAATTCCCCACCCCGATCGCGCCCTATTCGGCCGGCGCCAAGGCAGGCAACACAGTCTATGTCTCGGGCGTGCTGGCTTTGGGGGAGGGCGGTGCCGTCCTCCATGTCGGCGATGCTGCCGGGCAGACCCGCCATGTGCTCGACGTTATCAGGATCACGCTCGAAGCGGCGGGCGCGACGCTCGCCGATGTCGCGATGAACCATATCTTCCTGAAAGACCTCGCCGATTATGCCGCATTCAACGCGGTCTATGCCGAGTATTTCCCCGGCGCCAAGCCTGCGCGTTACTGTATCAAGACCGAACTGGTGAAGCCCGATTGCCTCGTCGAGATCGCCAGCGTGGCGTATATCGGCTGATGCCTTACGTGAACGGGCTCTATTATGAGGAACACGGGTCAAGGTTTGGCGAACTCCTGATCCTTGTTTCCGGTCTTGGCGGGTCGGCCGACTATTGGAAACCCAATATGGCTGCGCTCGCCCCCCCCCAGTTTACGAGGGACAGGGAGTACCGCGTCATCGTCTTCGACCAGCGCGGCACGGGCAGATCCGAGCGGACGATATCCGATACGCCAACGATCGAGGCGATCGCGGAGGACATTCTCTCTTTGATACAGGAGCTCCGCGTGCCTTACGCAAACATCCTGGGGCACGCGATTGGCGGAATGGCGGGTATGGTGGCGGCTATTGCCGAACCTTCCCGGGTGAAGAGGCTCATCGTCGTCAATGGCTGGGCGCGGGCCGATGCCTACACAAGGCGCTGCTTCAACACGCGTCTGAAGTTGCTGAAGGCCGGTGGGCCGCGCGACTATATCCATGCGCAGCCGATCTTTCTGTATACGCCGCACTGGACGTCCGACCATGACGCCGAACTTGCTGCGGAGGAGGATCATCTGATCGCCGCGTTGCCCGATCTGCGAATTTTGGAACGGCGCATTGCCGATGCCCTGGCCTTCGACATCTCACGCGACATCAGCCGGATCACTAGCAAAACGCTGCTTATTGCGAGTGAGGACGACGCGCTGGTGCCGTTGTCCTGCTCGGAACGCATATGGTCGGGCATGACGAATAATGTGGATCGGAATATGGAGAGGATGAGATGGGGCGGCCACGCCTGCAACGTCACCCAACCCGATACCTTCAACAAACTCGTGCTCGATTTTCTGGGGAGCTAAGCACATGCAAGTCGGCGTTTTCGTGCCCATCAACAATAATGGCTGGCTGATTTCGGAGAACTCGCCGCAATATATGCCGAGCTTCGACCTCAACAAGGAGATCGCGCTTCGGGCCGAGAAATACGGCCTGGATTTCCTGCTCTCGATGATCAAGCTCAGGGGTTTCGGCGGCAAGACCGAGTTCTGGGAATATGGGCTTGAGAGCTTCACACTGATGGCCGGGCTCGCTGCCGTCACCGAGAAGATCAAGATCTATGCGACCTGCCCGACGCTCGTCATCCCGCCCGCCTTTGCCGCGCGGATGTGCAACACGATCGATTCGATCAGCCATGGCCGCTTCGGGTTGAATCTGATCACCGGCTGGCAGCGCCCCGAATATAGCCAGATGGGCCTTTGGCCGGGCGACGAGCATTTCCGCAATCGCTATCAGATGCTCGACGAATATGCCCACATCCTGCGCGAGCTCTGGGCCGAGGGCGTGTCGGACTTCAAGGGCGACTATTACCAGATGGAGGATTGCCGCGTCCGGCCGAAACCCGATGGCGATATGAAAATCATCTGCGCCGGCTCGTCGGACGAGGGCCTCGCCTTCTCGGCGAAATGGGCTGACTATGCCTTTTGCCTCGGCAAGGGCGTCAACACGCCAAAGGCCTTCGCCGGCAACAACGCGCGCCTTGCCGCCGCGACCGCCAAGACCGGGCGCGATGTGTCGATCTTCGTGCTGATCATGATCATCGCCGCCGAGACTGACGAGGAGGCGATGGCCAAGTGGAAATCCTATAATGACGGCGTCGATCTCGAGGCGATCGCCTGGCTTGCCGATCAGGGCGCGGCCGACAAGCACAACGCGACCACCAATGTCCGCCAGCTCGCGGCGCCCGAGGGCGCGGTGAATATCAATATGGGGACCCTGGTTGGCAGCTATGAAAGCGTCGCGCGCATGCTCGACGAGATGGCCGAAGTGCCCAATACCGGCGGCGTGCTGCTGACCTTCGACGATTTCCTCGAGGGTGTGGAAAAGTTTGGCACCCGCATCCAGCCGTTGATGAAATGCCGGCCGGGCGTGGCATGATTTTGGGCATGAGCGAGCTCACGGGCATGCGCATGCTCATCCCCTCGTTGCGCGCGGCAGCCGCCATCGCCCTGTTCGCGATGGCGCCCGCCTGTGCGCAGAACGCCGGGCTGGCCAGGATTCCGGTCCATGTCGTCGGCCGGGTGGCGGTCGATCCCGACGGATCGATGCGGTTCGGCTGGCCGGGCGTCTATTTCGAAGGGCGGTTCAAGGGCACTGGCCTGAACGTTGTGCTCGAAAATGGCCCGGATCGGCTGCGCCTGTTGATCGACGGCGTGGAAAGAAAGCGGTTCGAGGAGGCGGGCGCCAGTGTCGACAGCCGGATCGAGGGGCTGTCCGATGGCGAGCACAGTTTCAGGCTGGAAAAGCTTGCCGAAACCCAGGGTGGCTTCAGCCGCCTGATTGGCTTCTATCCGATCAGCGGCGCCCGGCCGCTTCCCGCGCCCCAGGGGAAAGCAAGGCAGATCGAGTTCATCGGCGATTCCTGGTCAGTCGGCTGGGGCAACACCGCGCCGGGGCGCACCTGCACATCGCAGGATGTCCACAACACCACTGACACCCAGCAGGCATATGGCTCGCTGGTCGCGCGGCGCTTCGATGCCGATTACCGGATCAACGCCTTTTCGGGTTTCGGCATTGCCCGCAATTATGGCGGCTCGAGCCCCGGTGCGAATCTGCCCGCCATCTATCCGCGCGTCATCCCGAGCGCGCTGGTGCCGCTCGAGACCAGCACCGGCGACTGGCACCCGCAGATCATCGTCATCAATCTCGGCACCAATGATTTCTCGACGCCGGTCCATGCCGGCGAAGCCTGGCCTGACGACAAGGCGCTGCGGACGGCATACCGGGCGCGCTATATCGAATTCGCGCGCGGCGTGCTCGTGAACAAGCCGGGTGCCCGCCTGATCTTGATGGGATCTGACAATTTCATCGCCGATGTCGATCAGGTCGCCACCGCGCTTCGGGAAACGGCACCGGGGCGGGTCTCGACCATTCACATGCCAAGCCTCGAGCTGACTGGCTGCGACTGGCATCCCTCGCTCAAGGACGATCAGCATCTCGCCGATCTGGTCCAGGCGGAGATCGGTCGTATTCATCCGCCGGCTCCGTGGCAGTGAAGCGGGCTTGATGTTCAGGGCGACGCGGACATGGCGTGCCCGACGCGCGGGAATTCCTGCGACAAGGCAACGCCGCGACGATCGTCCTTGAAATCATGCCCCCGGTGGTTTCTTGCTGGGTTTCCGGGACAGACTCGAGCGAGCAGGTGAAGAATGAGCGGAATCGTCTTGATGTCCCTGGCCCTGGCGATTGGGGGCACCGGCGATCAGTCGGCCGCGCCTCCGCCATCGGCACCCGTCGCCAGCAAGGCCGGGGACGGCACCCAGGGCGCGCGGCTGTTCATCAGCCCGATGGGGGAGCCCTTTCGCGCCGACCATGATCCGCAGGATATCTGGTTCGACCGGGCCGACACCAATCATGATGGCGCGCTGAGCGTGAACGAGTTCGACAAGGACGCGGCGCGCTGGTTCGCGGTGCTCGATCGCGGGCATGATGGCGAGATCGATCCCGGCGATATCGAATATTATGAGTCCTATCTTGCCCCCGAAATCCGTGTCGATGCTGGGGAGGGCGCCACGGCCGGCGGCGGCGGCGACGATGAGGGCGGCGGCGACAGCAGCTCGCCAAAACCCTCTTTCCACGTCAAGCTGGGCGCGGCGCGCTATAGCTATTTCGATTATCCTGAGCCGGTGATGGTGGCCGACACCAACTTCAACCGCGGCGTTGATCCCCGGGAGTTCCAGCGCGCCGCGGACAAGCGTTTCGACCTGCTCGACACCAATCACGACGGCAAGATTGAGCGCGGCGAGCTGCCGAAGATCTCGGCCGTAACGGTCGGGCGATCGGAGAAAAAGGGCAAGAATCGCCACTAACGGCACCACCGGCCGGCCGGGCACGCGGCCGGTCGCATAAGGCTCTGCGCGACCTTGAAATCGCCACAGACGCAGTCGCTTGCTGAGGGTCCGGGAGACGACTCAAACGAGCGGGTGAATGAATGCACAGGATCATTGTGACGTGCCTGGCGTTGGCGGCGGCCGGGGCCGCCAGCGGACAGGATTTTGACGGTCATGCCAGATGGAGTGGGGGCGGTGGCCCGCGCGGCCGGTTGTTCATCAGCCCGATGGGCGAACCCTTCCGGAGCGAAAAGGGCGGCGCCGATCCGGTCGATCTCTGGTTCCAGCAAGCCGATACCAATCATGACGGCGCGCTGAGCCGCGATGAATTCCAGAAGGATGCCGCGCGTTGGTTCGCGGTGCTCGATCGCGGGCATGACGGCGAGATCGATCCTGACGACATCGAATATTACGAGACAATGCTCGCCCCCGAAATCCGGGTTGGCGGTGCCGGCGGCGGCGGGGGTGGCGGGCGCGGTGGCGCCCGTGGCAGCGGTGGTCGTGGCGGCGGCGGTCATCACGGCGGCGGTGGCGGTATGGGCGGCGGCATGGGCGGCGGTGGCGGCCACCGTGGCGGCGGCGGATCGGGCGGCGACGACTCCGGCGGCCAGAGCGGCGGCGAGACGCGTGTCACTGAAGGCAAGCAGGGCGCGGCGCGCTTCGGCTTTTTCGATTATCCCGAGCCGATCACCGTCGCGGACACCAATTTCAACCGCGGCATCGATCCGATGGAATTCCGCAAGGCGGCCGACGATCGCTTCGACATGCTCGTGCGCGGCCATGACGGGCTGATCCACCGCGGGGACTTGCCGAAAATCTCCGAGGTGCCTGCCGGGATGCGCGGGCGAGGGCGCGGGCCCGGCGGCGGAGGCCGACGGCCAGTCCCGCCGGATCAGCGGCCTGCCGGCGATGATCCGGACCCGACCAATCAGTCGAAATGAGGCGGGTGGGGAAGGCGAGCCAGGCACGGCGTGCCTTGAGCGTCGCGCTCGCCGTCTCGACATGGCCCCATGAGGTGATTAGGCGGCGGCCGATGGAGCAATCGCACCCCGACGACCTTGTCAGCCGGACAGTCCCCGCAAAGAGGCTCCGGCCCTGAGCGCCGGCGTCGAGTCTCCACCCGCGCCCCGAACCGACCGCAAGCGCGCTGTGCTTGCGGTCGTCTTCGTCGCGGCGATGCTGTTGTTCTTCCGTGCGCCGATTCTCAGCGGGTTCGATCTCGGCTTCGGGGACCGCGCCGACGGGATGATCGAGATCAGCATTCTCGAACATTGGCGCAACGTGCTGAGCGGCGCCGCGGCCTGGAATACCACCGGCTATTTCCATCCCTATACCGGCACGCTCGGCTATAATGACGGCTATTTCCTCTATGGGCTGGTCTATTCCTTCTGGCGGCTGTTCGCTGATCCGTTCCATGCCGACACGCTGAACATCCTCACCTTCAAGGCGATCGGCTTTGTGGCGGCCTATCTGCTGGTCGCCCGAACGCTTGGCTGGGGCCGGGGCGCGGCATCGCTGGTGGCGCTGCTCTGGACGGTCGCAAGCAACATCTCGCTTCAGGCGATCCATGCGCAGCTGCAGAGTGTCGCGCTGCTGCCGGTCGCGATGATGCTGGCGATCGCAATCGTGCGCTCTGAGCGGGAAGGGCGCTATCGCCGCGCTCGTTTGCTGGCCGTGGCGCTTGCCGCGCTGATGGCGGCCTGGCTGATGACAGCCTATTACATGGCCTGGTTCACGATCTTTTCGGCCGGCCTGTTCGCTGTCTGCTGGTTTGCCCTTAGCGGCAACTGGCGCCCCACCGCACTGCTTCGCCTCGCGCGCCGTCATGCCGGGACGCTTGCCTGGGCCGCCGGCGCTTTCATCGTCCTGATCATACCCTTCCTCACCGTCTATCTGCCCAAGGCGAGCGAGACCGGAGGCCAGCCTTACCGCCACATGCTCGGCTACCTCGTCACGCCGCTCATCGACATGGTCAATGTGGGCGCCAGGAATTACGTATGGGGCTGGATCTTCCGGCCATTGCTCGCACTGGTTCATGCAGTCCTGCCCGCCGATCCGGCGCTGCCTGCGCGCGTGCTCGGCGGCGAACATGAATCTGGATTGCCCCTGTTTTTGTTCATCCTGGTCGTAACCGCTGCGTGGCGGATCATCGTCCGGCGGCGCCTCGGCCAGGATCGGCCAGTCTCGGTTGAGTTGCGGGCGTTTGCGCTGGCGATGATGGTCGCCTGGCTGCTCACATTGCAACTCTGGGTGGCGTCGCCCTGGGGGCTGGTGTTCGAGCTGGTGCCGGGGGCGAAGGGCATGCGCGTCGTGTCGCGCTATCAGCTCTGGCTGGTGCTGCCCTTGCTGCTGCTGGTCGTCGCGGTCTGGCGGGATCGGGCAATCCTGCTGGCGCGATCGAAGCCCTGGCTCGCCGTGCTGATCGTGGCGCTGCTGGTAGCAGAGAACTTCAGCGCTGAATCGCCCGCGCGCCTCAGTCGTTCCGTGCAGCGCGCGGCTCTATGGGCCGTTCCCGTGCCGCCTGCCGGCTGCACGAGTTTCTATGTGGTCGCCGCGCGCCGGAACGAGCCGCTCTTTCTCAATGCAGAGAAAAATGGGCGCTACCCGCACAATGTCGACGCGATGTTTCTGGCCGAGCTCTGGCGCGTGCCGACCATCAATGGCTTTTCCAGCTTCAACCCGCCCGACTGGAAGTTCGCCAATCCCCTGGCAGCCGATTACGACGAGCGGGTGATGAATTACGCACGGCGCCACAAACTGGGCGGCCTTTGCCGGCTCGACGTACGGCAGGCCCAGCCCTGGACGCGGACACCGGGCTGAAGCATTCGGCAGGCATTGATGTCAGCCAAACAGCTCGCCCTGCGGTCCGGCTGGCGGCCTGAACAGGTCCGTCCGCACCTCGATCCGCTCGCGGTTCATATTGTGCTTGCGGCAAGCGATCTGAAAGCGCGTCCGCAGCAGGTCTGCCCATGCGCCTTGCCCGCGCATCCGGCTGAAGAAGTCCGGATCATTGTCGCGCCCGCCGCGGAGCGACTGGATCGTCGCCATCACCTTGCCGGCGCGATCGGGGAAATGCGTCTCGAGCCAGGCCCTGAACAAAGGTGCGACTTCGAAGGGCAGCCGCACCACGAGGAAGCGAACCCCCGTCGCCCCAGCCTGGGCGGCGCGCTCGACGATGTGCTCGAGCTCGTGATCGGTGATCGCCGGAATGACCGGGGCGATCGAAACATAGGTCCGGATGCCGGCCTCGGCGAGCTTCTTCACCGCCGCCAGCCGCCGCTCTGGCGCCGGCGCGCGCGGTTCCACCGTCATCGCGATCCGGGGGTCGAGCGACGTCACTGATATGGCAACTGCCGCGAGACCCTTCGCGGCCATCGGCGCGAGCAGGTCGATATCGCGCGTCACCCGGTCCGATTTGGTGGTGATGGTGAGGGGATGGTTGGCCTCGGCCAGCACCTCGATGCAGCTTCGGGTGATCCGCCAGTCGCTCTCGATCGGCTGATAGGGATCGGTATTGGTACCGAACGCGATTGGGCGGCAGACATAGCCGCGCTTGGACAGCTCGGTGCGGAGCAACAGCGCGGCATCGGGCTTGGCGAAGAGCCTGCTCTCGAAATCAAGGCCGGGCGACAGGTCGTGATAGGCATGGGTCGGCCGGGCGAAGCAGTAGATGCAGCCATGTTCGCAGCCGCGATAGGGGTTGATCGAGCGATCGAATCCGACATCGGGCGAGCTATTGCGGGTGATGATAGTGCGCGGTTTTTCGACCGTCACGGTGGTGCGGATCGGCGGCGGGCCTTCGTCGAGCGTCTCGCGATCATCGAGCCAGTCGCCATCGGCTTCGCGTTCAGGCAGGTTGAAGCGCGTGCTCTCGCGGTTCAACGTCGCGCCGCGGACGGGACGGGATTTTGCCATTGACTCGGTCTAGCGGCTCATAGAGAACATAGCAAGAACACAAGGAGGCATTATGGCGCGCTTGAACTATCTCGAATTGCCGGTCCGCGATGTGCCCGCGATCAAGGCGTTCTACAGCTCGGCCTTTGGCTGGAGTTTCACTGATTTCGGCGCAGACTATGCCGCGACGATGAGCGGCGACACCGATATCGGCCTCAATGGCGATCCTGCCCATATGACGGCGCTGTTGCTGCCGGCGATCGAGGTCGATGATCTCGAAGCCGCCGAGGCGAGCGTGAAGGCGGCCGGGGGCGAGATCACGCTCGCGATCTTCGCCTTCCCGGGCGGGCGGCGGTTCCATTTTCGCGATCCGGCCGGGCATGAGCTTGGGGTGGTGCAGGTCGATCCTGAATAAAGCTGACGTCCATTGTGCGAGAGGCGCGGACGCTTAATCTCCGGAACATTCGATCAGGGGAGCGGGCATATGTGGGTTCGGGCATTGACGTTCGTCGCGGCGTTGACACTGTCGGCAAGCGCGATGGCGGCCGACCGGGTGGTCGATCTCAGCAGCGTCCAGGGCGTCGCCGCGCTGCTGACGGAAGCGGGATACAAGACCGAGATCAAGATGGGGCAGAACGACACTTCCTATATCGTCAGCAGCGTCAACGGGAATCCGTTCAACGTCAACTTCTATGGCTGCACCAACGACAAGGACTGCAACTCCCTCGACTTTTACAGCTGGGACAAGAAAGAGGCCTTCTTCTCGCCCGCAATGGCCAATGAATGGAACACTTCGCATCGATTCCTGAAGGTGGCGATCGACAAGGACGGCGATCTTTCCGAGTTTCTCTCCGTCTCGACGCTCGGGAACATGACGTTCGCCAATTTCAAGGACTATATCGACTGGTTCTCCTCAACGGAAACCGATCTGGCAAAGTTCCTCGAAGAGAAGCGCGGGAGCAAATCGAGCAGCTAAGGTCTAAAGGATCTCGCTGCGCCGACACGCTTAGGGCAGGAGCGCAGCGTGGCAGGCAGGATGCTTCGTAACCGGCATGTGATGGAAATGCTGGGTTGGACCGCGCACGAGCCGGTTGGCTGGCGCGCGATCCTCGGAGCTGCGCTTGGCGTTGCGGTGCCTGCAGCGGCCGGGCTGTTGTTCGGCAAGGCTGCGATAGGCTTCGCGATCGCAATGGGCGCGATGCTGTTCGGTGGGCCTGAATCTGCTGAGAAAAGTGGCGAGCACGGGGCAGGGCGACGCTCGCTGACTGGAATTTTCGTCTCGGCCGTGTTTGTGGGTCTGGCGCCGCCGATCGCGACCTTGTGCGCCCGCTGGAATTGGGGCGACGCGCTGGCAATCGCGCTCGTCGGGGTGCTCGCGGCAGTCAGCGGTTATAGTCGGCCCTTCGCAGTGGCGGCGATGCGGTTCATCATCTTCCTGGTGATGAGCATGAGCGTCGCGAGCCAGCCGGGAGGCAATCCGGGCGACGTCGCCCTGATGCTCGGCCTTGGCGCGATCTGGGGCGCGATCATACGCGTTACGCTGCGTCCGGCCAAAGGGCACCCTCCTGCGTCCGAGGCAGCCGCCGCGCGAAACCCAACGCGCCGCCAGCGCATCACGCGGCTGAAGCGCGTGCTTCGCACCGCCGAGGGATGGCAATATCCGATCCGGCTAGCGCTCGCGCTTGGGCTATCGAGCATCATTCGGCATCTCTGGCCCGATCAGCATTTCAGCTGGGTATTGGTAACAGCGGCGTTGCTGGTCGAGCGGCAGCCCGAGGCGCTGCCGGTGAAGACGCTCCAGCGTGCCCTGGGGGTGGTGCTCGGCGTCGTGCTGACCGGCCTCGTCCTGGCCGAGCTCCGCTCCCCCTTCGCGATCGCGGCATTGGTCTGCCTGCTCGCGACGCTGCGGCCCTGGCTGCGGGCGCGCAACTACCTCGCATACTCGGCCGTGATGACCCCGCTGGTCCTGCTGGTGATGGATCTCGGCACGCCGATCGGCGGCGCCGTACTGATCGACCGCCTGATTGCGACCCTGTTGGGCGCGGCGATCGTTATCGCGGTCAATCTGTTTGCCGTCCGGTTCTTGATCCCCAGGCCAGCTGCGGGCGAAACCTAGCGCGCCGGCATCGATCAGGGCTTGATTGCCGTCCCGCTTTCCTCAGCCAGAAAGGCAAGCAAAGCCTCTTCGAGCGGGTCGAGCTTGCCATCGGCGTTGATCTCGGCCTTCAGCCAGGCCTCCTCGCTGGAATCGATGGCCCGATCCGCCGCGATGGCCGCGTCCTGATCAACCACGTCGCGCTTGGCGAACGCATCGGCGAAGCCCCGGGCCGGCTTCGAGCTGAACATTCGACCAAGGAAGCTGGCGGGGCTTGAACGTGTGTTGTTCATAAAGGCTTCGAGGCGCGCTGCCCGTTCGCGGGCGAGCGGATGGTAGAGATTGTTCGCCATCAGGTGGTTGCCGATCGCCTGGACGAACAAGGTCTTCCATTCAGGTGCATTGTCGCCGCTAATCGTGGCGTCCTTGATCCGGAACAGCATCCTGGCTTCAGCGCGGCTGATCGATGCCGGGCCGTCGCTTGCCTGGGCGAACAGCATCCGGCGCAGCAGATTTGCCTCGGTCGCGTTGATCGAGCCGGGGTCGAGCGATCCGCCATCACGAGTCGGGCCTGTGCCGGTCAGCACGATCTGCTCGATCTGCCTCAGCGCATAGTCCTTCAGCGCCTCAGGTATATTGGTCGCATCTTCGAGGATCTTGACCAGCAATTCGAGCTCGCCGAGCGAATCGACGCGGCCGTCCGCATCGATCTTCGCCATCAGCCAGTCAGCCTTGGCATCGTCGACATAGCCAACCGGAGACTGTTGCCAGACCACATAGGTGCTGATCGCCTGGGCGAAGAAGTCGACCCAATCCTGGCCCGACCCTTTGACGCTGGTGTTTACGTCGAAGATCGCTTCGGCCTCGGCCGGATCGATCTTGCCGTCAGGCCAGACGGCGCGGCGTATCTCCAGCGTGTCCTCGGCTGTGATAATCGCCCTGGATTTTACCCCGGCGGCCAGATCGGAAAACGGCGCTGTCATGCGAAAAGCCCTCAAAAAACTCTGCGGGCATCATGGCATCCAAGATTTAACTATGACTTACGAACGCGGCACGCAGGCGCTTATCGCTCCATGAGCCGCGGCATCAGCTCGACGAAGTTGCAGGGGCGGTGGCGGCTGTCGAGCTGGTCCTTGAGGATGCCATCCCAGCCGTCCTTCACCGCGCCGGTCGATCCCGGCAGCGCGAAGATATAGGTCCCACGCGTCACACAGGCGCAGGCGCGCGACTGGACAGTCGAGGTGCCGATCGTCTGATAGCTGAGCCAGCGGAACAGCTCGCCGAAGCCCGGGATCGGCTTGTCCTGGACGCGCTCGATCGCCTCGGGCGTCACGTCGCGGCCGGTAACGCCTGTGCCGCCGGTGGTGATGACGCAATCGATCTGTGGATCGTCGATCCAGGCGTGCAGCCGGCTGACGATCGCGGCGACCTCGTCCTTCACGATGGCGCGGTCGGCAAGCACATGGCCGGCAGCGCTCAGCCGCCCGACCAGGGTATCGCCCGAACGATCATCGGCGAGCGTGCGGCTGTCCGAGACGGTGAGGACCGCGATCCTGACCGGCAGGAACGCGGCATCCTCATCAATTGGCACTGGCGACCGATACCGGTTGTGCCTGCACATTCTGGGCGCTGATCGGTTGGCCGCCATAGCTCGGCACGCTCGAGCTCAACCGCACCGCGGTCGCGCCGGGCATGCCCGGGAAGCGCGGCCACAGGCCCTGGGCCAGCGCCGCGCGGCTCGGCGAGGCGGTCTTGCCCGTCTCGCCCTCATACATCCAGTAATTGCGCAGCACCGTCGTCACATAGCCGCGCGTCTCCCAGAAGGGGATCGATTCGATATAGAGCAGCGGGTCGCCGCCATCGCGGGCCTGGGTGTTCCACAGCTCGACCGGGAC
>Ga0307508_10003445_pt1 | contig 16000 bp, 17 predicted proteins | sample 9_EM_MG_FD_203089 | JGI IMG/M metagenome (GOLD analysis project Ga0307508, IMG submission 203089) | Populus trichocarpa ectomycorrhiza microbial communities from riparian zone in the Pacific Northwest, United States - 9_EM | ecosystem: Host-associated > Plants > Roots > Unclassified | place...
ATGAAATGTTTAGACAGGCTGATGGTGTCTGAAGGGCGGGAGGTGTTGGGGGGGGGGAGCAGGAGAAAAATGTCGCCCACGTCGTTTTTAAATACTGAGATACCAGGACCGAGAGGAACTGTTCGTCTCACTTCCAATTCAATTCAAAATCTTCATTTTTTTAAGGGACTGAATTGGATCCCCACACCTTCCGTATTTGGTCCGAGTAGTGCTCGGCTGTGCGGTGACGTAGATGCTGTTGATTCTGTGAACGCCCAAAATCCAGAAAGAGAGAACAAACGACAGCATGGTCGCGGAGAGGAGGCGGAAGCAGAAGCGTCCGTTGCTTGATCCCGCAGTCATGCTCGACCTTCGTTTTCGATTCTAGCTCTGGATCTCACGCCTCTCCTGAAGTTGCATCGATAGAGGTTGAACTAAATTTGTAGCGACCTGACTTGCGGTGCCGCCGAGTAGAAGTTTAGTAGTATCCCAGTAGGTGGAGAGCAAGGGTGATGGGTATACACCATTCTTCGTGTTGCAATAGCAATAATAATAATAATGGCGCGCGCACCGAAAGCTCAAGCTTTGTGAGGGTGAGCTCAGCCCAAAAGGAGAGATATCCAAAAATGTCATCTTTGCTCCACACTCAGTGAGCGGCCTTTATGCACGAAATCAGATGTGTGCGCTCCTTACGGCTACTATACAATGCAGCGGAGCCAGGAGGATCGATGTGCTCGAGTGGATACATATCCAAGCGGGGAAGTCGCTCCGACAGAAGCAGTGTGCCGCTTGTGCCCAAGTCAAATTGCCACAGGGGGGATCCCACCCCGAACAACCTGCACGCAGTGGGAGAGCAAGCGGCGCTTGGGCTGGTCGACAAGGATGTGCGCGTATTGATTATATGTTTATCTCCGACCGTCCATGGCACTGGAGATCAAGGTTTCATGAAGCATATCGCCAGAAACGCCAGCTATCCAGGCTACGTGGGCGACGGAACGAACCATTGACCAGCGGTGCACGTACACGACGCGGCGTGGCTCGATCTCGAGAAGGCTCCCGCAAGTTGGCAGTTACACAGCATTGCTGAATAGGGGATTCCTTTCCGAAATATCGCGTGCGTCATTGGTAAAGGGCTCGGGAGCGAAGTAGGCCCGCAAACTACAGAGAAGTTTTAGATTCGTATCCTTTGCCGTTAACAGAAATAACCCAACGGCAAACAAGATTCCTAATAAGAAATTTGGTTGGGCACCGGTGGAGATGGGACTTCTTGACGATATCGAAGCGAACATTGGAACAACGTGTGATGCACTCATGACATAGCAGAGCAGCCAGTAATTATGGCCATTGTAGAAGTGATGTGGATCATACTACCGTTTTTATTAATCACTCGGTCCTCGATGCCGTGCTGCAAGATGTCGCTCGTGATGGACAAGGCTACATCCGCCAAATGGGTCAACCACTCCGAGAGCCCGCGTGAGATATTCGTATCATTGTCGTTACCAGTGTCTGTCGTGTAAGTTGTGCAGGACGCCAACATTCGACGCAAATGCCCTTGCAGCATTCAGAACACCCTAGATTAAATGAGGCTAGTTGCGCGACTTTCGGGCGGCCTCTTAAGGACTCCGACTACTAGATTCGCGGTCGCGCGCTATGGGAGGCGAATCACATCACAACCGCGCGTTTGTCGTGTAAACTTCGACACCCACGAGTTACGTCATCGGCTCACCTAGCATCATATGAGATGGAAAATCAGCACGCTCTGTTTCTCACATTAAAGGGTGCGGCGCGGTGCGACGACGGTAGCCGTGCGTCGCCCAACGCCCCGCCCAAAGTGACCTGATGACTTACATCTTGAGTCAATCTGACTGATCCCGCTGGAATCGACGGCTTGCGCTCGTCAGTCGTTGTCACGCCGAATCACTGTGTCGCGTAAACATCAAGCATGGCACTGAATGAACCACTACAGTGGGCTGCTGTATCACAAGGGAATTGGGGCTTGATTCTTGATTAGTTCGAATGAAGTCCGGCGGATACGGGTTTTCCAGAACGTAGATATGCAATTGACTTAGTATCAAGGACATCCGGGATTAACAACTTCTTCATATGAGCCTTACGACGAGAGACAGTGAGATCGGAAGACAGTCTGCTCTTCAAGTCATTTTGTGGTTCAGTATTTGGCATCCGCGCTTACCTGTTCGTGTTGATCCCAATCAAGCGGTCCTCCTCAGCTTGGATATTTCGGCCCAATCCAGGAAACCAATCTCGCGCGCCAATACCTTCAATGCTGTGGTTCCACACAATATGAACTGGCCCCATCCACTGTTCATCGCTGGTGTCGACTTTGGTTCTGATCAAAAATCCTGCTACTAGGAATAGGATAGTATCCTATTCCTAAACACTTTCAGGCTACGGAGCGTCGAATGCAGATAACAGTACGCAAGTTTTCGATACTAAGTCATCACTCTACAAGCATCGTCACGACATCCCGTAGAGTGAGAGCCACGTCATCGATGATATTTGGCACATCCTCTGATATTTTTCACTTAGAGGATCTGGCGCCATAGTAGCCTGTTAACACCAGCGAAATAATAGCCGTGGCCATCATGAATGCTCGGTATACTGGGAACTCTTTGAGGCCGTCTGGCACTGCAAATAACGATTACCACACATAAGCCCTCATGAAGTCAAAGTCGGCGGTGTTGTAGACAATACCTGTGCAGAGGCGTTTGTACTCTTGGGCTTCAATGTCCGATGGTACATCTCGCGAGGCAATATCACCGGCTTTGGAGCCTTTACCTGCGGTGTTCCCACGCTCATCCTGTATTCAAACCGATTTTAGAAAGTCCGCTTCATCACTGGAAGCCCGCACCTTGACGCTCACCAGGCTCGTAGCAAGATTGGCCCCTGTCTGTGTCAAGCTCATGGGCCCTCCTTTACTGCAATGGTCTGCGATGTCGGATTCGGTCTGCTGAGCCTATGTGAGTAAAAATTGAGCGACACCATCAACGGCAACGTACTGCTGGAACCTTAACTACTCGGTCGCTTTCGTGCTGCGACATCGGAAAGCAAGTCGAATTGGCCGCTATTGGCCGCATAAGCGATTAGAACGGTCTTAGCATCATCAATCCCACATACCCCCTTCCATTTGCATTTGCACTGGCAGTTGCTTAGTAGTAGCACCATCTGGAGTGATGTTGACGGTGGCCGTGACATTGTCGGTCTGTGGTGAATATCTTTTGTTACATATTGGATCGTTTGACTGCACACCTGACTCGGACAATGATACCTCGCTTGCGTAGTTGTCGTGCGGGACATCCAGTCCGTGTTTCCCGGTATAAAGAGGATTGTCGACCATCATTGGCTGGATAGGGAGGGGCCATTGATGGAAGGTTTAGGTAGCCCAATGGTGTCTGAAGGGCAGGGGCAGGGGGGGGGGGCAGTGGAGGGGGAAAATGTCGCCCATGTGCTTTTTAAACAACAAAACAATGTCACGCTTGTGGTCGTGAATGGTAATAGACTGAAAGTTGGCCCTGAACTGTGAACCGTGTAACGTAGTTCAAAATGAATTGAATCTGAATTGGTTGAAATAAAAAAAAATGGTTCATGTTCACGGCCAACTCTGCGGCGTCACCTCGTTTTGGCCTCGACAATCATCAATTCAATTCAAAATCTGCTCATTTTAAAGACTGAATTGGATCTCGATATGGTGCCTGTGACGTGGGAGTCGATTTCTGTATGCCGAAAATCCAGAAAGAGAGAACGACAGCGTGGCCGCGGAGAGAAGGCGGAAACAGAAGTCCGCAGCTTGTCATGCTCGTGATCGACCTTTGGGTTTTCGATTCTAGCTCTGGATCTCACGCCTCTCCTGAAGTTGCATCGATATCGCTAGAGGTTGATTTAAATTTGTAACGACTTATTGACTTGGGGTGCCGCCCAGTAGAAGTTCAATAGTATCCCAGTAGATGGACAACTTCACCAGTTGCAAGGTAATGGTATACATCATTCTTCGTTCTGCAATAGCTGCAATAGCAATAATAATAATAATATTAGCGTGCCCATGCAAGATTTTATTCCAAATTACGATTGGATTCCTCTTTCTCGCCCTGATCACTCGCGTTTGTCCACTCACTCACTCCTGCTGTATCCCCGCTCTCTCGCTCTCTCAGGTACGATACACTTATGCAATGTCATCTTGAAGACTTTCGTGGCGGCATCGAAGACCTTGAGAGCCTGCGCAACGGTACAGCCGTTGCGGATGGCGTCATTCGTCTAGCCTGGGAGACAGGTCCGCAAGGCGGTCGAAGCTATCGGCGAGGCGTTGGCAGGAACGGCGAAGTCGTTCGTTATCTATTCGACAAACGCAGTGTGCCGCTTGTGCCCGGGTCGGGTTGCCACAGAGGATCCTATGCCGAACAACTTCCCCCGCGCAGTGGGAGAGTAAGCGGCGCTCGGGCTGGTTGATAGGAATGAGCGCGTATTGATTCTACATTTACCTCCGACCGTCCATGGCATTGGAAATCAAGGTTTCATATGAAGTATATTATTGGTGCCGCCAGAAACACTAGCTATCCAGGCTACCTGGGCGACGGAACGAACCATTGGCCGGCGGTACACGTATACGACGCGGTGCGGCTCTATCCTCTGCCACTCGAGAATGCTCCCGCAGGTTAGAAGTTACACGGCGTCGCTGAAGAAGGGATTCCTTTCCGAGATGTCGCGCGCGCCATTGGTAAAGGCCTCGGGAGCGAAGTAGACCCGCAAGAAATTTGGATTCCTCTCCTTTGCCGTTAACAGAAACAACCCCAACGTCGGACAAGATTACGAAGAAGAAATTTGGTTGGGCGCCGGTGGAGATGGGACTTCTTGACGATATTGAAGCGAACACCGCAAAAGCGCGTGAAGCATTCACGACATAGCAAAGTAGCCAGTAATTATGGTCATTGTAGAAGTGACGTGGATCATACTGCCGTTTTTATTGATCGCTCGGTCCTCGATGCCATGCTGCAAGATGTCGCTCGTGATGGACAATGCTGCATCAGCCAGAGGGGTCAACCACTCCCAGAGCCCGCGTGGGATATTCCAGCCGTATCATTGTCATTACCAGTGCCTGTCGCGTGAGCTGTGCAGGACGCCAACATTCAAGGTAAATGTCCTTGCAGCATTCGGAATATTCTAGATCAGATGAAGCCGGCTGCGCGACTTTCGGCCTCTTAGGCCGTGTTCTTGTCGCCGACTGATTTTCAGTCCCAAATACAAATTCAGGTCGGAGTGACTGAAATACGGTTGGAGGGAGTGAAAGAGGGGATTGGAGGGTTGCCAAGAATTAGTCGATGGGGCAACGGTGTTCCCGCAGGTCGGGACTGAAAATCCAGTCAGGATATATTCACGGCCGGGTGCTGAGAGGGCGAATCACATCTCAATCTGGTGTTTTGTCATGTGGACCTCGTACATGTGGGCAACACCCACGAGGCACGTCGTTACCTATTTGGGATGGTTGAGACATTCCGGTGTCGCCTCTCATCGCAGCCGTGCTCCCTCCTACTTGATTTTAGATCTGCAACAATTTCTGAGTCCCGAGCCATCAGCGTCCCAGATCGAGATTATCGACGGCCAGAGAACACACCTAGCGCATACATATGAATCCAATATCGTTGCTGCTGGTCGCTCAGAGTCGGGGACTGGCGCCCACCGCCGCTACCTGAACATATCTTCTTGCTCTGATGGGATACGTGTACCCATCATCTCAGTTGAAATGCGTGCTTAACAATGAAACAATAGGTCATCTTCGCGCGATACTTGCGAAGACTGAACTGAGGTTGACCGTGGGCACTCGTCGTTCGCAGCATCATGCGGCAATGAACCTGTCGGCTCCGTATCGCCTACGCACTCGTCATACCTGGTATCACACATGACATTTGCTGCGCTGTTCTTACAGCTGTATTTCGTCCCATGCTGTCAACAGATCCAGTCTCCAAAGCTCAAAGAGACGCTTCATTCGGAAACGCGAGTTTCTGGAGCTCTTGTTGGTACAACGTCGGATAACACTTTTGCGAGGATGATTTCCACTCGTCCGTTTCCCTATCGTGCCCCCCTTGAATGCACACAACTCGTCGCCTGCAAGCATCCTCCGATAGTGGCATGTTTGTTGACATTCTCTGCAAAATGCTTTAGTACCGTAGCAGCCCGCAAGCACTAACATGATAAAGTCCTACCTGAAAGCAGTCCGAGGCGCCTCGACAGTGTGAATCATACTTCTCACATTAGCTCTCCTGGTGATATTGAAGAGAAGTGAGTTGTGTACAATACCTGCGCAACACTCTGGTTTATCGATGTAGCTGATCCCAGGTGCTCCAACTGGCTTATTCTCTTGTTGACCGCCATATCAAGTGGGCGATTAACAACATCTGGCAAGCATCCTGGTGGAGAGCATAACGCGTCCCAATGCTTACCAAAATCACGCCCATGGTCGTCTCCATCTGTGTCAAGCACGCGCGTCATCCTTTGTCACCGTGTTCGTGCGCGCGATGTCAAGTTTGGTCTGTGTTACTCATCATATCAGAAACTGAGTGAATCACGGTGTTAATAGCAACATACTAAAGCCCTGAAGGCTCTGCCACTTTCTTGCTGCAACATGTCGGTCAGCGAGCAAGGTGATGAGTTAAGTGATCTAACTACGATTGAGATCTTCAGATGGATCATGACGCCGGGCATGCCACCGCCTTGGAGTATCGTTGGCATTGGGAACACGCCTCAGCTAGCACTCAAGATTTGATGAGAGTTGACAATAGGCAGCCCTTTCTGTCTCCTGTGACAAACAAAAAAGACGACGGTGCAAAACGGCGTTTCCACGCGCCCTCGAGGGCCCGTGGGAACGAAGAGCTGCTGCCGCCCCTTTGCAGCCCATCCTGACTTCAGGAGCATACCTAGCTGATGCTCAGCATCAGTTCGTGGGTAAGGAAAGAAATATGTAAACACATCATCACAATCCATTTCGTCAATGGCTCGGAGATCCTGTGAAATCATGATAGCAAAGCCGCGTCGTGTCTGCGTCCCGTGCCGCTCACTGAATAATTTGCCTATCGCGACACAATTCCCCCCTCTGTCACCCCATCCCGCCGTGGAACCGTCATTACAACCTCCACAAACATAAGGGCCGTTAACGCGCCAAGTCTGCTGATCGTCTGCAGGGTAATTTAGGTATTCCTCGCGACGTCATCGAAATCATAAGGGAAACTTCGCACTTCTAGGTTTGTCATCTGTGATTGGACCGGCTGACTACTAGTACGTTCGGACGCTGTGTACACGGCGCTCCGCTACGCAAGAGCAGACGAGGGGAACTTGCCTGGAACATCGAGCGATCCCTTGAATTCACAGCAAGGCACATTGTACGACTCTGGAGGTGGCGCTAACCTCTTTGGATCGCCTCGACGCCATCCGGAACACTGTCAATGAAACGGAATTATCGCGCTGCAAAAGATGGGGATTGAGAAAGACGGAATAGACCTAGTATGCCGCTATGGACATTCCCCCATAATGCGCCTACATTCCAAAGCCATGCATTATACGGCGCAGCTTTGGACGATGCTTGGCGCGAGGCCACTTTGTTCAAATATCATCGCGATCTTCTGGCACAGATGTTCAGGTTTGCTCGTGACCGAATGAGTGCTCGTATACAGCAGCTTACAAGGACATCCGTAACCGAGCGGCCCATTCGGTTCTCGTTGGCGCTAAACTGTCATTCCTCTTGAAGTACATCTAGAAAGCCTTCGCTTGAGGTGTGAATGGACTCGAGGCATTTAAGCATAAAACCATTGATTGGTGCGTGAATGTCATTATCAAAATATTCTAATGCAGTTTCCGATTGTATTCAGTCTGAGAATGCGCATCTTCAAATGCTGGCGGCGGGTGATGCCCTGGATGATCGTCCTATTGATTCTACCTCGCTGTTGTATTGTAAACGTTCCGTACTGTATAAAATGAATGTTACATGATGTATGCTTCAATAGGCGGCAGTACACGCATGAGGGTCAAAGAGTCAGTACCGACAACATACAAACAGAGAGTGCTGATGATGACAGTTTCGGCGGGGGAGCGGAGCTACCGTTTGCGTTGGTTAAGTTCAGCGGTGATGGTTTTGTCGCAATTCTTCCCGACGTTGTGACTTTCTGCATGTTCAAGGGCATGTTCCCGGGGGAGCGATATATGGTTCCGTGTCAGAACACAGCCGTAGAGGACAGCGCAACTCTTCCAACAGACATCGAGTCGCACAATATTGCGCAGTCTCGCACCGCATCGGCCGAACCGCACCCACTCCCTCCAGGCCATGTCGCTTGTGTAGTGGTGCGTCCTGCGCCGGTTATGTTACGATTGTGTGACAAAGGATCACTTAGTAAGTAATTATTAAGAATTATATCGTGCCGTGTGCACCCTTGTCTTCGTACTGGTTCGGTCGGAGAGCGGCATGCCCCCAGAAAGGATAAAGGACCTCGCGGATGCCAGGGGATTAGTGACTCCTCTAGTTCGAAGCTGTGACACTGCGTCTTGAGGTGCAACGGGTCGGGGGGCCAACACAGCAATTGGGTTTGTCCTGCGCGGATTCTATAGACTGATTGTTGTCTAGCGTCTACCCCTCGCTGTGTCGTTCTGTGGGTTTGCGAAAGAAATTAGTTATTCTCTGGCCCCGTGACTCGTTCTTGACAAGGAAGGGCGAGCGAACAGCGTCGCAGCTTCGCGTGTAACTCCACTCGAGTAACTTAGCCAACGGCGCTCTTCCTGGATGCCTGAATCTCGCGTGGTGGTGCTAATGCTATTTGTCGTCTGACTTCAAGTCGAGTCGCAACAGGGAATCATGTCTGATAAAGGACACTCGGCTCCAAGGTAATACAGGCGTCGAGAACTGACACGGAATGGGACCGACAACTACGCGGACGCGCGAAAGAAGACGTTACGCATTATCTGTGGGGGTGGGGACGACTTTTTTGCAATTATGCAATAGAGGAGACTAGGGATTGAGCTGTCAATGCTGTGACTAGTTGCGGGGACAGGCGAGATGAGGTGAGGCTCTTGTGTTTTGAAGTAGCAGGTAGGATCAGCATGCGGCAGACAAGCACGTTCTTGACACGCAGTATTGAAACAATGATTGCGAGAAGAGGAGCGAACGACAAAGGTTCCACACTCGGTAGCCTATCTCAAAATACAGTCAGAACCGTTCGGCGGTAGACTGGAAGTCAACCATCTCCCGAGTCCTCGAGCATGAGGTTCTCGGCCATTCGATATCCAGAAACATTCCGGCTCCAGCGCACACCCCCTCTCCAGAGCGACAATATTAGTGAGGCAGATGAGCTCCGCGTTGAACGGTGCGCTGGCGGGAAGTACCCTGCTCGAGACGAGACACGTTCGTGAGGGTTGACAAGGCGAGAGCACTGTCACCAGTGGGCTGGCCCGTGGAGTCGGGTATTTTTATTTTCATTCTCAATTTGCAATTCCGCGAGCAGCAAATTGCAGGGCTCAAAAGAGCCGCTGGTCCCATGGATCGTCGGTGCACTCATTCTATAGCATTACGTTGCAGAGAATTTGATCGGCGTTCCGGCTTTTTGATCGATGAAAACATTGGTGAACGAGTGTCGGTCAGGCTTCCTATAAGGGTCGCCAAATGTGGGTACGAAGGGGGCAGATCGTCCGTCAGAATACACGCTAATTGAAAGTGCCGCCAGGACGCCGTTCTAACGATTATGAGTGAATACGGAAGCTGCTGTAGGGGTCAAATGCATCTCGCTTAGACGTACCATCGTCGTGATTACCAATTTCTTGCGTGCGTTGTGCAAGATGCCAGTTTAAATAATTCAACGTGGAGCGCACACATCATCAGCGCTCGGGGTACATGTACTGTTGAGCGTCGGGGTCAGTCAATTCCTTCCATTTCTGTAATTCAGACTGAACGTGTCGTTATCACGTACATGTTCAAAAGAACCACAAGGAGAGGGAACAGGAGTAAGCTGAAAGGTGAAATAGGCCTCGTCCTATCCTCTCTGCTCGCGCGGCCCTACTCGCCCTCGTGGAACTGAAACCACAACAATACGAACCTTGGTTGACTGTCTTCTTCAAGTGATTGCACCTCGGCGCCTCCACCACTTGCGGATAAACGGTCCATTAGCATTGGTTGGGAAGCCCTTCCAAAGGCGAGACTAAATTAGCCGTCAGCCTTGGTTTCAGGCAGAATGTTCAAACGTAATATTGTGAAGCAAAGCGGACACAGCGTCTACGACCTGCATCACCCCCAGCCAACCGAAAGCCCTCGTGCCATCCGATTTCACATTGTGACGATCGGGTGCGTGATTTCATAGGGTGCTTGAGTCAAAAGTTGACGTTGGCCTGAGGACAGAATTTCACCGATTGAGACTGAACGGGTGGAAGAGGTGACGTACAACGTACACGCGCAGTAGCCGCGCGGTGCCATCAATGCGCAATGTAGTTGGTTGGCTCGGAAATTTTAATCATATATTTGCTTTGAGATGTCGCTGCAGGCCAGGACCGCGTTCCAAAATCTAACTACTGTATTGCTGTGTGTGTTGCGCAATCAGGCAAGAATTGGGTTCCACAGCTCTGAGTTGCAGTCACTCCAGATTAATACAAGGTGTGAGCTCTAAATATGAAATCATCGCAGCGCAATGCCAGATTGAACTTGAAGGGGAAGAGTTGAGGGAATGGATGTGATTTGCTTCGCTATGGCTCGGTATCAAAACACCAAAAGTCGCAGCATACGTACGCGTCATATGACAAGAGACCGGGAGATTGGAAGACAGTACTGCTGCTTCCAGTGCCAAAGGCCCGGGCGAAGATTGTTTGTCATGTATTATGTGGCACCAGCGCTTATCTCTTCCACACCCAGCTATTCTCATCCGCTGGCGTATTTCAGCCCAATATGCTTTCTCGCTCTAACCATGCCTTTGGTCTCCCCAAATCAACGTGGCCTGACGCTGTACACTCGTCATTGGCGGCGTCAACTTTGGTTCTCGGACTGGCCAAACTTTTCCATTCGCAAGCAATTCGCAAGCACTTAGGCTGTAGACCGCCGAATCTAGATACAAGTACACAAGGTTCTGATACTATCTCGTTACTCAACAGGCATCATTATGGCATTCCGTGGGGTGCAAGCTGGGTCGTTCAAGTTAACGGCATTTGCCTCAACATCACTTACAGGACCTAGCACCGTAATAACCTGTAATCACCAATGTGATGATAGCTGTGGCTATCATGAATGCCTTATACACTGAAACCTGTTTGAGGCGCTCCGGCGCTGAGAATGATGATTCTCACGTCAGCCCTCGTACCGCTCTGGTGGATTACGCGTTATACACTACCTGTGCAGCATTCTTCGTACTTTTGAGCTTCGACGTCAGATGGCTCATGTGGCACGACGATATCACCGGATTCGGGGGCTCCGCTCACCGCAATTCCGAGCTTATCCTGAATGAGGCACGCAATCAATGATCTCAGAATGTGCCCTCACCATGAAACTCGACGCTCACCGAGATTGCGGCAAAGCATGCCTCCCCCTGTGTCAAGCTCGTGGGCCCTCCCTTACTGCCATGTTTGTCACCGATGGTGTCTGATTCGATCTGTAAAGCGCATGTGCCATGAAATCGGTTATAAACGCGCAGCCAACATTAACAGCAACGTACCACGGTCTCGACTGCCTGGTCGCTTCCCTGCTGCAACATTGGCAAGCAAGGTGATTTGTCTGCTATTGGCAAAACTAAGGTGGGGGGTTGTCCAAAATGCGTACAAGCGTTTAGCAATATCTTAGTGTTTTGATCTAACATACCTTTGCCTTCCACCTTTGTTCGCGGCTGCATCGGCTCAGCAGCAACACCACATGGGTTGATGTCGGTAGCAGCGATGGCTCCTTCTATGTGTGGTGCTGTGTGTCCCTCTGATTTTGAGTTGTCATATACAGAGCCCGTTGGCTGGCCATCTGTTGAAGCATTTGGTTGGTCGTCACAAGGTATATCCGTTGGTGGAGAGGGGTCGCCAGATCCAACAGGGGCGGGCAGGCAGGATGCTGCAACGCTGTGGTTGAAGGCTGCAGAGTCGTTTGTTCGTATTCTGGTGGCAAACACAAGGGGTATCATCCCGGGGTCGAGGTTAACGAGTCTTCGTCTCAAGGCTATTTGAACAAATGCACTTATTCTGTCCAGTATGATCCAAGAAGGTTTTCAGAGTTTTGGGAGGGGACGGGGCGTTCATGATGTTTTGGTGAGGTATGAAGCGGCTTGTCAGCCAATATATTGTAAAATCCTCAAGTTGTGCACGTTGTGCCGCCGCAAAACCGTTTGTCAATTCTTTGCTTGGAAAGGCATAACTGTTCCCACGGTGGTATTCGCGTCAGGGTTTCGCCAAATAAACAGCGCGGGGTTCGAATGTCATATTGCCTGTGGCATTTTGGTTCCATGTAGTTGTGGAGGCGTAAACGGGCACAGCAGAAGGCGAGAACGGTAGCCCTATTCCCTCAGGTACCGCATCGCCGTGTTTGTCGGACGATCGGACTATTCATTCGCCCATTTTGGGAATAATCTGGACGATCTTCTTTGCTGAGCGCCAAAAAAGTCTCTCGCCTGTTTGGAGGTTTCGCGTGCTTCCACAATAAAAAAAAAACCTTCGGACTTTATTGATTATTTCATCATCTATGAATGTCTTGGCAACCGAAATGACCAGAACATGATTTTCCAGCAATAAAACTCCCATCAGATCTCGCTGGAAATTTCCACGAGCGCAGCAGCAGACTGTGCATGTATATGTGCCACCCTATCTGGCTCGCAAGATGTGAGGCACGGTTCGTTGGACCTACAGCGTGGCTGGCGGCCAGGGAAACAGAACCAAGTCGACTCAATAGGAGGGTTTTTGGCCCAATACAAACTATGCGTCCCATTTGGTGCTTCTCCTGCCTCGTCCTGAAATCTCTCCCCCCTTCGGCTCTCCCCGGTGTGCGACTGTTTGTCCCAAAATTCTCATTGCTTGACGGATCCCTTGACTGTGTATTAGAGGCTGTTTAAGCCTGTCTGCCCTTTATGTGGACAGGCAGTCAACTCTCCTTTTCTCCTGCTTCCAATGTTCCTACACGATATCTATGATGCTATGATGTGGGAGAAATTGCTGTGCCGCCCTGTTTTTGCCACAGCATCGGGCCCCACACTTTCTAAGAGAACAATGCCTTCTCAGCGAATATTGCTCGCTCCGTAGCTTTGGTTCGGGCACACGCCATTCTCATGTACGCTCTCGAAATTTGATCTCCGGAAATAACAACGTAAGCACCGTGATCAGATCTGTTTCATCTGAGGCTTTGACATATCACTGCGCGCATATGTGTCTGGAATAGGAAGCACCTGTACGGTGCACGAGGGGGGCAGGATGGAGATTTTCATCGGCTCTGATTAGATTTTCACAGGCTACGGTTGCCGGCAGTAGACAGTCGCTGTCATCGCGCTTCAGCGCTTATATTTCTCGCTGTCACCGTGCTCTGACGCTTATGTTTCTTGCTGCCACTGCGCTTCAGCGCTTATATCACTCGTTGTCATCATCCTTCGGCGCTAATTTTTCACTTATTCTGGGTACTAGTACTGCACCACCGCTACACACCTGCGGACTTTTTACGCAAATTTACCATAAAAAACGACTTTGCGCAAGTTTTTGTAAAAGCCTCATATAACTTTATGGATATAGCATATAAATTTACGGCGTTCTCACATAAATTCACCATAAGACGACTTAACATAAATTTATCCGATGTTGTTGTAAGATTATGTCCGAAATGACATAAATTCACACAATTTCCATAAGCGCTCTGCCTTTACGGTAGACAAACACCCGCCGTGCCCCACGAGCCCCCACCCCTTCCTCCCCCTCCCACTGACTTTGCCTACAGCGCTGTCATGCACGCGACACACCTTCACTTTGGTAAAGTCGTCCTCTGATCATGAGTCTGTAACTGGCACGGGGCAGGGATTTTGCGTACACTGTTCGTGGCGGAGTTGCGCCAACCCAGGCTTCCGGCGACGACCGCGCAACCGACGACAACCGCGGCGGCGGAGGTATTCAAAGGGAGTCAATATCTTAGGGATACCGTTTAAATCCGATGTTCCTCTATTACACACAATATAATAATTCATTGAAAACCCGAGAGCTTCACAATTTCAGAGAACAAGACAGAGCAGTAAATAATAAAGTCGGGACGAGTTGTGCGCGGGCTGTGATGGTCACGAGTCACAACTCGCTCGACCTCTTGTCGCTTGAGACGATGATCTAAGCCATTTGTTTCTGGATCTATATCTGGGCGACACCGAAATGCCTTCATATAACATAAGGTGCACATCCAGTATAGTCAGGTTAAGTAGCATAATGGTATGTTGTACGTCAGTTATTTCTATTATCTCTCACGGGTGTGCGCGGTCGTGCGATCGAGCCCCGGCCCCAGCAAAAAAAATATATATATATATATTTTTCTGTCTTCCAAATTTGGGAACTTATGCGGATTCATGCCGTTTTCATGGTATCCAGCATAAATTTATGTTAAGTCGGCTTATGGTGAATTTACATGAGTTTCACAGAAATTCACAAGACTTCTGATACAATAATCATGTTAAACGGTTTATGTCGTTCTAACGTAAAAAGTCCGCAGGTGTGTACTGCCCATAATTTATATACAGCCCATTTGGATAAAATACAATTACTGAGAATCATCTAGTTCAGCGCGGGTTCTTCGGAACGAGCCTACTGCATTTGGACAGAAATGAAGTTCCTGATAGATTTGCTGGATTTGGTTGAGGACGTAAGCCTATGAGTCGTCTAGGGCAGTGCTTGAGCGTTGGGTGAGGAGGGGACGAGGAGTACAACCTCTGAGAGGTGTTCAAGCACGTAAGCTCGAATTAGATTGAATAGATTTAAGAAGGGGTGCCCGGTGCACGTGACTGCCACTAGTCGTACCCCACATGTGCCTTTTTTGATCACCGATTTTCCGAAGGTACGAACATATTGGGAACTGAATCCTTTTTTTCCTGCCCCTCGCGCCCGTGAAGTGGTTGGGTTGGTATGTTTTTTATATTCTGATAACACTGGTGTTGACTACTGGTCTATCCTAAAGGATTTTAGTGCAACGGGAAACCATGCGACTCATTGTCATTGCCGTGCATGTGCAGAGAAGAAACGACTTGCCGGCAGGGACAGCTGCAACGACATCAAAATTTGCCTGACACGGACGGGATGAAAAGCTACGCAAATCAAATATATTCCAGCCAGCGCAGCAACCGCATATAGTTCGCTTCCGCTCCTGCCCCTGCCGTCCATCCGAGCGAATATGCTGAGATGTCAACACGCACTAGAAATTTCTCTACCAGCGCTGATTCCGGGAGAGAGAGGATTGTCGGGAGGACCCGAAACGATCATGCTCAATTCCTCCTTACACATCTCACGTACTGCTGTCAGGTCTTGCCTTGCAATCTCAAGTTCGCGCTCGGTATTTTCTACGAGCCTCGTAATACTTTAAGCCATCCATTATGCGCATGACATGTTCAAAATCTCCGTCGCGGCGGCGGCGGTTGATGCGGTGGTGGGAAGCAATCTTTTGGAAAACACTTCGTCTCACAAATCATAACTGCATTCTACGATGCCCGCGTTTTTGTTGCGAGCAGACTCTTCCCTAAATACTGTATCCATAGAACGAAAACTCTGTAACCTGTTGAAGAAAAACAACAAAAATGGGCGAGGCGTGTAGTCCAATGTGCTTGTGAGATGGTCAATATTAACAGAAAAAGTTTGTAATACAATATAAGCTGAACAGACAAGAGTAAGTTAGCTGCATCACAATAGCTTTGCTGCGCGATGACAAGAAAGAACCTGTGCGGAGCGGCTATTATTCGCTGGATTACTGGTCGTGGCTCGTCAACGACCATTCGTCAATTGGGACTGAAGGCGGTGTCACATATTCGTCAGGGTCCATGTCAGGCCACTGAGGGTTGAAAAGCACTTG
>Ga0307508_10003447_pt1 | contig 15997 bp, 21 predicted proteins | sample 9_EM_MG_FD_203089 | JGI IMG/M metagenome (GOLD analysis project Ga0307508, IMG submission 203089) | Populus trichocarpa ectomycorrhiza microbial communities from riparian zone in the Pacific Northwest, United States - 9_EM | ecosystem: Host-associated > Plants > Roots > Unclassified | place...
GTTCCGCGATTTTTTTTTCCCGGCCCCCCCCCCCCCCCCCCCCCCCCCCCCCCCCGCAACTTACGAGGCGTACCCCGAGTGCGTCAGCGGCAGCCTCGAGACTGCAATCGGACCGTCTGGCGATGACGCCGGACAAGGTCGCAGCTCACATTCCTGTGCACCGGAAAAACGTTACTGATGGCGTGATAGTGTTCTGCGTGCACCCCATCTCGGAAAGCACGACCTAGTACGGCCTGTGGGTCAAAGGCAATGGCTCGTGTGTGTCTGATATCCATCCTCTCGTGGTCTTCCTTGCTAACGCCCCGGCCATAGCTCCCTCTTACGTCGAGATCACGGCCGTGGCCGCTCACTAGTTAATTGCGAATACATTTCCAGGTAACAGCAGAGGATGCTCAAATGCTCGTTGCTGCTGGTTCTCTGTCCCTTTACCGCATTGCCTCTCGTTTTTTCTTTTACCTTGGTTTTAATGTATTCCGCATAGATCGAGAGCCTCACTCTTTTGATGCTGTTCCTTTTCGGGGAGGCACCTCCCCCGTTGGCGGCGAGGCGCAGTGGCCGAACGACGGGGGCAGAGTACAGTTGGAACCGTTGGAGCATCCGCGGACGCCGTGGTTTGATATTTCCCCCGTCGGTTTATTCTTTCAGCGGAGTGCCGAGTGGGCAGCGAGCCGCAGTACGCCAGCGAGTGATCATCCATGCATTACCTCTCACGTCTGCGCACTCACATGGCTGGGAGTGGGACTCGCTCGCTGTGGCTGCTACATACTCCTAGCTTGCGTGTGGGGGTTTTCTAGTGGACTTGCGAGAAGGGATTGGAAATGCCCCACCGCCTCGGGAATCGCCATGGAAGGCTGCAGCATGATGTTATATATATGCAGCCGGCCACCGCGTCTGTAGACCAACGGACCGCGGACAGGCGCTTCGGTTTCGACGCTCTTGGCGGCTGCGAATGGTGGTGCGCCGGAGCTCGACCGGATTCCCGGGCCCGCACCAGCACGCAATATCACTCGTCCATACTCACACGTTTACTACAGCAATTACCACGACCCAGATTACGTGGGCCGAACGGATTAAAATTAGATAGCACTATTAGCCTATTATCGAGCAATAATCAAAATCGTTCTCCCAAGCGGTTATCCGCAATCAGTACCAATGTCTTCTGCAAGATCTCGACCTTCAATACCGGCCACTCTCTGTAACGGGATCCGTACGACGAGCGGATAAGCTAATTACTTCGGTCGATGGATTCTGCCTCGAGTTCCAGCTCCGAATTTCACTCTTCTGTTCCGGCAATGGATGACATCTCACGAAACGTACTTCAGTGGAGTAACTGCGTTGTAGGCGAGTCTTGGCGAAGCGAACGCGGGGCATGTGGCGAGTTACCCTTGCATACCACTGTCCCGCCTAGCACAGCACAGCACAGTACAACATATCCAGCAATCCGCAGCGATGACGGAGCCTTCGTTCTCGCTCCTGCCGCTCCTCAAGAAGATCTCGGCGAAGCCGTCGGACGTGACGGCGGACGAAGTGACCGACGCCATCGCGCGCGTCTCGCGGAACCAATGCTCGCCGGTCCAAACCGGTGCTCTGCTGACCGCGATGCATTATACCGGACTCGACATGAGGGCCGATGTCATCGCCGGTGCGGCGGAGGCTATGCGCGCAGCCGGAGTCAAGATAGACGGGTTGAAGCTGCATCCGCGTGGAGAGGGAGCCGGGGCGTATCAGGGTGGCCTGGTCGACATCGTCGGCACCGGCGGCGATGGTCATGATACCTTCAACGTCTCTACAACTGCGGCGATAGTGGCCAGTGGATGTGGGATCCGGATTTGTGGGTTACTACTGCGGGCTTCGTTGGGAGCTTGGAAGTTGCTGATTTGAGGGGGCAAAAGGTAAACACGGTTCGAAAGCGTCCACCTCTTCTTCCGGCAGCGCGGATATCCTCACCTCCCTCGGCGCTTCACTGGCCTCCGTCACCGCGCCGGTGGTTTCGGAGCACTACGCCACCGCACCGCACCCCTCCAGTAGCTTCTGCTTCCTGTTTGCACCAATATACCACCCGGCAATGGCGCACATTGCACCGATCAGGCGCGAGCTCGGCTGCAGGACTATCTTCAATGTTTTGGGGCCGTTGATCAACCCCGTCGACTACTCCCACCCGGAAGGACTGGAGGCAAGGATTCTGGGGGTTGGGCGAAAAGAGTTGGGCTGGGTGTATGCCGAGACGCTGCGGCTGCTTGGCGTGAGGAAGGCGTTGGTGGTGTGCGGCGAGGAACAGCTGGACGAGATATCGCCGGAGGGTTACACAAACTGCTGGCGACTCGTAGACGGCGGGGATGGAAATGTGATGGTACAGGACTTCAGGATTCATCCTACGAAGACGTTTGGACTGCAGACGCACCCGCTGACGGATGTCGCTGGTGGGAAGGGGCCAGGCGAGAACGCGGAGATCCTGGAGAGGCTGCTGAAAGGGGGGATGCCGAAAGGGGATCCGATCATGGATTTTGTGCTCTGCAATGCGGCAGCGCTAGTAGCAGTTACCGGCGTGGTGGAGGGCGATGAGGAGCTGGGCGAGGATGGCATCATGAGGGGCTCGCTGTGGAAGAATGCCGTGGAGACGGCGATGGAGGCGATCACGAGTGGAGAGAGCTTGACGAGCTGGGAGAGATTTTTGAAGCTTTCACGACGGGCTTTGGAAGCACAGACAACGCTGTAAGGGAATGGAGCTGCCGTCGCTCGTATCATGCCGACCTGTCCCAGCCAATCACTGGTTGCAGCTGACGTAACTACGAACCTCACTCGCCCTGTGCTGTCTCAGTGGTGCGGCTGGCTCGCCGTCGCTCATCGCAGCTGCACTGCGCCATGTTCTCCCTAGTCACGCTACCTCCGCGTTAACTCAACCTTACAGCTCATCCCCAGTGTCTTCAGCTGTAGGTCGTCCATCCGCCGGGGGTACAAATGTAGCATCCCCCCAACACGCCCTGGCAGCTCCCATCTTGCGGTCGCCGCCCTGTATCCCTCATAATTATCCCATATATCATCCATCCATGTCCTGCAACTGCTTCGGAAATCGTCCCCCGCCAGCTGCCGCCGCCATGCCTCTAACGCTCCGCAATCTAACCTCGATGGTCATAAGAATCACCAGAACCTCTCGCTTCCCCGCTCCTGCCTCCTCCAAAGGCGTCCCCATAACGGCCGGGAATCTCACCAATGTCCCAAACCTTGCCAACAACTTAACTTCTCTCCTCCGGCGCTCGCCGGTGTCGACCGTCCTCCCGCTCAAGGAGCCGACGGCCAGAGAACTCGCCGAGAATGCCACCTCGTTCGAGACCCAAGATGTGTCGATCGAGATCCAACCGTACACGGCGTCGGACACGGGCGTAGATCTTGGGGCGGCGGTAGTTGTTTTACGGCTCGAATTTGAAGTTTCCGGTCGGCGCTTCCGGGTGGACCTCGTCGACCGACGCGAGCTGGCGCCGATCGCGCTCGGTGACGCTGGCGACATCCGACTCGTGGCCGTGTTCCACCGCAAGCGCAGCCACGTCGCGATCGTGTCCAGCGCCAACCTTAATAACTGGATGTCGAGGCTCCGTGACGACATCGGGCTCGGCGCACTGAGCATGCCCGGAACTCACAACGCGCCGGCGTGTTACACCGCCCTCCCCAGCGTCCGCTGCCAAGCGGTCGGGATCACGGCGCAGCTCGAGAACGGCGTGCGGTTCCTCGACATCCGCGCGCAGCCCGATGGCCCCGGCGGACGGGAGATGGAGCTCGTACACGCGAACTTCCCGATCGCGCTGAACGGGCCCAAGAGGCTTTCCGGGGTGATGCAGGAGTGCTACGACTTCCTGCAGCGGAACCCGAGCGAGTGCATCGTCGTGTCCCTCAAGCGCGAGGGCCGCGCGGGTACCAACGACGAGGAGTTCAGCAGGCTCATCAAATCCGAGGTCGTCGAGAAGAAGCGGGAGCGGTGGTTCATCGAGCCGGTGATCCCGACGCTCGGAGCCGCCAGGGGGAGGTGCATCCTCTTCCGGAGGTACCACATCGACAACGCGCTCAAGTCCGAGCACGACGGCCGCGGATACGGCATCAACGCCGAGACGTGGACGTACAACACGCCGAACGACACCATCTTCTCCGGCAATATCTGCGTCCAGGACTTCAGCGAGGTCCTCGAGACGGTCAACATCCCCACCAAGATCGGCTACGTCAAGGAGCACCTCGAGCGCAGCGTCAACAGCATCACCGCCGCGGGGAGGGATGGGAGACAGCCGCCGCTGTTCGTCAACTTCCTCAGCGCCTCAAACTTCTGGCGCGTGGGCACGTGGCCAGACCGGGTCGCCGCGAAGATCAACCCTGCCATCACCGAGCATCTCGCGATCGACCATCGCGTCGAGGGCGGAAATGCCGGCACTGGCATCGTGATTACGGATTTCATGGGCGAAGGCGGGAACTGGACGATGTTTAGACTGGTGGTGGGGATGAATGGCGGATTACTCGTGCAATGAGGTCGTCCTTCAACATTTGCATTGGGAGGTATGACATGGCGCTTTCATTTTTTGGGAGGTCATAATGATTGGATGATTTTTTTGTGTTTTTTTTTGGAGATATCATTGGGCCACTTTTGGATGGAGTGAAGGGCCTGATCTGATCCGTACTTAGATAATACATACATACATAGGTACATATCGACGAAGAGTAAAGTAGGGCGGGTTGCTCTACAAGCACAATCGCCGCATCTCCCTCTATTGTTCCTGGCGGTCAAGTGACAATACATGCATGCGGCCATCTTTCCTTTCTCCCTAATTTAATCCATCCCACCCATCCACATCTCATCCTCATCTCGTTGAGAAGGAAAATAAAAATACGAATCATTCATCAGAATCGAATCTCCCTACAGTAATCCGCATCACAAAAAAAAAACACATACCAAACAAAGATATCCGTCCATCCATCCCTTCCATCATGTACCATGGAATCGTAAAGAAATAGAAACAGAAAACGAACGAGCAGGAAAAAACATAAATAAAAAAAAGCGAGAGAATATAGTGAAGGATCAAAACAGAAACACATGGAGAAAGCGAGAGTCAAAAACTCCAAACCACTATGCACCGGGAAAAAAAACATCTATCCTTTCGTCCTAGACAACTCGCCCCCAACCTACGCCTCCCTGGGAGGGGTGGGCGGCGCACCCGCCGCACCCGCTCTCGGTCCGGTCGTTGTCGTTGCCAAACCAAGGCCCATGCTAGCATCGATGCTTTCGACCTGTCTCAATTTGCTGGAGAACGGAGGCTTAGAACCCGGCAGAACATCGCCTCTGAACATGGAGAACGGACTCATCGCCATGTCGGGACTACGTGGACTAAGCGGCAGCGCAAATAGATCCTCCTCCTCCTCTTCCTCGAAGAGGCCCGGCGGCGCCGGTCGCACCGAGGATGTGTTGGTAAAGTGCATGCCCGTGCTGATTCCCAGGCCCATGAAAGGATCCATAACGGCCGGATCCTCCTTTGGCGAGGGCTTGGCGGTGAGGAATTTCTCGACAACCCATACCTGCTCCTCTCCCACCATCCACCCCTCCCGGCGTACCGCCTCCTCGTCCATGCCTCCGCCCTCGACACCGACCTTCAGGCGGCCTTGGGTGGTCCCACGGGAGCCCTCTTGCTCGAGCTCGTTGGCAATCTCCTGTAGTGCCTTGAGGTCCTCAAGACGCTTCTTCGACCAGGTCGTGTGCAGCGCCATTCCCTGCTCGGATGTGCCATAGTGACCCTCGGGAATCTCAGCGAGGAGGGTAGGCGGGGTATTCGGTGGGGTCCAGGTAGGGATGAAGAATATCCTGATGGAGCTCGGAACCGGCGTCGCATCAGCGAGGAGGAACAGCACCTCAGTCTTTTTGGAAACGCTACTACTATCGGATAGTATGTGCTCCGGCGCCTGGACGACTGGGCGCGCCACGAAGAACGTTGGAAGGTCGTCCTGCAATTCACCAAGGTTGGGACCGTTCTCGAATTCGAGGAGGCGCGCGGTGGAGAGCGGGCCGGTGGGGATGGGGTCTTCAGCTCGCGCGGCATCGCGGAGCTTGTTCAATATCGGGTTGATGGCTTCGCCGCCCGCCCGCTCTTTCTGAAGTGCTGCATATCCGCCTTGCGCTCCAGGCGCGTTCTGCGCGTCTTCCGAGAGCTCTGGGTACATGTCGTCCCACTCAACGAGCCACTCGCCATCAATGTCTATCTTTTCGTTCTCGAGCTCCCATGCCACGCAGATGACTTTGGATCCCGTCGCGGTCTCAAGTGTCACCCGAGCATTGGAGAGTTCTGGAGCACTCATTGCGGTCTGACTTCCGTCGAGCGACTTAAAAGCTAGCCAGGCGGGGGACAACGGTGTCGTTATGGTGTCGTTATAGGTGGGCGAGAGACGAAAAGCTGATCAGGCGTGCACGTAAAGCAAAGCTGCTTTTCGTTACTGTTGTCGCAGTACAGGTATTAGACGGTACGAAGGGCGGAGGAGGTGGGGTGTTTGGATAGCTCGTCGAGCTCGTTCGTGAGTTGGGCGGCGGACGGTGGAGGCGTTCACGAGTTCAAGTATCGACAACTAGAGTTCCCAATCAGTATTGCAAATTCATCCATTGCGTATAGATTACTTTCTCTCTCTTTGAAAAAGGTATCCAAAAGAGGGGTAAAAAGGGAGGAGGCGGGGAGGTTCAAACGCGAAGAGCGGCAAACAGGGGGTGCCAGGGGCGTACCCCTCCATCAAATAACAACCAGCAGGCAGCGCCGTTGTACCTATCACTCACCAGAAAAACTAACTACGGCACATGCAGGCAGGCCAAAATAGAAATGAATGGTAATGATGTATGTGGGGGGTGGAGGCTGAAGTGTTTATTCAAGTTTTTGAACGTGTGGGTTTTATCTGCAGCGGCGGGGGCGGGAGAAAGGGGAGAGACGTCGGTCTGCGCTGGGAGCGGGGGCGGTTCGATGAGGGTTTGCAGTGTGAGAAGGAGGAAGAGGGAGAGGGGCTGGTGGTGGTGTTGGTGATGAGGCCAGGGTTCGGTCTTGGAGACATGGGGGGAAGGAAAGGCTCCCATACTCACCTCTAAATATAGATCTTGTTTTTTGTGTCATGGACTCCATGTCCATGAGGAATCTTTTTGGGCCGTTTCTTGATCCCGCTTCCGTCCGAGAAGTTCGATATGTAGCTACATATAGAGCTATACTCACTGGCAGGAATAGATAATATCAGTGTGGCCGACTGAACAGCGAAGTGCAACGGTGTCTCGGGCCGAAAAAAGATTGTCTTCGATATCCTCCATCGATGTGAAGCATTTTTTGGCCCGACGTGAGTCAGCCACGGCGGGATAGAGCGTGCGTACCTAGAGCTCAAGATTGGTTAGGCCACCAAGAGGAATCCACCGTTGTGGGCCGAGTAAGGATGTAGGTACGTAAGGGAAGACTGCTGCAAACATGGGGTATCTAATTACTTACATAATCCACCTACACTCGTGCATGGGGGAGCACTCGACTATACTTCGTGCTGAGCTGTACCAACGCCAGGATTCCCTCTCGGGGACGGTGGACGGGAACCGGACAGTTTGTTATCGCCGCAATCTAGATACTAGGTCACACCCGATTAATGGATAAATAAAAGGATTCCCTCGCTGGGTGGAATGTGCCTGGGACAAGCACCGATTTCGAAAGAAAGGATCGAACATTCTGGAAGAGAAAGCGGTAGTTATTTGGACATGCACTACACCAAAATTTGTGCGGCAGACGTGTAATTTACCCTCCCTCTTTGGCTGGCATAGTCTCGCGCTTTCCTTTTTCCAATTCCACTCCGTGCCCTTCGAACCCAGCCACAACCAAAGTCCGTTCGCGAGTCTCCCCCACTCCTGTAGCTTTGTGGGATAGTGTGGCTTCTTACACTCGCAACAAATGCCTAACGTGGGCCCGAGAAGCTCTAAAACTCGCTCTGCTTTGGGAAAGTAGCTGAAGAGATTTTGTGATGCTCGTGTGCATAAGTAGGAGAGCGATGCCCTGAGGTGCCTTAGGATCTGAGGCAAATTCATCCGCCTGGAGAGGTTTAACCCCTGCCGAGGACGTCAGAGCAAATTCCGCGTGACCTAGGGAGGTCATACGAAAACTCCCCACTGTCCTGGACAAATGAAAACTTTACCTAGGGCTATGGAACCAGAGATACCACATCGTGCCAGAAACAGCGGCCTAGGAGGAGCGTTTGGTGCTTAGAGTGAGCATAGGTAGTCTCACTCCTACCGACGCCCCGAGGAAAATAGCCCCTTCTAGGGCTTCTCGGACCCTGGAGTGGATGTTAATCCTACTCCTTTCCTCCTAAATCCAGAGAGCTTTCTCCCTGACTCGCCGTGATCTAAACCGGTCGGACGCGAGTAAATAAAAAATGAAAATAACTGCCTAACGTCAATGCGAGCAAAGAAGCAGCATTAGGTATCACAAAGTACATACGGTCCGAAGAAACGTTAGCATGTGTTTGGATAGAAAAATTTTCATCCGCAATTTTGCCATTAGCCGCACCACACCAATTCCCGTACCGCAAAGCACATAGCTGTAGTTTCTAGTGAGTGAAGCACCAGAAACAAATTCCACAGAAGAGTTAACAAGCTAATGGCCTGCCCTCCACAATAGGGTCCGGATCCCCATTTTTTGCTCTCTGAAACCTAGCAGTAACAGCATTGTTAATAGAACCTGGTCTTCTTGGTCCTCTGTCCATCGTACGGAGGAACGGGTGGCATGCGGTTGTCAGCAGGCGGAGGGGGAGGAGGAGGGGGGGCGTGGCCGTCAGCTGGATGTGGTGGAGGAGGCGGCGGTATGTGAAATTCGGTGATGGATGGTGGAGGGGGGGGAGGGGGGGGAGGCCGCAGGTGATAACCAGCACCAGGAGGGGGCGGCATGCGGTTATGTGAAAGGTGAGGCTGAGAGGGCCCGCCGTAAGGATAAGGTACACCATAAGGGGGGGCTAGTCCCTCTGGAGTGTGAGGTGGCGGGAAACCCAATCCACGACCCATAGCCAGGGGATGTTGTGAGACCGGACGGTAGCTCTGTTGGGATATCGGAATATTCGCGCCCGGGCGATAGCGGACTTCTGTTGGGGCCCTCATGTCGCTCATCTGGGCAATGGCGGGGTTGAAAGAGGTCCACGGACAGCCTTGGGCTCCACGTGGGTCATTCTGCTGCTGCGATGACATGACCGGCTGGAACTGTGGTCTCCCCGACATCAGTTGCTGCACGGTGGGCTGCTGGCCACGAGCAGGGGGACCGCAGTTGGGGTTCGAAAAGCCGGATGGCTGCTGCTGCCAAGGCGCTGGAGCACCAGTCGGACGAGGATCCCAAGGTCTTGAACCGCCGGCACGACCACTCAGCCTTCCGTCCTCTATCAAAGCACGAGGACGATAGGAGCCAATTGTCGGCGCTGGTCCCGAACCTTCAAGCTCCATCATGAGGGACTATGTGGTGTTAGATGTCACCGCTTGATAAAGAAGAGGGACACGAACCTCATATTCTCTGTCAACGTGATCACCTTCCTTGCCAGTATCTCCGGTATTTGCCTTGCTAGAAGCTCTCCAGTCCGACTCCTTCGCGCGGTCACGGCAGTCCCGAGCAAGATGGCCACTATTGCCGCACGCCCTGCAAATGATGGACGTGGAAACGTTTTTCTTCTCCGAACAGTCGTATTTGCGGTGGCCAAGCTCCCCACCTGTATTTAACGTCAGACGATGCTTCCAGAAGTAATTGGAAGGAAGGGAAAAATAACGTACAGTTTTGACATGGGGTACCTTCATCGTCACGAAGAGTTCCGTTCAGTGTTGCCAGCAGGCGGAGCTGATGCCTCTTCAGGTCGTTTTTCTGCTCGGGCACGGAGGCAGCCTGGTGGTTATGAGAAGCATTAGTATTAGACCGCAGCAGATTCAGAGGTCACGTACCGTCTCAATGATCTCATGGATAAGTTTCTTAGCTTTCGCGATATTGGCTTCGTTGTCAGATATGACCAAGCAGTGAAGGTCCTCGTCCAAGCTCGAATCCGTCGCCCGGTCACTTCCTCCTTTTCCCTCTTTCACCGATCCTTTACCGCGGATGGCGATCTTCGCTCCGGACTTCTGCTCCATGTCCTTGAGCGTTCCACCACGAGGGCCAATGAGTAATCCAACTTTTTAAGCACCTGAGGTTAGTAATGGACAACTCTATATTCATCATCACCGACGAAGGCACGATAGACCTGCACTGGGTAAATAGCACAAGGGGTAGGGGATCTAAGTACTGAAGTTAATCTCTGGATAATCATTAACAGGAATGTAGACTTTGTCATGCGTCTTCTGGGGACGACGGTAATCGGAAGGGGTTTTGTAATTCGGGATCAACTTGGAAGCCTTGGTGATGAGTTCGTGGCGTTCGACTTCGAGTTTCTTGCGGTAGCGGTACTCGCGAGTGTTGATACGGCGACCGCTCCCGTCATATTGTGGCGGTGGTGAAGGGGAACTATTTGACATCAGCATGCAGAGCTACTATACCCAATGCGGTCAAGCAGAGATCCGAGCGAACGTACCGAATCCTCTCACTCGGAACAACGTCACCGATCTTGAGCTTCTGGGTGATCTCCATAATACGCACATGGGTCGCATAGGCCTCCAGTTGCTCCAAAGACATATTCGCGAAGATTGCAGTTGGAAGGCCCACAAGATCGGCCACCTGATTGTTTTCCGCTGTATCGCTCCAGCGGTTACCACGCTTGCGCTTCTTGATTTGGTCGACATCTACACGGGCAAAGGAGCGACTATGCCCGTTCTCGGGCTGGGAAGGCGCAAGAACGTCTGCAGCATGCTTGGGGGGCCCTAATTCCTGTTCCTGTCGGGGGAGAGAAGTAGGATTGGTATCGCCGCGGCCGAACCGACGAGTCGAGCCGAGAGGCACATTGTTAGTTCCTGTAAGCTCCTCGAGACGCATGCTGAAGGGAGTTAAGGGAGTAGGTGTTGGGGTAGCCCAGTGGGAGATATGTACGTGCTGATTAGAGGGTTGATTGAACGGAGAGTAGAAGTGGTGAATGGAAGGAGGAGTGGGGGCAGAAGTCAGAGTAAGCTAGAACGTGTTGTGCGACACGACGTGCTCACTCAAGTTGTTAGAGAGCTGTTTCCCTTTTCTTCCTCTACTTAGTACTTACTATTGCACTTACTCTGTATACCTAGGTATTGTAGAATATCTCGTTGAGGGCCTCCCCTACATGGTTGCTGTATAGTGTCTAGGGTTTTCCCCTTTGCCCCAACGCCGCCAAACACGACCCGAGCCCGAACGCTTTCAAAGCCCACGGAGTACTCGGCCGCAAGCTGGAAGTATTGAAGTAGATCTGTTCAAGCTGAGACGAAGCAAGGCAGGAATATGTGCAATTGAATTGTAGTGATGATGCGGGTAGCGTGCATGCCATACTTCAGAAAGGTCTACCAGCTATGTACATACATATCTCTTACTGATAGACGTGTTTGACTTAACCAATTGGGACCCCGCACAATTGCTTCGCTCCACATTCTTTCAACACGGAGTTGATCGGTTCACTATTCACGGTGAGGCACCTCGAGTAGCCTCGACCTGCATTTTTATTGAGCGCTCCGGCGCATGGCCATGATCTAGATTACAGTTCGCACGCGATTAATGACAGAATGGAATAATTATTTTTTCCCACCTCCATCTAGTTCTAGGATATCCACAAGTGATACCTTATGTAGCTAATACGTCGACAACAGAAAGCTTCTCACACCACAATTCTGCCTTTAGAAAGTCATGTGTCCGTATGGCACCATCTGCTCAATCTCCACTAAAAGTTCAACGACTTCAATCTTATCTATCATCTAATGTCCATGCTAGCCACCAGCCGCAAGGCCCACCCTGCCCGTCCCCAGCACCCGGATCAACACTGCCGCCCTCGCTGTCCCCACAACCGCTAATCGGCCCCATGCCCCTTCCCCACTACCTTCTAATAGCTTCTGTCTTCCCCGATCTCAACCATCCAAGGTCCAGGCGGTGTTTTGAGGGCTTTTATGCGGTGAAGCAGGAAGAGTCTCGGACACTCAGGACAGTTTGAGGATGTACACGGACCGCTTGCCCAGCAAGGGAATATTGAGAAGCAACATAACCTCCTTCACCACTGCGCTCACACTCTAGACGAGATTGTGGAAATTCGGCTACGGGGCCCAAGTTTTGTCGTGCCATGTCGGTATCTTGTACAGTCTCGTTTCCTTAACCACCATTCTGCTCACTTCTCATGAATTCAACGAAAGCCAGTCTTAAATATTATAGGCAGCCAGAGAGATAATGTGACATCAACCAGACCCACCTCAACGGTATGCAACCTTTATTCTCAGTGCTTTTCTCTGCGTTGTTGTGGATGTTGGATGATGGGGTTGCGTACTCGTCTCTTGTCGTGGAGAGCACGGGTAGTTCCGATGGGGGTGTACTAGTGGGGACGTGGGACAGAGGTCATAAATCGTGTGACTGCTGGATGATAGTTATTGTTCCGTGAAGGCCGGTGGGAACATGAAGCCCAAGGTTATAGTCGTGTCAACTGCAGGACGATAGTTTCTATTCCAAGGTAGCGAATTATGTAGCTCTAAGCCGCCAGTCGTTTACGCCTACGACTCCGGAACAGCGGGGGATTTATTCGTCGATGGTGTAGGAAATCAGTGCGATGGTTGTTGACATCAGTTAGATAACTAAGAGATGGAAAAGATGACACGATATATTCACACGCTCGAGGGCAGTTGTCGTTAGAGCTCGGTGAGGGGAATGTTGATCGTTCCATGTTGAACTAGTGTGTGGGGAAGGGAGGCTCATCGGAGTTCCATGGCCTTCGACAGTAGCAATTAGTGTGAGACGGGGAGTGTTCGTTATCGATTCCTTCAAGAGGAGACCTCATAGACCGCAGGGCCGGGGCGATCAGTGTTGAGCAGAACAGTGGAGGATCAAGATGATCAATGTGGAGTGAGGATGAGAGATGAGAGATCAAATCGGGTGCGGGAAGGGAGATGATCAGAGGGGAATTGAGAATCAGAGAGTGGGCAAGAAGAATGGGGGAGGACAACAAAACGGAAGACGAAGGGAGGGAGGACGATACAGTGAAGGAGGACAGGGTGGCCGGGATTGCCGGAGAGAGGGAAGTGTGACAAGATGAGATGAGCGGAGGAGGAGAGGAAAGGAGAGTACGGATGGGAGATGAGAGCATGGGGTGGTAGGGGGCTAATGTAGATGCAGGTAAGGAGAGTGTGTATGTAAGCCAAGGGTGGTGTATATATGTGTCAAGAGAGAGACAACTGGCTCCTCCATTCCGGTCAAGCAGCAGCAGCCTCCATACATAAATGGTAGGTGGGCCCTATTGACGGTGGATTCCTGGGCTCGAGCATCACTGCGTGCCAGCGCACGGATATTGTGAAGATGTTCACAGCAGAATAACTAGTTCCGGACGTCTGAATCATCACTAGCGCTCATCCATTCACATTGACTCGCCGAGAGATAACTGATGACTTTCTAATGGAATTTGATGGCTATGTACCTACGTACTTCGCAGTGGAGGAGGTACAACTGACAGATACCTGTATGCATGACTTAAGAGCGTATATGTAGGAAGAGTTCGGCGTTCCAACAGTTTCCGACACCCTCGTACCATAGGACGTCTAGCCTACTCTACTCGTCGAACTTGCTTTGACCATAGTTCGCCCAAAGCTATTTGAATGCAGACAGATCGGGTGCGCTCTAGTAAAATAGGATCCCATATCGGCCTAGATGTGGAAACCAGGTCGGAAGAAAATGGAGCGTCTGCACGGAGCCATCTTCGATGGCAGAGCGATGTTTTCGAGCTTGGAAGATGTATCTGTGCGATTGGAGACTATGTTTCTGGTGCGATCAAGAAGGAGTACGAGAGGACCAAAGCTGATTGCCAACACCGGTGTTGAAGAGCCTGAGAGGTGATACTTCCTGGCCATTTAAAACTCTTGGTTGGTATGTCGATGAGGGTTTTTTGGACAGTGGAGCCGTGGCTTGCTTCTGCTGGCGGTGAAGGTCTTTTTTCCTCCACCCATCGTCACGAACACCAAACATCACTCGTGCGCGCTAAATACCACCGTAATTTCTTGGTGGTTGGGCGTGGATTAATGGTTTTGATTTCAGCTGCAGCACGTTTCGTGGGTTTATCCTATCGGGTGCGTGTCTGTTCCTTGGGTATATCTATCTCCCTCCAGTGAATACGAAACGTGACGCAGAACGTACCTCCAAGTTGTCCACCACAGCATGCAGCTCGACATTCTTCCACATCTCGTCGAGTCTATCAACAACCCACTTCTCGAGCGGCCCTTTCTCGATTCTTTCACCGTGTTCTCCAACTGTGTGGGTGTACTTGTACCGAGGACGATACTATCTCCCTTTCGGCTATCTAGCACGGAAGGGAGAACGATCCAGCTATACACGAGCCCAGCATTTCTATCGTCATTCTGCTGTGCCAGCTTCTCGTACTCCCGCAGAAACCCTCAGAACGCGGTTTTATCGTACATGGCGGTAGGTCCTACCAGGTTGTAATTCAGCTGGTACTCAGTCGACAACATGTACCTGCGCGACAATGCATAGCTGTGCATTGCCAATACTTGCGTCGTGTCGACCCTGGAGAGACCGATCTAGTTAGTGAGAGAAATGCCAACACATGACGGACCGTTGGGGAGGATGGATTGTACCCGCTCGAGACACCCCTCCAGGTACAGCTCCTGGATCGCATCCATCATCTCCTCGACCGGCGTGTTCTTGTCGTGCGTGTGCAGATAATAGGGTACGCCTGCGATTTGTCTGTCAGCCGGAATTCCCTCTTGACACTATTACGTACCTTATCGACTTTGAGCGGCTCCCAGCTCTCCTTGGCAGATTTCAGCGTCATATCTCTGAACGCACCTTTCCTCCCTTCCTGAGTGAGTCTTCGCGTTGATTTTGAACTCGTAGAGAGTCCCTAGTCACCGAGCCAGCGTTCAATGCCGTAACGCTGAATCAGTCCTCGGAGCGTAACAAGTGGAGAGAAGGTGTGCAGTAACTGGGTGATAGCGGTATCGAGCGTGTCGATATCGTGCCTGCGGGGAACCTCGACGATAGCGAGTTGCGTGTCTGCCTGCGGCTTATCGTCGGACGAGCCCGTGGTGCCGAAGACGAGAGGCATCCGGTCACTGGTGGCGGGGAGACACATTTCTCGATCGCTTGATACTACTCTAGTCGGTAGACAGCCGCGATGAATAGAGCTAGCCGGCGCGTATTTCGCCAGCCTTTTAAACACTATTCACGCAGCCTAACAGCACGAGTAGAAGTAAAGCAATTGTGGTGGCGCAGCTGCAGGCTGTAGTGAATCCCTTCAGACCACAGTAACTGGCATTCTTGGAAGCCCGAATAGTCACGGTCCGAATGCATTGTTTTCTACACTGTTGACTAATCCGGTGTGATTAATAACGGTAGATGTGTCCCATGGTAGTCCACCGCTTTACAAAGAGCAATAGAGAGATTGCGCTTTGCATCTATGCAAATTTAGCGTATTTTTTTTCACTTAGCCATTGTGAGTTCATCAAAAGCCAGCTGAAGTCTTCGGTTTTCCAACTTCACTGAGTAGGGTATCATGTCCTAAGTGGACACCCTCTTTCCAAGAATTCCCCCACAATTTGAGCATGGTGATACACTAACTCTCTCTAGCGCCAACGGCTAGTGCAACGGCGGCTCATGTTTGGGGATGTGGAGGTGTTGAGTGGGTGTTGAATTTGCATCTGGTGTAGATGCAAATTTCCGGGCCAGAAATCAGGGCCACAGCCTGATTTTTGCATCTATGCAGATGCAAAGCGCAAACTAAAGTACTAGGCCAAAAGTTTCCGTACTCTTAGCCTCATCGACGCGTCGCCCGCCACCACACCACATTTTTCAAACACCGCTCACCACGATCACAATGCCGAACAACTTCCAAGGACGTATGTCCG
>Ga0307508_10003448_pt1 | contig 15996 bp, 15 predicted proteins | sample 9_EM_MG_FD_203089 | JGI IMG/M metagenome (GOLD analysis project Ga0307508, IMG submission 203089) | Populus trichocarpa ectomycorrhiza microbial communities from riparian zone in the Pacific Northwest, United States - 9_EM | ecosystem: Host-associated > Plants > Roots > Unclassified | place...
ACCGGCTGAAGCGCGTGGTTGATATCAAGTGATGACAACCGAAATGAATACTAGTCTGTGGCGTTTCTTGACTCTCCCGCAGCGCGTGGCCTGCGGCACTATCAAAGTTCAAACGGTCCATAGTGCTACTACGGAGCGGTTCAAGAAAGGTTCACTGCACTATGGTCCGTCATCGTTCGGCAAGAAGTGAGTCGGAACAAGAATAGAATAAATACGTTACAGTGAAGGTCGAGAGTGTTGTACGAGTATCGGATGGGAATTGTATTCGAAGGGGAAGGGGGAGGGGTGGGTCATCATACTGGATGAGTCACGTAGCAAATTTATTTCTTCCGAGTTCTGATCTCCTGAGTTCCTCCTTCCTAGGCGTGTACTCCCTCGGCACGAGCTCCTGTGTAAATTCGCCCCTTCGTGTTGCTCGGCGGCGTATCGTCGACTAGAGCAAATTCTTGCCGCTGCTCCCGCTCAGCGACGATGCCAATTGTCCAAAGGTTCATGACTGAGTGCTGGACCCGAAGGGGACAGGTTTGCAGACCTAGACTGTTCTGTCCATCGAGGACTTACCCCATAGACGGTCTAATTGCTCCTTCGTGGCCCTGTACCAGTTTGGGACATATTGACCTAGGCAACTGCCGGCCGATTGTTTCCTCATAGAATTCAAATAGATGCGGCTCTAGTCAGCCTCGAGAGGGACATAAAAGGCGTGGGAAAGATCATAGGAGGTAGATCCATAATTTGGTGCATTCTGCAGCATATGTGTGACCGATTTTACCAGACAACGCAAGTCATCGACGCCTGCTTTCAGCACTGTTGCCATTTGGCATTTGATGTCGATTTTCTACGACTCGGCATACAAGGTGAGATCACTGTCCCATAATTCGTGGTCCCTGTCTGGTATGAATGCGAACACGCTTTAAAGGCGAAAGGGGTCTGGGATATTCTCATCGAGTCGAGCGGCGGGGATAGCGCTCTCATCAAGGTCCAAAATTGGTGAGTTTCATCAAACGGTCTTTCGTACCTCGTAACCAATCTGACTTGCCGATGCTTAAAGGATGAACCATATAGTATGTTTCCCCCAAACGTCTCCTTGTGATATGTCCATAATTATTGTCGCATACTGGACACCATCGGTCTTGCAGGTTTCTCTCACAATTTTGGTGCGCTCGAAGGCAAGTACTCAACCGTCACTGAAGTCTTTAACACATTCGGCGTATCCCCTCGCTCCGCGTCTCTCAATAAAGGCCTTCTGCTCTTGGCGCAGACCTTCCCGTTTCTTATACGGTTACCTACACCCCGCATAAATCCCATCCAGAAACTCTATCGCAATGGAAGAGATCTCAAATCAGTTGATCGCCCGACAAAGAAAGAGTTGGAGATGGGTGTGATCGGGGACAGGGAGGAGAAATCTATTGTTGGGTTGCTCAGTACGTGGTCAATTCCGAATGTTCCACAGGATGTATGCTTCACTTAAAAACAGTCAAGGGGACGGGTGACGAGTCGAGTTCCACTTGACAAAAGAGGAAGTCTCAGCGCAGGTAAGTGAACTCGCACCTTGTCATGGCCCGATGATCGCTGATGCCCAGTCAAAACCGGTTAGGACGTAGGGGGACGTAGGCTGATAATGTCAGATCCAGCTATGATGAAAGCGGATGAGGTGTGATATCACGGTCCTCGATCAAGTCATCAGCGCTGATGACTTTGTCGAGGACCGTGAGTGATCCCGGTCTTATGACCGAACCAGCTGAAGCGCGTGATGCACTCATCGTTGGTTTCATGTCAATTGGATACAGAAAGGAATACCTCAAACAGAATCATACTATTCACAGAGAAAGGTCAGATGAAGTGCATGGTTGATATCAAGTGAACGTTTCAAAGTGTGCCACGCACGTACTCGAGCTCGAGGGCCAGGCTGCCATGATGCAGGCTTCGAACGTGTTACATAAGTAACAACCGAATTAAATAGTAGTCCGTGGCATTTCTGGACTCTGCCGCAGTACATACGTGGCCGCAGTGTGGCATTATCAAGGTTCAAAAGTCCACCACAGAGCGGTTCTAGGGTTCAGCGCACCATGGTCTGTCAGTTCGACAATAAGTGAACAAGAATAGAATAAGTACGTTGCAGTGGTGAAAGTCGAGAGTACTGTACGGGTATTGTGTTCGAACGGGGTGGGATGGGGTCATCATATTGGATGAGTCACGTAGCAAAATTCTTCCTTCCAAGTTCCGATCTCCTGGGTTTTTCATTCCTAGACGCGTCCTCCCTCGGCACGAGCCGCTGTGTAGCATATCCGCCCCTTCCGGCGGCGTGTGGTCGACTCGAGTAGGTAATTCTTGCCGCATTGCTCCACGTCGGTGAGCGAAGATGCATTGTTCAAATGTTCATGACTGATCCTCAAGTTCCCACTTCCCAAACAGGGTGACGATCTTCGGGGTTATCTTGATTACCATCCTCTGTATGACAAACTCGGAAGCCCGTTGCACCAGTTTGGGACATGTGGACGTAGGCAACCGGCCGATTGACAAGCTTCCTCATAGAATTCAAATAGATGACACAGGAGCCAGCCCTTGGTCAGCCCCGACGGATTCGCAAGGTATATAAAAGGTGCGGGAGGTGCAACTACCTTTTGGACAGTGAAACCGTTGCACCTCATTTTCTACCAACATACTATTGTCCACTATGTCCCTTGATGTATTATTCTCCACGACTCGGACGACACGAGAGGTCTTGGAAACCATTCTGACCCACATCCGTCCCTATCAGTGGCATGCGTTCGATGCCGCCGTCGCTTCTGCGGCAGTTTGGACCCTCCTTCGATGGCTCCGCACTTCCCGTCGGCAGCTTCGCACGACCCAGCTTCGAGGACCACCCAGCGAGAGCTTCCTCTACGGCGTCGGAAAGCGCATCCTCGATGCAGATGACTCCGGCGCTGCGTATGAAGCATGGGCCCAAGAATACGGTTCCGTATTTACAGTCCCGTCAACATTGAGAAGTCAAAGGATCGTCTTGTGTGATCCCAAGGCGATCGCACACTTCTATTCTAAAGAAACGTGGACGTATATTCAAACCCCGTTGAGCAAGAAAACATCGGAAAATTTTGTACGTGGTTCAAGTTGTTGACGATGTTCGTGTGGAACATGTGGCTAATGCTTGGATCGAGTTCGGGAGAGGTTTGTTATGGGCCCACGGAGAAGATCATAAGAGGTAGATCCATAATTTGGCGCATCCCGGCGCAAACATTTGATAATTTTTACTAGACAACGCAGGTCGTTGACGCCTGCTTTCAGCATTGCTGCCATACGGCAGTTGACATCGATTTTCTACGACTCAGCATACAAGGTGAGTTCACTGTCCCATAGTTCTTTGTCTCTGTTTCATGTGAATGCGAACTTGCTTTAAAGGCAAAGGGGGCTTGGGATATTCTCATCGAGTCAAGCGGCGGGGAAGGCGCGATCATCGAAGTCCAAAATTGGTGTGTTTTGTTAATCGACCTTTCGTGCCCTCACAACCCGTCTTACTTGCCGATGTTGAAGGATGAACCATATATCGTACGTTTCCCCCCAAACATTTTCTTGTGATACATCCATAACTATTGTGGCAGACTGGATACTATCGGTCTTGCCGGTTTCTCTCACAATTTTGGCTCGCTCGAAGGCAGGGACGCAACGGTCACCGAAGTATTTGACATATTCGGGGCATCTCCTCGCTCCACGGTCCTCAATAAAGGCATTCTGCTATTGGCACAGACCTTCCCGTTCCTTATGAAGTTACCTACACCACGCTCAAATCTCATCCAGAAACTCAATATCGCAATGGAGGAGATCTCAAATGAGCTGATCGCCCGGACACAGAAAGAGATGGAGATGGGTGTGATCGGAGGCAAGGAAGAGAGGTCTATTATTGGGTTGCTCAGTACGTGGTCAATTCAGAATGTTCCACGGGATGTATTCCTGACTTCTGCCACTTAAAAACAGTCAAGGGGGCGAGTGACGATTCGGAGTTCCACTTGACAAAAGAGGAGGTCATGGCTCAGGTAAAAGCTTATGCATCGTCGACGCTCGTTGCTGACGTTGGTCCTATAGATGAAAGTGTTGCTCGTCGCAGGCTATGAAACAACATCTGGTATGTGTGTTCGCTGCATTTCCCGAGCGCATCCTGACACACATCTCTCTAGTTAGCTTGAGTGTAAATTCCCTATCTATGCGTTCTCCGTGCATCGACTGACACTTTCCAAGTGGGCCCTGCTCGAGCTCTCGCGCAACCCGGACATGCAGACAAAGTTACGAAACGAACTTCTTGAGCATGATGCAGACCCGACATACGATCAACTTTCACACGGCCTTCCTTATCTCGACGCCGTTGTCCACGAGACCCTCCGCGTCCACCCACCTGTCGTCGAGTTTACACGCGTGGTACGTTCCCATCGACTTCTCTCCACCCACCCTCTTCATCATTCATCGCTTATGCCCCATTGTTCCACAGGCCATCGATGACGATGTCATCCCGCTCTCTGAACCCGTCCGCACGAAATCTGGCGAGTTGGTCGACAGCCTGACCGTCGCCAAAGGTACGCTGGTTGCGATCTCGATTGAATCCATGAACCGCTCCGCCGCAATTTGGGGTGAGGACGCGAAAGTCTTTCGACCGAGTCGATGGCTCGAGGACGCACACGGTCAGAGTGGGATACCTGCCAAGGCGAAAGAAATTCAGGGACATCGACACTTACTCACGTTTGTGGATGGACCGAGGACGTGTCTGGGGAAGAATTTTGCGCTGACGGAGTTCAAGGTGCGTTGTCGGGGTGCGTGCTAGCCACTGATTCTGACTGCATTTTTGTTTCTTTGACAGGCGGTGTTGACGGTGCTCGTCAAGAACTTTGTGTTTGAGTTGCGTGATGGTGTCGATTCCAAGATTGAAATCGGGAGAGGTTTGCTTCCACGACCCAAGATTGCGGGTGAGGTGGGGTGCAAGCTGCCTTTGCGTGTACGGCCGTACGTTGCTTGAGGTTGGAGTCACGGGGAAGAGGAGCTGAGGTTGCCTCATGTAATGGAATTATACCACCTACGAACTCGGTTATCGGTACTTGTTGTGCGTATCCTTCGTGCCATGTGTATAGTAATTCAGATGGAATATGGTCCCAAACTGTAGAATACAGTGTCAACTGGGTGAGGGTCAGTAAAGACATCCGTACTGTCTTTGGTGCAGCGACGTCTGAAAGCCGATTATGGTTCGCCACCCGCATGTCTGTCGGCCCCCCGTGCGATCGAACTGTTTTATCCCGACTCTCCGCCTCGTGAAGCCAGATGCAACGTTCCAGATGCGATGGACAGAATGAGCGTCTCAATGCTCTTGGAAAGACTTGGCACCCGTCCGGAAGTCGGGTCTGGTGAAATGTCCAATCGAGACGCCTGATCCCTTCGAGGGACCTGTCGCCTTTGGCGCTAGAAGTGCGAACAGACTCGTCTTCCTATCAGTATGCGACCGATTCAGAGAATCTCGCCTACAATGCCGTCACTCGCCATTCGCTCGCCATGTGGACGATGGTCCATGTGAGCGTGAGGAGTACAGGGTATACGACGAGCGTGACTGTGGACACCTTCCGAGACCCCTTGGCTGTGGATCGAGGGTGACGATGCAGCCCAGCAGGCACAGGTGGTGTGTGGTGGTGCTGGGCAGTTAGAGAGTCGGTGGTAGAGGTGGTACGACTGGTATGAGGGGGTGTATGGGTTGGAGTGCACGGGATAATCCGACGCGATACAAAGTTCAAAGGAGTGACCGGCGAGTACATCTAGCCAGACCAGCAGTCAATTATGTTGCGGTTGTGTGGTATTACGGTAGTCGTCTGAAATGCGTGATGCAACAGATGAGATAGAAGCAATGCCCACACGACGGCTGAGGGCGTTTGGGCTACTTAGACCCCCGGGTGAAAACATTAATTAGGAAAAGAAGAAATAGGGAGAATCATATGTACATGAGCTCCCGAGCAACTCTGCGGCGCGTTGTGGATGGACGCAGTCTTCCTTGTCAACGTTTCCCCGACCTTACGACCTGAATGATTCGGAGTCAACACGCTGCTACCCGGTGTGTTGGCTGCAAGAGCAACTTGATCTGTCAAGCCCGAAGCTCGCGACATGAGTAAAAGAAATAGAAAAACAACGCACGCGACTTGTCAATCGTATGTACAATGTTCGTACGGATCCCTGGTGGGAGAACGTCTCCTTATTAGAAACACACAGCCCACATAAACAAGCACCGAAACACGAGGTGATAAAGAGTGTGCACCGATCTATATCAATGAGGGGAACGTGTATATAATTAGAAAAGGACATATCTTCCCAGCTTGTTCCTAGACTTTCACCACTGCTCTACTATGACCACGTTGTCTCCACCGACAAGTGCGTGCTGGTGAGACGAAACTGCGTCAATGCTGACCGTTGGACAAGAGTATTCCCCACCGGTCGAAATCGACGTCGATGGGCCGATACATCTGGGGACCTTCTCAGTAAATGGCGAGTACCTCGCAGGCTGGAGGGAGGACGGGACTAATGTTAAAGTGTGGCGAGTGGGAGATGGCAAACAAGTGGCAGCAATGGAAGCCCGGGGGGTCAGGTGTCTCGCTGTGTCAGACGATGGGGGATGGACCGCCGCGGGGACGTACCATGGCGAGATACTTGTATGGAATGCAAGCACACGCAAACTCTTCGCGCACAAAGATTTTGGCAGCATCCACGGCGTCGATTTCTCCCCCGACTCGTGTCGGCTCGTCTCTTGTTCGTGGAGTGGCACAGCCATCGTTTGGGACAATGCAACTGGCAAACAAGTACAAACAGTCCGCCACGAGGGCCTGGTGATCGCAGCGAAATACTCACCACAGGGCGATCGAATCGCAACAGCTACTCTGCGTGGATCCGTTCGAGTCTGGGACAGCAACGACGGCCGCTTGCTCGTGGACATCCCAGTGAGAGTATCCCCGCAGTACAACGCCGGTCTGCTCTGGTTCCACAATTACCTCTTCGTCCTATCCTACGATAGAATCGAGAAATTCGATGCATCCACCGGGTCAGTACTCTCGGGATGGCCAGTTCCAGATAGCAATGGAAACTGCTGCATTGCGCTACCAAAGCATGGGGAATTCATCGCATACTCTACCAGGAGTACGGTCACATTTTGGGACACGTCGACACACACCCAGCTCGGTCTAGTCCAACTCCCTAAAATCATTCCTTCAATCGCACTCTCTCCAGACGACCAGCTTCTCGCCATCGGTGGACAGGCCAGGAAAATCACCATTCAGAGTCTAGCTCACGTCACTGTCAGTATCGTGTTCCTTTGGATTATGGCGTATCTAAACATGTTTCTTGCTCCGCTCGTCACTTCAAACAGGACTCAATCCCATCCTCTCGTCTACATCACGCTTTCCGGAAATCTGACCTCCAGGTCGACGCTGCGGTGCTCGACTCGTGGAAACACGATCAACTCACAAACGCGGAGGCGTTATTAACAGCAACGATCGACGGGTCTCAGAATCCAAGTCATCATGTGCTTGCTAGTCGAGCATTCGTACGCGCTCGTCTGCGGCAGTGGAATACAGCACTCATCGATGCTGAAATGGTATATGTTACCTGCTCTCACATGCATTGAGGCTGATATCAATTTACCCCAAGGCCATCAATACTCGGCCGTCTGTCATTGGCTACATTGCAAAGAGCATAGCGCTTGTCGGAAATGGGGAGTGGCACGAGGCATATCGGACCTGTGACATCGGATTCAAGCGCTTCTACTCATCTCACTTTACTTTTCTCGTTCTCATCAAGGTCTGTATTTTTATTTTTTGGAACCTCGTTCCCCCCTCAACTGCTCATCTCCCCCAGGCTATCGTCGTGTTTATGGCCGGAGAGCACCGCGAGGCAATATTGCAAGTAGACGACCTGATTGCCAAGATCACCCTGAACCCAATATGCTATGTAGTTCAGGCACGTGCATAACGCGCTACCACGCGGTGAATATCTACTGACACTTGCAAAAGGCATATATGTGTCTTCTGTTTGGAAATTCTCAGCTGGAAAGCGGCGACTACGAGGGTGCAATATAGTCGTTCGAGCGTGCTCGAGTCGAAATGCGATACCCCACGAGTTGGCCATTGTTAGTGGTGTCATTGGTAGGCTTCTCGACGAATGTATTGTAGCGTATTGATATCGCTCACCGTGTGTTGCAGATATCTGGTTGGAAATTTGATAATCTCGAGATCACAATTCGACAGCGTCTATGTGAAGCCATGTACAGAGCCGGCCGCGCCAAGGACGCAATCGAGTGTTTCCATCAAATGGCGAGTGAATTGGGAGGGGAGGCAAACCTGCATGGTGAGCACCGGGATTGGGCTTTCGCCGGTAAGTCGTCGCAGTGTCATTCGTGTCATCGCTTACATGACAATTTCTCGCAGGCTTCATTGAGCGTCTCGGAGATACAGCAGTGGATGCCCAGCGACATGACGAGGCCATCTCCCACTATTCGGCCATATTGTCTCTCAATCCCCCCTCTCCACAACGTATTCTCATCAAGCGAAGCAAGGCGTGGGTGGCAAGTGGGTCGTGGTCAGAGGCTGTAGACGATGCGGACTGGGTACATCATTTTTCACTCACGGAGGTCCATCTTGTCGATCTGTCATTATCAGGTGATCTCGCTCGATCCGACATTACCATGGGGCTACGAGATCAAGCGTGCAGCTCTACACAAAGCAGGACAGTACGACGATGCGGTTGATACGCTCGAGGTGATGCTCTCAAAGATAGTCCAGTCACCCGATCCGGAAGTTCAACGTGAGTGATATCATTGTTACCATCATCAAGTTATTCAGATTGTTCGACAGAGCACGGTGACCGGTACATCAGCCCATCGACTGCTCGAGCAACGATTCGCAGAATTGTTCAGCGGACTATACGTCACTCGCCACGTGTGCTCATCAACACTACCACCGGCCGTCTCCACCATAGAGATGAGCGGGCATCTGCATTTGAATCCCTGCCGATCTTCAACGAGCTTGTATCGTCGATGGTGACACGCATCGACTACGTCCGGATCAAGCGTGAAGTGCGGCAGTACTTCCGATACGTGATGCTATCGCACAAGTGGGAAGACAACGAACCACTGTTCCACTCGGTCATACACATAGCGGTGTATGACCTGGAAAAGTCTCCGACTCATGACAAGCTACAAACATTCTGCAAGATCGTTCGGGATGCTGGATTCGATTGGGCATGGAGCGATACATGTTGTATCAACAAGTCGGATCACTTCGTGCTCCAAGAAGCCTTGGTTGCGATGTTCAAGTGGTACCAGGGTTCTGCCATGATGGTCGTTTTCCTTCGAGGTGTTCGCTCACCGTCACAGCGCGGCGATCTCGTGAGGAGCATTTGGAACACTCGTGGTTGGACACTTCAGGAGTACATCGCCTCCAATATCATCCACTTCTACACGGAGGATTGGACTCTGTATCTAGATTTGGAGTTGCCAAACCACAAAGAATCGTCAGAAGTGATCTCGGAGATGGAGCACGCCACTGGGGTGTCTGCACAGCAATTGATGGCACTTCGTCCAGGCTTGAGTAGCATTCGGGAGAAGTTACGTCTCGCTTCGACCCGGCAGACGACGCTGGTGGAAGACGCTGCATACTCGTTACTCGGCATTTTCTCGGTGTCCGGTATACCCGCAATATACGGTGAAGGGGAGGGTTCACTAGGACGTCTATTGGCGAACGTTCTCACCGTATCCGGAGATGTGAGCATCCTTGCGTGGACTGGAGAATCTGGCAGCTTTAACAGTTGCCTTCCTGCCTATATCATTGTATTCAACGGACCGGCGACATCACACCTGCCACCACCCATTCCGGAAGCCGAGATGGAATGCATCATCGCCGGATCGCACACGTTTTCATTTGACCTGGACACGGCCCTGAAGTTATACGACCGTCTCAATGAGCTTTCTGCACCTTGGTTCGCAGCAAGCCGAATGAAACTTCCATGCATTGCTTTTCAGCTCCCACCTCTTTCGCGCTTTCGAACACGTTCAGGTCGCATGTATCGTGCGGACACGGTCGCCTTTGGGATGGTGGAAATCAGAACGAGACACGACCTTTCTCGGATGGATTCTCTATATCTTGTCCACCCTTGGTTGGATACTCTCCTGGAGCGGGAGGATAAAAGTGGCTCGATCGTGGAAGAAGACGTCTTGCCACCAGACTCGGACGATGAAGAGATCTATGACGAGACAATGGAAACGGAATATGTTCCTGAACCTGAATCGCCGTCATATCCTGCTCCTGCGCGTATGGTTCCAATGGACAGGGAGATGCGAGCACGACGGCTCGTTGCGCGCCTTCGGCAGCCATTCGGTGCACTCTTGGTCTCGCTAGCGTCGACGGGTGGACGTGCGGTGGATCACAAGCGGGTTGCGTCGGACAGCATGATCACCGTACAGTTCCAGGAGAACTTTTCACTGGCTGATATTCTGGACAATGTGCGCACGCTCGACGTTTTGTAACTAGCATCTCGAACGACAATGTACGACGAAGACCCGGAGTGTGTGACACTCATTTCTTCCCAATCTTCAGGCTTGCAATGCTTTATCTGCTCGATTCGAGCCCTCGTCTGATGCTACTTGATGTCTCGTCACGGCGTTCAAGCTTCTTCAACAACTCGAGCAAGTCGATCCTATGGATGACTTTTCTTCCTCGTCGTATCGCGGCACCCGCGTACAGAACGTAGAATACTTGGGATAGACGCGATGGTGTGGTGGGGAGGCCAGGAAGCTGACGAGAGACCAGTAACGACGTTCCCCAATTCAAGTCTCATTCCAATTGACAGACATTCAACGTAAGCAGCCAAACCAGAGGTTGCTGGAGGGACGGTGTGAGTGGAGAGAGCCCACTACAGAAAAACGTTGCCGGGATCCAGTGTCCGCGCGCGTACTGCAGGTAGATGCAGTCTGAGTTATTCGGTTGCATGGCGTTTATACCTCCGTCGGAACTGTAATGGATGAAGATACAAGCAACTGCAAGGAAAAGGAGGTCCAAAATCATGATCCTCCTGGGATGTCAAACATCGAAGCGCATTACTTACAAAAGGTTTAGAAAGTACCCAGGTCAGTGTACTTTCTGGATTCAGGAATTCTCAGGAACTCAGGACAGCCCGGAGCGGTGAACGGCCCAAGCTATTATAGCTATTCGGCATTGTCATATGCTGGCGACCGTTACTGCACTCCAGGAGACACTGGTGGTAAGCCGTATCTTTCTGGGTGTACGAATACGATGCAATGGACATGCCTCTTTTATCGATCAAAACCGCGATCATCATCAATGTCACCTCCAGTGTGCTCAATCGCACTCGCTATGCTCTTTATGCGACATGCGCATGTTTGCCGGTATGCGCCGTGCACCCATATGAGCGTCTGTCCCACGAAATTGAAAGGGATAATAAGTAGAGGTCCGCGTAAACGAGCACGAGCGTAAGGCGAGAAATCCTGATTACATCAATGATTTGGAGTTGACGCGCCACCCGGTTTGTGCAACATCTATCAGGGAATAAGCTCATAAGACAGGAGAAAAAAATACATAAACGACACACGCAATGACTTGTCGGCCGCACAATTGTTCGTATGCATATCTTGGTTATGCGGTTCCCTGATGAGAGAACGATTTCTTGTTGGAAACAAATAAGACACGTGTGGAATTCTTGATGGCTTGTTAAGGTGTGCTGGCCATTGATTCTGACCGCCTGAAATTCGGGGGGTCCGTTTCCTCGACCGAAGACTGTGCGTGAGATTGCCTTTCGTGTATGACCGTACGTTGCCTGAGGCTGGAGCGTCGAGAGATATAGGACCCCCGAGGGGTTGTTTCATGACCGGTATCTTATCATCCCTGCATTCTGTTATACCCCTCTCCCTGGTGTACGATTCAGGTCTTCTTCTTGAGGCATTCATGCTTGTATCCGGTTGACATGAAACCAGTGCTAGGCATGCCGGGAGGACGCCTCGAGGCTCGGAACAACTCGGAACAGGAAATAGTTCAGGGCTGCATACACAGGGATTCTCTTCCTGGCGCAGGACCCATGTACCACTGAGTCTGATGTGGCCGGCTGCCAGCGTGATGGACCATCATTTCATGCAAAGCATAGTATGCTTACACATACTGACAGGCTGACCACACTGCCATTCTGCAAGCTTTGGCAACGTGTCAACAACCGAGTTTAAATGTGCGGCAAGTACTGCGGGCGCTATGCCCCGTGATTCGGCTTGCAAAAGGGTGGACAAAAATGGAATAAGTATACTGCGGACTTGCAGTGGTGAATGCCATGACACTGTCAATGCTGTATGAGTATCGGATGAGTTGAGGCCCGCGGGGTGAGTTGCCTAATCTGGTCACCAGAGTCTCTCCAAGTCCGATGATCAAATTCTTTCGTCGAAGTTCCGATATCCTTCCGACTTCGTTTCCTTGCTTGCTCCCCATGTGCGTACACCCTCGGCACGAGCTATTGTATATCCGGCCCAAGTTCGTGTCGCTCAGCCACCTGTCGCTGTTGACACCACCCCCGGCACCGGCCGATTGGCAACCATGACGTTCATGCACAGATCTTCGCAGAAAAGGCAACAATCCCCGCGTGTCGACCTCCTGAACAGGTACTTATAATCTTTTTATTGGACTGAATTATTGGAAGCCCGCTGTACTGGTTTGGCCCGTTTGGGATTTGTTGATTCGGACCTAGGCAACCAGCCACAGGCTGTAGCCTTTCTCATAGAATTCCGAATAGATGGAGGAGTCATCCTCGAGATGAACCGGATCCGCAGGGCATACAAAAGGTACGGGAGGTGCAACTACACTCTAGACAGTGAAACCGTTACACATCCGACATACTATCGTCCACGATGGTCCTTGATGTATTACTATCCGCGACTCGGACGGCGTCAGAGGTCTTGGACACCATTCTGACCCACATCCGTCCCTATCACCGGTGTGCGTTCGATGCCGCCGTCGCTTCTGCGGCGGTCTGGACCCTCTTTCGGTGGCTCCGCACATCCCGTGGGCAGCTCCGCACGACCCAGCTCCGAGGACCACCCAGCGAGAGCTTCCTCTACGGTGTAGGGAAGCGCACCCTCGATCCAGACGACGCAGGCGCTGCGTATGAAGAATGGGCTCAAGAATACGGTCCAGTATTTACAGTCCCGTCGACATTGGGAGGTGACAGGGTCGTCTTGTGTGATCCTAAGGCGATCGCACACTTCTATTCCAAAGACACGTGGACATATATTCAAACCCCGTTGACCAAGAAGTTATTTGAACTTTCTGTATGTGGTTGATGGCGGTTTTCGTGTGGTACATGTGGCTAACGCTTGGATCGAGGTTGGGAAAGGTCTGTTATGGGCTGACGGAGAAGATCATAAGAGGTAGATTCATGATTTGGTGCATTCCGCAGCAAACGTCTGACCGAATTTACAAGACTACGAAAGGCATTGACGCCTGCTTTCAGCATTGCTGCCATTCGGCAGTTGACATCGATTTTCTATGACTCGGCATACAAGGTGAGATCACTGTCCCATAATTCTTGGTCTCTGTTTCATGTGAATGCCAACCCCCTTTAAAGGCAAAAGGGGCTTGGGATGATCTCATCGAGTCAAGCGGCGGGGACAGTGCGATCATCGAGGCCCAAAATTGGTGAGTTTCGTTAAACAGCCTTCCGTGTCTCTGACCATCTGACCTGCCGATGTTAAAGGATGAACCATATATCGTACGGCTCCCCCAAATCCCTCCCCATGACATATTCATAACTATTGTGGCAGACTGGATACCATTGGTCTTGCAGGTTTCTCTCATGACTTTGGCGCGCTTGAAGGCAAGCACGCAACCGTCACCGAAGTATTTGACGTATTCGGCGCATCCTCTCGTTCCTCGGCCCTCAATACGGGCCTTTTCCTCTTGGCGCAGATCTTCCCGCTCCTCTCACAGTTACCTACACCACGCACAAATCTCATTCAGAAACTCAATACCGCAATGGAAGAGATTTCAAATGAATTGATCGCCCGAACACAAAAAGAGATGGAGATGGGTGACATTGGAGGCAAAGAAGAGAGGTCTGTTGTCGGGTTGCTCAGTACGTGGTCAATTCCGAATGTTCCGCGGGACATATTCCTGACTTCTTCCACTTGAAAACAGTCAAGGGGGCGAGTGGTGATTCGGAGTTCCACTTTACAAAAGAAGAAGTCGTAGCTCAGGTAAACGGACTTGTCCCTCGTCGAGGTCCGTCACTGATGTTGGTCTTATAGATGAAAGTGTTGCTCGTCGCTGGTTATGAGTCCACTGCTAGTATGTGTGTTCGCTGTATCTCTCAAGCGCGTCCTGACAGATCTCTCCTCTAGTCAGCTTGAGTGTAAGTCCCATATCTATGCATTCTTCATGCATCGGCTGACACCTTCCCAGTGGGCCCTAATCGAGCTCTCGCGCAACTCGGACATGCAGACGAAGTTGCGAAACGAACTTCTCGAGCATGGTGCAGACCCGACATACGATCAACTTTCAAATGGTCTTCCTTATCTTGACGCCGTGGTCCATGAGATCATCCGCATCCACCCCCCTGGTGGCGAGATTACACGTGTGGTACGTCGCCGTTGGCTTCTCACCACCGTTCCCTCCTCATCACTCAGTGTTTATGCTGCATTGTTCCACAGGCAATCGAAGATGATGTCATCCCGCTCTCCGCACCCGTTCGCACGAAATCCGGCGAGCTAGTCGACAGCCTAACAATTGTCAGGGGTACTCGGGTTACGATTCCGATTGCATCCATGAACCGTTCCGCCCCAATCTGGGGCGAGGATGCTAAAGTCTTTCGACCGAGTCGCTGGCTCGAGAATGCACACGGTGAGAACGGGATTCCTGCCAAGGCGAAAGAAATTCAAGGACATCGACACTTGCTCACATTTGCGGATGGACCGAGGACGTGTCTGGGGAAGAATTTTGCGCTGACGGAGTTCAAGGTGCGTCGTCGGGGTCTGTGCTGGCCACTGATTCTCACTACCTTTTTTTTTCTTTTGACAGGCGGTGTTGACGGTGCTCGTCAAGAACTTTGTGTTTGAGTTGCGTGATGGTGTCGATTCCAAGATTGAAATCGGGAGAGGTATACTTTTACGACCCAAGATTGCGGGTGAGGTGGGGTGCAAGCTACCTTTGCGCGTACGACCATACGTTGCCTGAGGTTAGAATGACAAGGATGGGTTGTTTTCATGTTATATCACCTATGAACTCCGTTACACCTATTTACAAGTATCCTCTTTTCCTCCAATATCCTTTGTAGTACGTGCATACTCCAATTCTGAATATAGTGCCAACTGTGTGCGGAGACATCTGCACCACGGTCGTCGGGATCCAGTGTCCGCGTACTGCGGGTAGACGCAGTCTGGGTTATTCTGCCGCATCATGTTTATACCTCCGTCAGAACTGCAATGGATCAAGACACAAGCAACCGCAAGGAAAAGGAGGTCCAAAATCATGATCCTCCCAGGATGTCAAACATCGGAGCGCATTACTTACAAAAGGTTCAGAAAATACCTGGGTCAATGTACTTTCTGGATTCGGCAATTCTCATATGCTGGCGACCATTACCGCACTCCAGGAGACACTGGCGGTCTTCTGGATGTACGGATACGACGCAATGGATATGCCTCTTCTATCGATCAGAATCACAATCCGTCAACATCACCTCCAGTGTGCCCAATCACGCTCGCTAGGTGCGCATGAAGTTTGCCGGTATGTGGCATCCATACGAGCGTCCGTCACACGAAATTGAAGTAGAGATGCGCATATACAAGCACGAGCGTATGGCGAGAAACCCTGATGTCCTACCTGAATGATTTGGAGTCGACGCGCTACTACCCGGTTTGTGCAACATCTATCAGGGGATAAGCTCACAACACGAGGCGAGGGGCGACGTGTATGTAATGAGAATTGGGCATGCTTTCTC
>Ga0307508_10003449_pt1 | contig 15996 bp, 7 predicted proteins | sample 9_EM_MG_FD_203089 | JGI IMG/M metagenome (GOLD analysis project Ga0307508, IMG submission 203089) | Populus trichocarpa ectomycorrhiza microbial communities from riparian zone in the Pacific Northwest, United States - 9_EM | ecosystem: Host-associated > Plants > Roots > Unclassified | place...
CAGGTGCACGTTCTTCACATTATCCGGCTTGCCATAATAACCATACATTTTTTGCAGGTAGGGCAATTCTATTTCGGGAACATGATCGGTCCAGTCCTTGCCATCGCTTACAATGAGCATCGGGCGGGGCGCGGCCATGGCGGCTATCTCGGGATTGTCGGTACCGCCGCCGCAAAAATGAATGGGCATACCGCTTTCGCAGGGGCAGCCGCCATACATATAGCACGACAGCGATACGATGGGCGCGCTCAGCTTAATGCGGTCGTCCAGCGCCGTTATTAAAATGGTCTGGCTGCCGCCGCCCGATCCGCCGCTGATGGCTACCCGGCTGGTATCGGCTTCTTTAAGCGTCAACATATAATCGAGTAGGCGGATAGCGTCGAGGGCCTGGATGGTCTGCGCCAGGCTGCGGCGATGGTCGGCATCCTTAAACTGCAGCAGCGATTCGCCCCAGGCAAATAAATCATAGCTCACGGCAATACAGCCCAGCCGCGCCAGCGTGGCGCAGCGGTACTGGCAGTCGGGCCGGTAGCGGCATTTTTCCCAATGGCCGTCGGGGCATAATACCACCGGCAGCTTTCCCTTGAATTTGGCCGGCCGGTAAATGGAGCCGCTTACATACAGTCCCGGCAGGGTTTCGATGGCGATGTTCTCGATGGTGTAATCGCCCATCGTCCGCTTATTCACTATAACAGGCGCCGATGCCGGTTTGGCGGGCAGCGGCGACAGCTGCAGCGCTTCGGCCAGGCAGGACTTCAACAGCTGCTTTCTTTTTTCCCAGGAGGGCACATCGTTGTAGAGCGACGAGAGATAATCAAGTTTCTTTTTTCCGTCTTCCACCGGCCAGCGGTAGTATTCGTAGTATTTCAGCTTGTAGGTAGTGGCCCCTTCCTTATTTACTTTCATATCGAACGGGCTCAGTATGCTTTCCAGCGTAGCATCGGCATCGGTGCGGTAGCGCCAGTCGGCATAGCTCACGGTTTTATTCAGGACCATCGAATCGGAATACTTAATCTTCACTTTGAACCGTTGCTCAATTTCCGACAGCACCTGCTTCAGGGGCTTTTGGTACCGGGCATCGGAATTTTGCTGCGCCAGGGCGGGCAGCGCAACAACCAGCAGGAGCAGTGATAATAACCGGCTTTTTTTCATATCAGGTGTTTTATTGCAGCGCGCAGCGGGCGCGCCTAATAATCGTTATTCAGCTCTTTTGTAAATACGGGTACGGGTTCGGGCCACTGCCCATTGATAATTTCCTTCATTTCCAGCTGCGCCGGGTCGATGGTCACCTGTTTTATCCGCTCACGTCGCCAGGTGTATACGATGTGCACCAGTCCGTCGGCCGACTGGATGACCGATGGATAAGAATACTGGTTCACAGGTGAATCTTCCAGCACCAGCGACGCATACCATGTCTTACCATCTTTCGACAGTGCTACATTGAGCGGCGTACGTGGCCCCTTGGCCAAATCGCCGGGCGGCAGCACATGGTTGTATACCAGCAGCTGGCGGCCGTCTTTGAGCGTTACCGCATCGGTACCCGAATTATTATTGGGCAGGGCTGTTTTTTCCATGGCCGACCAGGTCTTGCCATTGTCGTCCGACCACGAGCTCAGCACCGCCCGGTTACGGCTGCGGCAAAGCACCTGCAGGCGCCCGCCAGGATAAAATAATACAGAGGGCTGGATGGCATTCATGGTCTTACCATCGTTGATGGGGCCAACAGCACGCCAGGTATGCCCCGCATCGCGCGTTACTTCAAAGTGCACCCGCCAGCCATTGCCTTCCGTACTGGAAGCACAAAGCAAATCGCCGTTGGACAGTAATACGGGTTTATTTTTTACGGGACCAAGATAACCGGCCGGCAGCGCTTCTACCGCAGACCAGCTAAGGCCATTGTCCCGCGAACGTTTCATGTATCCTTTCCAGGTAGCCACCCGGGAACCTATTTTATAAAACAGCAGCAAATCGCCGCCCGGCACCTGGTAGAGCACCGGGTTATAACAGGCATAGCGCAGCGTATCGTTTTGAACGCCGTCGGCAGCCATGGCCGGTTCCGTCCATTGCCCGTTTACCTGGCGGCTTACCCAGATGCATACATCAGGATAACCTTCCTTTGTGCCGCCAAACCACGCCGCCACCAGGCCTTTGGGCGTTTCGGCAATGGTAGACGCATGGCTTTCAGGAAAAGAAGCCTGCGTAAAGATGAATTCGTCTTTCACCATGCCTTTCTTCCATTGGAAAGTGGATACAAAAGAATAATCGCCGGAGCCGATGGCCAGCACGGCATTCTTTCCGTCCATGCGCACCCACTTTATATCCTCCCCTAATGGCTTACCGCTTTCGGTAATATCTTTTGCCGAACTGGCCGGAATATAAATAACCGCTTTTGCATTGGCGGGAATAACGATATGCCAGCTGAATTGGATAATGTCTTTTTTCCATTCGCTTTTTATGACGCCGTACATGGACTGATAAGACGCCTTTACCTCATTCAGGCCGTCGGGCGCCGCAGGCTGCATGATCAATTCCTTAAACGCAGGCGCCTGCTCCGCGCTTTTAATACCCGCCAGGTCTTCATACAGCCAGGTGAGCAAATCGCCCAGCAGCATCACATGGTTACCCGAGTTCATTTGCGGATTGGCGGTATTGCCGTTCCATAGCTCCCATACGGTGGTGGCGCCGTTACCAGCCATATATCCCCACGACGGATAGCTGCGGTTGGTAGCCAGCGTGAGCGCGATATCAGACCGCTGGTAGTCGGTCAGCGCACGCATCAGCCATTGTATGCCGATAAGACCGGTACTGACATGATAGTGATCCTTCAACCGCATCTTTTCAACGATGCGGCCAAACACGGCTTCCCGCTGGCTATCGGGCACCATACCAAAATACAGGGGCAGCAGGTTGGCCGTCACGGTATTGTTGCTGTAATTACTGTTCTTTGGATGAAAGAATTGTTTGTTGAAAGCCGTCTTAATAAGCCCGGCCAGTTCCGCAAAAGCAGCTTCGTCCTCCGTCTTGTGCTGCAGACGCGCAAAGCCCTGCATATAATACAGCATGCGGTAATAATAGGCCGTGGCTATCAGCGTGCCTTCGGTAATGCGGGAGGAGTCCCTGGCGTGAATGAGCTCTTTTGATTCCGGCGGCACGCACCAGTCGCCGTATTTATCCTTTGTCACGATGTACTCCTTCATGTACCGCTGCCGCATATAGGCCAGCCATTTTTTCATGGAAGCATAATGCTTTATAATAGGCTGCGCATCGCCAAACTGGTGGTAGAGCATATCGGCCACGATGATATAGGTGGCGGGCCAGGTCATGTTATCGCTGTAATAATTCCAGAAGGCCGGGGCCACATCGGGAATGGCGCCTTCGGGTGTTTGCGACTGCTCTATATCGTCGAGCCATTTGGCATACAGGCTGGCATTATTAAAAAGAAAGCTCTCTCCCCGTGAGCCCACGGCACGGTCGCCCAGCCAGGGCATGCGCTCATTGCGCTGCGGACAGTCTACGGGCATGCCTTTATAATTGGCGGCAATGCCCCACCAGGCATTGCGGTATACCTGGTTGATGGTGGAATCGGAAGATTGAAACCGACCGATGGCGGCCATCTTATCATAAATAACGTGCCCTTCAAAATCACCCGCCGCAGGCGTACCGGGATAATTACTGATCTCTACATACCGGAAACCGTGGTATACGAATACAGGGTGCCATGTTTCGACGCCTTCTCCCTTCAGCGTATAAGCATCCGTTACTTTGGCATCGCGCAGGTTGGCGGTATACAGGGAGCCGTCGGCTTTCAGTGTTTCTGCAAACCGCAATGATATCTTTTGACCGCGCGGACCTTTTGCCTGCATTTGCAGCCAGCCCGCCATGTTTTGTCCCATATCGAGGATGAACACGCCGGGGCTCAGCGGCTTCACCGATACGGGATGCAGTATTTGCATGACCTGCATATTATCGTTGATCTGGGCGGAAGGCCTGCCGGCAGGTGGCGCTACCAGCGCCGCATTGAACCATTGGCTGGGTTTAAACCCAGGCTGGTTCCAGCCGGTCATTTCTTTGGTGGCATCGTATTCCTCGCCATCGTATTCATTGTTGGTGCGGATAGGACCGTCGGCGGTCATCTTCCAGCTTGCATCGCTGACGATGGTTTGCTTTTTGCCGCCGGTATATTCAATTTCCAGCTGCAGTAATAATTTCGGGTAGCCGAAGGTGTTGATTTTTTTCGGCTTGTAGTTTTGCCGCATGGTGAAGAAACGGCCGTTGCCGAGCGTAGCCGAGATAACGTTCTCCTTACTCCCACCGCCCTTCGACAGGCTCAGGGGGACACCTGATTGTAATGCATTGGTTACATCAAAGCAGTTGTATTTAACCGACTGGCGATAATCGGTAGGTGAAGGGGATAATACCTGGTCACCTATCCTGCGGCCATTGATATATAATTCATACAGACCGAGCCCGGAAATATATACGGTCGCCTTTTCGATGTTGCCGGTTGCCTGGAACGATTTCCGGAAATAGCGGGCGGAGAGCCGCGAGAAAGTGCTGATGCTATCCCAGGGAAAGCTTTTATCGAGGCCAATCCATTTCGCTTTCCAGTCGGCCGGCTTGAGTAGCCCCATGCTCCAGTGGGCGGGCTCGCTCCAATCGCTTTCGCCTTTATTGGTAAACACTTTTACTTTCCACCAGCAGGCGGCGCGGCTGCCAAGGGGCTTACCGGCATAGGCCACATGAATAGACTGACCGGTATTTACCTTGCCGCTGCTCCACCTGTCGCCTTCGTTGCGGGCCAGCTTTTCTTTTGAAGAGCTCACGATGAGCTGGTACGCGGTTTGAACCACGTTGCGTTCGGCGCTTTCAATTTTCCAGGACAGGCGGGGATGCAGCAGGTCAATCCCTTCGGGATTGGGGAGGCCTTCGGTGGTGACGGAGGCGATGCGGGCGCCTCCCCCTTTAAGGGGCACAAAGGGCGCCTTTGGCGCGGCAAAAGCAATCAGGAATAAGTATATAAGTTGTTTAATCATTTTTCAGTCTACTTTATTAGTACACATTCGCTCCCATTAGCGTCTTCGTTTTCATTAGCGCACATTAGCGTCACCAAAATTGAAATACAGTACCAGCTCTTTTGCATACATCGGGTCCTTTCCATAATCATAGTACATATTTTTCGCGCCCTGCGGCCCCAGCCTGTCGGGCTGCTGCGACTTGGTGCCGATGGGCGTAATGCCATGCATAAACGAAATATCCCCTGTCGGAAAAGCCGGGTCCGTATTAAAGGGGGTAGCATGCGGCGCGGGCGTATACAGGCGCAGGAACACGTCCTCACTGGCGCAGGCAATGGTAAAAGGCCGCGCGGCCGTGCCCATCCGCAGCCAGTAGAAATTGGAATAGTACCCTTTGAACTCGGGATAGATATAGTTCTCACCCGTGAGCGTATTATTATAAGCCTTTTTCCAATCGCCCAGGGTAACGCCCTTCACCCGGTTTTTCCATACGCGGTACGGCCCGTCGCCCATCCAGTCGATGCCCTTTACCATCGATTCGGGATAGGAAAAGCTAAGACCAGTGAGCACAGCATCATAGGCCGCGGGAAAATAGCTCGCATTCATCTTCAGCCAGCCCGAGGGATAAACGGTCCACTCAAGCGAACGAAACAGGCTGTTTTTGGCAAAGGAAGCCGTAATAAGCAGGTTAAGGCCTTCATAACGGTACTGCACACTGATGGCGTCGGCCTTTCCCTCGCAAAGCACGGGCCCGTTGCCAAAAGGGATATCGCCTTTTGCATCCCGTGCATGCACCAATATGCCGCTGTTGCGGTTAAACACAAACTGCAGGCCATTGGCCGCCACGGTATACAGGGAATCTTTTTCGGTTATCACCGGTTTTTGCGGGCCGCCGGCGGTGAACAGCTTTTGCGCTATCGTAAGCGGCCGGGCTATCGGCCAGCTCCAGGTATACAGGTCGCGGCCATGAGGGTCCTGCGCGGTGAGGTATAATACATCGTATTGCCGCCAGTTGGCCGGCAGCGCTATTTTCAGCGTGCCATGATGGGTAGGTAATATCGACGGCGCGATAACCTTACCTGCTACCGCGGCCGAATCCCTGCCGGCAGGGCCATGCAGGGTGACGAGGCGGTAACTGAATTTACACTGGCTGGTATTGGTATACAAAAACCTGTTTTCTATATCGAAGCTGCCATCGAAGGCAGGCGTTATCTCCCTCCTGTTGATATGTACGGGCGACCATATCTCTTTGATCGCAAAATAGCTGCCTTCTTTTTCATGGTAAGGGCCGAGTATGCCGTCGGGCCCATGGTTGCCATCAGCATCGAGCACGCCGCCCTTGTCGGTACGAACCACCGCCTCATCGGCAAACACCCACAAAAAGCCGCCGGCCGACAGGGGCTCGCGCCACATCTGCTCCCAGAAATCTTCGAGGCCCGCACCATGGCCGCCATCATACAAACCGTGGAGGAACTCGGTGGGAAAAACAATGTTATGGCCGTGCAGGTGCGTGCCATTGCCATAATCGTAATTGATATAATGCTGCGTATCCGTTTCGCCAAATACCTGCCAGGGATGGATAACCGGGCGGCGCTGGGGATCCATATCGGTAAACACGTGGTCGAGGTTGAAATTATGGCCGCCTTCATTGCCATTGTCCCATAGTATGATCGACGGATGATTGATATCCCTTGCCACCAATTCCTTTACCAGCTTTGTCCCTACTTCGGTATCATAGGCATGGTGCCAGCCGGTGAGCTCGTCCAGCACAAACAGGCCGAGCGAATCACAGGCGTCCAGGAAATGCGCATCGGGCGGGTAATGGCTCATGCGCACGGCATTCATGTTCATATCCTTCATCAGCTGTACGTCTTCCACGCTTAATTCGGCGCTCGTGGTGCGGCCCGATTCGGGCCAGAAGGAATGGCGGTTGACGCCTTTGAATTTTATTTTTACGTTGTTCACATAGATGCCATCGCGCGCGCGCAGCTCCACCGTACGGAAACCAAATTTCTGTGTGACCGTATGCACGGGCTGCCCGTTTTGCAAAAGGGTAAACACGACTTTATACAGGTGCGGAAATTCGGGCGACCACAACAGGGGTGATGCAAAAACACCCTGCAGCGTCGATGATGATGCGCCGGCAGTGATATTGGCGGCCACAGGCGCACCAAACTTTTTGCCCTCCGTAGTATATACCTGCGCCATGATCTTGCTACCGGCAGCAATACCGCCGGTAAATACGTTTGCGCTGAACGTTCCATTTGCCCTGGCATCGATGGCCACCCGCGCTATATGCTGCTGCGGCAGCGCCTCGAGGTATACGGGACGAAAAATACCGCCGAAGATCCAGAAATCGCATTTTCGCTCGGCCCAGTTAACGGAATCATTCGCAGAATGTTTCGACACGGTTACCTCAAGCAGGTTTTTTTGTTCGCCATAGCTGAGCAGGCCGGAAATAGTATACGTAAACCGGTAAAAAGAACCCTGGTGAACGGGGCCGGCCGACTGGCCGTTGATCTTTACATCCGTATCGGTCATCGACCCTTCGAAAACAATGTTTACCTGTTTGTTTTTCCAGGCGGCGGGAACGGCAAACGTATATTTATACAAACCCTGTTCCTTACCGCGTACGGAATCCTTGTCCAGCCCATAGTTGTATTTGCCAAAGCCCTGCAGCTCCCAGTTAGACGGTACGGGTATGCTGCTCCATACGCCCGAGTTGCGGCCTGCGGTACAGAAAAATTGCCAGTTGACGGTATGGTCCTTATCCGTGCCCGACAGCCATTGCAGCTGTGTTTGCTGTGCCTGCAGGCTGGCATGTGCCAGCAACATTATTATTATCATCCATCGCATCATCGGTGTGTTCTTTTATTAACATGCCGCCCCTACGGGGCTGCGTGTTTGGGTTATTGGCTATCTACGAACCTATTATCGCCCCTACGGGGCTCAAGGGTATTAAAGGGTGCGGCCGGGAGCCCGTTTTTGTTAAACAGGTTGGGCTGCGCGGCTTCATTCCAGGCAAAGCGAACGGCAGCGGGTTTTGCGATGCCCGGAGCCGAGACAATGACCGTATTATTTTTTATCGACGCTTCCGCGGGTACAAACACGCCATCGGGACCGGCGATGCTGAACCAGCTGAGGGGTTTGTTGTCGCTGCTTACCAGTCCGCCGCCGGTGTGCTCAAAATACAGTACGGCCTTATTGCCGGCCGGCTGCAGTTTTTGAAATACCGGACCGCTGTATGCTTTTTTAACGCCATATTCTTTTGCCAATGCCAGCAGGGCAAGGCGACGGCCCACCTCCCATTTATAAGCAGGATGAATATCTTCCAGGTTGTCAACCAGGTCAGTAGTAATAATCATCCCTGTATGCGGAACAGCGAGAACAGCGGTCTGGGCCCGGCGGAATTCAGCCAGCGTCTGCTCCGTATGCGGGCGGCCATCCTTGCTGCGCGAATAATAAAACGGCGCCAGCTGCACATAATAAAACGGCAGGGTATTGCTGCTCCATAACCTGCGCCAGCTGCCAATCAATTTTTCCATTTTGGCGGTATAGGTCACCGTGTCGTTTAGAAAACAATTCGATTCGCCCTGGTACCATAAAAAACCGCGCAGGGCAAAGGGCGCCAGGGGGCTGATCATGGTGTTGTAAAACTTACCGGTGGCGCCGTCGTTACTGCCGGTATCTTTCGACGATGCTGTGATACCCGTTGTAGCGGCAGGCGGCATCCACGGCTCTATACGGCTGCCACTGACGGCAGACGAAATAATACCGATGGGAATATGCAGCTGTGCGTATAGCTCTTTTGCAAAGAAGTAGCCGGCGGCAGAGAAGTCTTTGAGCGGTGTACCCGCAGCAGTATCCCATTGATGACGCAGCGGGTGCGGCTTGCTGTAGTCGGTGCGGACCAGGAAGATGCGGATAAGCGGGTTACCGGCTTTTTTCAATTCATTTTCGGGCGACCCTTCGGCTAGCTCAGGGCAGGCATGGCAGCGTTGCGCTTTTTCAAACTTGCTGTTCTTGCGCATGCTGTACTCCATATTCGACTGGCCGGAACAGAGCCATACCTCGCCCACCAATATATTCTGCAGGCGGATGCTGGTATCCTTTGCCGTGATGATCATATCGGCGGGTTGCGCGGAAGCTTCCATCGGCAACAGCTCCAGCCGCCATTTGCCCGAGGCATCGGCGGTAATTGTTTTCCGCTGTTGTTTGAACTGTACCGTTACCTCCTCTCCTGCCGGCGCATCGCCCCATACCGGTACGGGCCTGCCACGCTGCAGCACCATATTGCTGCCGATGACAAAGGGCAGGCGCAGCTGCGTCATGCCCGTACCGGCATACAGCAGCGCGAGCAGCATTACAAAAACCGGCTTATATGGGTGTATCTTCATTACGAACATGCCGCCCCTACGGGGCTGTTTGGGTTTACTATTGTTTAATTCCTTTTAGCCAGATGCCATAGGAATATGCTTTTGATTCCGGGGCGGGCTTGTTTGCCACGTCCTTATACCACTTGCCAATGTTGGCAAAGGGAAACAGCGCTATCGAAGTAGTTTGTCCGCCGGCCAGCCGGATGGGCACTGTATACCCCGGTCCCAGCATATCATCACCGGTTTGTATGGAAGAAAAACCGGCAGGGTCCGATAGTATATACTTCACTTCATTCATCACGTTTTTGGGGAAGGCGGCGGTATCGCCTTTATAATAGAGATTGTCCACGGCATATACCAGCGGACCTTTTTGCAGCGCATAGGGCGCATCACTGTCTTCCGTGGCTGTATAGGGTTTCCTGTCGGAAGCAGGCTGGTAATGCTCATGACGGACCCATTGCAACCGTGACGGGAATTGCAATTCAATTTTATCGCCGGCTTTCCATTGGCGGGCAATGACGGCATACTTACCGGGCGCCACTTTAACAGGCTTTCGGTTTACCAGCACTTTGGGCGAACCGCACCAGGCGGGCATACGGATAGCAAGGGAAAAGTAAGCCGGCGCAGCCGGGTTAACGGTAATGGCCATATTGTCGCCGCCGGGATAGTTGCCTTCCTGTGTAAGTACAACCTTCACGTTATTTTTGAGCGACAGCGCCACCGAAGACGGCACAAACTGGTTGACGTACACCACGGCATTCTTTGCAACGCTTCCCATGCCATAAATAAAGCCGGGTAAAATGGACTGCACGCGGTGGCCGCTGCCGGTACAGCAATCGGGACCATCGGGACGGAAATAGCCATTGGGTTTAAATCCGTTGGGCGGCGTGAAATAGCGGTTACCGTCGCCGTCGATGGTTTGTTCGGCAAAGACCTGGTTCCAGATCAGCTTTTCCATCTCATCGGCATATTTTGTATCGGCCGTCAGCTCCAGCAGGTACTGACTAAGCTGTAGCCAGGACATGGTGGAACAGGTTTCTATCATTTCACCCGTGAGGGGTTTTATATAATCGCGCTCATAATGCTCACCTACGCTTACGCCGCCGGTAATATAGGTCTGGCGCCGGTTAATATCATCCCAAACGCCCTGCACCTTGCGCAGGTACGATTTATCGCCCGTAACCTGGTACATCCGCAGGAAACCAATAAAATTCATCTGGAAGGTATGTGCATGCACGTAAGGCTGTATCTTATTAACGGGCAGCAGGCCGGCGGCTACGCTGTCGAGTTTTGAATATGCGTTCCAGCCGCTCCACACATCGATGCGGCTTACCACCCATTTGCACCAGTCGAGGTATTTCTGCCCGCCGGTGAGCTGGTACAGGCGCATCATGGGATCGATAAGCAGGGTGCCTTCCCAGGAATAATGGATGCTGTGCCCGGCGAGGTCCGAATGCTGGGTGCCTTTTAATGTCTTACCCATATTATCGGGATAGCGGTCTTTGGAAGGCCAGAATTCCGCTTTGCCGGGGCCGATGTATTGAATAAAGTAATCGCCCAGCTTCCTGGCGGCAGTGAGGCTTTTGGTATCCTGCCATTCTTCGAATGCGGTCAGCAGCGCGTGCTGGAGAAAATACAGCTCGTAGGCATCCATGCCGCGGAGCGGTTTTTCGGGTGTGCGGATGGTTTTATCGGTGACGCCGATATAGCCTTCCGGCTCCTGTGAGCTGATGATGCGGGTGAGCATCGCGTGCGTTTTGGCGGCGAGGGCGGTATCGTGCGTGCGTTCTGATGTAAGAAGCGCAGATTCTATCCATTTGCCGGGTTGTTCGGGTTTGCGCCAGTTCCAGTCTTTCCAGGTGCGTTGCTCTACCAGTTTTATATAGGCGTCGATGGAGAAGGTATCGAGGTAATTGGTTCTGTTCTTTTCGAGTCGGTTGCCAATGAAGCCGTTGATAGCGGTGATGTTTTTTATGGGTACGGCGGTTTCTATGCGGGTTACTTTATCAGCTTTAACCGTTTGTGCTTTGGGTGTTTGCGTTTGCGTGGCTATTATGAGGGTTAAAAGCCCTACGGGCTTTATTATTTTTTTTAACACAGAGGTATACAGAGGCGCCTTCGGCTCTTCACAGAGGTGCACAGAGCGTTTGCGTCGTTGTAGGGTTGGCGTTTGCTTCACTATCCTTTTAAGGGACACAGAGGGCGCCTGCGGCGCGGGCGCAAAGCGCGGCGGAATGGGCACGGCAAGTTTGCGATGCAAAAGCCAACGCTTGTTCCGCCAAGGCTCTGTGTACCTCTGTGAAACAACCTCCGTGTACCTCTGTGGTAAAAACAAGCGCCGGAGGCGTGGTAAAAAAAACGATATTATTTTACGGCCACTCCTCATTTGTCGTCGGTTTTCGTGGTAAGGCCGGTTATCATAAAGGAAGCAGGCGGAGCCGACTCGCCGGCATCGGGAACGTCGAAGGTTTGGTCGGCAGGGCTGTCGGCGTCCGGGTAACGGCGCACAGGGCCCGTGCGGAATACGATGCGCTCCAGCCGGGCAGCCGGAGCAAAGAATAGCTGGGTAGCAATCTCCTTACCATTAATGTTCATGGTATAGGAGCGCGTGGCGGTATTAAATGATACGCGGATGGTATAGGCCTCGCCGGCCTTGTACTTCAGCAGGTTTTTATAGCGGTAGCCGGCTTTTGACGTAAATGAGCTGTCGGCATTAAAACTAAAGCGCATCGATGCCTGCCCCCGGGCATCCACCAATTCGATATCGAGCTGGCCGGTATGACTTTGCTGCGGAATAACGGTAAACGTTACCGTCGCTTTTTTTGCTGCCGGAAACAGGCGTTCGGCTTTGGCGTAATCAAAAGGGTCTTCGTCTTTGAGCAGCAGGGCTTTTTTGCCTGCGGCGGTTTTGACAATGGACACCGGCGCCCAGAGCGGGCTGTAGGTATTCCAATACGCCAGTTCCTTCCCATCGGGCATGTCATTAAACACCTCGTTTACCGGGCCGGGCGCCTTATCCGTGATAGGCACGGGTATGGACGCCACCCAGATGTCTTCCTTGTTCATGCTGTAGGTTACCCAGGCATTGCTATCGGGCGGAATGCCGTTGCCTTCAATGATGCCGCGGGTGTACTGCGGACCATACGATTTATAATTGCCGCCATAGCGCATGGTGGTAATATCGCCGTTCACGAGCAGCAGGTTCGTATAATCGATACCGTTGGCGCTGGTGGAGACGGCCAGCGGCCAGCGAAATTCCGACGGATTGTACACGGTGGCATATTTACCGTCGGACGTGCGCTGTCCCCATATCTTGGCATTGCTGTTTACAAAACCCGGCGCCCGCCCTACGGGCGACCAGCTACGGCCCTCGTCTTTACTTATGGCGGTGAGCGCATTTTTCCAAAGGCCCACCACGCGGCCATCGGGCAGGTGGTAATAGTTAAACGCCTTGTAATTTTTTTGCAGGGGTATCAGCGGATCATCGCGGTCGGCTTCTTCCTCCCATTGCATCATCATGAGCGGGGTAGCCATCAGCTCATTGCAGGCTTCTATAAAGCCCTTATCCTTAGACGTGGTATAAAAAGGATACGAGGTATTGGAAGTATTCCAGCGATGGTTGTAACGGATAAAATAAATGGGGCCAAACCGCCCCCCGGGCAGTATCTCGCGCACCACGCGCCCGATACCATTGCCATCGTTGGGATCGTCTTTGTCGTTCATGCAGATGCCGTAATAGGCCAGCGACAACAGGCGTTTTTTCGCGGACACATAAAAGCCCATGCGCTGGTGCATGACGGCATAGAGGTTATGCGCCGTATCGGGCTGCCCCTGTTTTACAAAACCATCAGGCAGCATATACGGCGGAAACAGCACGATGGGTTTAGACCAATGCGCGCCATCGGGCGAAGTGAGCAGGAGGGTTTGCCCGGGGGGGACGCTCTCTCCTGCTTTATCGCTCAGGTATTCCAGGTAAAAAGTATTGTTCCACCAGGCCAGCATAGGCGCATGGTTGTAGGTCCAGCCCATGCCTTCGGCTTTATCTGGGTGCTCGCGGTTGGCGCGAAACACCTGTATATTGTGCACGCCGAGGGCGGGGCTCAGCTGGCCATGGTGATAGTCTACGTTGGACAGCGTGGCGCCGGTATAACGGATCGATTCGTTTTCCTGCGCGCGGGCAGCAACCGCAACGGCTAACATCAAAAATGTTACTACAATCTTATATTGTCCTTTTATCATGAACATTGTTATAATAACTCCGTTTCTATAAGAACACCCTTCGACAAGCTCAGGGTGACAATCGGCTACCCTTTCACCGTCTCCATCCATGCCTGCGCCATCAGCGCTGCACCGGGTATGCCGGGGTGAACGCCGTCGGGCGTCCAGTAGCTGCCGGGAGCTGATTTGATCGCTTTATCATAAATGGCCTGGTAGGGAATGAACACGGCATTGTATTTATCGGCCAGCTCTTTGGCCGCCTGCCGGTAGTCGTTGAAAGCCGGGTACCATTTTTCATCCACGGCCTTTACACCGGTAACCGCATAGGGCTCGCCGATGATCAGCTTTACATCGGGCAGCTTTTGTTTGGTGCGGTCGAGCAGCTTATCATAATCGGTGCGATAGGTTTCGATGGTGCCCGCATACTTGCCGGAGAGCGTATGCCAGAAATCATTTACGCCTACCAGTATGCTCAATATATTAGGTTTAAGGTCGAGGCAGTCGGCATCCCAGCGTTCGGCCAGCTGGAATACTTTATTGCCGCTGATGCCCTTGTTATACACCTGTAAGCCCTTTTCAGGGAATCTATTCAACAGGTCGGAGGCGGCCAGGAAGGCGTAGCCTTTGCCGAGGGCGCTGCTGTTGTTGGCGGCGGGCTCCTCTTTTTTCCGGCCGGCGTCGGTAATGGAATCGCCCTGGAAGAGGATTACGTCTCCTTTGGACAGGGTTATCTTTTTTACTTTTTCTTCTTCCATAACGGACGTAACGATGCCCGGCAGGCCAAAAGAAAGCATGCTGCCCATAGAGGCTGTTTTAAGAAAGCTGCGGCGACTGTTTTTAGAAAATAGCTGTTTCATTTTCAATGTTTAGTGAAGGTTATGTGTAGTACCGCAAAATACTAAATAACCCGGGTTCTGCCTGCTGCATTAAAAACTGTTAATGCGCAATGTTCAATAACAGAAAGGTATGCCATACCTATTGACGACGCGTGCGAGGTATGGCATACCTGCGCACTACTCCATACTCATTTGCCGGCCGCGGCTTTCTGAAGGCCCTTCAATATCTTCTTCGGCGCCATAAATATAGTGCCGTGCTTATGGCCGGCGGGTACGCTCACCGCCGACGATACGTCGGTAAACGTTTTGAAATCGGTGGTTTTTACCGCACCATACTTTTTATCACGGTAGGCATCAAAATAAATCAGCCAGTCCTTACCGGCCCTGGCTACCGTGGGGCCTTCGGTCAGGAAACCAGTAAAAGCTTCCGAAGCCGGCCCATAAGGCCCGAGAGCATGATCGGCAAAGGCTACTTTAATATTCCGGTTGGGACGGGTATTGTCTTTAAGCACCAGCACATACTTTCCCTTCTCCTGTACTACTATCTCCGCATCTATCTCGCTGAAACCGGCATCGTACAACAGTTTCGGTTCGGAAAAACTGTCAAAGTCTTTGGTGGTCACATAATACAGGCGGTGGTTGTTGTTCTCTTCTTCGGTGCCTTTGGGAAAACGGAAAGGGATGGTAGACGCCCATACAATGATGTATTGCGCGGTCTCATCATCGTAAAATAATTCCGGCGCCCATACATTGAGGGTATTGGGCTCTTTTTCCATCACGGGTATAAAACGCTGCGGCGACCAGTGAATCAAATCCTTTGAGCTGGCGTAGCCGAAACCCTTATCGCCTTTCCAGCTGCTGGTCCACACCAGGTGGTACAGGCTGTCCCTGCCGTATACTATCGACGGGTCGCGCATCACCTTATCATTGCCTACTTCGGGTTTTAAAAACGTTGTGTCCAGATCCTGCCAGTGCCAGGCGTCTTTGCTCCACAGAAAGCGGAGGCCTTCATTGGCCGGCTCATGAAAAGAGGTAAAGAGATAGACGTCTTTCTGCGGCCGGCAGGAAGCGAGACAGGAAAGAGATAATATGATTAAACCTGTTTTGAACATGATTCGTTTTTATCAAGACGAGCGGGTACGGGTACGGGCCCTTACTGACTGTCCAGTACCAATACCCAGTCGTTGCCGTTGGCCGGCTCGCCGGGCGGATTAAATTCGATGATGCCTTTGTTGGGATATTCGCCGGCAGCGGTGCTGATCCCGGTGCGGGGATCGTACCAGGCGGCTTTTATTGTTGTGCCGGCTATCTTACCCATGACGAGCTGTAGGTTCCTGCCATTATATGTATACACAAAAGCATAGTTTTTTCCGCGGGTAGCTACCAGCCGGTCGTATTTGGTTCCGGCATCGCCTGCAATCAGCTGCTGGTCGGGCACGCGCTCAAAATAAGGCCTCGACAGCAGCAGCTTTTTGAGCCATTGCATTTGCGCCGCACCGGGATCGTTGATGGCATCATACCAGAAGGCTTTGGCGCCATAAGAGCTTTTCCTGT
>Ga0307508_10003450_pt1 | contig 15996 bp, 15 predicted proteins | sample 9_EM_MG_FD_203089 | JGI IMG/M metagenome (GOLD analysis project Ga0307508, IMG submission 203089) | Populus trichocarpa ectomycorrhiza microbial communities from riparian zone in the Pacific Northwest, United States - 9_EM | ecosystem: Host-associated > Plants > Roots > Unclassified | place...
TTTTTTTTTTTTTTTTTTTTTTTTTTCATCAATTTTTTTTTTTTTTTTTTTTTTTGTTCCCCCCCCCCCCCCCCCCCCCCCCCCACTTCACCACACAGCGTGCATCGCTCTGCAATCATAGCAGCAGTCTTCAGCAAGTGCGCATACCTCCTCCACCACTCCCCTCATCGACATCATCCCGTCTTATTCGCTATTGTAGTTGCCGCCGGCTCATGCTCGAACCACGGCCTCCGCATAGATGTGGGTGCGCTACTCTCCTGTAGCAAGGGAAGGAACAGATCCGTGCGCATGCCCAGGTCCGGTAGCTGCTGGTGCTCGAACTGTTGTCCGTCGCAGTCACGTCTTCCTAAAAGTAGTCACAAGGTATCACTCATCTCGCGGAAACCCTCGTGGAAATATTGCTGCCGCAGCATACTCCTGTGGAGTCAGAGGCATGCCGCTCCCAAGGTCCATAGCCAACATTAGACGAGAGGTGGCGGAAAGGAATTGGGCCGAGGCACGGGGCAGGTCGGAGAAGGGGATAAAGAGAAGGAAGTACAAGATGCCGGAGAAGATGAGGCAGCAGGCAGTGGTGGCGTTAGCCCTCAAAAGACTGGCAGAGCGGTTCCACCAGCTCAGGACGGGGCATTGCCGCACAGGGCAATACCTGGAGTGGACGAAGAACTCGGACACGGCGGCGTGCGGGTAGTGCCAGTACAAGACGCAGACCCGGGAACACCTGCTCAAGCATTGCAAGAAGTGGAAGATGCAGCAGAAGACGATGTGGGCAGAAGTTCGAAAGCAACGGAAAGGGACAAGGACCGCTTTACGGTCCGGGACCTGATGGCAGACGAGCGATGCACCAGAGCAGTCTTAGACTTCCTACGCACCAAGAAAGTGGGGAGCAAGGTGGGACAGCACGCAGCACCACCTAAGCCGGGTGAAGAGGGAAAAGTAGCGCGGGAAGGAGCAGAGGAAATGGAGGCGGGCAGGCGGGCGTGAATTTTTTCTTTTTCTCCTATGTCATTCCTTTCAAATCTGTCTTTTCCTTTCCTTCGAACTTTCTCTCCTATGTCATCTCGGTCGAGTCTTTCTCTTTCTTTCCTTCTTTCTTGATCTTTCTCTTTTTGTGGGACGGGCCAGGCGGGGCAGGGGGAGTTGCCGCGAGCCGCTGGCGGACTGCTCGAGGTCGCAGCGGACGGTGAACAGGAAAGGACTGTGTTTGGTTCGGCCGTATTTTGAGAAGCTACCACACAAAACCGAGAAACCATCGGTTTGGAGTTTACGTGAGCGTTTGGCACGCCCCTACGAGTTGTCGGTTTAAGAAAATATGAACTATTTTCTGAACCGCATATGAGCGAGGTGTAAGTGGCGGCTGAAGTGTTGGGCAGCGGGGGTGGACTTCCATTGTCAATCTTCCTTCCGGCGCCGGACTTCATGGCGTCCACAGGAGAGGAGTAGGGGGGCGGACTGGCCGTTTCCCCTGATCAGTTGACAATCCATCCTTATCCACCCACCTGGTCACATCACCAAATGGAAACACGAGTAGGTAAGACTCTGTGCGAGTGTGTGATCTATCAGAATCTATTGACCTCTCGGAGTAGCTGTTGGAAAGCGTGGGCAGCGGTTAATCGGCGCTGAAGGACACTGGACTGAGTCGGATTCAGGTAGGTGAGGAAGAGAATGAAAGGAGAGTGAGGAGGATACTAGAGGACGAGAAGGAAGAAAGAGAAAGGAAGAGGAAGGAACGAGAGTTCGAGCGCGAGGGGGGGGGTTTATACTCTTGGCAATCTGCAGGTCGATAGATTTGGCCTGCCATTGACATAATGATCAAGGAAGTGAGTTCAAGGACGGGTGGAGTTGAAGGTGTTAGCGGCACGGGATGGTGCGGCTGGCGGCAGAGAGGCACTGCCGTCCTCTTCATCTCTCCTGCGATTGGATTGCCATGATCGACTGGCCGCACCACCCATCGGCCAGTATTATGTTGGGGCAGAGTACATAGAGGCTCGCTCGCTCCTTTCGCTGTGCTTCTTTACTTCTACTTTTCTATACAAACATATGGTATGTTGGTCGACGCCTACTCCTCTCCCTCAGCGGTGATTGACCAACTCACCATATATCCTCATCCACCAATATTCAGGCCTGGACTTCTTTTGTATGTACTCGCACTCCTTCCTCAGACTGTGCATTCCCACGGCAGTCAAATTTTATGAGGGCGATCGCCTGCGGTAATGCCGATGTGCCTGTTTGCCGCATGCAGCTTCATCCCGTCCCTGGACTCGCCGCCATGATCATCCCATCAATTGCAGACCTAATCCATCGATTTGCAGATTGCCAAGAGTATAAACCCCCCCTCGCGCTCAAACGCCCCTCTCCTCCCTTCCTCTTCCTCCCTCCTAATCCTCATTGCTCGTACGTCTGAGCCCGTCACCATTGATTAACATCTCCCGACTCATTTTAATCACCTACTGCAAGAGGCCAAGGGATCGTCACTTCACGCTTGCTTGGTTTTTTTTTTGTTTAATCATACTCGCATTCGACCTATATAGATCATGGCGGCCTACATTTTGCCCGGTTTTTCTGTCTGCAGTCCGCGCGGTGGCGGCACGCTGCAAGCTCCCCTTCGCCCTCCGTCCAGGCCTGTCCCAAGCAATAAAAGGTGCGCACCAAGGAAGGCACAAAGGAAAATAAAGGAAAAGCGATCCTCCCCTACTCCTCGTCTGCCGATGCCATCAAGGGGGGTGTGGGCAAGAACAGCGGCAGTTCCTCCCTAGCGCCCGAGCCTCCCGCAGCACCGAGCCACCGCCTCCTGTTCCTCCTCCCGCTCCCGGCGCTCCCGGAGCTCCCATTCTGACGTCTGGCTCCCAGTGCCGTCCCCTTCCACAGGTGGTATCAGCTTTCCCACATCCGTTGCGGTGAGGAAGTACAGCACTGCCTTTCCGCACCTCTTGTTGGCCAGTAGGTCCCGGATCTTCCACCGCCCACCTTCCCGTCTCCTTCTGCACCTCCACCCACAGCACCTTTTGCTGCAACTTCCATTCCGGGCACACCTTGAAGAGGTGGTCTCTCGTCTGCAAGGGGCACTTGCACCATCAGCACTGGGTATAGGGGTGGACCTTACCCCAGTGTAGGTATTGTCCGGTCCGGGCATGGCCCGTCTTCAGCTGGTAGAACCTTGAGGCGAGCCTCTTGGTAGTCGGCTACCTCGCCATCGGGCTTCTGGCTCTTCGGCATGCGGTACTTTGCCTTGGAGATGCGCCCCCCAGCCCATGACTGCGCCTCCACCCACTTCTTCTCTAAGATTTCCCGTTTGAGGCTTGCAAGGGATCGTGGGAGAGATGCTTGCTTGCTGGCGATACGAAGAACATTCTCTATATAGAGTAGGCCGAAGGGACCCCACGGGGTATTCGTTGAGCTACTTAGACCGGCCAGGCCCACGCGGGACGCCGCTCCCCAGATCACTGGGGCGGGAGCCAAGACTCCAAGGAAGAAACACAGTACGCCGAAAAGCCAGGGGCCAAACGATACGGTTTCTGAGATCACCAAAAGGCTCGCCACGAGGTTTTACCAAACGAAAACGGGCCACTGTCACACCGGTCAGTACTTCCAATGGATAAAGAGTCAATACCTTCCCTTTGAAACCCCAGTTATATGCGCTATCATCCATCTCTTACTGCGGTCGGCAAACCGTCGTATGTTCGTCAAAGAAGCTATATGCATCGCACCACTTACAGTTTGCTCAAGTTCAAGAAATAGATACACACAGTTCTCCCGTGTACATCGCTTGAGGGCGGCCCAGTAGTACTGAATGGAGTTGAGTTCACAGTGAAATTTGGGATAGAATACTGCCTTATGATCTGCCTCGTTGATCACTGTTTCAAGCAAAGACCTTTCCGCAAGAAAGTCAGATTCTGCTACGAGGATCCGCAGAGCACAACAGGCTTTGCCCACTTCACGTCAGTCGATCGTCTGGGACTCATACTCTTCCATCGTTTCTTCGAACACACGGTCTGGGGGCAGGCTACTAGAACTGTCACTGCGGGCATCGGCGCGGTTCAGATGCAAGTGTCGGTGTCGCGGCGGGTGGTGGCGTGGCTGGAATGCGGTAGGATGGATCCAGGAATACGTGAGGACGTCACCGCCAAGACCTCGACCTTCTTTTCTCTTTCTTTTCAGTCTCCTTCCTCACGCAACAACTTGTTCCGCTGTTCCCTCGTTTCCTTGTTCTCGTGTTTTGGTAGAAGAATCCTATTTCCTTGGCCCGACCGCTCGCCGCTGCGCGCCGTTCGTTCGCCAGCTGTCCCTGTCCCTGTCCCTGTCCTTGTCTCGGTCCTCGGTCCTCGTCCTGTGTCCTCGTCCTCAGTCCTTGCATCAGCCCGCGTCTCGGCCTCGGTCGTGTCCGCTCGCCGCGCACCGTCTGCCCGTTCTCTGTCCTGCTACGGGTAGCCCAGTCCGACCTTGCCCCGTTACAGGTGCCATACTGAATGAATTCAGACCGGAAGAAGGTGCGGGACCTCCTGGCCGATGGGAGGTGCAGCCGGGTGGTGCTAGACTCCCTCTACACTACGGATGTAGGAAGACGGATGCCGGCCGAGGAGGAGGATGCCGTGAGCGTGGTGTCTGAGCTAGAGGTACGGGAGTGGCTGGACGAGCAGGGGGCGGGTGCGGAGGGGACGGGTGCTGGGGGGACTCCACTGTTACTGCGCACGCCCGACTTCATGGCGTCCGCCGGCGAGGGCTAGACCTCTTCCATTTGTTCATCTCATTGTCCTCTTTCCTCTGTACTTTCCTTGGTGGGTTACACATCTTCTTGGGACAGGCCTAGGCGAAGGGGAAAGGGGACCATGCAACGAGCCGCCTCGTGCGGACTGCGGACGGGAACCGAACTGTACATAGCCTCGCTATGATCTACTAGGTCGCATGCGAATACGTAATAAATAAACAAATAGAAAAAACCAAGCGGGAGATCTGGGCGGGAGAGCCGGTGGACGGTTTGGGAGTTGCTGGCCGACGGGAGATGTGGGCAGGCAGTGATGGACTTCCTCTCCTTCACGGATGTGGGAAGGCTGGTGCCGCCTCTGGAAGAAGCGGGCGACGCTTGGCGCGAGGTGTCAGGGTGGGAGCTCCGGTAGCTACAAGAGCGGGAAGAGTATTGGGAGGTGCAGGCGGAGTCGCTGGGTCGGCAGGGGTGGAGGGCAGGAGCCGGCCAAGTTCCTACCTACGCCCCCTCAGGGCATCGGCGGCGGACGAGAAGTAGGGGGTGGGTCATGCGTTTCCTATGTCACCAACTTTCTTCTTTCTTCTTTTCTTTCGGGACAGACCTGGGCTGAGGGCAACAGGGGAGCTTGCAAAGTGCCGCCACTGTGCCGACAGCGGGCGGGAAATGCGGACAAAATGTACGCCACCATAGTCTAGATAGGCTGTACCCGAGTGTGCATAAATACGAAGGAAAAACAAGCGGGAGATCTCTGAGCCAGAAGTGGGCGGAGGCATGCCAATGGGCTGGGGGTAGGACCTCCAAGACGAAATAGAATGCCAAAAAGCCAAAAGCCGGATGCCAGGTGGCCGGGAGCACCAAGAGGCTTGCCTCACGGTCCTACCAACCCTAGACGGGGCACTGCCGGCCTGGGCAGTGCCTCTATTGGACGAAGAACCGGGCTACCCCGCAGTGCTGGTGGTGCCGGTACCAGAACTAGACCAACGAAGATGAGCGGGAGCCGGAGGCGGCGGAGCTGGGTGCTGCGGAAGTTGGCCCATCGTTCATGGCATCGCCAGAAGAAGAGTAGCGGGGGGATGGGTGCGAGTGTACGGTGAGCGGGGTGATAGAATCGGCGGTGCGAGTGGCGTGTGTGGTATGGGCGGCTTAAGAGAGGTGAGCGACGTGAGTTGTGCAAGGAGCAGCGTGGGTGTGACCCCCGAGAAAGTTCCGGAAGGCATGAGCACACAGAATTGTGCGCACGAGCGCCGAGACGAACGGAGACGCCAAGGAAGGGGCTGTACGGCGAAGGCACCTAGGCAGGGAAATGTAACGGGAATGACGAGATTGAGCGAGATGTCAAGGGAAGAGATTGGAACTGAAGTGGCATTAAGCCCCGGGAACAAGGCAAGAGCAAGATCATAGCGGCGAGCAAAACGGGAGAAATTGCAGACAAGAACGAGGTTGTGCTGACGACGTTGGGCTTCAGGGTGGATAAATGAGAGAGCCGCGGAGAGAGCAGTGGGAGCATTCACTATCGGACACTGACAGGTTCATACGGGCGAAGAGAAGTCCCGCAACCTTGAGGAGAGCTCGACTTGGTGAGCAAGCATAACTGGTGAGGATACATTAGCCTATTGGCTGCGAATGAGTGTGTGGGGGGCTAAGTGCTGCTGAGCAGGTTGGACGAGAGAGTATTCATCACCGAGCGGAGGAGGAGGATGGTAAAGTCGGAAGGAAGGGAGGACGAGGAGGGAGGAGGAGAAGGAGAGAAAAGTTTGAGCGCGAGCGCGAGGGGGGGTTTATACTCTTGGCAATCTGCAAGTCGATGAATTCGGTCTGCAATTGACGGAATAATTCGGTCAGCAGGGTGGTGACTAGACAGGTGGCAGAGCGGCACGGGATGAAGTTACAAGAGGCAGCATGGCACATCGGTCCATTACGCCAGTTGCTCGCACGTATGTTAGCAGCCACCCTCCTAGGATTGGGCAGTCGCTCCCTCTGCTCCTTCCTGCGCTACTTCTCCATCCTCACCCTACTTCCCACCTTTGTGGTGCGTAGGTAGGAAGCCTAGGACTGCTCTGGTGTATCGCGCATCTGCCAACAAGTCGTGAAGCGGTCCTTGCCTCTTCCCGTTTTCGTTCGGACTTCCGCCCGCAGAGTCTTCTGCTGCGCCTTCCGTTTCTTGCAGTGCTTGAGCAGGTGCTCGCGAGTCTGTGTCTTGCGTTGGCACCACCCGCATGCCGCCGTATCCGAATTCTTCGTCTACTCCAGGTATTGCCTCGTGCGGCAGTGCCCCGTCCTGAGCTGGTGAAACCGTTCTGCCACAATTGACCGTAACCTCTCAACGAAACAGCTTATACATATCCTACGGTGTTGTTTTCGAATGACCACAATCACCGATCCTAAATGGAAGCCGTAGGGTATGTGGAGATATCACCGCAGTAGCGGACTAGCATGAGCATTGGCTGGCCGCTGTTGTGGACGAATGTTGGGTTGCTCTTAGGATTCTCACTGTACTTCTCCACTTTTCTTCTCGAGTGTAGCCAAGCAACAGAATCAAGAGTAATGGTACGCCCCCCCAATCTTCTCTTTTATATAAGGAGTATGTAGTTTCTTCCAATTTCTCTTTGGTTTAATCATTTATCCGCATGCGTAAGTAAGTAGTTTGAACCCAAGGTGCCAAGGCGCTGCAGCAGCGAGTCACGGGGCCTTGGCGTCCGCTTAGCTAATCGTGATCGACGGCGGCAGGGGCAACCACATATCTTAGCGTGTATGATCGGCTCACAAACTTTCGCCACATTACATACACCGTCTCATACACCACCTCCGTCCGGCCCCAACCTGTCGCCCAGTATCTATAGATGGCGTCGGATGGCATGATTCTCAACTTCGACCTCTCTCCCGGTACATTTGTTCCCTCGAGCCGACCCGCATCGGCGTTCAAGGGACGCTGGACCGACCGATTGAAAGCGAAGCGCTCGCAGCAAACCCGGCAGAGGAAAGCTGCTGTTGGCGAGAGACCGACGAAGAGTGCCAAGCTGGCAGGAGCGACGACGATCAAGAACGTCGGTAGCGACGCAAGCAGCGAGGCCGTCAAGCCGCGCAGCCGGGCGACACTCGTACATAGCGACGTGGCGCTCAAGCGGAATCGAACCGACGAGCGCAACCCCATGAAGCCGCCGCCAGGCGCAGCCGGCACCTTCGTTTCTTCGCTGTGGACGCGGAATCCGGACCCAGTTGCCGTCGCCGCGGGCGTCGAAACCATCGAGAGCACTGAGCCGCAAGCTCCCTCCAATGCGCCGCTTGCTGACGGCTCGTCCACGTTCACCAAACTCGGCATCTCGCCGATTCTCGCCAACCACCTCACTACGAAACTCTCGCTCAGGGCGCCAACTGCGATCCAGCGCTCCGCGATACCCGAGCTGATATCGTGCGACTCGGACGCGTTCATACAAGCCGAGACCGGATCGGGGAAGACCCTGACGTACCTGCTGCCGATTGTCGACAGGATCATGCGGATCGATGCGACGTCGCGGCAGGCTGGATTGTTCGCGATCATCCTTGCGCCTACGAGAGAGCTGTCGAGGCAGATCTACTCGGTACTACAGACGCTTACCCACTGCAAGAACGGACCGCACTGGATTGTCCCCGGTCAGGTCACCGGTGGGGAGAAGAAGAAATCCGAGAAAGCCCGGCTGCGGAAGGGAATGAACATTCTGGTTGCTACGCCTGGTCGGCTACTCGATCATCTCGAGAACACGAAATCGCTGGAGGTGGATAAGGTGCGGTGGCTCGTGCTAGATGAGGGGGACCGGCTTATGGAACTAGGTTTTGAGGAGGATATTGGCAAGATTCTCGATATTCTGAATTGCGGGAGTAAACTTGAGAAGAACCACAGGCCAGCGGATGACCCCTTGCCCAGGAAACGAGTGACGATGCTATGTTCCGCCACCATGAAGACCAACGTCCAGAAGCTGGGAGAGAAGTCGCTCAAGGACGCCAGTTACATCAAGGCCGAGAAGTCCGAATCAAACACCGAAGGAGGTGCCGGCAAAGGCAGTGAGAAGTTCTGTGCTCCGGCGCAGCTGAGGCAGAGCTACGTCGTTATCCCCGCCAAACTTCGGCTAGTAGGGCTCAATGCCGTGCTCCAGCGCGCTTTCATCAGACCAACCGCCCACCCAAAAGTTATCGTCTTCTTCTCCTGTACCGACTCCGTGGATTTCCACTTCGAAGCCTTCACACGCAAACCCCTGCCGTCGGATGCGGAGAAGAAGGCCGAAAGAGGCAAGAAACCGGTGACCGTCGCGGCGATTGATGGGGGGAAATCTTCCGTGGCGACAAACCCAGCAGTCGGCATCGGTGCTTTGCTCAACTCGACGCCTATGGTTCATAAACTCCACGGATCGCTTCCGCAACCAGTGCGAACCGCCACTCTCGTATCGTTCACGGCGTGCAAGTCTGCTGCGGTGCTCTTCTGTACCGACGTCGCCGCGAGAGGACTCGATCTGCCGAATGTCGATCTCGTCGTGCAGTTCGACCCTCCTTTCTCCCCCGACGACCACCTCCATCGCATCGGACGCACCGCGCGTGCGGGTCGCGAAGGAAGGGCTGTGATCTTCCTTCTCCCCGGCGCGGAGGAAGGGTACGTCGAGTCGACATTGAAGAAGGGAATCCGCGAGGGGCAGTTGGTGAGAGCTGATTACGAGGAAGTGATACGGAAGGGATTCGGCGGCGACGGGAAGGCAAAGCAAAGGGCGCATGAAGACAGAGCGTCTGAGTGGCACTTGCAGGTCGAGCGATGGGCGATGGAGAATCTGGCGGCGGGGCAGCTGGCAGCGAAGGCTTGGGGAAGCCATATCCGAGCCTATGCCACGCACGTCGCCTCCGAGAAGGCGATATTCAACCACCGTGGACTCCACTACGGCCATCTAGCGAAGAGTTTTGGGCTGCGAGACAAGCCGACGGCTATCAAGGTGCCGAGCAACGACCCGAGCGGGCCTTCAAAGATGAAAGCGCTGAAGACTGGCAACCCAGGCTCCGGGAAAAAGAGGAAGATGCAAGCCGGTGCCATCGGAGAGGTTGCCGGGGAGGAAGGTGTCAAGAAGATGCGCATGATGGCGAAGGCGATGGAGAGGAAGGACGGCTTGAGCAGCGAGTTCAACATTGGGTGTCAGATGTCGGATACCGGACTAGTGCGGTGGGCAGAGGGGTGCTAGTACAGTAGATATCATCGGTGGGCAGAATAGGGCGGAGGGAGCTACGCCGGGCCACCTGCGGACTGATCGAGGTCGGGGCTGAGCTGTGGACGTTCGGAGTGTGTGTATCGCCGTGGTCTGGAATGGTCGCGTGCGATTAATGAATAAACCAAAATGAAAAGAAAAAACGCCTCACTTCCTTCCCCGCCTCTCCTCCATCTCTATTGGAACCCCAGGCGGGAGATGCGTATTGTGACCTCCTCCATACACGTCTAGCGGGAACACGTCCTGTCTGCCCCCCTTCACTACACGGCGCGCATATCTCTGCCACCATTCCGCTCATCGACGTCGTCACGTCTTACTCGAAATCGTAGTTGCCGTCGGTATGCGGGGATGGCGGGCAGATACTAGACCATCTCGCTGGATGACGGGCTCTCCGAGCACTGTCTCGGCGCCTGCTATCCGTCGATTCCCCTGACGGTTCCTGAGGCCCCTTGTCTATAGCGAGAATGCTCTATCCACGTCGGTGTATCTTCAATTCAATTCACCATCTTCGTTTCGACATATCAGCTAAAGCATTGAGATCGAGGGGAAAATATCGCCGCCCGGCTCATATGTGCACGCTGTCCACCTGTGGCAGGGGCTGGAGCAGATCCATGTGCATGCTCAGGTCCGGTATCCGCTGGTACTCGGACTGTTGTCGATCGCGGTCGCGTCCACCCGGCGACAAGTTATCACTCATCTCGTGGAAACCAACTGGTGGAAATATCGCTGCGGCCAGGAAAGTCGTCAAATGTCATCGCAAACCGACTGGGACGGCAATTCTGATCAAACCACGACCCCTCTGCCGAGAAGCGGCAGAATTGCCCACCTGTAGAAGGAGATGGAGTGGGCTAGCGTACTCATCGATCAACATCAGCAAAAAAATGGAAAGTTGAAGTAACGTACTTCAGGTAGAAGCGAGACACCAGGTAGAAGCGAGATGGCCGGGTAACACACTAGTAACCCCACCCATGTGAACCACTATTTGGTTTCACGGCATGTACAGTGGCCTACCACATCACTATAGCTACGCCGGACCTCACTGGATATTGGCCCCCTCTTGTGGGGCCGCTGTAGAGAGTCCGGAAGGCTCAGAAAGGGCTGGGAAGGATTACCGGCAGCACCATCCTACCTGCGTGCAGCATGGGGTTACAACACTCAGAGCTATCAGGAATAGTGAAAGAAAACCTCTGAAAGGCTAGTATACACGATAGAGTGCAGTGCTATTCAACATAGAAGGTACTAACAACTGTGCATTAAAGTTGAATGCCTATTCTTGTCCATTCAACTCACCTACCTTTGGGCAACCCGATATCACGGGGGGTTGACCATCATTGGGCTCTTGGCCCCTTCGGGGCCTCATAAGTGCAAGTCTGTACTAAAATAACTAAATCACTGACACTATTACACCGCAAGCCTGTGATGATGCCTGAGATGCATGTGACAAAGCGGAAATACCAATGTTCCTTTTCCACACTACTGGCAGTCCTACTCACCGTTTCTCTATAGAAAAAAAGCGCACATTGTTAGACGATAGGCCAAAAAAGCCCCCAATGCCATCACAGCCCAGTTATTGGTATTAAATAGTTGTGGTGTGGTCACCATTCTTACTACAGCCGCTTCCGTCATAGTTATCCTGTTGCCACTGCCACCACAACCCATGCACTGATTTTAAAATAAAGAGACTCAATCATGTTGGGAAGTTATATGCGCCATAGGAACAGCTGTACTGGTACTTCATACAGCTGCTATTGAAATCTTCTTCACTTCTACACCGATTGTGTACATGATTCGTCATCAGACGAATAGGGCTATTAAACAGAAATTTTCCCGATTTTTGCTTTTAATTTTTTTGAGTTGTTGTTACCCTTCTCCAATTATTCAATGACGACGAGTACACTTCCAGCTTCATTAATAGCCACTTATCATGTCAATCGGGTAGAAATCAATGGAGTTATGGGAAGTTGAATGAATGAATAGGTTGGGGTAGCAGCAGTGGCAGGATAGTGATGGCGGAAATGGCTGTGGTGAGGATGGTAACCACACCACAGCTATTTGATACCAATAACTGGGCTGTGATGGTATTGGGGGCTTTCTTGGGCTATCGTCTAACAGTATATGCCTTTTTTCTATAGAGAAACACTGAGTGGAACCGCCAATAGTGTGGAAAAGGAACACTGTCATTTCTGCTTTGTTGCATGCATCTCAGGCATCATCACAGGCTTGCGGTGGTGCAATAGTGTCAATGATTTAGTTATTTTAGTGCAGACTTGCACTTATGAGTCCCCGAAGGGGCCAAGACCTCAATGATGGTCGACACCCCATGATATCGGGTGGTTCAAGCCCGAAGGTAGGCCCTGAGTTGAATGGACAACAGTAGGCATTCAACTTTAATGCACAGTTGTTAGTACCTTCTATGTTGAATAGCACTGCACTCTATCAGTGTTCGACATAGACCAGTCCAGAGCAATTTTAGGTCCAGTCTGGTCTGGTCGGGATGTACCCAGACCGACCCAAGGTGTAGTCGGGTCTGAACCCGACCTGCTCACGGTAGGTCTGGACGGTCTGCAGACGTCTGCAGACGTCTGCCAAGCCACCCCCAAAAACTTACTGTTTTGCGCTCCTGAAGTCCTTGCCGCCGGCTTGTACTCAATGGATCATGTATTGCCTGTAGCCACAAAGATTATAGCTTTAGGGCATATACGTGCAGCTCTAATTTAATGCGGACCCTGAGTGGACACTGTGGACTTGTGGTGTTTTAAATATTAGACATCATATGGTTGGTTCCAAGGGTCATCTCCTTTCATTCATCTTAGGAACTATAGCTACAAAAGATCCTCCTCGCACAGTGCATTGAGCATCTCCTCGATGGCCATGATGTCATCCCTTGTACATGCAATCAAACCATCCCGCTGCCAGCTCTTCAGACACTCTACTGCCTCCACAGCATCATCTCCCATCCTACATCGCCAATCAGATAGGGTGATTTTGGCACCACTGAATACCCGCTCTGGCTCAGCACTCATTGCTGGCAGTGTTAGGTAGGTCAAAGCCATACACGCAATGTCTCTCCACTGGGCGTCTTGCGATCTTTGAAACCAATACCGGACCACATCTTTAACTCGATGGACTTCATGCTGCTGCTGGAATCTTGCCATCATATCAACGTTCTCCGGAAGCTGTGTAGCCGCAAGACGCTTTCTCTCCCATCGACTAAGATTCTCTCCTTCAGGAGTCACATCGTCGCCTTCAGGGAATACGGCCGGCAGTCGATGGGCAACACTGTATCCACGATAAGAAGTCTTCCATACATGGTCGACAGTCTGCTCTGCTGTTGTAATCCATTCTGGTCTGTCTTTCCATTCGTCGTGAAAGTAAGACAGCTTCATGTTGGGGTGAACAGCCACCGCGATCGTATACGCAGGAGAGAGCTCGGTTTTGGCGTAGTACCTTCTGTCTGTCAGTACTGTATTATAAGAGTGGTAAAATGACAACCAACTTATCCATGATTAACCACCCATGTTCGATCATCTGTACAAGAGCAGGCTGGTCACGGAATTGGACCTTCATATCTTCAAGATGAGCAAGAAGCTCATCCATAGCTGGTAAGATGTCTGCAACACAGCCGTTACTGTACCTGAGCTGAAGGCGTAGAGTCCACTCCTTGAAAGGTGCAAGGATTTCCTTGATACACCCCAGGTACTCACAATCACCAGGGTCCAACTCATCATGAATGAGTGCATTCTCATTCGCTCGCTCACGTTCACCGTTAGAGTTTTGACCGATGATAATACGGACATACTCCTCGATCGCATCTCTCAAACGAAAGCCCCTCAGAATGCTTTCGTAGTCACTAGACCACCGAGTAACATTGCCAACGAAGACAGTATAAACTGTTTCCTCAGGGTACACTCTCTTGACCACCGACTCAAATGCGTCACGACATTGCGGGGTCTTCAGGATGAATGTGGCAACATTGTGGAGTTTCTTGAGAGGTCCCTTACGCTGCCACTCATTCAAGGCACCCAACTCCCTCTGGGCATCTCGGTGATTAAGATCGAATGCCTCAATGTCCTTTCCCCACAGGATGGCCTTCACTGCAAGATTCAAGACATGGCCGAAACATCGAAGTCGTGCCTCGACTGGATCAAATGACTCGTGGCCCGCCTGCCTTAGAAGGCTGGCTATCTCGGTGAGTGCAGTGTCGTTATTGGTAGCATTATCGACATTAAACATGCCCACGAACGGTGCAATTTCGTAGTCTTCGATGGTGTGCCAGATGTGGTCTGTCTGATTGAAACCGTTGTGAGCACCCTCAAATCGATGTAGAGAAAGAAGGGCGGCATGTAGCTGGCCATCTCGGTCCATCCAGTGTGCAACCACAGCCTGATAGGTATGGCGATTCGGGCCACTCCACATGTCAAAGGAGAAGTGAATCTTGACAATAGTTGTGTGGAGCTTAGCCCTAACTTCCAAGCGCATCTTCTCATACCATGTCAACAGGTAGCGTTTAATAGCATGTCCGCTCTTCGGTAGAGCACGGTAGATGCCAGAGTAATCAGGCTGGCAGGCGGCAAGATACGCGCAAAGAGTCCGAAAGGTGGATAACTTGCACATCCAAAAGCTAACATTTCCATCCACAATCCATTGAAGTAGGAGATCCTTGAACACATCCTGATTGAAAACAATTCTCGGCATTGATCTTCCAAAGGCTTGCTGGATCGTCTGCTGTGTTGAGGTGGGTCCGGCGGAGATGATGCCCTCTGGGCCGACGTTGTGTTTTGATCGGAGGTGTTCAATGGCGTGTTTTGTTGTCTTGATGGAAAACGTGGTCAATTTGGGGCCTGATTGTGAACCTCCAGGTCAGTCATAGAGGTCCGTAATAGTAGGCAAATTTGGAAGACTACATCTCTGACACTTCCACCGTGTAACAACTGCCAATGTGTAATCTTCTCCATTTTCTGGCAGCCAAATGTGACTAGAGCGTGCCTTCTTACGGCCTTTAAAGACATCAGGGATTGAATCCTCATCGTGCACGTCTTCCACAGACTCGGTATCCTCATATGGCTCCTGATGATTGGAGTAACGATTTGATCCCACCGAGTCGTGTTGGGATGCCTCTCGGCTTTTGGTTCTCTCCTGGCTCTCTGTACGAAGCTGCTGATCGTGTGGCTGCGGTTTTTTGCCGCGTGGTCGCGCCATAATCGATATCCAAGATAAAATGGGAGTTGACAAAGTCTTCTGGTAACGGAGAAGGCATCAGATGAGTATCATGAGCAACACGATCCAGCGATCGGTGAAGTGGGAAAGCAGTCAAATCAACGCTTCGACTCACCTGAGTAAACCGGAGAAGCAGTGTGAGCTGGTAAGGTTGAGCAAGCAGTCAGCGCGTGGACAGGACTTGATGAGAAATGGCAAGCAGGAGGAGGCAAGTTCAGAAAGACAGGTGGGCGGGGCTGTATAACATAGGATGGGAGAAGGCAAGATAACATTACAGCTACCATTGCGGACAAGCTGTTACGTCAAGATCTATGTACAGAGCGGGGTAATGATCACAAGCAAGTTACGTCACAGCTCGGCTAAGCTCTATATTAGGGTGAATTGACGTCTATCAAATTGCACATGATTTTAATAGTGCCAAGCCAGACTTATCCCGACGTCGGCAGACATCGGGATAGTCTGCCAGACTTGCCACACTGCGGTCGGGACGGTCTATTTTCTATCCCGACCATGAAATGCCAGGTCTGGTCGGCGTCTTGGCAGACCGTCCAGAGCAGGTCTGCAGACCGGTCCGGTCTATGTCGAACACTGCACTCTATCGTGTATACTGGCCTTTCAGAGGTTTTCTTCATCAGGAAAAAAATTCTACGTCCGGACGCAGGCGCTGCGTCCGGACGCTCCATACGCGTCCGAAACGTCTAGACGCTCGGGAGGCAACCTGGCAAGGTAGTCTCGCTGGAATCTTTTCAAGCGGCCACCACGCTAAGCCTAAAAAAATAAGCGTGTGGCTGCGACAACTCAGCTGGCATTAGTAACCGGAAAAAAGCGGGATTAAAAAAGGGGATTCCAAAAAAAGGGGAT
>Ga0307508_10003451_pt1 | contig 15995 bp, 11 predicted proteins | sample 9_EM_MG_FD_203089 | JGI IMG/M metagenome (GOLD analysis project Ga0307508, IMG submission 203089) | Populus trichocarpa ectomycorrhiza microbial communities from riparian zone in the Pacific Northwest, United States - 9_EM | ecosystem: Host-associated > Plants > Roots > Unclassified | place...
CCCAACATCCCACGCTCGACCACTTCGCCACGGTGCTCGACCGTGTTCCGGTGCCGCGCTATCTGCTGAACTCCCTGGCGGTGGCGGCCATGGCCGTGGCGGGCAACGTGGTCGGGGCCACCTGCGCTGGGGAAACTGCGCTTCCGCGGCCGGGGCGTGGCCACCGCGATCTGCGTCGCCGCCCTGCTGGTCCCGTCCGAGACCGTCCTCATCGCGCAATTCCTCACCGTCAGGGCCACCGGGCTGGTGAACACGCTGGTCGGGGTCGCCCTGCCGACCCTGGTGGCGGCGCTGAACGTGCTGCTCATGCGCAACGCCTTCCGCAACCTCCCCGGAGAACTGGAAGAGGCCGCCATCGTCGACGGCGCCAACGCCTGGCAGCGCTTCCTCCGGATCTCCGTTCCCCAGGTCAAGGGCGTGATCGCGGTGGTCGCCATCTTCGCCTTCGTCGGCTCGTGGAACGACTTCCTCTGGCCCCTCATCGTCCTGTCGGACGAACAGAACTACACCCTCACCGTCGGCCTGAACCGGTTGCGCGGCACCTTCTACGATGATCCCCGCCTCATCGCGGCAGGCACCATCATCGCCCTGGTCCCCATCGTGGCGTTCTTCGCCGTCCTGCAGCGCCACTTCTTCCGCGGGCTGGAAGCCGGCGGCCTGAAAGGTTGAGATGCTGAGGTTTGGAGTCAACTACACGCCGTCGGAGGACTGGTTCTACTCCTGGCTGGCCCCCGACCGGGACGCCACCCGCCGTGACATGGCGGCCCTGGCGGCCCTGGGAATCGACCATGTGCGCATCCTGCCGCTGTGGCCCGTCGTCCAGCCGAACCGCACCCTGATCCGCCACCGCGCCCTGCGCGACATCCGCGAGGTCGTGGAGATCGCGGGCGACGCCGGTCTGGACGCCAGTGTCGATGTCCTCCAGGGACATCTGTCCGGCTTCGACTTCGTGCCCGGCTGGCTGACGGACTGGCACCGGCGCAGCATGTTCACCGACCCCGACGCCATCGCCGCCCAGGCCCGGCTGGTCGAGGCGTTCGACGAGCACCTCCACGACGTGCCCACCTTCCTCGGGCTGACCCTGGGCAACGAGGTCAACCAGTTCACCTCGGCGGTACACCCTCACCCGATGCCCGCCACCCCGCACCAGGTGACCAGCTGGCTCGACGCCCTGCACGGCACCGGGCCGCGCGACCCCCGCCACTTCCGGCTCAACGCCGAATACGACGCCGTCTGGTACGCCGACGACCACGCCTTCGTCCCGGCCCACTCCAGCCGCCACGGCCACATGAGCGTCGTCCACTCGTGGATCTTCAACGGCACCGCGCAGGGGTACGGCGCCATGTCTCACGAGAGCGTCCACCACGCCGCCTACCTCATCGAGCTGTCCCGCGCCTTCGCCACCGACCCCGCCCGCCCGGTGTGGCTCCAGGAGGTCGGCGCCCCGCTCAACCACCTCGCCGAGGACCAGGCGCCCGACTTCCTTGAACAGACGGTCCGGGCGGCGGCCGACAGCGAGGCGCTGTGGGGGATCACCTGGTGGTGCTCACACGATGTGGACCGCCGACTCGGTGACTTCCCCGACCTCGAACACAGCCTCGGCCTGATCGGCGCCGACGGCGCGGTGAAGCCGATCGGGGAGCGCTTCGCCGCACTCGCCGCCGAGCTCCGCGACCGGCCGCGCCCCTCGCCCCGGCGAGAAGCCGTCGTGGTACCGGCCGACGCCGAGGACATCCCCCTCTCCCGCGCCGAACTGTCCCCGGGCGGCGGTGTGTTCGAGACCTGGATGCGGCGCGCCCGCGTCGGAGCACGCCCCGCCCTCGTCACCTCCACGTCCGCCGCCGACCCGGACGCGCTGCGCGCCCGCGCAATCACCTCTCTCGTCCACGCCGAACCGACCGGACGCACCTACTACACCTCGGTCAGCGACGCCGAGGTACTGAGCAGGACGCACACCCATGCCGAACACTGAACCCGCACCCGCACCCGCGCCCGCCGCCGTCGAACGACTCCTCTCCGAGCTGACCCCGAGAGAGAAGGCCGGTCAGCTCAACCAGCGCCTGTACGGCTGGCAGGCCGTCGAACGCGCGCCCGGGGGCGGCTTCCGGCTCACCCACCGGGCCCGTGCCGAGATCGACCGCTGGGGCGGCCTCGGGGCCCTGTACGGGCTGTTCCGCGCCGACGCCTGGTCGGGCCGCTCCTGGCACGACGGCATCCGGCCCGAGGAGCGCGCCGAGGTCGCGGCGCTCGTCCAGGACGAAGTGACCCGGGCGAGCCGCCACCGTATCGGGGTGCTCCTCTCGGAAGAGGCACCCCACGGCCACCAGGCCCTCGGCGGAACGCTGCTGCCCACCAACCTGGCCGTCGCCGCCGGATGGGATACGGCCCTGCTGACCGAGGCGGCGGCGGCCGTCGGCGCCGAACTGGCGGCGAGCGGGGTACATCTGGCGCTGGTCTCGGCGCTCGATCTGCTGCGCGACCCGCGCTGGGGACGGGCGGAGGAGTGCTTCGGAGAGGACCCGCTGCTGGCCGCCGAACTCACCCGGGCCGTGGTGACCGGAATGCAGGACGGCCACGGGGGCGGCGGCGCGGGCACACCGGGTACGGGCGGCGTCGCCGTCGTGCTCAAACACCTGGCGGCCCAGGGCGAGGCGGTCGGCGGGCGCAACGGCCAGTCCGCCGTCATCGGCCCCCGCGACCTGCGCGAACTGCATCTGCCCAGCGCCCGGGCAGCGGTCGAGGCGGGGGCGCTCGGCTTCATGGCCGCCTACAACGACATCGACGGCGTGCCCTGCTGCGCCCACCGCGAGCTGCTCACCGGCTTCCTGCGCGAGGAGTGCGGGTTCGGCGGCATCGTCATGGCGGACGGCCGGGCCGTGGACCGCCTGGCCACGATGACCGGAAGCCCCGAGGCCGCCGCCGTGGCCGCCCTCGAAGCCGGGGTGGACCTCTCGCTGTGGGACGAGTCCTTCGCCCTGCTGGAATCCGCCGCCGACCGGAACCCCCGCGTGGCCGAGCTGGTCGACGCCGCCTGCCGCCGGGTGCTCACCCTCAAGCACCGCCTGGGCCTGCTGCCGGAAGCGGGCCCGGCCCGGACCGTATCCGCCCGGCCCGCACCCGGCCATCCCGTACCCGCCCGGGAGCGGCTCACCCTGGCCGCCCGCACGACGGACCGGCTGTCCCGGCGCCTGGCCCGCCAGTCCCTGGTCCTGCTGCACAACGCGGACCACCTGCTGCCACTGGCCCCGCAATCCCTCACCAAGGTGGTGCTCGCCGGACCCAACGCCCACGACGTCACCGCGATGCTGGGCGACTACGTGCCACCCCTCCCGGCGGCATCGGCCCTCTCCCTGGAACACGCGCTGCTCCGGGCACTGCCCCACAGCGAGATCGTGCGCCCGCCCGGTCTGCCCTCCCGGGCCGACCTGTGCGGCGCCGACGTCGTGATCCTCGCCCTCGGCGGCACGAGCCACCGCGCCTACGACGACGCCTTCGCCGACAACGGGGCCGTCGCGGGCCCCGCCGCGGTGGCGACCGCCGGAGAGGGCGTCGACGTCGCGGACGTGTCGCTGCCCGGAGGCCAGGACGACCTGGTCACCGCCGTACGCGCCCGGACCGGCTGCCCCGTCGTCGCGGTGGTCATCGCGGGCAGGCCACATGTACTCACCACCGTCACGGACCACACGGACGCCGTGCTGTGGGCGGGCTACCCCGGGCCGCACGGCGCCGAAGCCATCACCGCCGCGCTCCTCGGCGGCCACGAACCGGTCGGCCTGCTGCCGTTCACCGCGCCCCGCCACCCCGGGGCCGTACCCGTGCGGTACAACGACCGCCACCCGGCCGCCGATGTCTACCGGGACGCGCCCGACCCGGTGCTGTTCCCCTTCGGATTCGGTCTGCGCTACGGGACGATCGCCTTCGACCACCTCACCGCCGACGTGGCCGGGCGATCCGTGCACGTCGAAGTCGGCCTCACCAACCCCGCCCCCACCGAAGCCGAGGTCATCGTCCCCCTGTTCGGCCACCGCACCGGCGGCGCGGTGCTGCCCCGGCGACGGGAACTCCTCGCCTTCCGCCGGGTCACCGCCCCGCCACGCGGCCGCTCCACCGTCGCCTGGGACCTGCCCGCCGCCACCTGCTTCGCCGAGGGCGCGCCCGCACGCGCCCGCACGGACCTGTACGTGAGCGATCTGAGCGCCACCATCCGCCCGCACCAGTGAAAGCGAGGACATGGCATGGCACGACGACAGCGACAACGGCGACACCACGGCACCGGAAGACGGACCCCGGCCCGTACCCGGACCCGTGCCCTGGCAGCGGTACTGGCCCTGACCCTGGGCGCCGGCAGCGCCCTGGCGAGCGACACCCTCCCGTGGCCGGGGGAGAGCGCGGTCGGAGCCAACCAGCCCTACCAGCACGGCTACTCCTCCACCGACCTGCTGCGCTGGAACCCCGCGGACGACACCGACGCCGAGCTGCTGCGCGCCAAGGTGCCCCTGCAGACCCGCATCGCTCCCAACGCCGCCACCCAGCGCACACCGTCCCTCCCCGCTGACACCCAGTCGCTGACCCTCGCGGGTGACTACGGCAACGCCTTCTTCGAAAGCCACCCGTACACCAACGAGTTCAGCCAGTACCTCTTCAACTACTGGCAGTACTCCGACGTGTACGCGTCCTGGCACGGCATGCCCACCGAGGGCGTCCCCACGGACTACTACGACCCCGACCTCGACTGGAAGGAGAAGTGGTTCGAGTTCGGGGCGGTCAACCTCCCCAACCCCGGCTACACCAACGCCGCGCACGCCAACGGAGTACGGTCCCTGGGCTGCGTCTTCTTCTCCCCGAACGACCGGGGCGACCAGGCCTACTCCGAGCTGCTCCAGCGGGACGCCGACGGCCGGTTCCCCGCCGCCGCGAAGCTCATCGAGGTCGCCGACTACTACGGCTTCGACGGTTACTTCATCAACCAGGAGGACGCGGTCGCCCCGGCCGACATCCCCGCCTACAAGAAGTTCCTCCAGCAGCTGCGCGACGGCGGCCTGTATGTGCAGTGGTACGACTCCATCGACAACTCCAGCGGCAGGATCTCGTACCAGAACGAGTTCAACGCGGTGAACGGCCCGTTCGTCCGGGACGCGGCCGCGGGTGACGTGTCCGACTCCATCTTCCTCAACTACTGGTGGAACAAGACCAAGCTCACCAAGTCGAAGACCTACGCGAAGGGCCTCGGTCTCGACCCGCGCAGAAGCGTCTTCGCCGGTGTCGAGGCAGGCATGTACCAGTTCGACCAGCCCTACGACCTCGACAACAACCTCGACGCCGACGCCGCCCCCATGAACGGCATCGCCACGCTCGGCGCCGACTTCGTCTCCTCCGACTACGCGAACAAGACCGACGACAAGGCCCAGTCGGCCGTCTTCGACCGGGAACGCCGCTGGTGGACGGGCTCGTCCCAGGGCGCCACCACACCGGAGGGCAACTGGAAGGGCATGTCGAAGTACATCGCCGAGCGCTCCGTCATCAAGGGCAGCACCTTCGCCACGTCCTTCAACACCGGACACGGCCTGTCGTCCTGGAGCGGCGGCAAGCTCTCAGGCGACGCCGAATGGGGCAACATCAACCTCCAGGACACCCCGGTGACCTGGCAGTGGTGGATCGACGCCGCGAAGTCGCCCCTCAAGGCCGACTTCGACTACGGCCCCGAGTACACGCCCGCGAGCCGCTTCTCCTACCGGCCCATCGGCGCCTACAACGGGGGCAGCTCCCTGGCCCTCGGCGGCACGCTCGACAGCGACAACACCGTACGCCTCTACAAGACCGACCTGAGCGTCACCTCGGCGTCCACGCTCGACCTCACCTACAACAAGCCCTCGGCCGACGACGACTCGCAGCTGCGCCTCGCGCTGGTGCTCGCCTCCGACCCGGGCAAAGTGGTCCAGGTGCCGCTGTCCGGCTCCGGCAAGCACACCAGCGGCTGGACCACCGCGTCCGCCGACCTGTCGAAGTACGCCGGAGAACACATCGCCTCCCTCGGCCTCGTCGTCGCCGCCGGAGCACAGCCGATCAAGAACTACCAGGTCAACGTGGGTGCCCTGGCGCTGCACGACGGCGTGGACCGCACCCCGGCGACGCCGGAGAAGCTGCGCATCGACCAGTTGCTGCCCGGAAGCGACGAACTGTTCCTGTCCTGGCGGCGCAGCGACTACGACACGGTGCGCCGCTACGACGTCTACCTCGACGACACCTACCTCGGCGGCATCTACGACGACGTCTACTACGTCAAGCGATTCACCGCCACCTCAGGGAAGATCAAGCTTGTCGCGGTCGGCCCCGACGGCACCCGGAGCAAGCCCGCGACCGTGTCGTTCGACCTGTCCACCGCTCCGGCCGACGTGACCGCCAAGGCGGCCCCCGACGGCACCCTGAAGGCCGCTTGGTCCCCACGGCAGAGCGGTGAGCCCGTCACCGTGACGGTCCGCGGCCTCGACACCTCCAAGCCCTTCACCAAGAAGGTCACGGTGCCGGGCGACCAGCCGGGCGCGACCCTGACCGGTGTCCCCGTCAACGGAGACGACTTCCTCCTCACCGCGCAGACCGGCGGGGGCACGGCCACAGGAGTGCGCGGCAGATTCGCCGACACCGATATCAGGTCCTATCCCCAATCCGCCGTGAAGATTACGGGAAACACTTTCTCTTTCTCCCGCCCCACCCTTCCCGACTGGCACACGCTTTCCATCCTTGAGGACGGAAAGCCGAAATCGTTCGCCACGACGTACGGCTCGGGCACCAAGCCGTATATCGTCCGCGGCCGCACCACCCGCCCGGCGATGACGGTGACCATGACCAGCTCGACCAGCGAGGTCGTCGCCGTACTGGAGGATTACGCCGGGAACAAGGCCACAACGGTACTCCGCGACTAGATCCGCCCGGCGGGGCGGCCGTCCGCGAGGCGACGGCCGCTCCGGCTCACGGAGCGCACCGAACACGACGTATGCGAAGTCTTGTTCCCATTTATTATGCATGTGTTTCGCCGCGTGTTCGATATTTTTAGGACTTTGCCAATGCATTACCTTTCTGGTTAATCGGAAAATCGTTTCTTCGTATCTACGATCCCAGGCTATGACCGACACTCCACGCGACAACTCCGCCACCCGTGCGCGCTGGCAAACGTGTCTCAGGCTCGCCCGCGAGCTCCTCCTCGTCGGGCCGGACAACGACGATCTCAAGCTCGGCTATCTCCGGACGCTGATCGACACGGGCGGCCTCGGCGCCACGCCCCACCCCCGGAAGAAGATCCTCATCATCGGCGCCGGTATCACCGGCCTCGTCGCCGGGCGCCTGCTCAAGGACGCGGGCCACGACGTCACCATCCTGGAGGCCAACGCCAGCCGTGTCGGCGGACGCATCAAGACCTTCCGCGCCACCAAGCACCATCAGCCCTTCGACGACTCCGCACAGTACGCCGAGGCCGGGGCCATGCGGTTGCCCGACTTCCACCCGCTCGTGCTCGCCCTCGTCGACAAACTCGGGCTCGGCCGCCGGCAGTTCTACAACGTGGACATCGACCCCGCCACCGGCAGCGGCCCCGACGCCGCGGTCCCCCCGGTGACGTACACCTCCTTCACCGGCCGCACCTGGACCTACGGCGAGGACAGCCCCGGCTTCCGGGAGCCCGACAAGCGCGGCAACTCCTGGATACGCGCCAACCGCGTCCAGGTGCGGCGCGCCGACTACAGCGCCGCCCCGGAACGCGTCAACGAGGGCTTCCACCTCACCGACGACGAGGTCCGCGCCCCGGTCGTGAAGATGGTCGACGACGCGCTGGAGACCGTACGCGACTACTACTCCGACATCGTCGACGGGCGGCGCGTCAACAAGCCGTTCGACGAGTGGGTCGAGGGCTGGGCCCGGGTCATCCGGGACTTCGACGGCTACTCCATGGGCGGTTTCCTGCGCGACCGGGGCGGGCTGAGCGATGAGGCGATCGAGGCCGTCGGAACCCTGGAGAACATGTCCTCGCGGCTGCATCTCTCCTTCTTCCACAGCTTCCTCAGCCGCAGCGACATCAACCCCGGCGTGCGCTACTGGGAGATTCCCGGCGGCAGTTGGCGCCTGCCGCACGCCCTCCACCAGGGGCTGCGCGACGAGGTGAAGACCGGCCACCGCATGATCCGCCTCGAATACCACGACCCCAGCCGCGACGCCGCCCCCGAGAGCACCGACGCCGTCGGACCCGACGGATGGGGCGTGGCCGTGACGACCGTCGCCGAGAACGATCCGCAGGCCCCGCCGCGCCAGTGGACCGCGGACCTGGCGATCGTCACCATCCCGTTCTCCGCGCTGCGCTTCGTGGAGATCGTCCCCTCGATGTCGTACAAGAAGCGTCGCGCCATCATCGAGACCCACTACGACCAGGCCACCAAGGTGCTGCTGGAGTTCAGCCACCGGTGGTGGGAGTTCACCGAGGACGACTGGCGCAACGAACTGGAGAGCATCGCATCGGGGCTGTACGAGTACTACCAGCTGAGCGGCGAGCACGCCGCCGGTGCCGCCCCCGCCCCCGTGCTCGCCGAGGCGGGCGCCGGCCTGCTCGGCGCCGCGGTCAAGGACAGCAGCGTCACCGAGGACATGCGGAAGCTCAACAGCGCCATGCCGCTGCGCGGCCCCGCCGTCCGCCCCGCCTTCCACTGCTTCGGCGGGGGCTCCGCCACCGACAACCCCAACCGGTTCATGTACTACCCCTCGCACCGGGTCGAGGGCAGCACCGGCGGCGTGGTGCTCGCCTCGTACTCCTGGTCCGACGACGCCGCACGCTGGGACTCCATGCGCAGCGACGAGCGCTACGTCTACGCCCTGCGCAACCTCCAGGCCCTGCACGGCCGCCGCGTCGAGGTGTTCTTCACCGGTCGGGGCGCCACCAAGAGCTGGGCCCGCGACCCGTACGCGTTCGGCGAGGCCGCCATCTACACCGCGCACCAGATGACCAGCTTCCACCTGGACGTCTCCCGCCCCGAAGGGCCCGTCCACTTCGCCGGAGAGCACACCTCCCTCAAGCACGCATGGATCGAGGGCGCACTGGAGAGCGCCATCCGCGCCGCCACCGCCGTCCACCAGGCCCTGCCGGTCACCACCCCGGGCCCGCGGCAGGGGAGCCGCTCGTGACCGCGTTGTCCCCCGAGTGCACGGTCGCCCGCTATCTGGCCGGCCGTCTGGCCGAGCTGGGTATCACCCACCTGTTCGGCGTCCCCGGCAACCATCTGGGCCCGTTCCTCACCACCCTGCGGGCCGAGGGCGACGTCGAGTGGGTCGGCACTCCCACCGAGGGCGGCGCGGGACAGGCCGCCGACGCCTACGCCCGCGTCCACGGCATCGGCGCGGCCGCGGTCACCTACGGCGTCGGCGCGTTCAACCTGCTCAACGCCTGCGGCGGCGCCTACGTCGAGCACATCCCGCTCGTCGCCATCAACGCCTGCCCGCCCTACGAGCAGTGGCAGAACTACCGCGCTCTGGGCCTGCTCACCTCCCATATGAGCCCCCGCCGGGAGAGCAACCTGGACGTCTACCGGCAGGTCACCGTGGACGCGCAGGTCATCTCCAACCCGGGCCTCGCCCCCGGCCAGATCGACGCCGCGCTCACCGCCTGCCTGTCCGAGCGCAGGCCGGTCTACCTGGAGGTCATGGAGGACCTGTGGGACGCGCCCTGTGCCGTCGCCGAAGCGCCCCTCCTCCGCCGCGAGCGGCCGTTCAGCACCCGCAACCAGACCATGCTGGACAACGCGGTCGACGCCATCCTCACCCTGATCGACGACCACCCCGGCCCGGACGGCAGGCCCCGCCCGATCGTGTGGGCGGGCGAGGAGATCGACCGGTTCCGCCTCGGCGATCAGCTCACCGATCTGACGGACGCCACCGGGGTGCCCTTCTGCACCACCGTCGGCGCCAAGGCCGTCGTCGACGAGGAACTGCGGCAGTTCCACGGCGTCTACAACGGCCCCGCCAGCCACCCGGATGTGCACTGGATCTTCAAGGACTGGGCCACCTGCCGCATCGGGCTCGGCGCCTGGTCCACGTCGAAGAACCTCGGCGGGGACCAGAGCGTCGGCACCGACTGGGTGATGGCCGCGCAGGGCGGCGTCAGCGTCGGCACCCGGTACTTCCCCGACGTCCAGCTGGAGCGGCTGCTGCCCGCGCTCCAGGACGCACTGGTGAAGCGATTCGGATCGGGAGGCCTGGCCGCGGACTACTACGCCGAGGCCCACGCCCACCACGGCGCGCCCGGCGACCGCCCCGCCAGCCTCCGGAACCACCGCGCCACCCTCCACACCGGTGGCTCGCGCACCCGGTCCGGCGAACGGCTCACCTACGACGGCGTGTTCGACCGGATCAACCACTTCCTGGGCCAGGAGACCCAAGAGGACTGGACGGTCGTCTCCGACGCCGCGTTCTCCCTCATCGGCTCGATGAACCTGAGCCTGCCCGCGGGCGGGTTCCTGTCGCAGATCAGCTGGCTGTCCATCGGCTGGTCCGTCGGCGCGGTCACCGGCGCCGCGCTCGCCCCCGAGCGCGAACACGCCCGCCCGATGGTGTTCGTCGGCGACGGCGCCTTCCAGGTGACCTGCCAGGAGATCTCCACCCACACCCGGCTCGGGCTGCGGTCGGTGGTGTTCGTCATGGACAACGGGCACTTCTACGGCATCGAGCAGATGCTCGTGCACCCGTCCTACTACGCCGACCGCGACTCCGGCGAGGGGGACGAGGCGCAGGAGGCGGACTTCTACAACGTCCTCCACCCGTGGCACTACGACCGCCTCGCCGATGTCTTCTCCGGCAAGAAGACCCCGGCGAACGGGATCAGCATCGCCCACGCCTCCGAGCTGGACGAGCTGCTGGCCCGCCTCGCCGACCCCACCGATCCGCTCAACGACGGACCGCTGCTGGTCCGCGTCCGCCTGCACCGGCACGACTACCCGCGGGCGATGGCCTACAAGGTGCAAGAGAAAAGGGGTTAGGAACATGTCCGAAATCATCAACGTGATGATCGCGTTCGACGCCTTCTCGATCGCCCAGCGCTATACCAGTGCGTCGAGGAATCCCGACGCGCCGACCCAGGTCGACCACGAGTTGATCTACATGACGACCCGCCACGACCGCGTCGTCGGCACGTCGGGAGCCGAGCTGAACTTCCGGGCCAACCCCCGGGACATCATCCGCTGGCGCGAGACGACCCTGTCCCTCAACAGCGAGTACAGCGCCTTGCTCTACCGGTACGTGAGCAGCGATCCGCTGATCAGCACCCCGCGGGTCGTGGTGGGCGACGGCACCTATCCGATGCCGAAGGAGGGGTCCGACGGCAGGCCGGACTTCGTGACGCAGGACTACGAGGACCACTACTGGGAGGCGGACGTCCGCAAGATCGGCCGGGTCACGTACCGCTTCTACTTCCAGGTCCTGGACAGCGACCTGAAACCGGTGGGGTACTTCCAATGGGACCCGTTCATCACCATCGACAAACGCTCCTGACGGCCATCGCCGCGGGCGGCTGACGCCCACCCCGTGGACGGCGCGCACACCCGCGCCGTCCACTCCGCCGTCAGCGAATCCAGACGGCCCGGCCCAGAATGGCGATTTCGCCTCCCTCGGACTGGCCGTCGGGCGGGATCACATCGATGACCGGCCCGGTGCAGTCGTTGTTCATATAGGCGAGGGCGTACTCGTTGGTGGCGTTGTACACGTGGAACCTGTTGTCCTCCAGCGGTACGGAAATGCAGCCGCTGGGGTTGACGGAGCGCCAGGTGCTGTTGAAGAGGTCGCCGTGAGCAGCGGAGGCCGAAGTGGCCATCCCAAGGACGAGGGCTCCTGCGGCGGCCAGAATCCCTGCCGTGGTGGTGAGGCGGCGCATCATGCCTGACTCCTTCGGAAGTCCGGGGTCGGCGTGGCAGTTCCAGACCGACTGACCACCTATCTGGATACCTCCCCGCACAGGATTTTCGCTGGAGCCCCGGTCCACACCCGCCCGCCTCTGCCCTCGGCAGAGGCGGGCGCCGTTCCCAGGGGCGGGCTGCCACGCTGAGGACATGGCGCGCGACATCCCGATCCGGCGGCTCGACCTCGGCTGCTTCATCCGTCCGCCCTCGGAGACGGACACCCCGCACCCACGGGTCGAGCCGGTGCTCGGCTACCTGGTGCGGCACGAGCGGGGTCTGCTCCTGTTCGACACGGGCATCGGCACTGGCAGCCCCGAAACCGATGCCCACTACCGCCCCCGCCGACGCGCCCTCCAGACCGCGCTGGCGGCGGCCGGTGCCGCCCTCGCCGACATCACCCTCGTGGTGAACTGCCACCTTCACTTCGACCACTGCGGCGGCACCCCCCTGCTGGCGGGCACCCCGATCCTCGTCCAAGCCACGGAACTGGCCACCGCGCGCCGGGGCGGCCACACCATCGACGGGCTGGTCGACTTCCCGGGCGCGGCGTATACGGAACTCACCGGAGAGGCCGAGGTCTGGCCCGGCGTCCGCGTCGTCCCCACCCCCGGCCACACCGACGGCCACCAGTCCCTCGTCGTCCGACGGCCGGACGGCACGGTCGTCCTGGCCGGCCAGGCCCACGACCGTGCGTCCGAGTTCGCCGCCGACCACCTGGCCCGCCGCGCCGCCCTCGACGGGCTGGCCCGGCCGCTGCCGCCGTACCGGGCGTGGCTGGATCGCCTCGTCGAATTCGACCCGCGACGGGTGCTCTTCGCCCATGACCACGCCGTCTGGGAGTCGCCCGAGGATCAGCGGGTAGCCAGTTCATCCCGCCAGCCCTCTAGACAGGACTGGACATGTATGGCTAGCTTCCGGACATGACTGAACAGGTCCTGAAGCACCAGCGCGTCGCCCGCGTCCTGGCCCGTGAGATCCACAGCGGCGCTCTGGAACCGGGCAGCAGGCTGCCCGGCGAGCACGCGCTCACCCAGCGCTTCGCCGTCAGCCGGACCACCGTCCGCCAGGCGCTGGACGAGCTCAGCAAGCAGGGGCTGATCTCGACGCACGCCGGTGTCGGCTCGTTCGTCACCTTCGACGGCACCCTCCTGGACAACCGGCTGGGCTGGACCAGAGCCCTGGCCGATCAGGGCGCCCGGATCACCACAGAGGTGCTGCGCCTCGAAGCGGTGCGCGACGAAGGACTGGCCGGGGAGCTCGACATCGCGGGTGGCGAATTCCTGGCCCTGGACCGCCTGCGCGTCCTGCCCGGGAACACCCCCGTCTCGCTGGAGCGCAGCCGGGTCCCGCTGACCACGGCCCTCGCCGAGGTGCCGCTGCGCGGCCTGGTCGGCGGTTCGCTGACCAGGACCCTGGCCGCGGTGGGCGTCCGCGCCACCTACGGGGACGAGTGGGCGTCCCTCACCAGGCTGGACGCGGACGAGGCGGCCCTGCTGCGCCGTGGCGAAGGGGAGATGTTCCTCCGTACGCGCCGGATCAGCCGGGGGCCGGACGGCCGCGTCGTCGAGCATGTGACGAGCCTGCTGGACCCCGCCCGCTTCGAACTCCACCTCGGCTTCGGCGAGCCGCCCGAATGAGCCGTCGCCCCCGCATCGACCAGCCCCCGCACCGACCAGCCCCGCAGCGATAGGAAACCTTGATGAACGACCAGCGCGACCGCGCCCTCGGAGCCATGTACGGCCTGGCGATGGGCGACGCCCTCGGCATGCCGACCCAGATCATGTCCCGGCGGTCGATCGTCGCCCGGTTCGGCACCGTCACCGGTTTTGAACCGGGCCCGGCCGACAACCCGGTGAGCGCCGGAATGCCCGCCGGGTCGGTCACCGACGACACCGACCAGGCCGTCATCGTGGGCCGCCTGCTGGCCGAGGGGAGCGGCCGTATCGACCCGACGCGGCTCGCCCAGGAGCTTCTGGAGTGGGAGCGCGCCATGAAGGCCAAGGGCTCCTTCGATCTGCTGGGCCCGTCCACCAAGGCCGCCCTGGAGGCCGTGTCCCGCGGCACACCGCCCGAGGAGGCGGGGAAGTCCGGCGCCACCAATGGTGCCGCCATGCGGATCACCCCGGTCGGCGTGGCCTTCCCCGGCAAGCCGCTGGAGCCCTTCATCGATCAGGTCGCCGCGGCGTGCCAGGTCACCCATGACACCACCCTCGGCATCTCCTCGGCCGCCGCCGTGGCCGCGGCGGTGAGCCGGGGGATCGACGGCGGCGGCCCGGAGGACGTCATCGACGCGGCGATCACGGCGGCGGCCGCCGGGGCCGAGCGCGGCCACTGGGTCTACGGGGCCTCCATCGCGGCCCGTATCGAATGGGCCGTGGAACTGGTCCGCGGGCTGCCCGAGCAGCGGGCCCTGGACCGCATCAGCGACCTCGTGGGCACCAGCGTCGCCAGTCAGGAGTCCGTCCCCGCGGCCTTCGCCGTACTGGCCCTGGCCGACGGCGAACCGTGGCGTGCCTGCATCCTGGCCGCCAACCTCGGCGGCGACTGCGACACCATCGGCGCCATCGCCGGGGCCGTCGCCGGATCGCTCAGCGGCGCCTCCGGCCTCCCGGCCGACGCGCTCACCACCCTCCGCTCCGTCAACGGCCTCGACCTGGAGCCGCTGACCACCTCACTCCTCGCGCTGCGGGCCGCCGCGACCGGGTGACTGCTCTCCCCGAACAGAAAGACAGGTACGACCATGGCCGGATCAGACAACGACCGCGTCGGCGCGGTGGAGACACGCGGTATCGAGCCCGTGCCCGACACCGAACGCCATGGCCACCCGGGGCAGATGTTCTGGACCTGGTTCGCGGCCAACATCAGCATTCTGGGGCTGCCGCTCGGCGCGGCGCTGGTCAGCTTCCGCGGCCTGAACATCTGGCAGGCGGCGATCGTGGCCGTACTCGGCGCTTTCGGCTCGTTCGCCCTGGTGGGCGCCCTCAGCATCGCCGGTAAGCGCGGTGGCGCGCCCGCGCTCACCCTGTCCCGGGCGGTCTTCGGGGCCCGGGGCAACGCGGGCCCCACGCTGGTCACCTGGCTGAGCCGGCTCGGCTGGGAGACGATCAACACGACCACGGCCGCCTTCGCCCTGCTGGCGTTGCTCAACGTCGCCTTCGGCATACAGAAGAACACCGTGCTCACCGTGATCTGTCTGCTGGTCTTCATCGGCTGCACCCTGCTGATCAGCGGCCTCGGACACGCCACCATCATGTGGATCAACAAGTGGGCCACCTACGTCTTCGGCCTGCTCAATGTGGTCGTCATCGGCTTCCTCGTGGCCACCGTGGACTGGCACAAGGTCTTCCAGGCCCCGGCCGGTCCGGTGAGCGCCATGGTCGTGGGCACCGGCATGATCGCCGCCGGAACGGGCATCGGCTGGGCCAACACCGGGGCCGACTACGCCCGTTACCTGCCCCGCAGCATCCCCGGCGGCAGGCTCGTGGCCGCCTCGGCGTTCGGCGCGGGCATTCCCCTGGTCGTCCTCATCTCCCTCGGTTCGCTGCTCGCGGCGGGGGAGCCGGACCTCGCCTCCGCGTCCGACCCGGTCTCGGCGATCAACGCGATGCTGCCGGTGTGGATGTCCGTCCCGTACCTGATCGCCGCCTTCGGCGGGCTGCTGCTCTCCAACCACCTGTCCGTGTACTCGGCCGGGCTCACCATGATCACCCTGGGGATACGGGTCCGGCGCACCCTGGCCGTCGCCCTGGACGTGGTCGTCACCTTCGTCGGCGGCATCTACTTCATCCTGATCGCCAAGGACTTCTACGGTCCGTTCATCACGTTCCTCACCCTCCTCGCCGTGCCGATCACCGCCTGGGTGGGGGTCTTCGCCGTCGACCTGATCCTCCGGCGGTCCTACGACACCGACGCCCTGATGAACACCGGTCGCACCAGCCGCTACTGGTACCGGGGCGGCTTCTCCTGGCCCGCGACGACCGCCTGGGCAGTGGCCATCGTGGTGGGCCTGCTCTTCACCGAAGCCGGAACCGGGGCCCACGACATCTGGTTCTCCGGACCCCTCTCGGACAG
>Ga0307508_10003452_pt1 | contig 15994 bp, 10 predicted proteins | sample 9_EM_MG_FD_203089 | JGI IMG/M metagenome (GOLD analysis project Ga0307508, IMG submission 203089) | Populus trichocarpa ectomycorrhiza microbial communities from riparian zone in the Pacific Northwest, United States - 9_EM | ecosystem: Host-associated > Plants > Roots > Unclassified | place...
GTAATGAAGATTGCGGGCAAATGGCTGCCTGGTATATTTTTGGCGTGATGGGCTTTTATCCCGTTACACCTGCTTCGGGTATATATGCTATTGGCGCGCCCCAGTTTCCGGAGCTGACACTGAATTTTACAGCCGGGGGTAAGTCAAGGCGTTTTAAAATTGTAGCCAGCAAACTGTCTGAAGAAAACAAATACATTCAGCGGGTAACGCTTGATGGCAAACCGATTGATAAACCCTTTATCAGTCACCGGCAAATCATAAATGGGCACGTATTGGTTTTTGAAATGGGCAGTAAACCCAACTACAACTGGAAATGATTCCTGACCAGGTTGTTAAATCTTATTGGATATCGGACAGCTATTGTACCGAAACGGACGCTTTGTTCTCCCGGAATTATATAAATTGTTGATTTATAATCGTTATCCGTAAAATCAATTCCGGTTATTTCGTTCTTTTAAAATCCAGGTCCTGGAAATCAAAACTAAAATCAGTTAATGGTGATATAGCTTCCATCTTAATACCGGAAGCCTTTCCAGCCATATCTACACTGAACATAACATAGGCATCTGCGTCCATGCTCCTGTCGTTCCACCTGGCAATAAATGTATTTCCTTTATAGGCAATCATTTCTCCACTCAGCTTGCGTGACCGTTTTGAATCGAACCATAGTTTGCCATTCTTTACAGAGATTGTCACGTCTCCAAACCATTGATCCGTATAGGTGCCGGTTAAAATCTGCATATCTGGTTTCACCGTGTTATTCTGCTGCTGTGTTTCAATGCCTTTCCAGATGTCATCTGTTGTTTTTTTTGCATTTGCCTGTCCGTTTACCAACCTGTTGTGCAGGAATTTTACCCACTCCACATTTGGTATATTAAGATAGCTGTCTTTGATTGTATTGGAGACGGCTGTAAATGCCGGGCTCACCTGCTGGTTGGTAAATACGAGGATACCGAGCTTAAGTTCGGGTATCAGCAATACCTGTGTTACAATACCTGCCAGTCCGCCTGTATGCATCACCTGTTTGTATCCTTTTACGTCGCTTAATACCCATCCCAGTCCATAAGAAGAAAAATGTGTTTTATAGGGTACATAAACCGCACGGACGGGAATGATGGTTTGCGACGACCACATTTCGTCATGCACCTGCACACTGAACATTTTTTTCGATAATCCTTCGCCATACTTTCCGTCGTTCAGCTGCATGATAACCCATTTGCACATATCGGTGAGGTTGCTCCAGATACCGCCGGCGGCATTGGCCTGTTCACTAATGAAATTATTTATCGGGATTACCTTACCGTCTACCGATGCATGCGGATCGATGGCGAGCGATCTGTTTTTAAGGCGACTGAGCGACGCAACACTTTGTGTCATATCCAGCGGTTGCATGATGCGTTTCTCTATAAAATCTTCCCAGCTCATGCCCGACGCCCTGGCGATCACTTCTCCTGCCACAATATAAAGGAGATTGTCATAGTCATATTTGGTGCGGAAACCGGAAACAGGTTTTAAATACCGGAGATGATGGATAATGTCCTGTTTGGTGAAATCGGTACTATCGGGCCATATCATCAGGTCGCCGGCGCCCAGTCCAAGACCGCTTCTGTGTGTAAGAAGATCTTTTATTGTGAACTCGTCTGTCACATAAGGATTGTATAACTTGAATTCGGGAATAAAGTCTGTCACTTTGCTATCCCATTTCAGCTTGCCTTCGTCTACTAATATGCCCAGGGCTGCCGAGGTAAAGGCTTTGCTGTTGGACGCGATGCCAAACAAGGTATTTTCGTCTACCTTTTTTCCGGTCTTAAGTGATTGAACGCCATAACCTTTTGCATGCACCACTTTGCCGTCTTTCACAACGGCCACGGCCATGCCCGGCACATCAAACGTTTTTAGCGTTAATTCGGTCAATGAATCAATTTGCGCGGAAGTGATAACCTGTGATTTTAACTGGCATGTCCCGGTCAGGAGGATGCATATACAAGGGATCCATCTTTTCATAAGTAAAATAGTTGGGTTGAGGCTGGAATGATTAAAAGATTTGCTGTACAGACGGGCATTTACAGCAAATGTTGCATGTATAACCGCATTTACCGGCATTATTTTTAAACGGAAGGACCGTAACGCCGTCGGGCGACCCTTTCCAGTTCCAGATTGGGTTCAGGTATAGTATCTAAATTGCGTAAATTATTTAAACCATGAAACAATAGGATCTATTGTTTCAGATGGTCAATTGCAGGGCCTACCACTTCAAAACCATGCGCCTTCCGGAATTCGTTGCGCTGTTGTTCGGTCATTCCGTTTGTAACGCCTTCGCTGACAGCTCTGAACATTTCCTCCATCTTTCCTGCCGGCTGGAAGATCATCAACAGCTTACCTTCCCCTTCATTGATTTTTGAAAATGCATGCGGTACCATCCTTGGGCCAAATACGCTGTCGCCGGTTTTGGCTGTAAACGTCTGATCGCCGATTTTGATTAGAAACTCTCCCTGCAGCACATACCACCATTCATCCTGTTCATAATGAAAATGAAGGGCCGGACCGCCTTTTTTTAACCGGGTAGATTCAAACACATACATATCCCCGTTTGTGTCTTTGGTGGAAATCTTGGTATAAAAAGTATCTCCTTCGTATAGAGAAAAGCTTTTATCAAACCGGTCTTTGCCCCCCGCAACAAAGAAACCCTTTTCAACCCGCTTTCTTTGCAGGTGCTTTGCCAATAGTGAAAAAGGCATTACAATCCCTGACATGGCGGCCGTTGCCAGTTTTACGAAGGAGCTACGTTTCATGAAATAATAAATTTAAGTAGATAAATAGTTGATTGCCTGTTACCGTTATGCACGGCGTTGTTAAGGTAGGGGATTTGCTTCGTATTTTAATTACTACTTTGTGGTAATTATTAAAGCGCGCCGCAGGAGCGAAGACGGGTTCGCCACTTGCTCAACGGTTTCTGTGATTGGCTCAATCTGGCTTTATGCGGTCTGGCGAAAGGGTGATATTGCGGAAAAACATTATCCCTCATAAAAAAATATACAGGATGGGGCAGGTCAGTTATTACTGCAAATTCAATAATTTAGGAACAAGCTACTTATTCAATTCAACAGGGAGGTTATGCCTGCTTGCTCTTTGTTGGGTTATACAGAAGCAGGCGCTTAACTATTTAATGATTAAACGATTAAACCAATGAAAAAGATCCTCACTATGCTCTTTGCAGTAACGATGTTTGCTGCCGCCCACGCGCAAAGTATTTCAAATGTGGAAACCTATGTGTCAAATGAGTCGCCATACAATGATCCCGGCGATGTATATTATGCCAACGACACCATTTATTTCGAAGTCACCGTGCATTTCCCCGGTTTAAATGAGCTGGACCTGACAAATGACGAATTGTATGCAGATACCTACCTGATGGACTGGACGCATGGGTCGTGGGCAAATTATTATATTGTAGCGGAAGCCGGTGAGAGCTTTACCGTATCTACCATACCGTATGGTGTCACCAGAACATACAAAGGCGCTTATTATGTAGGTAATATTACTACTACCACGGATATGGAAGTGTCGTTCAGCAGCTCTTTTTCCACTACAACGACTATCATTTCGGGCTATGGCCTTATTTCCTTTACGTATAATCCATAGTCGCTACCTGTTTCCCATACAAAAGGCGTCTGAAAAGACGCCTTTTGTATTTCTATCGTCTCCGGGAGATTTGTTGCTGACCCGTTTATCGACGCATGGGCAGCGCATGCCCTGGTGGGAACACCGGGTAGACGGGCGGAACCTGTACCCGCTCACTGGCCTGGGTATGCCAGGGGAGAAGATTTTTTTTGCCTGTCCGGGAATAATATAAAATGAAAAGTTACCTTCATGCCGTAAGATAACCCCACAGAAGAGCCAACGATAATTAAGTTTGTGTTATGGATAACAGCCGGTAAGAAAGAATAAGGCAAAAAAATATACTTTTATCCGCTAAAAATGTAAAAGGCTGGTGCATAGCAAACGTCATATATCTGATTACCACGATCTGATTGCACAATGTAAAACCGGCAACGAAGAAGCTTTCCGTTGCATTTTTGATCATTACTACCAGCCAATCAGGAACAATATCGCACGGTTTGTATCAGATTCCGGCAGCGCAGCCGATATCCTGCAGGACGTATTTCTCACCTTATGGGAAAAGAAGCATACACTCCGCGATGACACAGATATAGAGGGATGGCTTTTTTCCGTTAGCTATTACAAGTCTGTTTCCTTTATAAGAAAATCCCTCAGGGCTGCAGTGGCGCTACCCGAAGAAGGCGAAAAATATGCGCTTTGTGCAGATCCCGATGGCAACACGATGGAAATAGAAGAACTGTACGCCTCCCGGTTGCATCTTCTGCAGGAAGGCATTGCACAACTTTCACCACAAAAGAAAACAGCCTTTATCCTATATAAGGTAAAGGGCAGGTCTTATAAAGAAATCTCCCGCGAAATGGGCATCTCAGAGCTGTCTGCAAAACAATATGTAAAGATGTCCCTGCATTTCCTGAAGCAGTACGTACGGTCTCATGAGCTTGAAATTTCCGTATTGTCTTATGTACTGTTTGTTCCCATCTTAATAGTACCCCATTGAATTTCTGTAAGTTACAGCATTAACATTTCTTTAACACCCAGGGGCATTCCCTTTTTTACAGTTCCGGCGATATTCTAAATGAATGCCGGACGAAAATGAAATAGCAAATCTGTTAGCCACGCTCAGGGATATCAGCCAGCCGGAGGAGGCCAGGCATAAGGCGCTGGAGCAGTTATTGGCGCATGAGGAGGAAGTTAAGTCTCATTTGCGCAAAGACTTTAGGGCCAGTATGCCTGCATCCGGTGCTATGCTTTCCGAAGCCGGCGATGCGTATGATCGCCTCAGCCGACAATTGAATTTTGCAGAACAGGTGCCCGTTCCTGTGCAGAAAGCGCCGCCCCGTATTTTCCCTTATCGCAGATGGGCCAGTATAGCGGCGGTCTTTGTCCTGTGTGTATGTGCGGCCTGGTTCTTCCGATACCAGGGTATTAAACCCACCATTGCAACGGTTAGATACACACCGGGCGCCTTTGCAACAAACAATAAGTTTGATACTATCCGTAACGTTGGTTCGTCCACCTCCTTTCATCGCCTGCAGGACGGATCTACTGTTCACCTCGAAGCAAGTAGTCAGCTGTTTTTCAGGGACAGTTTTTCTGCCACGAAAAAAGAAATCTTCCTGGAGGGTTCTGCCCTGTTTGCCGTGCATAAAGAGGCGCGCCGGCCATTTTCTGTATTTGTCAGCGGCATAGAAGTGGTCGATCTGGGAACCGTTTTTTCTATAACAACAAAGCAAAGCCTCGTAAAGGTGAGGCTGATTCAGGGGAAGGTATTGATTCACCCGGTCAATGCTCAGCTTAACATGCAGGATATCCGCCTCGTGCCGGGCCAGGAATTCAGGATAGACACAATCACCCACCGGTATTCGGTGAATTTGATATCGCCGGAAGGGATATTACGGAATAGTAAGCTGAGCAAAGCGCTGTCTTTCAAAAATACACCGTTGCAGGAAGTCTTCGAAAGGATAGGAAAAGAATGCGGCGTATCTATCAATTTCAATAAAACGGAAATAAAGGATATGGCCTTTACCGGAACATTTGATGCCGGATCGAACACCAGGGATAACATTGCCACGATATGTATGATAAACGACCTGGAATATGAGCTAACAAGCAATAGTATCCACATTCATAGTAAGGCTTTCCGGTAATACAATTTCTTACATTAATAAAGCAAAACTAACATGAAGAATTTACAGTTATGTAAATGTCTCCTGTTGCTGTGCCTGCTTGGCTGTGCCAGGGCGCAACAGACTTATGGGCAAAGCAGACACGGCACGCTGAAGGGAATTGTAACATCGCAGACGGATAGTTATTTGTCGGATGTTACGATAACCCTATTCAATAAAAGCGGGCTCCTTATCGCCAATACAGCTTCCGACAGTTTGGGAATGTTCGAGATCAATATGCTGGAAGTAGATTCCAGTTATTCGGCCAGTTTTTCAAGGGTGGGTTACAAGGAAAGGAGAATAGAAAATATATTAATTAAGGCGAAAGGTAATTCCCTCCTGGCCAAAATGGAGAGAAGGGATACGTCCAATTTGAGTGAAGTAGTGGTAGTGGCCTATGGTACACAGCAAAAAAAGGCCAACATCGTGGGCAGTGTCACAACGGTTGAGCCTAAAGACCTCGTCGTCACCTCAGGTAGTTTCACCAGCTCCTTTGCGGGCAAGGTAGCGGGGATGATAGCAGTGCAGAAATCCGGTCAGCCTGGCGCCGATGCTTCCAATTTCTGGATACGCGGCATCGCAACATTCGGGTCTAATACAAGTCCATTGATTGTCCTGGACGGCGTTGAGATCGTTCCTGAAATGCTTAACTCTCTCGCGCCCGAATCAATAAAATCTTTTTCTCTCCTGAAAGACGCCACCGCTACCGCCCTTTATGGAAGCCGGGGCGCCAATGGCGTGCTGATCATTACCACCAAGACGGGTGGTGACATGAATGGGAAAATGAATGTGAACCTGCGCGTACAGGGCGGCATGTCTCAACCCACCCGGCTTACCCCCGTAGCCGACGGCCTGAACTATATGAAAAATTACAACGAAGCGAGAACAAACGAAGGGAAACCGGATTATTACAGCCAGGATAAAATAAACGGAACGGCTAACAACCTGAATGCGTATGCATTCCCATCCAACGACTGGTATCATATTTTGTTTAAAGACAGGACGTTCAACCAGACTGCCGATGTGAGCGTAAGCGGTGGAAGCAGTAAGGTGAATTATTTCCTGAATGCTGCCGTGTACAATGAAAACGGTATCCTGAAGCGCCAGCCAACGGGCAGTTTTAACACCAATGTGAACAATAAAAAATACATGTTCCAGAGCAATGTTTCCGGATCCATTACTTCCACCACCCGGATTGGGGTTAAGATGAATACCCAGATACAATACACGCATGAGCCTTATGTGGATCCCAATACGCTGTTCAATTATGCACAGGTAGCCAACCAGACAGACTTCCCGGCTTTTTATCCCACATCGCTGGTGCCCAACGCCGAGCCTGGCGTCATCTATTACGGCAATGCGCCTAACTGGGATGGCGGCGTTACGCAGGTTAATCCCCTCGCCAACCTTAACAAAGGTTACCGCGATGACTATTTATCTTACCTGACAACGGTATTCAACGTCGACCAGGACCTGCCTTTTATTACCAAAGGCCTTAAAGCAAGGGTATTGGCTTCTTTCTATAATAAAACTTTTTCCGACCAGTTCAGGTACAATACGCCTACTTACAAAACAATGAATGGTTATACGATTGATAATAACGGAAACTATAATTTGAACCTTATTGATATCGGCAGCCCCGGTTCAAGCTATTTCACCTATGGAGTGAACAGGGCCGGTAAACGTGAAGTGAATTTTCAGGGTTCCCTCGAGTATGAAAACAGGGTATTCGATAAACATACTATCAACGCCCTGGTTCTGTATCACCAGAAACAGAGCGACGACAATGGCATCTCTTCCGCAGAAACGGATATCCTGCCACACAGAGAGCAGGGGGTGGCAGGCCGGTTAAGCTACAACTACGACAGCAGGTACCTGCTGGAATATAATTTTGGATACACGGGCTCTGAAAACTTCGTTCAGGGAAAACGATTTGGTTTTTTCCCTTCTTATGCAGTGGGTTGGAACATCTCAAATGAAAGATTCTGGAGTCCTTTGAAAAATAAAATTAACCTGTTAAAGATAAGGGCTTCCTACGGTAAAGCGGGCAATGACGCCCTGCCCATCAGGTTCCCGTATTTAACCACCATTTCTACCGGCGCTGCATTGTCTAACCTTAACCTTGGCCCCAACTATACCGCTCCTTCCGGCATTAACCTGACCGGTATAGGCAACGAATATGCTACCTGGGAAGTAAGCTCCAAAACAGATATAGGGCTGGAACTGGGATTGTTTCATAACCTGAATGTGATCATAGACTTCTTCCAGGACAAACGTACCGGTATCTTCATGCAGCGTACTTCTATCCCTAACTATGTGGGTTACGACGGAACCCTGCCTTATGCCAATATTGGCGCGGTGAACAACAGGGGTGTAGATGCCTCGGTAGAATACAGCAGGAATTTCGGCAAGGATTTCTTCCTTTCCTTCAGGGCGGCTTTCACGTACGCGCATAATGAAGTGATCGATAAAGATGAGCCGCCGTTGATCTACAAATACCAGTCCGTTATCGGCCACCCCATCAATACGGTGTTTGGGCTGGAAGCCCAGGGGCTGTTTGCAGGCCAGGATGAAATTTCCAAATCTCCCACGCAAACATTTACATCCGGCGTCAAGCCTGGCGATATTAAATATAAGGACCAGAACGATGACAACAATGTGGACGGTAATGATGTAACGGCAATAGGCAACCCCACGATACCGGAGATCGTGTATGGATTTGGACCTTCTATGCGGTACAAAGGATTCGACCTGTCGTTCTACTTACAGGGTACGGCTAAAGTTTCCCTGCTGATGGCCAACCACCATCCTTTTACCGACGGCGCCCGTACGGGATACAACATCGAAAAATGGATATCTGACGATCATTGGAGCACTACGAATCCGAATGTCAACGCCGCTTATCCGCGGTTGTCCACCACCATCAACCAGAACAACGTTCAATCCTCCAGCTTCTTTGTGTACAATGCTGCGTTCCTGCGGTTGAAAACACTCGAAGTCGGATACACCTATAGGAAGCTGCGGGTATTTGTATCAGGCACCAACCTGCTCACGTTCACCAAATTTAAATATTGGGATCCTGAGCTGGGCGGCGTCGATGCCCAGGGGCGCTACGGCAATGGCCAGTCGTATCCCTTGCAGAAAACTATTAACGTAGGCGTACAATACAATTTCAACTAAAGGAATATGAAAAGAATATATACAGTCGCTGCTTTGCTGTTTGGTATGCTGGCAGTGTTTTCATGTAAGAAATACCTGGATGTCATCCCCAACGGAACGGCAAGCCTGGACGATGTATGGAAATCGGAAACCAACTGCCAGCAGTTTGTGAACACGCTGTATTCACAACGACCTAATAAGTTTTACGGCACCACCTTTGCGCCTGATCTTTTGGGCGGGGGAGACTGGATTTCAGGGCCCAAGGGTACCGTTCAGTATTTCAGGTACAAGAGCCTGTTATACGGGCAGGAGAACGCCAATAGCTCTTATTTCCAGTATATGACTTCAAGGAGCGCACCTGCGGGTAATGCCACTTATCCTATTTATAAAATGATCAGGTATTGCTACCTGCTATTGGACAATGTTACTAAAGTGCCTAATATCAGCAAAGCAAACCTTGATTCCTGGAGGGGTGAGGCGCTGTACCTGATCGCATTTTATCACCAGACGTTACTGGAATATTATGGGCCGGTGGTATTGCTGAAAGACAATATCAACCTCAATTCCGATGACGAGATGGACCTGCCGCGCAGCCCGTTTGATTCCTGCGTCAGCTTTATCGCCAGGGAATATGACCAGGCCGCGCAGCTTTTGCCCGCCACCAGGCCCACCGCGCAGTTAGGCTATGCTACTGCGGTGATGGCAAAATCGTATAAGTCAAGACTGTTGTTGCTGGCTGCCAGCAAGCAGTTTAACGGCAATGCCGCTGACTATGCTAATTTCAAGAGTAAGGACAATACGCCCCTGATGAGCCTTACTTATGACAAACAGAAATGGAAAGTGGCGCTGGATGCGGCGCAGGATGCCATTATCAATGCAGAGAGCGCCGGTTTTAAATTATATACGCATTTTACGGGAGCCAGTCTGTCGGCTTTTGACCAGGGCGAGATGAACTACCACGACGCTTTTTGCGAACCCTCTTATAACACCGATGAATTTATCGATGTAAACGCCGGGCAAACGAATGTGCAGGTGATACAGCAATGCAGCGGCCCGCGGGTAATACTTCCTTACAATGCCTCGAGCTTTAGAAATTATTTTACGCCCACCTTCGACGCCGTAGAAGCCTACTATACCAAAAACGGGTTGCCGCTGAACGTGGACCCGCTCACCAAAAACCTCAATCTCTATACCGTAGCACCGGGCGACAGCACCGCTTTATTGAACCGCAACAGGGAGCCGCGCTTTTATGCGTCCATTGGTTTTGACCGTGGAAAGATGGCGTTCAACAACGATACGCTCATCCTCCGTTGCCGCGGCGGTGAACTACAAGGCGACCTGGGCAACGATAACCTCGAATACCAGGGCTGTACCGGCTATGTGATGAAGAAGTACATGCACAAAAGCTGCTATTGGAATAATACCACCAAAGCCAATATATACAAAACGTATGTATTCCCTTCATTAAGGCTGGCGGAATTATACCTGAACTATGCCGAGGCCGATTTTGAATACAATGGATCGCTGAGCGCCGCGAGCCTTACTTATTTGAATAAGATAAGGGCCCGTGCAGGCCTGCCCGGCTTTGAGAATTCATGGGCGCTGGTAGGCGGTATTCCCACCGGGGAACAGCTCAGGCAGGTGTTGCGCCAGGAAAGAACCATCGAGCTGATGATGGAAGGAAGGCGTTTCTTCGATGTGAGAAGATGGGGCATAGCCGCGCAGGAACTGGGTAAACCGCAGAAAGCATGGAACCTGAAAGGAAAAACGGTGGCGACCTTTTATCAAATCACTGCAATGCAGGAAACAGGTATTCGTATTTTTGAAGCTCCCAAAACCAACTGGCTGGCCATACCCATCGAGGAGCTGAACAAAAATCCGAATATGGTACAGAATCCCGGTTACTGATCATATGTATGAATGTCATGAAACAAATTGCCGGCATCGTGTTGCTGTCTTTATTCCAATTGTTATCCTATGCCCAGGCGCCTGTTCCGGCCATCGTTCCCACGCCGGCTTTGGTTAAAATGGGCAAAGGCGGTTTTGTATGGAACGCAAAAACCATCCTCCGGGCTGATGCGGCGGAATATAATACGACAGGATTTTTCACCCGTTACCTGTTAAACACCTGGAAGTTTAAGGCGAATGTTTTTGCAGGCCCTGCAAAAGCAGGCGCAAAGCAGCCTGTTGTATACATCACCAATAAGGGTTCGGCGTATCTTCCTCCGGAAGCGTACAGGCTGTCAATAACGCCGGATGCTATTACGCTCATAGGGAAGGGTGCCGGCCTGTTTTATGGTATCCAGACGTTGCTACAGCTGTTCCCGGCTGATATCGGCGAAATAGCTGTTTTACCCTGCCTGACTATCGAAGACCAGCCACGCTTTGGTTACCGGGGCTTAATGCTGGACGTATCCCGCCATTTCTTTAGTATCGAACAGATTAAAGACCTGCTTGATCTGATGGCTTTTTATAAGCTCAACCGTTTTCACTGGCATCTTACCGACGATCAGGGCTGGCGCTTGGAAATCAGGAGTTATCCGAAACTCACACAGGTAGGCGCATGGCGGGTACCACGCATAGCGTTTGGCAGTAATACCCTGCCGCCGCAGGCAGGCGAAAAAGCGACAGACGGAGGTTTTTATACACAGCAACAGGTGAAGGATATCATCCGGTATGCAGCCGACAGGCATATTGAGGTGCTGCCCGAGATTGATGTGCCGGGCCACTCCATGGCCGCCATTGCAGCCTATCCGGAATTATGTGTTACCGGGGACACCGCGATTAAAGTAAATCCGGGAAGCAGTTTTGCCAAATGGTTTCCGCATGGCGGCTTTGAAATGTACGTGGATAATACGCTCAATCCTGCCGATGAACGTGTGTATGGCTTCCTGGATAAAGTATTCAATGAAGTAGCTGCATTATTCCCCTGTAAATATATTCACATAGGCGGTGACGAATGCTATAAAGGTTTTTGGGAAAAGGATCCCGGCGTGCAGGCATTCATGAAGAAGAATGATATTAAAAACAGTATCGGGCTGCAAGGTTATTTTATCTCGCGGCTCAACGATATTATCCGGTCAAAAGGTAAAAAGTTAATTGGCTGGGATGAAATATTCCAGGATAGCATGCGTAATAACGTAGCCATCATGAACCGCTTTGGCGAAAAGGGAGCGATGGCGCAAACCAGTAAAGGGTTGGATATTGTATTGGCGCCCGGCGGTAGTGGTTTTTACTTTGATTATGCGCAAAGCACATCGGACATGGAGCCATCAAGCCATGGCGGCGATGCGCCGTTACGGAAATCGTTTATGTTTGACCCGGAATATGAGTCGCTGTCAACTGAAGATAAAAAGCATATGCTGGGCGTTGAAGCCTGCGTCTGGACCGAGCATATATTTTCTACTTCGAAGTTGTATTATATGGCCTTACCCCGGCTGCTGGGGTTGGCTGAAACCGGCTGGTCATTGCAATCCAACAAATCATACCGGCAATTTTCGGATAGTATTTTGCCTGTTCACCTGCAAAGGTTTGATAAAACCGGGATCAACTATCGCGTACCCACGGCAACAGATTATATGGATACCACCATTATTGCTTCGTTGTATATATTTACCGCCAGAACCCCTTTTGCCGGCGCAAAGGTATATTTCTCCTTAAACAACAAGCTTCCTTCCGATGCCGATCACCTGTATACCGGGCCGGTAGTCATTCGCGTTCCCGACGATAAAAAAATGATTATAAAAACAATAGTGGTTACGCCTTCAGGAAGGAGAAGTGTCGTTACAAGAACTGTAATCGATGCATCCTCACAATGACCTGTTTTCCACTTACAGGATTAAAAGAGCTTTTTAAGATACCCGAATAATAAGCATTGGGTGTTACCCCCCCCCACAAATCTGAGGAAGCTATTAAATAATAAAAGACATGCCACCGTGATCCTATGGCATGTCTTTTATTTAATAGTCTGAATGGCATTAACGGAGCGTTACCTTGTAGGTACGCATGGTATTGCCCAGCTGTACTTTCACAAAATACAAGCCTGCGGGGACATTGCGCCTGTCAATGGCCGCATGGATGATATTATTCCCGGCTGCCAATGGCACGTCGCTTTTCAACACCTGCAACAACCGTCCCTGCAAGTCATACAGGAAAACAGCGCCCGCCTGTGGCTTGCTGCTCCTGACCTGTAACGTAAGCGCATTGGTAGCAGGGTTGGGATATAGTCGTAAACTCAAGGGTTCACGGGCTGTTGTTATCCTTGCCGCTGCTGTATCAGCCGGCAGCGAATAGCATATTTTGAGGCGTGGCTGGAGCGAATCCGGCGCCAGGCCTGAATGAAAGACCATCGAGGCGGAGACTGCATCATTGTCGGCATTGCTCAGTTCCACACCGTAGTTGCTGTCGGACCTGCTTACCCATCCGCGAACGAGACCGGTCATATCTACTGCATAGTTTTTCGGCGTGCTGCTTCGATGCAGGTATTGGTGGTAAGCTCCATCGGTGTGTGGCGCTATGCTCCAATGTACTGTTGATTGCAACCATGGGGTAGTTATTCTTCGCAATACGGAAGTATTGAATCCGAACATAGGCTGGCCGGGTATGCCGTAATTATTATCCATTTTGGCATACAGGTATAAATAGGCGTAATGGATGATGGCGTTTTGGGGCAATTCGCTCAAATCGTACCTGATCAGGCTGTTCCGCACACAGGTAGCCGTCCACGGATTGCAACTCCAATCGCCTGCGTCTATTTCAGTTTCCGAAGCATCATCTGCACCGTATGGTTCAGGGCTCTCACTGTAGGGGTCGGGGCGGATAATGACCGCCTGCTGGTACCTGGAATCATTAATGCTGCCGCGTATCGTTAGCACCTGGTCATCGCACTGGGCGGAGGGCGGCACGGTATTGCACGAGGCGGCGCTGCAGCTGTCCTGGTACTGCACCGTGACGCAGGTTTGGTAGGGATTGTTACCTATATAAGTATGTATCACGGTATCTGCATGGTAAGGATGCGCGCTGTCGTAATATACATAGGTGTCTGCCGAGCCATCGCCCCAGGACCAGCGAATGCGAACGGGTGCTTTGGTGGCGCTGTTGCTGACGGACGGGACAAAATAATATTTACGGCTTTCCGGTCCTTCCGGTGTATAGGTAAAGCCGGCCGTACAGGTGGATGACACCATTGTATAATTGCAATAGATAGCGCTGCAGCTGTCCTGGTAACGAACGGTTACACAGGCAATATAAGTGCTGTGCTCGTCCGGATACGTATGCGCAAAAGGAGCACCGGTATAGGGATGCGCGGAATCATAGGTAAAGCAGCTGCTGGTGCTGTCACCCCATAACCAGCATACCTGTACGGGCACACGACCTGCGCTGCTGTCGGTTTGCAGGGTAAAATGATGCGTGGACCGGCCCACGGCATAAAGGGTATCATGGAAACCGGTGGTACAGTTGCCGCTGCCCCCCGGCTGGTAGCAGATGTCCAGTGTAGGCTGCAATGAATCGGGCGCCTGTCCCGATGCAAAAACCATAGAGCCGTCATAGTATTCTTCGTGAATAATGCGAAGCTGCATGCCATTGTTTGAACCTGGATTGTTGATCCATGATTCTACAAAGGTTTTTACGTTTACGGCATAGTCCTGGGTGGAGTCGGTGCTTTGTGCCAGCAGCGCTGCTGTGGCATCATCCACGGAGGGTTGGTTATTCCATGAGATGCCGCCAGGTGTCCAGGCCGAGGTTACTCTTTTAAGATAGGATGCGTTTTCATCCAGCGTAGGAAATCCCGTCCAGCCACGAATATTGTCACTTTTAGCCCTGAGGTGCAGCGTGGCGCTGATAATAACGCTGCCTGCCGGTATTTCACTCACGTCGTACCGGAGATAGGCGCGCATGGTAAAGCCGCCGTTGCCGTCGTCCCAGCTCAGGGCGTCTATTTCAGGCATGGAAGAATCGCTTACGTCGGGTGTTTCGGTCGATACATTGACCTGCTTAAACTTACCGCTGGTGCGATTGCCCTTGATGGACACGCAATGCGATTGCGCGTGAATGATAAGCGGGATTAGAAAAAGGAATAGAAGGTTTAATTTCTTCATGGATTGATTTTTTGGTTACAGGCAATTTAGTATTTCCGGATCGGATATGGGTAAGGAAAACCCTATAGTATTTTTACAAACGTTTTTGTATAGGCTAATTTATACGCATCGTGTACTTGCCGGGGCTTCTGAAGATGGGAAATTGATTGCGGTTAATTATTGACGTGGTTGAAAAGATGGCGTTTACTGGTTCCGTCTCGAATGTGCGTGTGGAGGATATAGTATAGTTTGATATCCTTTCAGGGAAATCAAAACAAAAAGTCCTGACTGGACAAATGTCAGACTTGTTTGTCAATGATTTACCGAAGATGATAAATATTTCAGCTTTTCCATTTGTCTTCTTATTGAAAGCACAAAAAATTAAACTAAATTTATCTAGTACCATTTTTAACCATTAAATCAAACCTTCACATGAGAAAACTTTTGCTCTTCGCAACAGCATTGTTGTGCAGTACAGTGTTGCTTGCACAGGATTACTGGAGGCCACACACAAGTGCCGTCAGGATTATTACCGACAAAGCCGTAGCCCGGCTTGCATTTCCACCTGACTTCAAATTATTTGATCTGAATTTAACTCCTTTGCGGAATGAAGTATTCAAAACGGTCGGTAATGCGTCAGCACATTCAACAATTATCTCTTTGCCTAATTCAGACGGGCAAATTGAACAGTTCGAAATTATAGAAGCTTCCAATTTCGAGCCTGCATTGCAGGCCCGATTTCCGGAAATAAGGGCATTTTCAGGGAAAGGTATTACCGACACATATGCCACCTTAAAGTTGAGTATTTCTCCGCAGGGGATACAAACAGTCGTTTTCCGTACAGAAAAGGAAAATGAATTTATTGAACCTTATTCTGCTGACCACACTGTTTATAGTGTATTCAAAAAACAACCGAAAGCTTCACCATGGAAATGTTCTACTCCGGAGCAACAGTTGTCGACTAATATAAGT
>Ga0307508_10003453_pt1 | contig 15993 bp, 11 predicted proteins | sample 9_EM_MG_FD_203089 | JGI IMG/M metagenome (GOLD analysis project Ga0307508, IMG submission 203089) | Populus trichocarpa ectomycorrhiza microbial communities from riparian zone in the Pacific Northwest, United States - 9_EM | ecosystem: Host-associated > Plants > Roots > Unclassified | place...
GGGGAGGCGTGTCCGATGTCCTGGAGGAGTGGGCAACTCAAGCCAGTTGAACTGGATCTTCTCGCCCGGTGGGTGGTGATGACCGCGACGTCGCGGCCCTTGGCGCCGTGGCACGGCTCGCAGTGCAGGCCGCACCTCAAACCGACGAAGAGCCCGGGTGAACGTCGAGTGGCCGCCCTGATGGCCGAGCTCGCGCACCTCGTCGAACAGCGTGGTCTCGCGGCGTCCGGCGTCGTTACCGAACACGCAATCACCCCCATTGTCCAACGACCAATCGCTCATCTCGTCCCTGACCGACAGTTGCCGGACCGGGGCCTATGAGCCGACCACCCGGCGGGTGTCGCCGGGCGTACACGGTGACCTGACGGAGTGAGAAGCCATGGTGCATCACCGGCCGGGGCAGCCAGCGTCCCTTGCCCGAGGACCCTTTGCAGGACGCCGAGGGCCGAGCACTCCTGCCGCAGGTCGGAGACCAATTGGCGGATGTGGTGGGCTTGTTGAGCAGGGTGCGCTCCAGCCCTCCATCAACATAGTGGACCGTCGGACCGGCCGAGTCCAGTGGTGACATGAGGCGGGCACGCTGGACGACGATCTCACCGTGTACGTGTTCGGTACCCCGGGTCAGGATCGTTTCTGGTTCATGTGGGAGCCCATGGCACGCGGCGCGATCAGCGCCATTGTCATGGCGGCACTGATGGCGATTCTTGAAAACGGCTCTGTCCGCAGTTCCGTGAGTCCCCAAGTCAGCGGTGGGAGCCTGCGGAAGATCACCTCATGGAGCACGCGTCCGCGCGACACGCTCACCGAGAGCCAGGAGGAGCGGCTGCTTCAGGTCCGGCTCGCCTGCCCGGACATCACCCGGGCCTGCGAAGTCGCCCGCGCCTCCGCCGGGACCTCGACGCCGCCACCGCCGGCCTCACCCTCCCCCGGAGTTCCGGAGCCATCGAAGGACACGTGAATCAGGTGAAAACGCTCAAGCGAGCTATGTACGGCAGGGCTTCATTCGAACTCCTCCGGACCCGCGTCCTCACTCAGCCATGACCCCACGGAACTGCGGACAGCGCCAGATTCACATATCTCCATCAACACCCGCGACCCGGCTGCCCGCTTCGCCAGCATCGACCTCCGAGCGCCGCCCAATCTCCCTTCCTCGTCGCGGTCAACGCCTTCGACCAGGCATCCCCTATATAGCGCCGACTACCCTTGCGAGGCTCCCGAACTCGGATACCCTGATGAAGATCGACACCCAGGACGACCCGGACGCTGGCAACTCCAGGCCCCTCTCCTTGATCGACTGCTACCTCCCCCCACGACCGCCTGAACAGGAGAATCGCCATGTCCATGCCGGGCCTCACCGCCGGTTCTTGACGACCCGCACCCCACTCGGTGCTGCGGTCGCTGGGCCCGGCGGTCCGCCTCGACGAACACGGGATCTGGGCCGTGCCGGGCTGTGCGGAGGCGCAGGCCGTGCTGAAGGACCCGGACACCTTCGTTCCGTCAGCAAGGTCGCGTTGACTCAACTGGCCGATGCCGAGATCCTTTTCGGGTCGGTGCTCGCCTCGGACTGCGAGCAACACTCCCGGCTGCGCCGGGTGCTGTCCCGGCAGCCGGTCTGTGGCCCGGCGACGCCGCGCTGATCGACATCTGTGGTTGCCCCGCCGCGCGGGGGCCGAATCAGAAACTACTACACCGTGGTGGCTCGACGCTGGGTCACCCCAGAAGAACGGACATTCATGGCTGGGCATATCGAGGATTACGCACTCATCGGCGACTTGGAGACAGCCGCGTTGGTCGGCCGCGATGGGACCATTGACTGGTTGTGCCTGCCCAGGCTCGACTCCCAGGCTGTTTTCGCCGCGCTCCTCGGCACCGAGAACAACGGCGCCTGGAACATCGGCCCGGCCGAGTCCAGCGGCCTGAGCCCAACCGCCGACCGTCGCACCTACCGCGGCGACTCGCTGCTCCTGGAAACAGAGTGGGACACTCCGACCGGTACCCTGCGCGTCACCGACTTCATGCCGCCGCGTGAGGGTGGGGCTCCACGTCTGATCCGGGTCGTCGAAGCCGTCCGCGGCACCGTCACCGCCGCGTCGACCCTGCGCCTGCGGTTCAACTACGGCAAGGTCGTGCCCTGGGTCCACAGGACCGATGACGACCGGATTCGCGCGGTAGCAGGCCCCGACGCGGTGTGGCTGGACACGGAAGCGGAGACGCACAGCGAAGCGCTCACCACCCACTCCCGCGTCACGCTCGCCGAGGGCGAGCGCATGGCGTTCACCTTGAGCTGGCAGCCGTCGTACGCCGTTCCGCCCGACAGCCTCGACGCCGATCAGGTCTTCCAGATCCAGGAGGACACGGAGAAGTTTTGGGCGGACTGGGCCTCCCACTGCACCTACAGCGGCCCCTACCGCGACGCTGTGATCCGCTCCCTGATCACACTGAAGGCCCTGACGAACCCGTTGACCGGAGGGATCGTCGCCGCGGCGACCACCTCGCTGCCCGAGGAGATCGGTGGCGGCCGCAACTGGGATTACCGCTACGTCTGGCTCAGGGACGCCGCGATCACCATGTCGTGCCTCCTGCGGGCGGGCTACGTCGACGAAGCCCGCGCCTGGCGGGACTGGCTCCTGCGCGCGGTCGCCGGCGACCCTGAGAACCTCCAGATCATGTACGGAATCGCCGGGGAACGGGAGATACCCGAGACCACGCTGCCCTGGCTGGTCGGCTACGAGAACTCGACCCCGGTACGCATCGGCAACGGCGCCGCCAACCAGCGCCAGCTCGATGTGTACGGCGAGGTGATCGAGGCCCTACTTCTGGCGGCGCACCTCGGCCTCGAGCGCGACGAGACCAGCAACACCTTGCTGATCAAGCTCGTCCAGTTCGTCGAAGCGAACTGGGGTGAGCCCGATAAGGGCATCTGGGAAGTCCGCGGCCCTGACCGGCACTTCGTGCATTCCAAGGTCATGGCCTGGGTCGCGGTCGACTGCGCGATCAAGCTGATCGAAGGCGGCCACGCGGACGGCATCGTGGATCACTGGAAGATCCTGCGTGACACGATCCACCAGGACGTGTGCGAGAACGGATACGATCCCGTCCGCAACACCTTCACCCAGTCCTACGGCGGCCAGGAGCTGGACGCCGCTCTGCTGCTGATCCCTCAGGTCGGTTTCCTGCCAGCCGACGATGAGCGCGTCATCGGCACCATCGAGGCAATCCAGCGGGAGCTCTCCACTCCCGACGGGTTCCTCCACCGCTACCCGACCGAGGGGGACAGCGCCGGCAACGACGGTCTGACCGGGGATGAGGGGGCGTTCCTCGTCTGCGCGTTCTGGCTGGTCGACGATCTGGCGATGATCAACCGTGCCGACGAGGCGCGTAACCTGTTCGAGCGTCTGCTCGCCCTGCGTAACGACGTCGGTCTGCTGGCCGAAGAGTGGGACTCGCACCAGCAGCGGCAAATCGGGAACTACCCACAGGCCTACTCCCACATCGGCATCGTTGATGCCGCCCTCTCCCTCGAGAACCCGAGCCAGCGGCATCCGCTCGCTCTGAGGAGTACGAAGCGATGACCTCCTGCCGACCACGGTTCACCGCAAGCTGCTCGCGATAGCCGAGTAGCCGTCCTCTTCCTCCCCATCCTCACGCAGCACGGCGCGGCCCATCCGGTCGCCACCTTCCGTGAGGATGGGATCACCATGGTCCCCCAGCGTTGGGCCATGTCGGCTATTTTGCACTCAACGTCCGCACCATAGAGGCTGTCCCCTCCGGTGCCGCAGCCGCCAGCGAGCCCTGGCAGTACTACGACCTGGGACATGGGCACTGCACCTACACCTTCTTCGAACAGTGCCGGCACCGCATGGCATGCGCCCGCTGCGACGTGGACGATGGGCAGACCGCTCTCGATCCGGCCGCCCGCCTTGGCGGAGAAAGACCACCAGCAGACCGCGGTTGGTCTCGACTTCGACCGGCACGGGGGTGTGACTCGGGGTCGCCATGGTCGGCCGGCAGGTCGAGCAGGAGCTGGTAGCCGGCCAGGGTGCCGCCGAGTTCGTGGCTTCGCGACGAACTCGGCCGCCTCGTCGGCAGGGCGAGTTTCCCCGCATTCCGCTCTCCAGTGATCACGTCCGCTTGAGCCAGCGACAGCACCGCGAGCGGTGACCCCGGGGCCCCTGCACACCGAAGGCATCAGCGAACGGCCCGTCAGCGAAGACCTTCGCCGGTGGTCCCGGACCCGGATCGGCAGTCTCCCCTCCGATCGCTCAACTCAAGCAAGGTGAGACAGCCGGGGACGCCATGGATTTTACGCACCCTGGCGTCCCGGCGTTCTCGCGAGATGTCCGCTTTGCTTTCTCAGCGCCGTCTATGTGGTGCCGGCAGACGAGCACGTCAGGAGGATTCGGGGTGGACAACGATCTTGCCGGGTCCCAGGGCGTCCGGAGTCCGCAGCAGTCCGAGCAGCCCTGGCAGGTCCACTTCGGCGGCCACCAGGGCTTCAGCGCGCAGAGGTGCCACGACGTCGGTGAGGTCGCCGATCGCGGCAGCGAAATCCTGCGGGTCCGTCCCGTAGCTGCCGGCCACCCGAAGCGAGTGGCCCTGCCAGGTGCAGGCGGTGATGGTTCCGGTGCGCCGCACCTGGTCCAGGTCGCATTCCAGCCCCCGGTGCCGGTCACCTGGCGCGGTGCCGCCGTACAGCAGCACCAAACCACCGGGCGCGACCAGGCGTAGCGCCTCGTCCAGCACGGCGGGCAGCACGAAACTGGTGGCAACCACCACCACGTCTGCCCTGCCTCCGGTCGGTTCGCCGAAGAGCATCCAGGGTACGTCGAGCAGGTCGGCCTTGCTGGCCGCATCCATCCGGGCGCGGGTCCGGTTGTGGACCGACACTCGGGCGCCTGCCCGTTCGGCGAGCGCCGCGATAAGAAGCCCGGCCGTCCCGGCACCGACCACCGCGACTTGGGCGCCCTGCAGGCTGCCGACCTGCCGCTTGATGGCACCCAGACAGTGCTGTGCGCAGGCGATCGGCTCGGCGAAGACCAGGCGACGGGCGGCCGGGCCGTGCGGCACCGGTTGCAGGGCCTGCCGCAGCAGTTCAGCCGGACCCGCCGCCCACATGTGGTCGGCGAACCCGGTGCCCCGGTTTACCACTACGTTCGGGTCCAGGACGACGCGAGTGCCTTCGGCGAGTGCGGGGGCAGTGGACTCGCAGATGGTGCCAACGAGTTCGTGCCCGAACTGGCTGGGACCGTGGCGGATACCAGCCACCTCTTTGAGGTCGGAGCGGCACAGCCCGGCCAGTTCGATGTTGACGAGTACGGCGGGGTCCTCGCGCGGGGACGGCGGCGGCGAACGGCGCAGGCGGGGCCCGCCCTCCTCCAGGGTCACCCTCACGCGATGGCCTCCAGTGCCTCGCCGAACCGATCGGCGACTGTGTGGGCTTCGGCAGGCGTAAGGATGAGAGGCGGGCGCAGCTCTATCGTACTGCCGCTACCGTGCTCGGAGACACGGGTGAGGACGCCGTGGCTTTGGAGCGACTGCTGGTAGGCGTTGGCGCGGGCGGCGGCCTTGGCGCCGTCGGGCTCCACCAGCTCCACCCCGATCATCAGGCCGACCCCTCGGACGTCGCCGATCACGGGGTTGTCCTTCTGGAGGTCTCGCAGTCGGCCGAGGAGCACGTCGCCGCTGGCTCGTACGTTCTCCAGGAAGCCAGGTCGCTGGATGATTTCCAGGGTGGTCAGGGCGGCCGCGGCGGACAGGGTGTGGCTGCCGTAGGTAAAGCTGTGCAGGCTGCGGTCCCAGTCGGCCATGCGTTCCTCGGTGAGGATGGCGGCCATCGGAAGGCCGCTGCCGGTGAGCCCCTTGGCGAGGGTCATCATGTGTGGCTGGACACCGAAGTGGTCGGCGGCGAACATTTGTCCGGTGCGGCCCAGCCCGGTCTGGATCTCATCGAAGATGAGCACGATCTCGCGCTCGTCGCAGAACCGGCGCAGCTCCTGGAGGTAGCCGTCGGGTGGGACGATGTTGCCGCCGGCGCCGCTGATCGGCTCGATCACTACGCAGGCCACGCTGCCGGAGCTGGCATAGGTGATGAAGTCCTCGATGCGGTCGACACAGAGCATGCCGCAACTCTCGGGAGTCTGGCGGTAGAAGCACCGGAAACAGTAGGGGTCTGGCACGTGAAGGCCGCCGGGGTAGCGGTATGGGAATGGCGCACGCATTTTGGTGGTGCCGTTGAGGCTCGCCGTCGCAATGCTCTGGCCAAGGTGGGCGCGGAAAGGCACGATGACGTCGCGGCGGCCGGTATGAAGCTGGGCCATCTTGATGGCGCCTTCGTTGGCGGTGGAGCCACTGGAGCTGCGCAGGTTGACCCGCGTGAGATTGGGCGGGCTGATGGCGGCCAGTTCTTGGATGACCCGGTTGGTGGGTTCGGTCTGGAAGGACGAGCTGGCGAAGACGAGCCGCTCGGTCTGTTCCCGTACGGCGGCCATCACCTCTGGGTGGTTATGTCCGAGCAGCAGGTTGAAGGTGCCAGAGACGCAGTCGAGGAATTCACGTCCCTCGGCATCCCAGGAGCGGATGCCCTCACCGCGCACCAGCGTGATGTCGCCGAGTTGGTACTGCGCCGCCTCCTGCGGCGCAGGGAGGCGTTCTGCCCTTGTCATAGCGCGCTCCGTGGTCATGGCGGTCAGAGGTCTGCTCGTGCCGAGCCGGCCGTCGCAGCGTCGAGGCGCTCAGCCGTTGTCGTGCGGGCCGCGTGGTCGGCAGCGAGTCCGTCCAGTTGGTCCTGCACCCAGGCTTCGAGCGTCCAGGGGCGGGCAGCGTCGCGACGGCGGCGGGCAGCGTCCTCTGCCTGCTGTGGCCTGGCCGTGAGCGCGGCGGAGATAGCCTCGGCCTGCTCGACGAGGTCGAAGGGGTTGACGGTGCGGCAGTACTCGCCCAGGACCTCGGCTGCGCCGCAGGTTTCCGAAAGGATGACGTCGGCGTCGCGTTCGTTGACCAGCGGCGCTTCGAACGTGCTGAGGTTTTGGCCATCGACGGTCGAGTTGAAGATGAGCAGGTCGGCCCGGCGGAAGCACGCGATGGTGTGGTTCACTTCGTTGTCGTTGTTTATCCGCACGGTGTCGGGGCCCAGCTCGGCGTTGGCCTCCGTGACGGCGGTCTCCACCCGGTGGACGTAGTCAGCGTTGGCCGGCACGTACAGTCGGTTGGGATTCATCCGCACCAGCATGCGGGTCTCCTCAAGTCCGCCGTTCCTGGCGGCCAGGACGAAGGCGCGCACCGCGCGTTCGGCGTTCTTGATCGGGTCGGTGCGCCCGCTGTGCACCACCAGCCGGTGGCCGTCCGCCCACTCCTCGATCCCGCCGGGCAGTTGCGGGTTGCGGCCGTCGAGGGTGAGCGGGCTGTAGCCGAGCGGCATGGTGCGCAGTCGGGTGCGGTGGCCGCGCCACTCGACGGTCATCGCCTCGCGGTCGATCCGGGCGTCGGGCAGGAGATCGGCGACGCATTCCAGGAAGTTGCGGCACCAACGGTCGGCGAAGAAGCCGATCGTGGTGGCGGCTAACATGCCGTGGAGGATGCCGGTGCGGATCTCCTTGGGCAGCACCCTCCAGTAGTCGGCCGACGGCCACGGGATGTGCACGAAGACCAGGATCGGCGCGTCCGGCCGCCGTTCGCGCAGCAGCGCGGGGACCCCGACCAGTTGGTAGTCGTGGACGAGGTAGACAGGGTCTGGCGACTGGGCCGAGCTCTGAAGGATCGCGTCAGCGAAGTCTTGCGTGAAACGGCCGAAGTCCGCCCAGCCTTCGCGGGTTTCGGAGCCGAACGACGGCTGGGTCCAGCGGTCCCAGCCGTAGTTGTTGGCCGCCCACATCAGGTTGGCGGTCATGAAGTTCTGCACGTTGCGGAAGACAGCGGGGTCGTGCCTGATGAGCCGGACCAGGATCTCCCGGCCGGAGTGCATCTCCATGGTCACGCCGTCGGGGTCGCGCGCCGAGGCGCGGCGGTCGTCCTCGGAGTCGGCGCTGGCTATCCAGGAGATGTTGAGGACGCCGGCCTGTTCGGCGACGACGTTGCCGGTGCCGCCAGGCGCCAGCCAGGCGCGAGGTTCGCCGGTGGCGGGGTCGGCGTCGTAGGTGATCGCCGCGCGTTTGCTGGCGAGGAAGATCTCAGATCCGGTCACGGGTACCCCATTCATGGGTCGAGGGCTGGAAGCGGGTCGACCAGAGTGGACAGAACGTGCGCATTCGGTTCAGGGGGCGGGTGGTGGCATCAGAGGATCAGGGAGTGGGTGGCTTCGAGGACGTCGACCGGACGGTAGCGCTGGAGTTCGGGCAACCGCGTGGCCACCTCGCTGTGCAAACAGGCGCTGCGCGGCCGACAGGCATAGGCAGTGCCGACACGCGGCGTCGGCACGATGAGCGCGGGGTCCGCGCCGACCTGCTGGGCGATGTGCCTGGCCCAGTCGACTCGGCCGATGCGGCGCGGCCCGCCGAGGTGCAGCGTCCCGGTGCAGCCGGAATTCACCAGCGTCGCCACCCACGCGGCCACGTCCTCCACGAGAACAGGCGTGTTCCAGTGGTCATCGGGAACCCGCAGCCGTTCCCCGCGCATCAGCGAACGAGCAACGCTGGTGAGGAAGTTGGGTCGCGGGCCGCAGTCCTCCCAACCGTAGACCAGACTCACCCGTAGGACGAGGGCGGAGGAGGTGGCGAGCAGCTCCCGCTCGGCCGCGAGCTTCGCCCGGCCGTAGGCGTTGGCCGGGAGGGTCTGTGCTGACTCGCCGTGGCTCTCCGCCTCGCCGGGGAAGACGTTGTCGGTCGACACCAGCAGGACGGGCCGACCGTCCAGCGCGGCTGCGATGTTGCGGGCGCCGCCGTGGTGGGTGGCGTACGCCTCCTCGGGATGTGCCTCGCACCAAGTGATGTCGGACGGGCCATGTACGGCCACAACGGCGTCGGGCTGGATGGCATCCATCAGAGCAGCCACCTGCGGTCCCGACGTGACGTCGACCTGGGTCCAGCGCACACCGCGGCTTTCGGGGGTGACCGGGGCACGCCGGGAGCTGATCACCGTCTCGGTGCCGAGCCTGGTGAGGCGGGCGGCGATGTGCCCGGCGATGTAGCCGGAGCCGATGACCAGGACCCGGCCAGGCATGGCGGCGCTCGCCGTCGACCCGGGTGCGAGGGGCGACGGACGAAGATCAGACATGTACTTCCTCCAGCTGATGCGGCGGGCGGACATGGCGGAGCATGTCCCGGTCGGGTGAGCGGACGTTCGGCACCGTCGCGCCAGCGGCCACGCAGGTTCCCCGGCCGGTGCCCACGTTGAGCGCGCCGAATAGGTTCGTGGTGCCGTGCCGCAGTCGTGGGTACGGCACTGGTTGCGGCGAAGGTTCAGCACCGGCCGGGTTCGGTCCGGTGCCTGGTTCGCTCGTCGACCGACAAGATGACAGCGCCCCGGGCGGGTCCAGTTACAGTCCGATGATGTCGGCGGCCCTTCCCACGAACGCCGGGCCCTTCGGGAGCTTGAAGAGGGTAGACCGGTGCGGCTTCACATTCTCCTCCCGCCGGAGAAGCGGGCAACGTAGCAGAAAGAGACCTTGATGCCCTCACGCCGATTCAGGCGATCGGCCGACGTAGGCGCCCGCCAGTGCGAGATGCCTGATTTCGGCGGCCGGGTCATCCTGCCCAGTGCTATCACTTGGCCTGCGGCGACAGCATCTGGTCTTTACTCTTCTCCGCCGCTTCTTTTCCGCAAACCCGCCAGCCCAATTTTCTGACAGCGGGTCCTGGTGCGGTCTCACCGTTCGCGCGGATCACGACCGCCGGTTCAGCGATAGTCAAAATGTTCGTTCCAGGCGGTTGGCGCTGCGGAATCCGTTCCTGTGCCCAGACCAATTGCCGCCGTCGCGCGCCCGTAACCAGCGTGGCAAGAACCGCGCGCTTCACGTACCACGAGAGCATATGTTCTCCACGTTTTGCCGTGGGTGACTCATGTGCTGTACATCTTCGCTTATTACAGGTGGTGAACAACTTGCTGTCAAGGATGTGATTTTTTGGCCCGATCGGTCCGGTGGCGTTTCTCGCGCTCACGGGAACACAAGCCTGCCAGGTCGCACATGACACCTCTTCACATGACATATCGATGGCCAGAAAATAGCCCCATCCGACCTCGGCGGCTCAATACCGATCAAGCAATTCTAGTCAAGATGGACATAAGGGACTATGTGACTCTTGACAAGGGTTATGCGCGCGGCCTTAGATCGTTAAGGCATAGGTCACTTACCGCCGACTGGCCCGAAACCGCGGAGGGAATGCCGTACCGGCAGCTCACCGCTTGGCGCAGACGCAGCGCGCAGAAAGCCCGACCAGGCAGCAGCGTCACGTCCCTGGGTGAACGCCCACCCATCACCGCGATCGAACATCCAAACCTCTACCCGACGCCAGCAGTAGTGTGCCGCCCCTGGCACCTGCTGCGGGCCGCCCACTGCCGCCGGTCGCGCCTTCACCGAAGCGCCACCACGCCGTCTCGTACCGTCGCCTCGTCACCATGACAGTCGTGTTCGCCCAGTGCACACCTGGACAACAGCCGTCTTCACACCGCGCGCCGCGGCCCGCATGGGGTGGCCTGCTCCTGCGGCTGATTCCGCCCGCGCCCACCGCTCCTCCTTTTCGCACCACGAGAGGATCGATGACCATGACTACAGCCAAGAGCCTTTCCCTCCCCGACGATCGTCTGCACGACTACGCGACGGAGGGGGGCACAGCCTGGCGGGTGAGCGCTCTCAAGGAAGTGAGCTACGACATCATGGTGCAGCCACGGCTGCTCGATCCAGCGAACCCAGCGCTCGCCCGCGCCGTCATGCCTGGTGCAGGGCCTGCACGTCGGCTCATCGTGATCGACACTATGGTGGCCTCCCTCTACGGTGAGCAACTTACCGCCTACCTGGCGAGCCAGGACGTGGAGTTCCACCTGTGCGTCATCGACGCACACGAATCGGTGAAGGTCATGGATACCGTCTTCGAGGTCGTGGACGCGATGGATGCCTTCGGTGTGCCGCGGCGCCACGCACCGGTGCTTGCCGTGGGTGGCGGGGTGCTCACGGACATCGTCGGGCTTGCGACGAGCCTGTACCGCAGGGCCACACCGTACGTCCGCATACCCACGACCTTGATTGGGATGATCGACGCGGGCATCGGCGTCAAGACGGGCGTCAACTTCCGTGAGCACAAGAATCGGTTAGGCGCCTACCACCCCTCATCGCTGACCCTTATCGACCCCGGTTTCCTCACCACGCTCGATGCCCGGCACCTACGCAACGGTCTCGCGGAAATCCTGAAGATAGCCCTGATCAAGGATGCCGAACTGTTCGATCTGCTGGAGGGACACGGCGCGAGCCTGGTCGAGCAGCGGATGCAACCGGGCGAGGACGCGGCAGACAGTGCGGCGCTCACAGTGCTGCACCGGGCGGTCCAGGGCATGCTGGAGGAACTCCAGCCCAACCTCTGGGAGGACCAGCTGCGGCGCCTGGTGGACTTCGGGCATTCCTTCTCTCCGGCCGTTGAGATGGCGGCGATGCCCGAGTTGCTGCACGGCGAGGCCGTCTGCGTCGACATGGCACTCAGCTCGGTCCTCGCCCACCACCGGGGGCTCCTGACCGCGGCCGAGCTCGACCGTGTCCTCAATGTCATGCGCGCTCTCCACCTGCCTGTGCTCCATTTGGTGTGCACGCCGGAACTGCTGCGCGGGGCGCTCGCGGACACGGTCAAGCATCGGGACGGCCGGCAGCACCTGCCTCTTCCACGAGGGATCGGCAACGCCGTGTTCGTGGACGACGTCACCCAACGAGAGGCCGAGGCCGCGCTGTTCACACTCCGCGAGCGTGAACAGGCGCCGCAGCAGTCGGAGCTGCGCGGTCCCGTGGATTTGGGGGTCTGAGGGCATGGATGGAGTGCGTGCCGTACTGCTGGCGGGCGGCGAAGGCCGGCGCATGGGACCGCTGGGACACGGCAGGCTCAAGCCACTGGTGCCATTCGGCGGCACCTCCCGTCTGATCGACTTCAGCATCGCCAACGTCCACCGGTCGGGCCTGCGAGACGCCCTGCTGTTGTCCCAGTACGAGGAGCGCCGCCTCATGGACGACCTGCACCTGGTATGGAACGGGGGTCATCACGGCTTTCGAATACACTTCGGCCCCTACGACGCGGTGTACCGGAGCTCACCGGGCAAGCTGCCCGAGCAGGTGCCGGAGCGTACGTGGCCGACGGAGCGCGGCACAGCCGACGCGCTACTCAGCAAGGCCGAGTACGTCTTCGGACAGGGTGACTCAGAGGCCTCGGAGATCCTCGTCCTCCATGCAGACCACGTCTACCGTTTCGATTACGGGAGCATGATCCGCGAGCACCGCGCCTCAAAGGCCGCGCTGACAGTCTCGTACCAGCGCATCGAGCGGCGGTACGTACACCTGTTCGGCATGGTCGAGTTCGACAGAAACGGCCTACTCACATCCTTCGAGGAAAAACCTCACCACCCCACGAGCGACCTGGTGTTCGCCGCTTTCTGCCTCTTTGACGCGACGACGCTGAGGCGTTACCTGGAGCAACTGCGCGGCACGGACTGGCAGCACGACATCAGCAGGGACGTCATCCCGGCGATGCTGGCAGGCGGCGAACTCATCCGTGGATATGAGGTCAAGGGCTACTGGGAGGACATCGGCACCGTGGACCGCTACCACCGCGCCCACCGCGGACTGCTGCGGGCTGAGCCGACGCTCGCGTTGACCGACATGCCACTGACCGTCGCCCCCGAGGTGCCGCGACGCCTCGTCTCGGACGTGCCCGGCAGGTACGCCAGTATCGTGGCGGCCGACGTGGTGAACGAGGGCGAGATCGTGAACAGTGTGGTGTACCCGGGCGTGCGCATCGGTGCCGGCGCACACGTGGACGACTGCGTCGTGCTGCCAGGTGCCCAGGTACCCGACGGGGCACGCCTGGCGTCGGCCATTGTGCTGGAAGACGGCTCTGTCCAGCAGTGTGAGGCGGCACGGGAAGAGGTCGCGTCATGACGGCACTTGCACCCGCGCCGTGTGACCTCGTGGTGGCCGACATCGGTGGCACGACCCTACGCGTGGGCCGGATCAGGGCGGGCATGTCCGATGTGCATGACGTGCAGCGCGTGCACACCGACGGGCTCGGCCGGTACGGCACACTCGCCCCGCAGCTGCTCCAGGACCGGGTCATGAAGCAGCTCACGCGGGAGATCGCGGCCCAGCTCGCCCGTCCAGGTCAACCACCCGCTCAGGCCGTGGCAGTGTCCTTCGCCGGGCCGATGACATCCGACGGAGTCGTCATCGCCGGCCCGACACTGTGGGGGGGACCCGCCGCGCCGCTGCCCGTCGCCGACGTGTTGGCAGGGCATCTGGGCCTGCCCGTGTTCGTGGCCAACGACGTGACCGCGGCGGCCTGGCGCTACGCCTCGGTCGAGTCCGAGCCGTTCTGCCTGACCACCGTGAGCTCGGGCATCGGGAACAAGGTGTTCCGCCACGGCGAAATCATCAGCAACGAGCACGGGTACGGCGGGGAGATCGGCCACTGGCTCGTCGACCCGGCTGAGGACGCCGCGCCATGCGAGTGCGGCGGGCGCGGCCACCTCGGGGCGATCGCGTCAGGACGCGGCGCGCTGTTCGCAGTGCGCGGGGCGGCGTCAGCCGACACCGATGCCTTCGCTCGCTCGGCGCTGGCCGGGCCCTCGGGCGGCGTGCCTGACGCCATCACCAACGAGGCGTTCGTGGCGGCGGCCCGAGCAAACGACACGTTCGCGCGGGAGTCGCTGCGCCGCTCACTGCGGCCCCTCGCGTCCGCGGTAAGCCTGCTGTTCACCGCGATCGGCGTGCGCCGCTACCTGTTCGTCGGAGGCTTCGCCCTTGCCTTGGGCGACACCTTCTTGACGCTGCTCGGCGACGAACTGGTGCGGATCGGCTGCTTCGGCTTGGACGAGTGCGCGACGCGCGCCATGCTCGCGCTCGGCGAGAACGACGACGACCACTGCCTCATCGGCATCGGCCAGTTGGCGGCGGCTCGCCTCGACACTCCCCAGGCCATCGAGGCGCCGGCATGACCACGCTGATCGTCGGCAGCGGCTCCGCCGGCGGCGCGCCGGCCACGGACTGGCGCCGGCGAAGGAGCCGTCGTGGTCACCTCCAGGACGCGGCCGAGGTCCGGCACGCTCACCGAGGGTGGCTGGGGGAACGGCTCGACGTGACGCGGCGCGGGGACTTTGCCCGGGTGCTGGCCGGCCTGCCGGGAACTGACGGTGCCGCGGGTCAGCCTTGTCCATGGCCCGGAAGACCCGGCGCCCGCTGGCGGCTGTATTTTTTCGCCCGGTGTGCGCACGCACTGGTCGCGGACCGCGAGAGGTGCGCGCCCCGCGACCACTGGACCACTCCGGTCCTGGTGAACGACGTGGCAGCCGTCACAAGCGCGCTCCTGACGGTGCAAACGCCCGCCCCTACCGCACCTCGGGGGACCCGACCGGGTCTCGCGCTACGCGTGGGCACAAGATCATCGCCCGCGCGGCTGGCGCTCCCGACCCGCTGGTGGTCCCCGAGTCAGGGACCGCAGGGGGTACGCGAGCAAGGCCCCCGAACAGCTGCCCTGCAAGCGCCCTGCCGGCCCGCGCCCTCGGCCTCGCGCTCCCTCCCAGGTCCGCGGGTTTCGCGAGGGCCTCCGCAACCTGTTGCACGCCTCGCGGTCCGCACAGACAGCTCGTAGCGATCGGCCCATCACCCAGTAGCCTGAGGAGGCAGCCCCGTGCTTCCCCCCGACCGCCCGTGCGCGCCGGCTTCCGCCGCGGCCGGCTTGTCCTCGTGTGGCGACGGCCAAGGGCCACAGCCGCGTGGGGTGCCCGGCGCCCAACGAGTCGACCACCTGGGGTTCACCGTGTCCGACCTGGACGCCGCGATCGACTTCGCCGTAACGGCACTCGGTGGCGAACTCGTCTACCGGCTCGCGCCGTTGGCGCACGCCGACGACTGGATGCGCGTACACCTCGACGTACACCCGCGAGCCGGCGCCGAGATCGCCCTCGTCCGCCTGGGACTCGACACCAACCTCGAACTGTTCGCCTACGAGTCGCCGGACCACACCGCCAGGCCACGGGCACCGCACGACGCGGGTCACCTGCACCTCGCGCTGCACGTGACGGACGTGGCACGGGCCGCCGCCGAACTCACGCGTCGAGCGGGGGTGAGCCCACTCGGCCCAGTCCGCCGTGTCCCCGACGGGCAGCCCGATGCGGGCACGCACTGGGTGAGACTGTCCTCGCCGTTCGACGCACCCATCGAACTGCGGTCCGTACCTGAGGTGTTGCCGTACGAGACGGGCGGCGGCACACCACGCCGCCGCCCGCCGGGGCCATGGTGCAACCGGGACGACGGCACGGGGAGTCGGCGTGGCCTGCCCGGCGCGCTCGGCGTCGACCACTTCGCCAGGACCGTCGCGGACCTCGACGCGGCCGAGCGGTTCTTCGTGGACGTCCTGGGCGCCGAGCTTCTGTACCGAAACGAGCAGAAGATCCTTCCCGTGGATGTGGCGGAGGCGCTCGGCGTGCCACCGGGTGGTGCCGTGCGTCGGGCCGTGCTCGGCATGGGCCCGACCGACACCATCGAACTGGCCTGCTATGAGGGGACGTCGGCCGGCAATCCACGCCCTCCGCGCAACAGCGACATCGGCGGCAGCCATCTCGCCCTACACGTCCGCGACGTGGACGTGGCTGCCACCTACCTGGCCGAGCACGGCTGCACCGTGCTCGGCCAGCCGGAGACGATCGATGAGGGGCCGCTCACCGGCGACCGATGGGTGTACACACGCGCCCCCTTCGGCCTGTACGTGGAGGTCGTGCGCATGCCGGACGGCGCACTGCCCTACGAACGCACCACCGCCGCCCGGCGCAGGGCCGCGCATGAGCTGTCATGGACCGACCGTACGCCACCCCGGC
>Ga0307508_10003454_pt1 | contig 15993 bp, 13 predicted proteins | sample 9_EM_MG_FD_203089 | JGI IMG/M metagenome (GOLD analysis project Ga0307508, IMG submission 203089) | Populus trichocarpa ectomycorrhiza microbial communities from riparian zone in the Pacific Northwest, United States - 9_EM | ecosystem: Host-associated > Plants > Roots > Unclassified | place...
CGGCCGTCGGCGGCGTCGCGCGGCGCTCGGCCGCGAGCCGCAGGCGCAAGGTGACGGCCCGCGGACCGGCATTGCGGTACGTGACCGTGCGGGCGACCGTCCCGCCCTGGCCGGTGGGCTCGTTGTCGTCGACGTTGACGCTCGCGGGCTCGGTCGTGACGGACTGGGTGACCGCTCGGGCCACGTCGAGCCCGCCGGCGCCCTGGCTGTAGACGCTGACCTTGCTCGCCGGCGCGGCCGAGGCCATCAGCGTGGCCTTGAGCTGGGCGGCCGTCCACTCCGGATGCTGCTGCGCGAGGATCGCGGCGGCGCCGGCGACGTGCGGCGTCGCCATCGAGGTGCCGCTCATCCGCTGGTACGCGTCCGTGCCCCGGCCGTACGCCTTGGCCGCGAGAATCTCCGTGCCGGGTGCGGTGATCTCGGGTTTGAGGACGCCCCGCTCGAGCCGCGGGCCGACGCTGGAGTAGTCCGCGAGCGTGTCGTCGGCGTTCACCGCGCCGACCGCCAGCGCCGAGGCCGCGCTGGCCGGGGACGAGACGGGCCGGTCGATGCCGCTGTTGCCCGCCGCGACGACGAAGAGCGTGCCGTACTCGGCGGTGAGCCGTTCGACGGCCTCCTCGACCGCGTCCTGGCCGGCCTCGTCCGGGCCGCCCAGGCTCATGTTCACCACGCGGACGTGCTGCTCGGCGGCGAGCCATTGCATGGCGGCGATGATCGCGTCATCGGGGCAGCCGATCCCGCCGGACAAGGCGGTGCACGCCTTGGCGCTGTAGACCGTGGCACCGGGGGCGACGCCCCGCTCGCGGCCGGCCGACGCGGCGCCGGTGCCGGCGATCGTCGACGAGACATGGGTGGCGTGGCCGCTCTCGTCGCGCAGCCCGGCCCCGGTGAAGTCCCGGGCGACCACCTTGCCGGCCAGGTCGGGGTGGTTCTCGTCGACGCCGTCGTCGATGACACCCACGGGCACGCCGACGCCGGTCAGCCCGGCGGCCCAGGCTTCGGGCGCGCCGACCTGTTTCGTGCTCTCTTCGAGCAGCAGTTTGCGTACGCCGCTGAGGCGCACGGCGGCGACGTCCGGGCGGTTCAGCGAGTTCCACAGCTCCGCGCCGCGGGACCGGTCCTGCTCGACCGCGAGCCCGCGGATGGCGGGCAGCTCCTGGACGACAGCGGCGGCGGCCGGCCGCCGGACGGCGCCGCGATACGAGACGAGCAGCGGCAGCCCGGCCCGGGTGTCGTCGTAGCCGAGCTCGAGCAGGGTGGTCACATCGAAGAGCCGCCGGTCGAACTTGCCGCCGGTCACGAGGTCGACCGCGTCGGCCGGCAGCACCTCGAGGTGGCCCTGCCAGCGCCGGGTGAGCAGCGGGATGTCCGAGCGGCCGGATCCGGGCAGCCGGCTCACCGAGGCGCCGTCGGCCGAGACCAGCAGGCGGTCGCCGGTGATCAACGTGAGCGTACGCAGGGGCTCGGCCGGGACGCTCGGCTCGGCCCGGGCCGGTGCCGGCGCCGTGATCAGCGCGGCCGTCAGCGTGGCGATGAGCAGGATCTTGCCTGGGCGCACGGCATCCGTCCTCGGTGAGCAGCAGGAGATTGGCGCTCGTGAATATCTCTCACCGGAGCGGGCTGGTCAAGGTTAGGAAGAACATTTAACAGTACGAGCGTCAAACTACGAGCGGTAACGACCGTCCGAACTGAATCGTCCAATCACGCAAGTTTGTTAACTGGTCTTGGTCGATGTCTTGACAACCGGATAGCACCGGTGGCACGGTCTGAAACGTTATAACAATGGCGCCGTCACATCGACCCCACCGCCGTCGGCAGCACGCTCCGTTACCCCCGTCCCCCTTCGGCCCTCGTCCGGCTCTGCGCCGCGGTAGCCCCTCCCGCTACCCGCCGCGCAGGCCATGCCGGCGCGCGCCGATCCGTACGCCACCGGAGTAGGTATGCGCATATTGTCCGTACGCCGCATCAGTCCTGTCCTGGCTCTTTCCGTGCTGGCGGCGTTGCTGCCGGCCGGCGCGGCCCCGGCCCAGATCGCCCGGCCGCTCGCGGCGCCGCCGCCCGGCGCGATCGAGGCGCTGAACCTGGCGCCCACCTCGCGCACGGTCAGCCCGACGGCGATCTACCGCACCACCGGCACGGTCGCCAACCCGCAGAATGTGCTGTCCGGCCAGGCGACGCGGATCACCGGCACGAACTCGTCCATCACCCTCGACTTCGGCAAGGAGGTCGGCGGCCTGGCGACGGTGAACTTCGGCGCCGCCAGCGACGGCGGCCAGCAACTCGGGCTGGCGTTCAGCGAGTCGTCGCTCTACGTCGGCAACGACAGCGACATCAGCGCCACCCACGAGGGCCGCGGCGACGGCGCGCTCACCGCCGCGGCGCCGGCCAACGGCAGCTACACCATGCCGGCCCAGTATCTGCGCGGCGGCTTCCGCTACCTGACGATCTTCCTGCGGACCGGCGGCTGGGTCGACCTGACCCGGGTCTCGCTGAACTTCACGGCCGCGCCGGGCAAGGCCAACCCGGCCGACTACGCGAACTACTTCTACTCCAACGACAACCTGCTGAACCGGATCTGGTACGCCGGTGCCTACACGGTGCAGATGAGCACCATCGCGTCCAACCAGGGCCGGGCCTGGCCCGCCCCGGCGACACTGTGGAACAACGCCGCCGTGGTCGGGGTCGGCACCGCGGTCCTGTCGGACGCCGCGAAGCGCGACCGCAACGTCTGGCCGGGCGACCTCGGCATCGCGACGCCCACCGCGTACGCGTCCACCAACGAGCTGGAGTCCACCCGCAACGCGCTGACCACCCTCTACAACATGCAGAACTCTGCCGGCGAGCTGCCCTACTCGGGCCCGCCGTTCAACCTGTGGGGCTCGGACACCTACCACCTGTGGACCCTGAACGGCACGTCGACGTACTACAACTACACCGCCGACAAGGCCTGGCTCGACAGCGTGTGGTCCAAGTTCACCCGCGGGATGACCTTCATCATCAACAAGATCGACGGCACCGGCCTGCTGAACGTCACCAACACGGCCGACTGGGCCCGCAGCGGCCAGGGCGGGCTCAACCTCGAGGCCAACGCGCTGATGTACGCCACCCTCACCGGTGCGAGCCGGCTCGCGACGACCGAGGGGGACAGTGCTCTGGCGGCCAGCTACGCCAGCCGGGCCGCGACGCTCAAGACGGCCGCGAACTCGCGGCTCTGGGACGCCGGCACCGGAATGTACCGGGACAACCCGACGAGCGGCCTGTACCCGCAGGACGGCAACTCGCTGGCGGTCTGGTACGGCCTCACCGACACGACGGCCAAGAACACCAGCATCGTGCAGCGGCTCACCCAGCGGTGGAACGCGTACGGCGCGACGACCCCGGAGTGGGGCGGCGGCGTCCACCCGTTCCCCGGCTCGATGGAGGTGTACGCCCACTTCACCGCCAACGACGACAACACCGCGCTGGCACAGATCCGGCGCACCTGGGGCTACATGATCGACAGTCCGATCGGCACGAAGAGCACGATGTGGGAGGGGATCAGCGCCTCCGGCGGGCTCGCCTACAGCCCGCCGTTCATGAGCCTGTCGCACGGCTGGTCGACCGGGCCGACCTCGGCGCTGACCTTCGACGTCCTCGGCACGGCGCCGGAGCCGGCGGTCGGGCAGTACCGGTTCGTGCCCCACCCCGGCGACCTGACCAGCGTCGAAGGCCGGATCACGATGCCGCAGGGCGCGCTCAACGCGTCCTGGTCGCGCAACCCGTCCGCGGGCACCTTCACCTCCCAGATCACCAGCCCGGCGGGGACCACCGGCCGGGTCGGCATTCCGAAGCTGACCGGCAACATCACGGTCTCCGTCAACGGGGCGGTCGTCTGGAGCAACGGGACCTTCACCGCGCGACCGGGCATCGGCGGCGGCACCCAGGACGACGCGTACGTGTACCTGACCGGCGTCACGCCCGGCAGCTACACGTTCACCGCGACCGGCCTCGGCAACCCGGCACCGCCCACCCCGGCCGGGGCCGACCTCCCGGTCGGCTTCACCCGCTGCGCGGCCGAGAGCGGGAGTTGCTCGTTCAGCGGCACTCGCGTGGTGGCCTACGGGGCCGGCACCTACACCTACAAGACGGTCACCGACAGCACGGCGTGCACCAACGCCGCGTTCAACGGTGACCCTGCCGCAAATCTCGTGAAGTCCTGCTACGTGGCGCCGGTTGGCGGGCCCAGCGGCTACACCCAGTGCGCCGCGGAGAACGGCACCTGCAGCTACAGCGACAACCGCAACGTCGCCTACGGCGCGAACGGTGCCTTCAACTACCGGGTCATCGCCGGCGGCACCGCCTGCACCAACGGCGTGTTCGGCGATCCGCTCGACGGCACCGCGAAAGCCTGCTACCTGCCGCCGGGCGGTGGGCCGGCCGGCGGCTGGGCGCAATGCGCGGCAGAGAGCGGCACCTGCTCCGCGGTCAGCGGCCAGCCCGTCGCGTACGGCGCCAACGGTGCGTTCGCCTACACGACGGCCACCGGAAACGTCGCGTGCGGCAACGCCACCTTCGGCGACCCGATCGCCAACACGGTGAAGGCCTGCTACACCCGCACGGGCGGCCCCACCGGCTACGGCACCACCTGCGCCGCCGAGAACGGCACCTGCACCTTCAGCGGCCAGCAGACCGTTGCTTTCGGCGCCCGCGGCAAGTATTTGTTCCGCAGCTTCACCGGAACCGCGACGTGCAACGCGGCCGCGTTCGGCAGCGACCCGCTCTTCGGCGTCGCGAAGTCGTGCTACCTGACGCCGTAGCGGCGTGACGGCCGGTCCGGCGTCAGCCGAAGACGGCCCGTCGGACCGGCCTCGCTCAGCTCAGGTGCCGGGTAAAGAACCGCAGCGAGCTGTCCAGCTCGAACGACGGAACATCCCCATGCTTGCCGGAGTTGGCGTGCAGCGTCTTCTCGGCCGAGGCGAAGACGTCGAACAGCGCCAGACTCGCCGCCCGGGACACCAGCTCATCGTCCCACTGCACCAGGAACTCCACCGGGACGGTGATCCGCGCGGCGGCCTCGGCCGAGGTCTCCGCCCCGTTCAGACCCAGCACCGCCGCGCGGACCCGGGGCTCGGCGGCGACGAACGGAACGCCGAGTCCGCAACCCAGCGAGAGTCCCCAGTAGCCCACCGGCCCGGCGCCGACGTGATCGAGCTCCTGAACCGCGGCGGGGACTGGCGGCGCCGTCCGGAGTCCACAGCACACCGGGGACTTCCCCGAGGGTGAAGAGCTGTTCGGTGACGCCGTCGGACGACGTCTGGGAGGTAAAGCGCATTCGCTTGTCGAGCCTTTCGGGATGCCTCTGCGGGCGCTCCCTAGCCCTCGCAAGGGAGGGAGCCCGGCACGGACCTACCGCCGGCTAGGGGCGCCGGATCGCGGCGATGTCGAGATCCAGCGTCACCTTGTCGTTGATCGTCAGCCGGGTCACGGCGTTCCAGTTCACGTCCCAGTCCATCCGGTTGATCGTGACGCTGCCGGTGAAGCGGACCCGGAAGTCGCCCGCCGGATCGTTCCCGGCGCCGGTCAGCCGCACGTCGATGGTGATCCGCTTGGGCACGCCGCGCACGGTCAGGTCGCCGGTGACCCGGAAATTGGCCGGGTCGACCTGCTCCACTCCGGTCGAGGTGAAGGTGATGGCCGGGTGGGTGCCGACGTCCAGGAACTTGCCGCGCAGGTGTCCATCGCGCCGCGGGTTGCGGGTCTGGATGCTGCTCACCTGGATCGTCAGCGCAGCGCTCGACCGCGACGGGTCGCCGCCGTCCAGGTGCGCGCCGCCCGCGAACTGGTCGAACTGTCCGCGTGCCCGGCTGCCCATCGCGTGGGCGAGAAATCCGATCCGGGTGCGGGCGGTGTCGATGACGTAGTCACCGGTCACCTCGCTGAGCCTGGTCGTGGTGGTCATGGTGTCGACGACTCCCTCGGTCGTAGCTGTCCTCACCTCCTCCGACGAGACAGCGAACCGGAATGTGAGGCGTGGCCCGACGGCTTGCGGGGCCGCAGCACGGACTCCCGTGTCAGGGTGATGACAGGGTCGTGTCAGGCCGGACGCCGATAGTTGGCCGCATGACGAAGAACAGCACTTCCTCGACCAATTCGCAGTGGTCCGGCATGGTGCCGGTCGACGACACCGCCCTGGCCGTCACCGACACCGGCGGCCACGGTACCCCGGTGGTCTACCTCAACGGCCAGTTCGCCACTCAGGGCTATTGGAGCCGGGTCATCGCCGACCTCGGCACCGGGTGGCGGCACATCACCTACGACGAGCGGGCCCGCGGCAAGAAGTCCAAGCGTTCGGCGGACTATTCCTTCGAGGCCGCCGTCCGGGACGTCGATGCCGTGCTCGCGGCCCGGGAGGTGGACCGGGCGCTGGTGGTGGGCTGGTCCTACGGGGCGTTCGTCGCGGCGCACTGGGCCAGCCGGCACCCGGACCGGGCCGTGGGCGCGGTCCTGGTCGACGGTGCGGAGCCGTACGACTGGCTGGATGACGCGATGGAGCAGCGGATCCGGAAGCTGTTCCGGCGCATGGGCTGGTTCACGCCGCTGCTGCGCCCGACCGGCCTGGTCCCGCGGATGAGCGCCGCGCAGCAGGCCGAGAGCAACATCGAGCTCGGCAAGATCTCCCGCGAGCGCGAGCTGGGCCCCGTGCTGGACAACATCACCGTCCCGACCCGGTATGTGCTTGCCTCGGGGTCGTCCTTCGGGAGCAAGGGCGATGAGCAGGAACGCATTCGCGCCAGCCTCGACCAGGTGTTCGAGCGCAACCCGAACATCCGGCTCAGCGCGAAGGTCGCCAGCAACCACGGCGCGATCCTGAAGAAGGACTCCCCGGCCATCGCCGAGGCCGTACGCGAGGTCGCCGGTTACTAAACACCCGGCCGTTCCTTCTGTATATAGTGCTCATGTACAGTCGTGGCGGAAGACGGAGGGCTGTCGTGCGGGTGGTGTTGTCCAACAGCGCTGGGGTGCCGCTCTACCAGCAGGTCAAAGACCAGGTGGGGACGGCCATCCTGGCGGGCGAGCTCGCCGAGGGCAGCGTGCTGCCCTCGGTCCGCGCCCTCGCGCGTGACCTGCGGATCAGCGTCATCACCACCACCCGCGCCTACGCCGAGCTGGCCGCCGAGGGCTTCATCGCCACGGTCCCCGGCAAGGGCGCGTACGTGCTGCCGTTGGACTCGGCGCTCGTGCGCGAGCAACTGCTGCGCCAGGTGGAGGAAGGGCTGCAGACCGCACTGGATGTCGCCCGCCGGGCCGGCCTCCGGCGTGACGATCTCATCCAGATCCTGGACGGGCTGATCCAGGCCGAGCACCAAGACGCCGTGCGGTAGCCGGAATTCAGGAGGACCAATGAGCAATGACCTCGCGTTCGCCCTGCGTGGCGTGGGCGCCGTGGTGGGCAGCAGCTTCGCGTTGCGCGATGTGAGCTTCGAACTGCCGACGGGCTACGTCATGGGCCTGATCGGCGCCAACGGCGCCGGCAAGACAACGATCATCCGCTGCCTGCTGGGCATGCGCCCGATCGACACCGGCGAGATCGAGCTGCTCGGCCACCCGGTGCCCGGTCCGGTCGCGCTGCGCCAGGACGTCGGCGTGGTGCTCGACCACACCTATCTCGTGGCGTTGTCGCACCAGGCGCGGCTGCTCGTCTTCGACGAGCCGACCAGCGGCCTGGACCCCGTCGCCCGCGACGAACTCCTCGGCATTGTCGGGGACTTCCTCGTCGACGAGGGGCACAGCGTGCTGTTCTCCACCCACATCACCGCCGATCTGGACCGCATCGGCGACTACCTGACCCTCGTGCACGACGGTCGCGTCGTTCGCAGCGGCGTCAAGGACGAGATCCTGGAGGCGTACCGGGTGGTGCGGGCCGGACCCGACGACCTGAGCGGGCTCGTCGGCGTCCAGCTGATCGGCGCCCGGCGCACGTCGACCGGGGCGCAGGCTCTCGTACGCACCGAGGAAGCCGACCTGCTCGGCGGGCACGTGCTCGTCGAGGTCCCCACCCTCGAGGAGATCGCCGTCCATATCGGAGCCCGCGGTCCGCGGCGGGATCCCGATCCGGGCCGCGAGGGCCGGCGAAAGGTAGGCACCGCATGAGCGCCATCGCCCGCATGGTCATGTTGGACCTGCGCACCGTCGCGCCGTACCGCTACCAGGGCTCGTGGTGTTCGGCGCGTGTGTCGTCGTGCTCGCCAACAACCGCCCCGTCGTGCTCGTGCCGGCGCTCGTTCTGCTGCTCACCTCGCAGGTCGCCGCCTACCCGTTCGTGGTCGCCGACAAGGCGGGCCTGGAGACCCTGTACGCCGTCCTGCCCCTGCCCCGCCGCACGGTGCTCTACGGGCACTACGCCTGGGCGATGGCGAGTTTCGTCGCCACCGCCGCCGTGGGTACGGCGCTGGCCCTGCTCTTCGCGCGGGCCCAGTCCGTGCCGCTCGGTGATCTGACCGTCGTGAGCTTCGCTTCGATCCAGACCTGGCTCCCCCTGCTCTGGGTGGCCGGCATAGTGGCAACGCGGCGTCCGTGGCCGTGGCCATGACAGCGGACCGTCGGCGGGTGCGCTACAGCGGCAAATGAGCGCGCCGACGCGGCCTGGCCCGATCCGATCGGCCTGCGTGCAGCGGGGCTAAGGCATGGCCGAGGTGCGGCGCTCGTAGACTTGGCGGGTCGAGGGTGGAAGATCGTCAGGAGTGTGGGTGCCGGAGCGCGGGCGACACAGCACGAGTGCCGATGTCGCGCGGGTTGCCGGGGTCGCCCGCTCCACCGTCAGCTACGTGCTCAACAACCACCCGCATCAGAAGATCTCCGAGGCCACCCGCCAGCGCGTTCTCGCCGCCGCCGAGGAGCTCGGGTATCGCCCGTCCGCGGCGGCCCGGGCGTTACGGCGCGGCCGGACCGACTTGGTGCTGTGCCTGCTGCCGGATTTCCCGGTCGGGCACACCCTGGGCTCCTTCCTGCCCACGCTGTCCACCGCGTTCGCCCGGCACGGGTTCACCTTCGTGGTGCACCCGACCACCCCGCACGAACAGCCGCTGCGTGAGGTCTGGCAGGCCATCGCCCCGGTGGCGATCGTCAGCCTGGACGCCTTCGGGCCCGCCGACCTGGCCGACGTACGCGATCTCGGCGTTCCCGTGGCGGAGGTCGTCTACCAGAGCGTCGACGACGGCCTGGCCGGGATCACCCTGCCCAACCAGTTGTACGGCACGGCGCAGGCGGAGCACCTGATCGGCGCCGGCCACACGCGCCTGGGCTTCGCATATCCGGCCGACGAGCGACTGCACAGGTTCGCCGAGCCACGGCTGGCCGGGGTCCGCGAGGCCTGCCGAGCCGCCGGTCTGCGGGAGCCGGACGTTCGTACGGTGGCCATGGATCTCGGGTCCGCGGCGTCGGCGACTTCGGCCTGGACGGCGGCGGAGCCCCCGGTCACCGCCGTCTGCGCCTACAACGACGAGACCGCGATCGGGCTGCTCGCCGCCGCCAAGTCACTCGGCGTGGCGGTGCCGGCAACGCTCGCCGTGATCGGTGTCGACGACATCCCGACGGCAGTGTTCGCGGATCCGCCGCTGACGACGGTCCGCGCCGACTTCACCGGCTACGCCGAACGCTTGGCCGATCTCGTCGTGGCGGCGACCAACGGCGTACCGGAATCGGTTCCGGTGCCGGTGCCGACGGGAACCGTCGAGCTCATCAAGCGTCACAGCGCGTAAGCACTGCTTCCACCCCGAGGGTCCACCGCGGTCCTCGTCTTTGTGATGTCCAACTCGGCAACCGCTTGTGAACTCGCGGGTTACTGCCGTAACGTCCCGGTCACCGACTCGTGTCAGTGACACGAATCACTGACACGATTCCCTCAAGACTCCGTTGATGTCGCTGATTCAAGGAGCGTGCGCTGATGTCCCAAACCGCGCCGGAAACCACCGAAACCCACTCCGAGCCCATCCAGCGGGTGAGCATCGGGTTCCTGATCATCCTGGCCCTGGCCTACATGGGGATCTTCCTGGGCCTGCTGACGCCGATCATCGTGACGATGGCGCTGAAGCTGACCGACTTCGGCAAGGACAGCCTCTCCGGGAACCTGTCGCTCGTACTCGGGATCGGTGCCTTGTTCGCCCTGGTCGGCAATCCCCTGTTCGGCAAGCTGAGCGACCGGACCACCAGCCGGCTCGGCCGGCGCCGGCCGTGGCTGATCGGCGGCGTGATCGGTGCGCTGGTGGGGCTCGCCATCGTCGCGACCGCGTCCAGCGTGGGCATGGTGCTGGTGGGCTGGTCGGTCACCCAGGTCTCGTTCAACGCCACGCTCGCGGCGCTCATCGCCGTGCTGCCCGACCAGGTGCCCGTCAGCCAGCGCGGGCTCGCGTCGGCGTTCCTCGGGGTGGGGATCCCGGTGGCGGCGATCGTGGGCACGTACATCGTCGCCGGGGTTTCCGGCACGTTCCTGAAGTTCCTCGTGCCCGGGCTGATCGCCGGCGTACTCGTGATCCTGCTGGTCGCGGTCCTGCCGGACAAGCGGATCACGAAGGGCAGCGTGCCGAAATACACCTTCGGCGAGTTCGCCCGCAGCTTCTACGTCAATCCCCGCAAGGCTCAAGACTTCTCCTGGGCCTGGGTGAGCCGCTTCCTGCTCTTCATGGGTCTGTCGTTCCTGCTCACCTACCAGGTGCCCTACCTGCTCGAGCATCTCGACATCGCGGAGGACAAGATCGGGGACCTGGTCTTCCGGGCCACCCTCGTGCAGTCCGCGGTGCTGATCGTGGTGAGCTTCATCGCCGGCCCGATCTCCGACCGGATCCGGCGGCGCAAGGCGTTCGTCCTGCTCGCCGCGGTGATCTATGCGGCCGCTCTGGCGATCATCGCCGTCGCCCCGAACTACACGATGTTCCTCGTCGGGATGGCGATCTCCGGCATCGGCCAGGGCATCTACATCGCCGTCGATCTGGCGCTGGTCACCGACGTCCTGCCCAGTCCGGAGACCGCGGCACGCGACCTCGGGGTGTTCAACATCGCCAGCGCCGGGCCGCAGTCGCTCGCACCCTCGATCGCCCCGCTGTTCCTGGCGATCGCCGGGCCGGCGAACTTCGTCTCGCTCTTCGGCGCCGCCGCCATCTTCGCCGCGCTCGGCGCGCTGGCCATCATCCCCATCCGCAAGGTGCGGTAGCCGTGGTGATGGACAGGCACAACCACCCGAGCTGGGCCGGCGACAAAGTCGAAGAGCGCGTCGATGAACTCGTCTCGGCCATGACCCTCGAGGAGAAGGTCACCTTCGTCACCGGTGACCTCAACTTCAGCTATGGCTTCTACAGTGCGCCGCTGGAGCGGCTGGGCATTCCCGCGCTGCAGATGGCGGACGGCCCCGCGGGAGTCCGGATCAACCGCGGCGATGTGCACGACGGCCGGGCCACGTCGCTACCGGCACCGATCGCGCTGGCCGCGACCTGGGATCCCGGGCTGGCACAGCGCTACGGCGCGGTGATCGGCGCCGAGTGCTTCGCCACCGACCACAACGTCTCGCTCGCTCCGGCCGTCGACATCGCCCGCGTACCGCTCGCCGGGCGCACCTTCGAGTCGTTCGGCGAGGATCCCCTACTGACCTCGGACATGGGCGTCGCGGTGGCGCGCGGCATCCAGTCCCACCCCGTCCAGGCCTGCGCCAAGCACTTCGCCGTCAACAACCAGGAGCATCAGCGCGCCACCATCGACGCCGTCATCGACGAGCGAGCCCTGATGGAGATCTACCTAGCGCCGTTCGAAGCGATCGTGCACGACGGCGAGGTCGCCTCGGTGATGGCCGCCTTCAACCGGGTCAACGGCGACTACGCCTGCGAGAACGCCGAACTGCTCAGCACCATCCTGCGTGAGCAGTTCGGCTTCCGCGGCTGGGTGATGAGCGATTATGGCGCGAACCACAGCACCGCTCCCGCCGCCAACGCCGGTCTCGACCAGGAGCAACCGGCCGCCGGCCACTGGGGCGAGCAGTTGGCCGCGGCCGTCCGCGACGGACAGGTGGACCCCGCGGTCCTCGACACGATGGTCCGCCGCATCCTCACCCCGCTGGTCGGCCTGGGCCAGCTGGAACGGCACGCATCCGTCGCGCCGTTCCCGGTGGAGACACACCACGCGCTGGCGCAGCGGGTCGCGGAGGAAGGGACCGTGCTGCTGCGCAACAACGGCGTCCTTCCGCTCGACGCCGGGGCGCTGCGGTCGATCGCCATCATCGGCCCCGACATCGACGCCGCTTCCGCGCAAGGCGGCGGCAGCTCGCTGGTCAAGCCCACACTTCAGGTCGGCCCGCTGGAGGCGATCCTGCGCCGCCTCGGCGACGGCGTGCGGGCCGGCTGGGCCTACGGAACAGACGGGGTCACTTCCGCCGCCCTGCTGCCGGGACCCGACCCGGTGCCGTCGGGCCTGCTCTCCCCCGGCGGCGACGCCGAGCAGCCCGGGCTCCGCGCCCAGTACTGGAACAATCCCACGTTCTCGGGTGACCCGTTCCTCGAGCGCGTCGACCCGCAGATCGACCTCAACCTCGGATTCTTCAACTTCGAAGGCTTCAACGCCGCCTCGGCCCGGGTCGACAAGCTGCCCGTCGACCTCAACGGCCAGACTTCCGTACGCTGGACGGGCGATCTCAGCGTGCCGGCCGACGGCACGTACACGATGTCGGTCACCGCTCTCGGGGCTTTCGAACTGTCCCTCGACGACCGCGTCCTGATCAGCTCCGGCAAGCCCGTCGGCGACGACAGTGTCACCAGCACGGCCGACCCGGTGTATCCCTACGGGCAGCTGACAATGCAGGGAAGCACTTCCCAGCCCGAGATTCACGACGTAGCGGTCCCGCTCGTCGCCGGAACGCGGTACCGGCTGCGGATGGACTACGCCGCCGCCTCGCCCGAGCAGGGCTTCCTCACCGGGGCGCAGGTCCGCCTCGGCTGGCGCCCACCCGCCGGCGTCGTCTCGCCGTCGGTCGCGTCGGCGGCGGCGCTGGCGGCCGATGCCGACATCGCCGTCGTGGTGGTGCGGGACTACGAGTCCGAGCAAGCCGACCGACCTCACCTGCACCTGCCCAACGGACAGGACGACCTGGTGCGGGCGGTCGTCGCCGCCAACCCGCGCACGGTGGTCGTCGTGATGACCGGCGCGCCCGTCGACCTGAGCGGGTGGATCGACGAGGCCGCCGCGGTTCTCCAGGCCTGGTACCCCGGGCAGGCCCAGGGCGACGCACTGGCGCGGGTCCTGTTCGGCGACACCGAACCCGGCGGCCGGCTGCCGCTGACCCTTCCCCGCGACCTCGCCCACACCCCCGTCACGGACCCACGGCACTACCCGGGCATCGGCGGCCGGGTCGAGTACGCCGACAGCATCTTCGTCGGCTACCGGGGCTATGCCCAGCAGGGCCTGGACCCCCTGTTCCCGTTCGGGCACGGCCTTTCCTACACCACCTTCGCGTACGACGACCTCGAGATCAGCCCTGGCGACGCCCACGACCTCGCACACCTGACGGTGAGGGTCACCAACACCGGCACCCGGCCCGGATCCGAGGTGGTCCAGGTCTACCTTGGACAGCTACCCGCGCCGGTGCCCACGCCTGCGCACCGGCTCGCCGCCTACCGCAAGGTGCGGATCGCGCCGGGCCAATCCGAACGCGTCAGCCTCACCATCCCCGCGCGGGCAGCCTCCTATTGGGACGTCGACGCGCACGGCTGGGCCCGCGCGAAGGGCGACGTCGAACTCTTCGTCGGTGCGTCGTCCGGCGACCTGCGCTTGTCCACGATCCTCCCGCTTTCCTAGCCGGCCCTGCCTACGACCGCATCGGAGCGGTCGTAGGCAGGCGTTACTCGAAGTCGCAGCCGGGGTTTGGTGCGTCCTCGGCGAACGGGCTGCCCTTCGGGTTGACGTAGAGCACGTCGAGAACGAGGTTCGTAGCTCCGAGATTGCGTCCGATGTGGACGTTGTCCGCGCCGCTGGGCTCGCTGAGGAACTGGCCGGCCGGGTAGCTGCCGTCGAGCTCGCAGCTGCTGTCGAAGTGGCTCAGCGTGCCCTGCTTGACCTGGGCGTACAGGGTGCCGTCGTGGTAGTGCCAGCCGGTGGCCTGCTGCGCGGGAATGGTTATCTCGCGCAGGATCAGGTCGGTGTCGCCCACGGTCTGCTGCCAAATGATCTTGGCAGTGACGCCCGGGCCGCTGGGGGTGGCCCAGGCGGCGGTGCCGGTCAGGGTGAGACCGGCCGCGACGGCCGCGACCGAAAAAGCCCGCAGACCATGACGAGTACGTGACACAGGTGCTTCCTTTCAGACTGTTACTTGGCGGAGAGTCCGGTGATCAGGGCGGTCAGGATCCGGGTCAGGCGCGGCCCGACCTCGACTATCGCGTGCGCGAGGCGGGGATCGGCCCGGTAGAGCGCCTGCACCTCGGGGCCGGGCGTCGCCATCTGCCACAGCGCGCCCGCCATGCTGGTCGCGGTGGCGATCACGTCGATGCTCTGCTGCTCGGTGAGCCCGAGCCGGTCGTGCAGGACGGCGTTGATCGCCGCGACCTCCTCGAGGGTGACGAGCTTGAACGCGCGCACCGACTCGATCGACACGTTGCGTTCGAGATTGAGCGGTGCCTGCGCGAGCAGGTCGCAGAACATCGGCCGGGCGATCAAGGTGCCCGCGAACGCCTGCGCGACCCCGGCGGCGTCCGGTGGACGGCTCTCGAGCTCGGCCCGCAACCGCGGTGACCAGTCGCGCCAGCCGGCCGCCGTGAGCTTGAGGAAGATCTGCTCCCGGGTCTCGAAGTAGCGCAGGAGCGCGGACTTGTGCATCCCGACCGCGTCGGCGATGTCGGTCAGGGTGACCTGCCGGATGCCGCGCTCGGCCCCCAACCGCGTCGCGGCGGCCAGGATGGCCTCCTCGCGCTGCTGCTTGGCCTCCGCCGAGCGGGCCCGCTGGAATGCGGTCTTCGTCACCGCCCCAGAGTAGCGCAACGCGGTTGCACTAATAACAAAACAGAGTTTTACTAAATCCATGACACAGGTTTGGTTCATCACCGGTTCCTCGCGTGGTCTCGGCCGCGCCCTCACCCAGGCGGCTCTCGACGCCGGCGACCTCGTCGTCGCGACCGCCCGCCGGCCCGAGCAGCTCGCCGACCTCGCCGAGCGGCACGCCGGCCGGCTGCTCCCGGTCGCCCTCGACGTCACCGACCCCGGCCAGGTCGATGCGGCCATCGCCGCCGGCGTCGAGCGCTTCGGCCGGCTCGACGTCGTCGTCAACAACGCCGGCTACGCCAATCTGGCGCCCATCGAGACGGGCGACGAGACCGACTTCCGGGCCCAGTTCGAGACCAACTTCTGGGGCGTCTATCACGTCTCCAGGGCAGTGATCCCGCAGCTGCGCGCGCAGGGCGGCGGCATCGTCGTGCAGTTCTCCTCGGTCGGCGGGCGGGTCGGCGGCTCCCCCGGCATCGCCAGTTACCAGGCGGCCAAGTTCGCCGTGGACGGTCTCAGCCGGGTGCTCGCCGTGGAGACCGCGCCGTTCGGGGTCAAGGTCATGGTCGTCGAGCCGAGCGGCTTCGCCACCGACTGGGCCGGTTCGTCGATGACGGTGCACGACATTCCCGCCGACTACGACACCACGATCGGGGCCGTGCACCGCCTGATACGCGCCAACTCGGCCGGCGCGGCCGGCGACCCGGCGCGCGCCGCGGAGATCATCGTGGCGGCCGCCAAGCGCCACAATCCACCGTCGCACCTGCTGGTCGGCGTGAACGCGGTCGAGATGGCGCTCGCCTACTCCCGCCGCCAGATCGACGAAGCCACCGAATGGCAGGCGGTCAGCCGCTCCGCCGACTTCGCCGAGCCCTACCCGGCCGAGCAACCCCTCGACAAGGCGCCATAGCCGCCCCGCGCTCCGCCGAGCCCTACCCGGCTGAGCAGCCCCTCGACAAGGCGCCGGAGCCGGCCTGATCAAGGACGTGGTTGTTGATCTCGGCG
>Ga0307508_10003455_pt1 | contig 15991 bp, 13 predicted proteins | sample 9_EM_MG_FD_203089 | JGI IMG/M metagenome (GOLD analysis project Ga0307508, IMG submission 203089) | Populus trichocarpa ectomycorrhiza microbial communities from riparian zone in the Pacific Northwest, United States - 9_EM | ecosystem: Host-associated > Plants > Roots > Unclassified | place...
AGCTCGCGCAGCGGCTCGAAGGACCGGATCGCAACCCGGTCGACAGCCTCGGCTGAGCCGTGGCGCTCGGCGGCCCCACGATCCCGTTCGCCCGACGAGTCACCGGACATCTCAGGACACGGCGAGGAGATCCGGTGACGCGGGCGGCGTACGCCGGTCGACGCGGTGCAACAGCAGCAGCGCGCTCGCCGCGGTGACGAACTCTCCGGCGGCGAGACCGAACCACACACCGCGCGTACCCCAGATCAGGCCGCACACCACCACGAGGGGCGCCTTCAGCAGGATCAGGGACCCGATGGTCAGGACGTAGGCGGGCAATGGGCGTCCCAGGGCCTGGAAGTAGCCCGCGATCAGTGGGGCGATACCGATGACGATCCCGCCGACCGCGATGACGCACAGCGCGAATCTGGCCTCCTCGGCGGCTTCGCCACCGCTGACGAAGATGGCGACCAGCGGTTCCGCGAGCACGGTCAGCAGGATCGCGGTGGCCGCGCCGTAGACGAGCGAGGCCCGCAGCGCGAGCGCCCGCGTTCGCGCCACTCGGGTGTCCAGGCCGCGCCCGGCGTTGTAGCTGACGATCGGTTGCAAGCCCTGGCTCATGCCGGTGTGCGGCATCACGGCGAAGGTCTGAAGGCGGGAGCAGACGACGTAGGCGGTCAGCGCCATCGCTCCGCCCGTCACCGCGAGGGTGCTGTTGACCAGCACGGCGAGCACGGTGAGACCGATGTTGGCCAGGAAGGAGGGCAGCCCGATGCCCACCAGCGTGCGCAGGGTCAGGGCGTGTGGGCGCAGGTCGGCGAGGCGGACGCGGTACGGCCGTTCGCGCCGCGCGAAGAAGAACCACCAGCTCATCACGGCGGATACGGTCTGCCCGCCGACGGTGCCCCAGGCGGCTCCGCTCACCCCGAGGTCGAGGCCGAAGATCAGCAGCGGGTCGAGGACGATCTGCACCACGATGGCGCCGATCCACATCCGGGTGGAGAACCCGACCCGGCCCTCGGCACGCACCAGGCTGGAGAACCCGGTGTAGGACAGTGACCCGCACAGCAGGATCACCGCGTACTGCCGGGCGTCCTCGTGCAATGAGCCGGTCGCGCCGAGCACGTCGAGAAGCGGGTCGATGAAGACCAGCCCGGCCACGGTGGTGACGGCGGCGGTGACCCAGAACAGTGTGAAGGCGTTGCCCGCCGCGCGGGAGGCCGCGCGCTTGTCGCCGGTGCCCAGTGCGCGGGAGACCAGCGTCGCGCCGCCGGCGCCCACGGTGGTGGACACGGCGCCGAGCAGGAGCAGCAGCGGGGCGACGAGGTTGACCGCGGCCATCGCCTGATCACCGACCCCGTGGCTGACGAACCAGGCGTTCGTCAGGGCGTAGAAGCCGAACATGCCGACGGACGCGATGGTTTGTACGCAGTTCTCCCACAGCAGCCTGCCCACGGGGCGGGTCGCCATACGGCCCACGGCGTCCTCGGCCGCGGCCGGCGCGGCCTCCAGCGTTTTCGAGCGCTTCGAGGGGCTCTTCACGCCCAGCAGGAAACCATGCGCGTGATCGGTTCAACCACCGCGCGAGGCACCGTGGATCGCAGGTCGGGGGGCTCGGGGGATTTCGTGGATCCAGGCGGTTCATTGAACGCAACTCCTGCTCACCGCAGCCAGGTTGGAACTGTTTGACGCCCGACGAGGGGTCGACCACAGTGGAGATCCCGTACTTCTCGGCCCAGGCTCAATCCATTCGGAGCACAGCTCAGTCCATCGATACCGCCCGTTGGGGAATGCGCGCGGCGGCGGTCAATAGCGCAGGGAAGAGCAGGTCGCGGCATGGCAGAACTCGGCATGGGGGCGACCGGACCCCAGACTTCACGCAACCTCGACAACCGAGAGTTCCTCGATCTGCGCAGAACGGTCGCGGTTCGGTCGAAGACTCTTCACGCACTGGAGGAAGATCCGCACTATGCGTCGGAAGTGCCGGACGAGGTAAGCCTTCAACTCACCTACAAGTGCAATCTCCGCTGTCTGCACTGCTATCAGTGGAGCGAACAGGGTTTCTTCCACGAATTCAGCGCCGCCGAGCAGAAGACCGAACTCGGCATCGACATCGTGCGGCGGGTGCTCGCGGCGACCTCCGAGCGGAAGTCGAAGCTCTTCGTCTGGGGCGGCGAGCCGCTCATGTACTCGAAGTTCGGCGAGTTCGCCGACCTGCTGGCCGCCGATCCGCGCCCCGTGACGATGTGCACGAACGGCCTGCTCATGCGGCGCCATGCGGATGATCTGCTGCGGATCGGGAAGAGCCTCAGCCTCCTGATCAGCCTCGACGGGCTCAAGGACCACCACGAGGCGTTGCGCGGGGCGCGCAGCTTCGACCGGACGATGCGCGACATCCGGCACATGATCGACCTCCAGCGCTCCGGTCGCTTCGAGGGCACCATCTCGCTGTCCTGCATGGTCAGCAACGAGACCGTCGGGCAGATGTACGAGTTCATGGAGTGGGCCGAGGAACTCGGCGTCGACAGCGTCTATTTCCAGTTCCCCTGGTACATCAACGAGGACGTCGCCAACGAGATGGACGACCTGTATCGCGAGGAGTTCTCCTGGCTCAATCCGCCTGAGCCGGGAAAGCCCGCGACCTGGCACTCGTACACCTACCGCCTCAAGCCGGAGTCCATACCGACCCTGCTGGATTCGATGACCCGGCTGTCCGAGCGGCGATGGAAGTCGCGGATCCGGTATCAGCCGCAGGTCGGGATGGACGAAGTGGACGACTTCATCCGGGGCACCTCGAAGCCGGCCCAGGGGCGGCGGCGCTGCCTCGCGGTGTCGAACCGTATGGAGGTCCACGCCGATGGGAACGTCAGCTCCTGCAAGTTCTTTCCCGAGTTCGTGGTGGGAAATCTGAAGGAGACAGACGTCCTTGATCTCTGGCACAGCGAGCGTTTCCGACGCGTGCGAGAAATTCTGCGGAGCAGGGGCCTCATGCCGGTGTGCTCGAAGTGCGTACTTCTGTATCTGAATGGAGTCTAGGCGTGGACCCGATCTTCAGCACCGTAGTGACGTGCCTGCACAAGGTTCTGGCGCGCGAGGTGCCCATCGAGCCGGAGACGAGCATCCTCTCCGATCTCGGCCTCGACTCCCTGCAGATGATCGAGTTGCTGCTCACGGTCGAGGACGCGCTCCAGGTCGAGCTGGACTTCGAGAACATGGACATGGACTGCCTTGAGTCCGTGGACGCCTTCTGCCGTTTCGTGTCCACCAGGGGCTGAGGGCAGGGGGAACGCATGCCGGCCGTGGTACCGCGAAAGAGCTGCCTGCACGTCGGCCCGGTGGGGGTCGAGGATTCCTGGCGACCCGACGACCTCGCCCTGCTGCCCCGCTTCGGGTCCGCCCACGGCTCCGCCATCGCGCAGGCCCTGGACGAGGTCCTTTCCGCGCTGAGCGAGGAAGGGGACCGGTTGATCACGGCCTTCGAGCCTCCACCCGGCTTCGTCGACGCGATGCGGTCGGCGGGCTTCCCCGTGGACCCCCTGCCCCACACCGAAGGCGCCGGCGACGTCGTCGCGCGGACGCTGGCCCAGGCGGACGTGATCCGTCCCCAGGTCGCGGGCATGACGCTACGGCCGTACGCCGCGCGCCGGGAGTACGAGGATCTCGCCTCCGCGCTGGAACTGGCCTACACCTCGCCCACCGCCGAATGCGCGAGGCGGGTCAACTCGAAGACCTGGTCCAACGAGGTCGTCCTGACGCACGGATGGAACGGAGCCGCGTGGCCCGTCACCACGTTCGGCGAACTGGAGCGCAGGGTCGGGCAGGCAGGCTCCGTCGTGCTGCTGAAGGACCCTTACGGCGTGTCCGGCCAGGGCACCCTGGCGATCCGCTCGACGACCGCGTACCGCTCCGTGGTCCGGCACCTCGCCCGGCAGGTCGACCGGGGCAAGCGGCTCGAACTGCTCGTCCAGCCCCTGTTCGAGAAGCACCGGGACTTCTCCTCCCACTGGCACATCTCCCCGGACGGCTCCGTACGGAGTGCCGGGCTCCTGGAGAACGACGTCGAGGGCTTCCGCTACCGCGGCTCGTCCCCGGCGGACCCGGAATCCTTTCGCCAGGAGGAGTTCGAGCACATCGACACGGCGGGCAGGACCCTGTGCAAGGAGCTCTTCGCGGCCGGATATTTCGGCCCGGTGGACATCGACGGGCTCATCACGACGGACGGAACGGTCGTACCCTGCCTGGAGGTGAACGCCCGCGTATCCATGGGCACCGTCGCGCTGGCGTTGATGCGCCACGCCGCGCGGGTCGGCCTGCACGCGACGCTCGAATTCATCAACGTGCGACTGGACTCCGGGGCGCGCCCCTTCCCCTCGTTGGTGAACAGACTGGACGACGCGGGGCTGCTGTACCGGCGGCAGCGGGCGGGGGTCGTGCCCATCGCGGCCAACACACTCACCCGGGGCGAGCGCGGCCGCCTCGTCCTCGGCGTGTTCCACCCGCCCGGCGACGCGGCGCGCGTGCTGCGTGAGGCCATCGGGATCGCGTGCGCGTGCGGAATCCACCCGGAGGATCAGCGCCACCCCTGTCACGCACGGCCCGCCGGCGATCCGGAGCGATGACGGCTATCGGCCGTCCACCCCCTTGGAGAGAAAAGCCCATGTCCAACACGCTTGTCCGCTCCCCCAAAGCAGGACCGTCCTGGCTGGTGCTGCAGCTGCTCGAACGATGCAACCTGCGCTGCCACATGTGCTACGAGTGGGGCGACGGGGGGTCCTTCCACATCCTGCCGGAACTCGCCGAGCTCGACATCGATCTCGTTCTGCGCACCCTTGAGGAGTGCCGGCCGAACCGGCCGTATGTCGAACTGTTCGGCGGGGAGCCGCTGCTCTACAAGGGAGTCTGGCGGGTCATCGACGCGATCCACGCCGGCGGGAGCCAGCTCGTCTTTCCCACCAACGGGACGACGCTGCGCAGCCACGCGGACCGGCTGGTGGCCGACCGGCACATCAGGGTGTGGGTATCCGTGGACGGCCCGCGCGAGGTGAACGACGTGCAGCGCGGCGCCGGGGTCTACGACAAGGCCATGGCCGGGATCGACGCGATCGACAGCCTCAAACGCCGCCGCGGCGTGCGGTTCCCCGAGATCGGTGTCACCTACCTGGTCACGCCGGACAACGCCGCTCACATCTCGGAGTTCTTCAAGGAGGTCGACCTGAGCAAACTCGGCGCCGTGAGCCTTGAGCTGCAGAGCTTCGCGACGGCCGAGATGCACCGGCACTACGGTCGAGTGGCCCGCGACAGCTTCGGTATTCCGGCGGTGCGGCACTCGGCCGCCTTCATCCGCAGTCCCCAGTTCTTCGAGTCGATCGACGTCGAGGATCTCGTCCGGCAGATGGTCGACGCGCGGGACGCGTGCGAGCAGGCCGGCGTGAAGTTCTTCTCCCGGCCGGCGGCGCTGGAGGTCGAGACGGTCGGGGCCTACCTGCGCGCCGACTGGACCGCGATGAAGGACTTCCACGAGCGGTGCGCCGTCCCGTGGCGCTACGCGGAGATCTCGGCGCGCGGCGAGGTCACCACCTGCCACACGTTCTACGACATACCGCTCGGGAACATCAACGAGTCCTCGCTGCTGGACATCTGGCAGGGAGAACAGGCCACGAAGATCCGTAAGCACCTGCGCTCCTCGCTGTGGCCCATCTGCCCCACCTGCACGCGGTACTACTCGCTGGAAACCCACCCGGTCTGACGAGGGCGAAGCAACGAGGGCCATGAATATCGCATTGACGTCCGGAGTGGCACTGGGGACGCACATACCCGGGCTGCTGCTCGACCGGGCCCTGTCGGCCCGGGAGTTGCCGAGCAGGGTGTATGTGCTGGAGAAGTACTTCCCCCACGAGGTCCGGCAGCGCATTCAGATCGCGAAGGGGCGGTACAGCCGCGACTACCGGCTGGCGAAGGCGGCCCACGCGCTGGCCACCGACCACGCGGAGCTGATCGCGCCGGAGACGCTCACCGCGCTCCTCGACGAGTGGGACGCGGCCCACGTGGGCTCGATCACCGTCTTCTCCGGATTCTGGACGGAGATCGTCGCGGCCTACGTCGACCGGCGTCCGCACGTCCTCGTCGACGTATGCCATGTCGACGCGGTGCCCTCGCCGTCGCATCGTCACGCGACGGAGCTCACCGGCAGCACGCACACGTGGCTGCTCGACGCGCGGACGAACACGTTGAACGAGACGATCCCGGTGACGAGGCCCGGGGCGCTGCTCCCCTGGGAATCACGGTCGATCAGCTTCCTCGCCCACGGCGGCGGTTGGGGCATGGGCACCCATACGGCCGCAGCCGCACGGCTCGTCGAGGAGGGGGAGTCGGTGAGCCTGATCCTGCCGGACCCCTGGAGCGATCCGCCGGCCGGGCTGAGCGCCTACCACCAGGACCCCAGCTGGGAGCCGAGCCTGGGAACGGCCTTTCCGCGACTGGTCGCGGGCGTGGGTGTGGGTGTGGGCGCCCCCTCGTTCGACTCCCGGGAACACTGGGCCGACACGTTCGAGCTGACCCGGCGCAGCCGCGCGGTGGTCAGCAAGCCGGGCGCGGGCACGCTCCTCGACTCGCTCAACGCCGCGACGCCCGTTCTCTTCACGGAGGCGCTGGGCGGCTGGGAGCTCGCCAACGAAAGGGTCTGGTGCGCGCTCGGGTTCGGGATGCGCCTGTCCCAGTGGCTGGACCGGCGTGATCCAGCGCTGCTCAAGGCCATGCACGAGCGCCTTCGCGCGGCCCGCGACGGGGCCGCGTCCTATCCGGACCGCATCGTCGCCCGAGGATTCGGGGGCGCGGCGACGATCGCGCGCTGAGCTCTCCGTATCCGTACGGGTCAGGAAAACGATGATCCAGCGAGGGGAACCGATGGCCGTCGGCGACAGTGAATCGCACAGCCTCTCGATCCGGGGGGCCGAGCAGGGCTCGCTGCCCCTCACCTGGGGTCAGGGGAACATGTGGGACAGCATGACCGCACTCGGTCCGCTGTCGGACCGTCTGAACATCTCGTGGCCCGTTTCCTCGTTGAAGGACGGCATCAGCGTGTCCGAGGCGCTCGCCCGTCTCCGGGGGCTGCTGTCCTCCCTCGACATCTTTCGCGTGTCGTTCGATACGGAACACGTGCGGCAGACCTTTCAGGGCGAGGCCCGTATCGAGGTCCGTGTGAGCGAGGACCCGACCGACACGGTTCCCGTCCAGCACGGGTACAACACCCGCAAGGACCCGGCCTGCGCGGAGTTGGCGAGCGGGGCGTTCGGCATGGACGAACCCCAGATCCGCCTGGGACTTCAGCACGTCGGCGGGTTCGTCGCCCAGATCGACGTCGCGATGTCGCATCTCGCGTTCGACGGCGGCGCCTGCCGTCCACTGGACCGCCTGATCCGCGACGCGGTCGAACAGCGCGAAACCCGCGCGCTGGGGATGCAGACCGCGGAATTGGTCGGATACGAGCAGTCGGCCGGTCCGGTCCGCAGAAGCGACGCCGTGATCGAGGGCTGGTTGGCCTCGTCCCGGAGGCTGCCGCCCGGCCGCGGCCTGATGCCGATGGCGCCCGGCGCGTTCTCGGTGTCGATTCTCCGGTCGCGGGCAGCCGCGGTCGCCGTCGAGGCGCTCGCCCTGCGGCACCGGGTGAGCGTGAGCGGCGTCGTCGTATCCACGCTGACGAGCACCATCCGCCGACACGTCAACAGTGAGCTCTCCGCTCTCCTGCTCGTCTGCAACAACCGGTCGCAGCCAAGGCTCACGGACTTCGTCGGCCAGACGATCGGGAACGGGCTGCTCGTCCTGCCGAGCGAGACTCCCGGCGGCGACCGCTTCGCCGCATACACGAAAAGCATCTACGCCCGCACGATCACCACCTACAGCCGCGCGCGATACGACTGCATCAAGTGGCGTGACGCGCTCACCGATCTCACGGCGAAGGGGCTCGCGCCCGACTTCTCGTACTACTTCAACGACGTGCGGAGCGATCGCGGTGTGTGGGCGGGTCTGGAGAGCGGGCTGCCGGATCTCAAGGCCCTGCTCGAAGAGTCGTCCATCACCACGGTCGGCCGACGCGACATGGGCGACGCCACCCTCTTCGCCGATCTCGGCAGCGACGGTGACGAGCTGATCCTGCAAGTGGTCTGCGACGACACACGGATTCCGCCGGCCACCGCCACCGCGGCGCTCGCCGCGCTGGAGAGCCTCCTCGTCACCGAGGCCCTGGAAGCCTGAACCGAGCGCTACTACCGGTTGAGTTCGAGCTAGGAGCTGAGAGCATGCGCAACGAAGCCACCGAGCCGGAGATCCACTACTATCCGCGGCCCTACGGCGTTCAGGAGCGGCTGACGCTGAACACCGAATCGACCGTCAAGTTCATCACCATCGATCCGGGGCAGCGGGTGAGCATGCACCGGCACGCGAAACGCGACGAGTGGTGGACTGTTCTGGACGGCCCGCTCGACGTGCGGGTCGACGATCGCATGTGGACGGCGGCCACCGGCGAGCGCATCTGGATTCCGCGCGGCCTCGCCCACCGCGTCCACAACCCGGGCGATGCGCCGCGCAGATTCCTCGAACTGTCCCTGGGCTTCTTCGACGAAGAGGACATCGAACGCCTTGAGGACAACTACCGTCTGCTCACCTCCACGGACCGCTGAGCCTCCCTCCCGTCCACCACGCCACGCAACTCGTCGAGCCGCGCCAGTCCACTCAGCGCCGCGTCGACCGGCACGCCGAAGTCGATGAGGCACGCGATCTCGTCGACGCCCGCCTCTCGCACACGCTCCACGACGGGAAGCACGTCCGAAACCGCGCCGAACAGGCCGTCCGAGGTGAGATAGCGCTGGTAGGCGCCATCGACGGCCGCCGGAGCGAAGGTGGATCTGGCCCAGGCCCGGGCCCGCTCCTCCGCGGACGGCCGCCCCGTGCCGGTCCCCTTGCCCGCGGCCGACCCGGTCGAGCGCAGGTTCAGATCCAGCGCGGACATCAGATAGCGCCGCAGCGGCTCGCGCACGACGTGCTCCACCGACTCGAGATCCTCGCCGAGGCAGGTGTGCAGCATCAGGACGACGTGTCCGCGACCGTCGCGCCCCGAGCCCGCGTAGGCGCGCCGATATGCCGCGATGTTCTCCGCCAACGACTCCATGCTCTGCGTGAGCAGGTTCGTCAGCACACCGGCGCCTACGTGCCCGGCGGTCTCGAACGTGCCTGGATTGCCGCTGCTGGTGAGCCACAGCGGAATCTCCGCCTGCACCGGCGGCGGGTAGACCCGGTACTCCGGTTCGGCGTCGAAGGTCTCGCCCCGCCAGAGGCGGCGGAGGGTCTCGACGGCGGCCGCCGTGCGCTCCCGGCGGTCGGCGTACGCGTCCGGGTTGAAGACGAAGTCCCGGGGGTTCCAGCCGGAGGCGAGCGCGACGCCGGCCCGGCCGTGCGAGAGGTTGTCCACCATGGCCCATTCCTCGGCCACCCGCACCGGATGGTGCAGCGGCAGCACCACACTGCCCGCCCGCACCTGCACCCGCGAGGTCACGGCCGCCACCGCCGCGGCCGTGACCGACGGGTTCGGGAACAGGCCGCCGAAGCGGTGGAAGTGCCGCTCGGGTGTCCAGACGGCGGCGAGCCCGTGTTCGTCCGCGAAGCGGGCGCCCTCCATGAGCAGGCGATAGCGATCGCCCTCGGCTTCCCCGTCGTCCGCGAAATAGAACAGGCTGAAATCCACGATTTCTCCCGTCAGTTGTCTGACGCCAAGGCTCCGACACATCACGCACACCATGCGCCCGAACATCGCCACGCTAGCAATCGACGATGCAGAGGGACCAGCAGTGGCAAGGCGTCCCTGGAGGCCCGAGTGCACAACTCCGTCCTGGTGCTACCGTCCGATCATGCTTGGGGCGGAGGATTACTGATGGAGAGCATCACCAAGAACCGGCAGCCGGTTGAGGCGCTTCGCACCATGGTCGCCCGCGCCTACGGCCCGGATGAGGTGTACGACGCGGGCGAGGACTGGGTCGACGAACTGAGCGAAGGCTGGTTCAACGTGGCCTACCGGATCAGGCTGCGATCCGGCGCGCAAGTCGTCCTCAAGATCGCGCCGCCGCCGGGTGTCGAGGTCATGACCTACGAGCGTGGAGCCATGGCCACCGAACTGGAGGCGCTGCGGCTGATCCGGGAGCACACGAAGGTTCCCGTGCCGGAGGTCGACTTCGCCGATCAGACCCATGAGGTGTGCGACGCCGACTACTTCTTCATGACGTACATCGATGCGGACAACCTCAACGTCGTCAGGGACACCCTGACCGAGACGCAGGTCGGCGCCTACGACGAGGCGCTCGGCGCGATCACCCGCGAGCTCAACACCATCCCCGGCACCGCCTTCGGCCCGCTGGCCGGACCGGGCGAGAGCACGTGGCGTGCGGCCTTCCTGCGCATGGTCGAGGAACTGCTGGGCGACGGCGAGCGACGCGGCGTCGTCCTCCCTCATGGCTACGGCGCGATCCGCGACCTCGTGGCCGCCCACGCCGATTCGCTGGACGAGGTGACCGAGCCCCGGTTCGTCGAGTGGGACCTGTGGCCGGGCAACTGCATGGTGCGTGACGGCGAAATCGTCGCAATCGTCGACCACGAGCGGGCATTTTACGGTGATCCGCTGATGGAGTTCGGCTTCACCGCGAGTGAGTCGGGCGCGTTCGGGGACGCCACGGCTTTCATCCGCGGCTACGGCCACCGGCCGTTCACCACCACCGAGCGGACCCGTCGGCGGCTGTACAACCTCCACCTCTCCCTGATCCAGATCATCGAGACGACCTTCCGCGCGCACACCGGCACCGAGCAGTACGACTGGGCGTGCGAGCGACTGCGGGAGACCGTGGCCTTGCTCGGTGAGTCACCACACTGAGGGTCTCATCGACGCCGTGCGGCGCCGCCACGCGCGATCTCAGACGCAAGGCCCCGCGCCTTGACGAGCCCTGGCGAGTCGGTCTCTTGACCCGGCACAGAGCGTTGGACGCGTGCGTCACGGACCTGCCCCATGGGGACCGCTTGGGGAGTCGTCCGCCCCGGGCGGATCAGCCGCGGTCTTCCGCCAAGGTGGGGTTGGTCGGTCCGGCAGATGACGCGAAGGGCGCCGACGCGGTGGTGCGCACCTGTCGGCGGACGTGGCTTGCCGGTCCGAGGCCGTCGAGGGCCCGTGTCACCTGTCGGCGGACTCGTTCGTCGGCGGAGGCGTCCAGTACGGCGATCGTGGCGGCGTCGACGTCCTGGGGGCGCAGGTCGTCGAGGGCCGGGACGTGGCGGACGCGTACGTTCATGCGGGCCGCCTGGGGTAACGCGGTCCTGACGACGGGGCTGTCTCCGCGGCCGGTCACGAGAAGGACGTCGGACTGGACCAGTACCGAGCCGACGGCGGTGTGCAGGTCGTCCATCGTGTAGCACCATTCCCGTGGATGCTGGCCCTTCAGGCGCGGGAAACGTCGGCGCAGCACGTTCAGCACGCGTGCCGCCTCGGTCACGACGGCGCCCGGGGCGACGACGTAGGCGAGGCGGTCCGGATCCGGGACCGTGAGGGATTCGGCCTGGTCGGGTGTCGCGACGGAGCGCCCCTGCGCATGGAGGATTCCGTCCCGCCACGTTCGGGAGCCGGGGGCGTTCGGTGCACCCACGATGAGCACGTCGTCGCCTCGGTCCAGGAAGCGGTGCAACGACCGTGTGGCGTTCTCCGCCGCTGCGCACGTGGTCGTGCCGGGACACCCGCAGGCCCGCCAGGGGCCGGGGGAGTGGCCGGGCTGCTGCCTTGGCAGCGCCGGGTCCGTTCGACCCGCGGTGTCCGAGCGCCTCTGCGGCGCGTCGAGGCGTACGTACAGGATCCGGCGGGTGCGGAGCGCGGCGGACCAGGACGTGATCTGGTCGCGGGCGAAGGCGGCCGTGGCGGTGTCCGAACCGTGGACGGCGACGGCCAGTCCGCTGTGGCCGCCGTCCGCGTTCTCGTAGGAGACGGCGAAGACGGTCGTCGGCGCCTCGCCGTCGGTGTGGGTGACTGGTGGGTGCAGGACCTGGGAGTGGGCTTCGTGTCCGGCTCGTCGTGCGTGCGCCGTCAGAAGGTGGTGGGAGGGACAGCCGATCGGGCCGCGCACCGGGTGCGTCCACGATGTGGCCACTTTCAGTGTTCCCGGTGCGAGGACCGGTGCGGTCGCACGGAACACTTCGGAGAGCACGCTTCGGTTCATCGTTCCTGAAAGGGAGTCGGGGACACGCGACAGCGTCATCCAAGACGGCTGGTCGGCCCGTTTGCTCCCGTTGCCGGGGAGCACCACCCCAATGGGTCAGTGATCGCTGCGGGGCGTTCCGGCCGTCCTCGGCCTCCTCCCCGTCTCGCGGGCCCGTGCGAGCAGGAGCGCGGCGTACTGGTTGGTGGCGTGCGGGCGGAGCCGCGCGGTCAGGACGCGGAGCCGGTCGTCGGCGCGGGCACTGGAGATGTGGGGGTAGAGGTCCAGGAAGGCGTGCCAGGTGTGGCACGCCTGGTCGAGGTGGCCGATCGTCAGCTGGGTCTCCGCCAGTTCGGCGAGGCAGACGGCATGGGAGCGGCGCTCGTCGGCGGGGCGGTGGCGCAGGGTGCGGCCGAGCGCTTCCACGGCGGCCCGGTGGCGGCCCTGGCTGCGGGCCACCGCCGCGTGCTGGAGTGCGAGCGAGCCCAGATGGAAGGAGCCGACCGGTGGGATTCCGTCCGACGCGGTTTCCAGGCACTTCTCGGCCCGCACGAGATGGCGGACGTGGCCGCTGTCTCCCAGGACCGCCCCGGTGACCGCCAACTGGCCCAGGAAGAAAGCCTGTTGGTGTGGGGGAGCGTGCCGGATGCCGACTCGTACGGCCTGTTCGGCGAGGCGCTGGGCGGCGGCATGGTGTCCGAGCGCGTGGGCCTGGACACTCAGGCCCCGCAGGGCCAGGGCGTAGCCGACGTGGTCCCCTGCCTCGCGGGCGAGTTCGGCGCTGGTGAGGTAGAAGTGCTGGGCCGCCGCCTGGTGGTTGGTGTCGAAGTGGGCGAACGCGCACAGGTAGGTGAGCCGGGCGGCCACGCCGAACAGCTCCCCGCGGACGGCGGGTTTGAGGTCCGCCCTGAGCCAGGGCAGCAGCGTGGTGGCCAGGTACCGGCGCAGTGGCTGCCGTATCCGACCGGCGCCGAAGACGGCGTCGCCGCGGGCGAGAACGTCGAGCAGCTCGCGCGCCGACTCGACGTGTGCCATGCCGATGGCCGGTCCTGTGCCGGCCCGTGGGGCAGGTCCGCGGACCGGGGCGGAGGGCCAGTGGGGGACTGCCAGCGCCCCGAGTGAATAGGCGCCCAGCAGGGCGGCGGTTCGTCGGTCGGTGAGGCGCAGCAGATGATCGAGGCGGTCCACTCCGCTCCCTTCGCCGGGCGGGGCGCCGGGCAGGTCGCCCAGGTCCTGTCCGCGTGCGGTCAGCCCAGTGTCCTGCGGCCGGACGGACCTGCCCAGATGGCGTGAGAGGGCCTCGGCGACAAGAGCGGGGACGGGTGGCCGGGGCCGGCTGCCTGCCAGCCAGTGGGCCACCGATGTGCGGTCGTAGTGCAGCGCCGTTCCCTGCTCGGCGCCGAGCGAGTTCACCTCCCGTGCCAGCCGGGCACCGCTCCATCCCGCCTGGCCCAGGAGGCTTCGTAAGTCCCGGTTCGGTGTACGGGCAGATCGCACGGCCCTGTCCCCGCCTCTCATGACGGCCCGGTGGATGCGGACGTTCAACGTCCGCACAGGTTCAACGTCCTGGTCGCCCACACCTGCGATGGAAGCGCCTACGTGCGAGCAGGGTCAGTGTGGAGCACGGTCGCCTCGGTGCGCAGTACGCAAGATCGGCGCATCCGCCGCAGCCGTGCGCCCCTCGTGCAGTGACACATGCCTGGAGCGAAGGACGGCGATGGACCCCAGCGCACCGCACATCCCCGATCATCCGTCCGGCCGGTGGAGAACGGTGCACCTGTTCCCCGGGCAGGGTGACTTCTCCGTCGGCGCTCTGGTACGCGCCGTACGGGCCGACGAGTCGCTGCGCACGGCCGCCGAGCAGGTCTTCGAGGCCGTCGACGGCGTCGCGGGGGAGCGCGGACTCCGGCCGCTGGGGCCCTGGTTGCTGGGCCCGACCCCGCCGACCGCGCGGGAGTTGGCCGGCAGCGCTCTCGGATCCGCACAACTCGCCCTGTTCGGCGCTTCCATGACGGTGCATCAGGCCCTGTGTCGCGCCTACGGGGCGCCGTTGGCCGTCGTAGGGGTGAGTTTCGGGGAGATCGCGGCGCTCACCGCCGCCGGTGTCCTCACCCTGGACGACGGCGCGCGTGCCGCACACGACCTCGCTCGCGTCCTCTCCTCCTGCCCCGGGGGACTGACCCTCCTGTCCTGTCCGGAACGGACCGCACGGGACCTGATCGAGGCTGCGGGCACCCAGGACGTGGTGGTGGCCGTGGTCAACGACGACCGGTCCGTGGTGGTCGCCGGGCCCGTCGCCGAACTCGCCCGCGTCGAGAAGGCGGCGGCTCAGACGGAGGTGACCGCTCTGCGCCTGCGCCTGCCGTTCACCTCCCACCACCCCGCGCTCCAGGCCGAGTCGGAGGCGTTCGCCGAGGCGGTGCGGGCCTACGACCGGGCCGAGGCGCGCTTTCCCGTCCACTCGGCCGTGGCCGGCCGCGCCTACACCGCCGGTGACGACCTGCCCCGGCGGCTGGCCGACTGCCTGGTCCGGCCCGCCAGGGTGCCCGACGTGCTGCACCAGGTGGCGCTGTGCGAACCGGACGTCGTCTTCGAGGCCGGCACCGGCAGCGCCCTCGCGTCCAGTGCCCGCGCGGTCCTGTCCCGGCACCCCACGCTCGTACGCGCTCCGCTCGCCGAACCCGGCTCTCTTCTCGGATGACCCTCCCCGCCCATCGCCCTGGAGCCCCCTGGAGCCCCTGATGTCCTCCGCACCTCCTCCCACGGCCGCCCGCGAAGCCTTACGGCAGTTCGTCGACGGGCCCTGCGACCCCTCCTTCCTCTCCGCCCTCCACAAGGCACTGGCCACGGACCCCGGAACGGACGGTGTCCGCGGCGAGCGCCTGCTGCGCCGGCTGAGGGCGCTCGGCGAGGAACTGCCGCCCGCCCGCCGTCTCTTCGAGGACCCGGCCCACCTGGCCACGCTGCACGCCTGGACGGCGGTGGCGGACCCCGCCCTGTGCCTGACGGCGCTGGTCCACTACCTGCTCTGCCTCGGTTCCCTCGCCCAACTCTCCGACGAACCGGCCGCCTTGGAAGCGCACATGGCAGCGCTGGAGTCCGGACGCGCCAAGGGCGTCTACCTGATCACCGAGGTGGGCCAGGCGAACAGCCACCTCGCCACGGCCACCCGCGCCGAATTCGACCCGGCGAGCGGCGAGTTCGTCCTGCACACCCCCGACCCCGGCGCCGCCAAGTTCTGCAGCGCCGGATCACGCACCGTCCCGCAGACCGGCGTGGTCCTCGCCCGGCTGTACGTCGGGGGCGTCGACCGGGGCGTCTTCGCGTTCGTGGCCGACATCACCGACGAGCACGGGCCCCTGCCCGGCGTCGAGATGTCCTCGGGGCTCGAACTGGGCGCCCTGCCACTGGACTACGTCCATATCCGCTTCCATCACGTCCGGCTGCCGTTCGCCCACTGGCTCGGCGACGGCGCCCGCATCGGCGGCGACGGCACCTTCCACGATCCGGCCGGCTCACCCGATCTGCGACTTCAGCGCACCCTGCGGGTGGGCCAGGGCCTGTGGGCCACGATGCCGTCGGTCGCCGCCGCGACCTCCCGCCAGTCCGCCCTACAGGCCGTCAACTACGCACGCCAGCGCCGTACTCAGGGACGGCTCGCCCCCGGCGCACCGCTGCTCGGCTACCGCAGCCAGCAGCGGGCCGTGCTGGGCGCTCTCGCCGACGCGTTCGCCCTGACCTGCGCCGCGCACCGGGCGAGCGCCCTGTGGGCCGACTCCCTCGCGGCTCCGGAA
>Ga0307508_10003456_pt1 | contig 15989 bp, 16 predicted proteins | sample 9_EM_MG_FD_203089 | JGI IMG/M metagenome (GOLD analysis project Ga0307508, IMG submission 203089) | Populus trichocarpa ectomycorrhiza microbial communities from riparian zone in the Pacific Northwest, United States - 9_EM | ecosystem: Host-associated > Plants > Roots > Unclassified | place...
AAGGCCATTGACGACGGCCGCAGGATCGCCAACGACGCCGGCAACAAGACGCTCACCGTCAAGCCCGAGGACTACGAGGCGATGCGCAAGGCTTCGGCTTCGGTCGAGGTCGAGTGGGCCAAAGAGGTGACGCCGAAGGGGTTGGACGGCGCGATGCTCGTCAAGGAAGTGCGGGCCATTGGTGCCAAGTACATGAAGTGACCCGTCGCGACCCCGGAGATTCACACCATGGCTGAAGTCATTGCACGTGAGGGCGGCACCGCGCTCGTGCCCCCTCGGGGGATTGGACGGCTGCTCGACCGCGTGGCCACAGGGTTCACGATGCTGGGCGGGCTGACCTTCTGTGTACTGATCGGGATGTCGATCGTCTCCATCGTCGGACGCAAGTTGTTCTCCGCCCCGGTGCAGGGCGATGTCGAGTTGATGCAGATGGGCGCCGCCGTGGGTGCGGCAGCCTTTCTGCCGCTGTGCGAGCTGTACGACCACAACGTCAAGGTCGACGCCCTGACCGGCTGGATGAGCGATCGCAGCCGAGCGGTGCTCGATACGGCGGCGCACGGGCTGCTGACCATCGCCGCCGTGCTCATCACCTGGCGCACGTCATCGGCCGCGGTCGATGGCTACTCGTCCGGCGAGGTGTCGACCCTGCTGACCGTGCCGATGTGGCAGCCGGTGGCGCTGCTGGTGCCGAGCTTCGCGCTTTTGGCGCTGTGCGGCCTCTACCGCACCGGCCGTTCGCTGCGCGAAGCGATGAGGAGCGCATCATGAGCGGCACGGCAAGCGGTATGACGATAGGCCTGACGATCTTCGCCTGCCTGATGTTCCTGCTGGTGTTCCGAATCCACGTCGGCATCGGCATGTTCATCGCGGGATCGGCAGCGTTCCTGGCCACGAACCACGGCGACTTCAACGCGCTGCTGTTCACGCTCAACAATCTCGCCTACGCTCGCCTGTCCAACTACGATCTGGCGGTCATACCTTTGTTCATGCTGATGGGCCAGTTCGCCACCAACGGCGGTCTGTCCAGATCCTTGTTCCGCTGCGCCGCGGCCTTCATCGGTCACTTCCGCGGTGGCTTGGCGATGGCCGCCACGGGCGCCTGCGCGGGCTTCGGCGCCATCTGCGGCTCGTCGTTGGCCACGGCAGCGACGATGGGGCAGGTGGCGCTGCCCGAACTGCGCGCGCATGGCTACTCTGGGCGCCTGGCCACCGGCACACTGGCCGCGGCGGGCACCCTGGGCATCCTGATCCCTCCGTCGGTGCCGCTGGTGATCTACGCGGTGCTGACGCAGGAGTCGATCGGCAAGCTCTTCGTCGCCGCGGTGATCCCGGGCCTGATCGCAACGCTGGGCTACATGATCGTGATCCGACTGTTCGTCACCATCGACCCCGCCTCCGGCCCCGCCGGCGACAGAGCGAGCTGGTCACAGCGCATGGCCTCGGTGGTCGAAGTGTTGCCGGTGGTCGGCGTCTTCCTGATCGTCATCGTGGGCATCTACGGCGGCTGGGCCAACCCGACCGAGGCGGCGTCGATCGGCGCGGCCGCCTGCGGCGTACTCGCCTTCCTGCGCGGCGGCATGCGCTGGCCGGGGCTGCGCGCCAGCATCATCGGCACCGCCCATGCGACGGCCATGATCTACATGGTGCTGCTCGGTGCCGATGTGCTCAACGCCGGCCTGGCGATCACGCAGCTGCCGGGTGAGCTGGCGAACTGGGTCAAGGGCAGTGGCATGGCGCCGCTGCTGGTGATGACGGCGATCCTCATCGTCTACATCCTGCTCGGCTGCGTGATGGATTCACTGGCGATGATCCTGCTCACGATCCCGATCTTTTATCCGGTCGTGATGGGGCTCGACTTCTACGGCATGGCGCCGGTGGACAAGTCGATCTGGTTCGGCATCCTTGCGCTGATGGTGGTCGAGATCGGCCTCGTGCACCCGCCACTGGGCATGAACCTGTTCATCATCCAGAAGCTCGCCAAAGACACGCCGTACATCGAAACCGCCAAGGGCGTGATGCCGTTCCTGGCCTCAGACCTGCTGCGCATCGTGTTGCTGCTGCTGGTGCCCGGCATCTCGCTGTGGCTGGTGCACCTCAGCGCCTGAGCGCGAGAACGAAGGACTCCCCATGATCTTCATGCTCGAACAAGCGCTGGCCCACCTGCAAGGTGAGCCGTTGGCCACCGAGGCACCCGTCGCGCACTGGCAGGCGCTGGCTTCGACCGATCGCCAAGGGCCGGCCTTCCTGCCACCCACCCACGGCACGGTCTACGGCACGCTGCTGAACCACCGAGACGCGCTCGCCGCGCTGGGCGACCAGGTGAACGCCGCGCCCTACAAGGCACCGCCGCAGGCACCGATCCTGTACATCAAGCCACGCAACACGGTGGTCGGCCACCGCGTGCCGGTGGTCGTGCCGGGTGACGCCACCGAGCTCGAGATCGGCGCCACACTGGGTATCGTGATCGGGCGCACGGCCTCGCACGTTGCCGAAGCCGAGGCATTGGCGTTTGTGGCGGGCTACACCGTCGTCAACGACATCAGCGTGCCGCACGCGTCGGTGTACCGGCCGTCGATGCGCTTCAAGTGCCATGACGGCTTCTGCCCGATGGGGCCGGCCATCGTCGCACGCTCCTTGGTACCCGACCCCGACGCCCTGGGCATCGCCGTCGCAATCGACGGCGAGACCGTGCATCGCAGCAGCACCGCCGGCGTCATCCGCCCCGCGGCGCGACTGCTCGCCGACGTGAGCGAGTTCATGACGCTGTTCCCGGGTGACGTGCTGACGATCGGCGTGGCGGCGGGTGCGCCACGCGCACGTGCCGGCCAGACGGTGACGATCACGATCCACGGCGTGGGCCAGCTCGAGAACACGCTGGTCGCGGGAGGTTTGGAATGAAGCGCGCAAGAGTCGCCTACGGCGGCGCGATCCACGCCGCAACCGAACACCCGGCCGGTCTTCGGCTGACCGATGGCCGCGTGCTGGCCGAAGACGCGGTGGTCTGGCTGCCGCCGTTCGAGATCGGCACCGTCATCGCACTCGGACTGAACTACGCCGACCATCTGAAGGAGTTGTCCAAGGAGCTGACGGTCACGTCCAAGGACGAACCGCTCGCGTTCCTGAAAAGCCCCGGCGCGCTGATCGGCCACCGCGGGCAGACGCGCCGACCCGCGGACGTGAAGTTCATGCACTACGAGTGCGAGCTCGCGGTGGTCATCGGGCGCAGCGCGAAGAACGTCAAGCGCGAGGACGCGATGCAGTACGTGGCCGGCTACACCGTCGCGAACGACTACGCGATTCGCGACTACCTGGAAAACTACTACCGCCCGAACCTGCGCGTGAAGAACCGCGACACCTGCACCGTACTCGGCCCGTGGCTCGTAGCAGCCGCCGACGTACCCAACCCGCACGACCTGGCTTTACGCACGCTCGTGAACGGCGTGGTCACGCAGCAAGGCCACACGAGCAACATGATCTCTGACATCCCGACGCTGATCGAATACCTCAGTTCTTTCATGACGCTCGGCGCCGGCGACGTGATCCTCACCGGCACACCCGACGGCGTGGTCAACGTGAACGTCGGCGACGAGGTCGTCACCGAGATTGACGGCATCGGCCGGCTGGTCAACACCATCGTCGGCGACGCCGCATTCGGTCGATGACTTTCGGCCGCTGAGCCACAAGGAGTAAGCAATGCGAGTTCAACACCTCATCGATGGCAAGGCGGTCGAAGGCCGCAACTACTTCGAGACCGTCAGTCCGGCGACGCAGGAGGTACTGGCCGAGGTCGCCGCAGGGACGGCGGCCGAGGTCGACGCAGCGGTGGCCGCCGCCAAGGCGGCCTTCCCGGCCTGGGCCGCACGTCCGGCGACCGAGCGCGCCGCGCTGATGCGCAAGCTCGGCGACCTCATCGCGCAACACGTGCCGGAGCTGTCCGAGACCGAGACTCGCGACTGCGGCCAGGTGATCTCGCAGACGCGCAAGAACCTCGTGCCGCGCGCAGCGGACAACTTCTACTACTTCGCCGAGATGTGCACCCGCGTCGACGGCCACACCTACCCGACGCCGATGCACCTGAACTACACGCTGTTCCACCCAGTCGGTGTGTGCGCGCTGATCAGCCCGTGGAACGTGCCGTTCATGACCGGCACCTGGAAGATCGCCCCGTGTCTCGCCTTCGGCAACACCGCGGTGCTGAAGATGAGTGAGCTCTCGCCGCTGTCGATCTCGCGCTTCGGCGAGCTGGCCACCGAGGCCGGCCTGCCGCCGGGCGTGCTCAACATCGTGCACGGCTTCGGCAAGGAGGCGGGCGAGCCGCTGTGCGCCCACCCCGACGTGCGTGCGATCTCGTTCACCGGCTCGACGGCCACCGGCAACCGCATCGTGCAGACCGCGGGGCTGAAGAAGTTCAGCATGGAACTCGGCGGCAAGAGCCCGTTCGTGATCTTCGAAGATGCCGACATGGCGCGCGCGCTGGATGCGGCGATCTTCATGATCTTCTCGAACAACGGCGAGCGCTGCACCGCCGGCTCGCGCATCCTGGTGCAGAAGTCGATCTACGCCGACTTCGCGCAGAAGTTCGCCGAGCGCGCCAAGCGCATCACCGTCGGCGACCCGATGATTGAGACCACCATCGTCGGCCCGATGATCAGCCAGGCCCACTTGGCCAAGGTGCGCGGCTACATCGAACTCGGGCCGAAGGAAGGCGCGACACTGCTGTGCGGCGGCCTCGATGCGCCGGACTTGCCGGCTTCGATGCGCGCCGGCAACTTCGTCAAGCCGACGGTCTTCGCCGATGTCGACAACCGCATGCACATCGCGCAGGAAGAGATCTTCGGCCCGGTGGCGTGCCTGATCCCGTTCAGCGACGAGGCCGACGCCATCACGAAGGCCAACGACATCCAGTACGGCCTGTCGAGCTACGTGTGGACCGAGAACCTCGGCCGTGCGCATCGCGTGGCCGCCGCCATCGAAGCCGGCATGTGTTTCGTCAACAGCCAGAATGTGCGCGACCTGCGCCAACCCTTCGGCGGTACCAAGGCCAGCGGCACCGGGCGCGAAGGCGGTACCTGGAGCTACGAGGTGTTCCTCGAGCCCAAGAACGTTGCGGTATCGCTGGGCTCGCACCACATTCCCCATTGGGGTGTCTGAGTCGCACCAGCTCAGGTTCAAGGAGACAGACATGGGAAAAGTTGCTCTCGCCGCCAAGATCACGCACGTGCCGTCGATGTACTTGAGCGAGCTCGACGGCCCGCGCAAGGGCACCCGCCAGGACGCCGTCGACGGCCACATCGAGATCGGCCGCCGCTGCCGCGAACTCGGCGTCGACACGATCGTGGTCTTCGATACGCACTGGCTCGTCAATGCGAGCTACCACGTCAATTGCGCGCCCCAGTTCGCAGGCACCTACACCAGCAACGAGCTGCCGCACTTCATCAGCAACCTAGCGTACGCGTTTCCCGGCAACCCCGAACTCGGGCAGTTGCTGGCCCGCGTTTGCAACGAGCAGGGGGTCGAGACGCTGGCGCACCCCGCCACCACGCTGGGCCCCGAATACGGCACGCTGGTGCCGATGCGCTACATGAACGCCGACCAGCACTTCAAGGTGGTGTCGGTGTCGGCGCTGTGCATGGCGCACTACCTGAACGACAGCGCGCGCCTGGGCTGGGCCATGCGCCGTGCGGTGGAAGACCACTACGACGGCACCGTGGCCTTCCTCGCCAGCGGCAGCTTGAGCCACCGCTTCGCGCAGAACGGGCTGGCACCAGAATATGCGTTCAAGATCTGGAGCCCCTTTCTCGAAACCCTGGATCAAGCAGTGGTGGAACTCTGGAAGCACGGCAACTGGAAGACCTTCTGCGAGATGCTGCCCGAGTACGCGAGCAAGGGCCACGGCGAAGGGTTCATGCACGACACCGCGATGCTGCTGGGTGTGCTCGGCTGGTCGGCCTACAGCGGCAAGGCCGAAGTGGTGACGCCATACTTCGGCGCGTCCGGTACCGGTCAGATCAATGCTGTCTTTCCGGTCACGCCGCAGGACGGCCGTGCGGTGCCGGCGGCCGTGGCCTCCACGGCCACTGAATTTTCAACGGTCGCGACGCGGCTCTAGGCAGCACGACGATGCCCCACCTTGTCATCCTCTACAGCGGCAACCTCGACGCGCGCACCGACATGTCGGTCCTGTGCCGCGGCCTTGCCGACACGATGCTTGCGCAGCGCGACGAAGCCGGCAAACCCGTCTTCCCACCCGGTGGCACGCGCGTGCTCGCCTACCCGGCTCCGCACTTCGCGATCAGCGACGGCGGTGCCGCCGGGCGCGCCGCGAACGGCGACGGCGACTACGGCTTTGCCTACTTGAACCTGCGCATGGGCCGAGGCCGCAGCGAAGCCGTACAGCAGGGCGCAGGACGCGCGCTGATGGCCGTGGCAACAGCGCACTTCGAGCCCTTGATGGCAGCGATGCACCTGGGCGTGACCCTGCAGATCGACGTCGGCGCCGAAGTCTTCGACGCCAAGCACAGCACCTTGCATCCCCTCTTCAACAAGCCCGACTGATCCATGCTGCCGCAAAACACCATCGACCAACTCGCCCGCGAGCTCTACGACGCGCGCAAGAGCCGCAGCCAGGTTGGCCACTTCTCGAAACGATTCCCGGAGATGACGGTCGAGGACGGCTACGCGATCCAGCGCGCCTGGGTCCAGCTCGAACTGGCCGACGGTCGCACCATCAAGGGCCGAAAGATCGGCCTGACCTCGCGCGCCATGCAGCAGGCCAGCCAGATCACCGAGCCCGATTTCGCGCCGCTGATGGACGACATGTTCTTCGAGCAAGGCAGCGACATCGAAGCCAGCCGCTTCATCGCCCCGCGCATCGAGGTCGAGCTGGCGTTCATCCTGGGCAAACCGCTGAAGGGGCCGGGCGCGACGCTGTTCGACGTGCTCTCGGCCACCGAGTACGTGACACCGGCGGTCGAGATCATCGACTCGCGCATCGAGCAGTTCGACCGCGAGAGCAAGGTCATGCGCAAGGTCTACGACACCATCAGCGACTTCGCCGCCAACGCCGGCATCGTGCTCGGTGGCCGACCGGTGCGGCCCAACGACGTCGACCTCCGCTGGGTGGGCGCGCTGCTCTACAAGAACGGCGTCATCGAGGAAACCGGCCTCGCCGCCGGTGTGCTCAACCACCCAGCGACCGGCGTCGCCTGGCTGGCCAACAAGATCGCGCCGTACAACGAACGGCTCAACGTCGGTGATGTGGTGCTCGCCGGGTCGTTCACCCGGCCGACGCCGGCAAAGGCCGGCGACAACTTCCACGTCGACTACGGCCCGCTGGGCTCGGTCGCGTTCCGCTTCGTCTAGGCCTCGACATGAAGACGACGGCGAACATGCGCCGAACGACTTGCGCACCGTGCTCGGCCAGTTGCAGGCCGTGGCGCCCTACTCCACGCACGCCATCGTGAGGCCCGTGATCGGCGACGTGCCGCTGATCAAGCAGGCCGGCGGCAGCGGCAGCGGCAGCGGCACGACGGTTGCGCGATCATCCTCGTTCCTTGATCCACGTCCATCGCGGGCCTTCCATGTCCTACCTGGGTACGCCAACGCTCGACCAATTGAAGGTCTTTCTCGCCGTCGTCGACGAGGGCAGTTTTGCGGGGGCCGCCCGCCGCTTGTCGCGGGCCACATCCGTTGTCAGCTATACGATTGCGAGCCTTGAAGGGCAACTCGGTATTTCGCTCTTCGACCGCGAGTCCACCCGAAAACCGCGGTTGACCGACGCAGGTCGCGCCGTGCTGGCAGATGCGCGGACGATCTGGCAAAGCATCGACGCACTTCGCGCGAAGGTCAGGGGCCTTCAACAGGGCGTGGAGGCCGAGGTCCGGCTTGCCATCGACATGATGCTGCCAGCGGAACGCGTGGTCGATGCGCTCAACGCGTTCCGCACGGAGTTTCCATCGGTGTCGCTTCATCTTCGTGTCGAAGCGCTGGGCGCGGTCACTCAATTGGTCCTCGACCGCGTGGTGACGATCGCGGTCACCGGGCCTCCCGACGCAGCTGTTGACGGAACCGAGCGCGTCGATCTGGGCAGCGTCACCATGATCCCGGTCGCTGCGCCCGATCATCCATTGGCCCTGGCGAGCAGCAATCCGGCCGGTGCGGGCCGAGCTCACGTGCAGCTCGTCATCACGGATCGCTCGCAACGCACCGAAGGGCAGGATCTGGGCGTACTCGGCACACGCACCTGGCGGTTGGCCGATCTCGCGTCCAAGCACATGCTGTTGAAGGAGGGCATGGGGTGGGGAAACATGCCCGAGCCCATGGTGCGGGAAGACATCGAGGCTGGACGACTGGTTGCACTGGATCTCCCGGACTGCCGAGGCGGGCCGTATCGCTTCTTCGCCACTTACCGAACCGACACGCCGCCCGGGCCCGCTGCTTCCTACTTGATTGCCCGCTTCGCGAGTCAGATCGAGACCTGAACTCGGGCAAAAAAAGGAAACTTGTCAAGATTGTCGATCACTACCGTCGAGATGTTGTGACTACCCGCGCCGGGCGATCAAGAACAGAATTTTCTGAGCAGCGGTGTTTGTCCCTTCATCGATGAGCGCCTTGACGGCTCGGTGGAGATATCGCTGCGCAAGAAATCAATCCAAAGGAAAGTTCAATGACGCATTCAAAGCCCGTACAAGTCGGTCTCGACGCCATGTTGACGCCGGACAACTGCGTCCTGATGCTGATCGACCATCAGCCGTTTCAGGTGGCCGCGGTCAAGAACATCGATGTCGCATTGATGATCAACAACGTGGTGGCCTTGGCAAAGTACGCCAAGGCCTTCAACGTCCCCACGCTGCTCACCAGCGTGCTGCAGGACCGCGGCGGTTTCATCCTCAAGCCGTTGACGGATGTGTTCCCTGAGCAGGCACCCATCGACCGCACGTTCATCAATACGTGGGAAGACGCTCGCTGCGTTGAATGGGTGAAGAAGTCCGGGCGAAAGAAGATCGTCTTTGCGGCGCTGTGGACCGAAGTCTGTCTTGCCTTCCCAGTGATTCATGCGCTGGGCGACGGCTACGAGGTCTACTTCGTGACCGACGCATCCGGCGGCACCAGCGTCGAGGCGCATGAGATGGGAATCGCCCGCATGATTCAGGCGGGTGCGGTGCCGCTGACGACGGGCGTGTTCGCCGCCGAACTGCAGAGGGACTGGGCGCGGCTCGAGTCGGCCGCAAAGCTCGCACAGATACTTCTGGAGCATGGCGGTGCGAGCGCCAGCAGCCTCGCGTGGGAGTTGCAGCTGCTCGCCGGCCGGCCCGGCGCAGGCGTCTGACGCCACCTGATCCGGGGCGGATGTATGGGCCTTGACGCCTGCGCAATCGCCCCGTCAAGTCTGGGAGCTTTCAATGAAGACCATGCGGGCGCTGCGATTCAATGCCTATGGACCCCCTTCATCGCTTTCGCTGGAGCAGGTGCCGCTTCCCGAGCTTCGGCCTGGCGAATCCCTTGTCGAGATCCACGCATCCGCCGTCAATCCGAGCGATGTGAAAAACATCGCCGGTTTGTTCAACGCCACGTTACCCCGCGTTCCCGGCCGCGACTTCGCGGGTGTGGTGGTTGGTGGAGAGGCCTCGTGGCTTGGCAAGGAAGTTTGGGGCTGCGGTGCAGGTTTCGGCATGACGCGCGACGGAACGCACGCAGAATTCGTTGCGGTACCCAGCAGTTGGTTGTCCGAGAAGCCGCCCGGGCTTTCGATGGCGCAGGCGGGCGCCATTGGCGTTCCGTATCTCGCCGCCTGGTCAGCGCTGGTGCACGCTGGCCGAATTCAGGCGGGAGAAACGGTGCTCATCACCGGCGCGCTCGGCGCGGTAGGCCGCGCTGCCACGCAGATCGCACACTGGAAACAGGCCAGGGTCATCGGTGCCGATATCTCGGATCAGCATTCTGACGCCGATGTGTTCATCGACACCCGGACCAAGGATCTGCCAATGTTGGTAGAGACGCTGACCGACGGCAAAAGGGCGGACTTGGTGCTCGACACCGTGGGCGGCCCCGTGTTCGAACCGGCATTGAGATCCCTGGGGTTGGACGGCCGGCAGATCGCCATCACCAGTGTCGGTAGCCGACGGGTTGAATTCGATCTGATCGATTTCTATCACAACCGTCAAAGGCTGATTGGCGTCGATACGGCCAAGCTCAGTGGCGTTGAGATCGCGCAGATCATGGATGATCTGCGCGCCGGCTTCGAAGCGGGCGCGCTGAAGCCGCCCGTCCTCAAAACGTGGCCGTTGCCCCACGCGATCGATGCCTATCTTGCGGTGGCAAACGGTGCGGCTTCCGCCAAGCACGTTCTGCTACCGAACAGCACAGTGGCAATGTGAGCCAGACAACATGTCGCGCACCGGGACGCTGTAGGTGGACATCGAGTTTTCTCGCCAGAGTGACTCAGCTGTGCCGGGTCTGCTGGAAGAACGTCGGCGGCACCTCGAGCCCCCAAGCCCACAACTGCACGTCCGCTCCTTCCACGGTCGTGCTCGTGACTGCCGAACAATTGCTCGTGCAGTTCTCGCATAGCTCGCATTCTCACAATGCCGGTCACTGCGCCACTGCGCGATGCGCCGACAATTGGCGGGAAGCGCCATCACCCGGGTTACGGGCCGCCCTTACAACACTCAAAACACGGGGTGCGATTTCTGTACGTGGTTCTGTACATGAACGCCAAAAAGAGAAAATGGGTTAGCTCCTTGTGAGAGCTAACCCATTGATTTCATTGGTCGGGACGGCGGGATTCGAACTCGCGACCCCTTGCACCCCATGCAAGTGCGCTACCAGGCTGCGCTACGCCCCGATGAAGAGCGGATTATAGATTGATTCGCTGCCCGGCTCAGATCAGCAGCAGGCCGCGGATCGAAATCAGTTCTTGGCGCATCTGCGGCAGCGACAACGCGATCGTCGCGACTTCGGGCTGGGGAATCGCCTCCAGGGCGCCGGCTTCGGCGGCCTCCTTCTCTTCGGCCTCGAGCTCAGTGATCATCTCGTCGAGATCGATGGCGCCGTCCTGCGCCTCATCGGCCGGGGCAGCGACCGCGGGCCCGCGGGCCGTGCCAGATTCGGTCAGCCGATTGCGCGCACCGCTGATGGTGAAGCCCTGTTCGTACAGCAGGTCGCGAATCCGGCGGATCAGCAGCACTTCGTGGTGCTGGTAGTAGCGGCGGTTGCCGCGCCGTTTCATCGGCTTGAGTTGGGTGAACTCCTGCTCCCAATAGCGCAGCACGTACGGCTTCACGCCGCACAGATCGCTGACCTCACCGATGGTGAAGTAGCGCTTTGCTGGTATGGATGGGAGCGCTTTCTCCATGAAAATCAATGAGTTCAGGGCAGAAAGCTAAGACTTTACTCGAACTCCTCCTCGGGCGGTATGTCACCTTGCACGACTCCCTTCAGTTTGTGACTGGCGTGGAAGGTGACGACATTGCGCGCCTTGATCGGGATCGCCTCGCCGGTGCGCGGGTTGCGTCCCGGGCGCGGTGCCTTGCGGCGGATGTTGAAGTTGCCGAAACCCGACATCTTCACATCGTCGCCCGACACCAGCGTCGCGTGGATCAGGTCGAAGAAGGCCTCGACCATGTCTTTCGACTCTCGCTTGTTCAGGCCGAGGCGTTCGAACAGCAATTCGGCCAGTTCGGCCTTGGTGAGCGTCGGGGTCTCGAGCGTCGGCAGCATCACCAGGCTGGGCGGCGGATCGCCGTCTCCCGCGTTGGCGGGCACGTTCGGATCGTCGGGTTGGCTCATGTGTCAGCCCCGCAGCCGCACGCCGAGCCGCTGGTCCAGCGCGGCGAGCACATTGGCGACCGCAGCATCGATGCGTTCGTCGGTCAGCGGCGCCGCGTCGTCGAGCAGTTCGAGGCGCACGCTCAGGCTGCGCTCGCCGGGGCGCAGGTCGGCGGAAGGCTGCGTGGGCTTGTAGATGTCGAACAGCTTCAACGAGCGGATCAGCGCCTGCTGCTCGGCACCGCGAATGACCTGCATCAGCGCGTCGTGCGTGACGCTTTCGCCGGCCACGACCGAGATATCGCGCCACACCGATTGCTGCCGCGGGATCGGCGTGAACATCGGCAGGTCGCGCTGCGTCAGCGCCATCGTGTCGAGTTCGAACAGCTGCGGTGCCACCGGCAGGTCGTAGGCTTGCCGCCATTTCGGGTGCAGCTCGCCGGCAAAGCCGATGGCCACGCCGTCGACTTCGACGCGCGCGCAGCGGCCCGGATGCATCGCCGGGTGGTCGGCCGGAGTGAAACTCGCGACACGCGGTGCCAGCAGGAGCTCGATGTCGCCCTTCAGGTCGAAGAAGTCGACGGCGCGCTCCTTCGCACCCCATTGCGGCGCGTCGACGCTGCCGTAGACCAGCCCGGCAAGTCGCACCGGCTGCGCGACACCGGCCACGCTCGTTTCGCCATCGGCCACCTGCGCGTCACGCAGGAACACGCGCCCGGCTTCGAACACACGCACCCGCGTCGCCTTGCGTGCGAGGTTCAGGCGCAGCACGCCGACCAGGCTGCCGAGCAGGCTGGAGCGCATCACGGCCAGGTGGCTGGCCATCGGGTTGACGAGGCGCACCGGATTCGGATTGCCCGCGAGTTCGTGCTCCCAGCGCTCTTCGACAAAGCTGAAGTTGATCGTCTCCTGGTAGTCGAGCGCGGCCATCTGGTGGCGCAGCGTGTCCAGGCCGCGCTGCGATTCGCTGCGCACTCGGGCGGTCAGCGCGGCCACGGGCGGCGTGTCCGGCAAGGTCTGATAGCCGAGCACGCGGATCACCTCTTCGATCAGGTCTTCCTCGATCTGGAGGTCGAAGCGCCAGCTTGGCGGCGTGACGGTCAATCGCCCCGGCTCGCTCGTGAACTGCAGGTTCAGGCGCTGCATCGCGCTCTCGCACTGCGCTTGCGTGACCGGCATCCCGATGACCTTGGCGGCGCGGTCCACCCGCAGGCTCACGGGGGTGCGCTTCGGCAGGTTCAGCGTCTGGTCGCCGATCGGCCCGGCCTCGCCGCCGCAGATGTCGATGATCAGCTGCGTGATGCGCTCGATGTGCTCGACAGTCAGCGCCGGGTCGACGCCGCGCTCGAAGCGGTGGCCGGCATCGGTCGTGAAATTGAAGCGCCGCGAGCGCCCTGCGACTGCCTCGGGCCACCAGAACGCGGCCTCGACGTAGACATTCTTCGTGTCATCCGACACCGCGGTGGCATCGCCACCCATGATGCCGGCGAGCGACTCGACGGCCTTCGAATCGGCGATCACGCCGACCTGGGCATCGACCTCGATCGTGTTGCCGTTGAGCAGCTTCAGCGTTTCACCCGCCCGGCCCCAGCGCACCGTCAAGCCGTCGTGGATCTTGTCGAGATCGAAGATGTGCGACGGCCGGCCGTATTCGAACATCACGTAGTTCGAGATGTCGACCAGCGCGGTCACCGAGCGCTGGCCGCAGCGTGCCAGCGCGTCGACCATCCACGCCGGCGTGGCCGCGCGCGTGTTCACGTTGCGCACGATGCGCCCCGAAAAACGCCCGCACAGATCGGGCGCTTCGACCGTGACCGGCAGCGTGTCGCCATGCGACACCTTCGCGGGCGGGAAGGTCGGTTGCCGCAACGGCGCGCCGGTCAGCGCCGACAGCTCACGCGCGATGCCGTACACGCTCAGGCCATGGCCGAGGTTCGGCGTGAGCTTGAGCGTGAGCAGGCGGTCGTCGAGCTTCAGGTGCTCGCGGATGTTCTGACCCACGGGCGCGGCCTCGTCGAGGATCAGCAGGCCGCCATGGTCGTCCGACAGCTTCAGCTCGCGCGCCGAGCACAGCATGCCCTGGCTCTCGACGCCACGCAGCAGGCCGAGCGTGATCACGAAGGGCTTGCCCCCGTCTTCGGCCGGCGGCAGCGCAGCACCGACGAGGGCGCAAGGCACCTTGATGCCGGCGCGCACGTTGGGCGCGCCGCAAACGATGTTCAAGCTCGTGCCGGTGCCGGCATCGACCTGGCACACGCTGAGGCGATCGGCATTCGGATGGCGCGCGACCGACAGCACCTGCCCGACGACGACGCCAGTGAACGGCGGCGCGGCCGGCCTGGATTCTTCGACCTCCATGCCGGCCATTGTCAGCACATCGGCGAGCGCGTCGCTGGTGATCGGTGGGTTGCAGAACTCGCGCAACCAGGACTCGGGGAATTGCATCGTTCGTGAAACTCTGGTGGGCTCAGTCGAACTGAGTCAATTGAACTGGGACAGGAAGCGCAGATCGTTCTCGAAGAACAGACGCAGGTCGCTGATGCCGTAGCGCAGCATCGCCAGCCGGTCGATGCCGGAACCGAATGCGAAGCCGATGTAGCGCTCCGGGTCCAGACCCATGTTGCGAATGACCTGGGGATGCACCTGGCCAGAGCCCGAGACTTCGAGCCAACGGCCGGCGAGCGGGCCGGTCTCGAACATGATGTCGATCTCGGCGCTCGGCTCGGTGAACGGGAAATAGCTCGGCCGGAAACGCAGCTTCAACGCCTCGGTCTCGAAGAAGGCCTGGATGAAGTCCAGGTACATGACCTTCAGGTCCTTGAAGCTCACCTGCTCGCCCACCCACAGGCCTTCGACCTGATGGAACATCGGCGAGTGGGTCGCGTCGCTGTCGACGCGGTAGGTGCGGCCGGGTGCGATCACCCTGATGTCGGGCATGCGGGCCTGGCCGGCGTACTTCTTCGCATGCGCCTGCGCGTAGCGGATCTGCATCGGCGAGGTGTGCGGGCGCAGGTTCAGATAGGCGCCGTGTGCGTCCTTCAGGTCGACGTAGAAGGTGTCCTGCATTGAACGCGCCGGGTGGTTCTCGGGGTTGTTCAAGGCGGTGAAGCTGTACCAGTCGGTCTCGATCTCCGGGCCATCGGCCACGTCGAAACCCATCGAGCCGAAGATCGCCTCGATGCGTTCGCGGGCACGCGAGATCGGGTGCAGGCCGCCTCTGTCGCCGCGCTTGCGGCCGGGCAGGCTCACGTCGAGGGCTTCGCCCTTCAGCTGCGTCTGCAGTTCGGCATCGGCCAGCGCATCACGGCGTGCGTTGAGCGCGGCTTCGATCTGCTGCTTGGCCGCGTTGATCAGCGCGCCACGGGCCTTCTTTTCATCGGGCGCGAGCGCGGCCAGCGCTTTCAGCTGCTCGGTGATGCGGCCCGCCTTGCCGAGGTAGCGGGCCTTCGCGTTCTCGAGATCGGCCGGCGCCAGCGCACGCTCGAAATCGGCCTGCGCTTCTTGAACCAGAGGGGTCAGGTCATTCATCAGTTTAATGCCGCACAAACTAAAAAGGCCGCACACGAGGCCGGCCTTGAGGAGCTCACCGACCGGCAGAACCGGTCGGCTCCATCACACCGCACGGCGCAAGCGCCGCACAGTGATCGATGTTCAAGCGAGCTGGGCCTTCACCTTCTCGACGATGCTGGCAAATGCTGCCGGATCGTGGATGGCCATGTCGGACAGAACCTTGCGGTCGATCTCGATCGACAGCTTCTTCAGCCCGGCCATGAACTTGCTGTAGGTGACGCCATGACTGCGGCTGCCGGCGTTGATACGGGCAATCCACAGGTGACGGAATACGCGCTTCTTGGTCCGGCGGTCACGGTAGGCGTATTGCCCAGCGCGCATGACTGCTTGCTTGGCAATGCGGAACACGTTCTTGCGGCGGCCGCGGTAACCCTTGGCGAGTGCGAGAACCTTCTTGTGACGTGCGCGGGCGGTGACACCACGTTTGACGCGAGGCATGTGATTTCTCCTTGAAGAAGGTTACAGGCCAGCAAAGGGCAGCATTTGCTTCATGTGCCCCATGTTGGTCTCGTGCACGTTGACGGCGCCACGCAGGTGGCGCTTGTTCTTCGTGGTCTTCTTGGTCAGGATGTGGCGCTTGAACGCCTGGCCCCGCTTGACGGTGCCGCCTGGTCGAACGCGAAACCGCTTGGCTGCGCTTTTCTTGGTCTTCA
>Ga0307508_10003457_pt1 | contig 15989 bp, 14 predicted proteins | sample 9_EM_MG_FD_203089 | JGI IMG/M metagenome (GOLD analysis project Ga0307508, IMG submission 203089) | Populus trichocarpa ectomycorrhiza microbial communities from riparian zone in the Pacific Northwest, United States - 9_EM | ecosystem: Host-associated > Plants > Roots > Unclassified | place...
CGGCCGGGCGCCGAGGTCGTGCGGGCAGTCGTTGTCGGACACGCCCTGCGTCGAGCCGGAGAACAGGGCCAGATAGTTCGGCTGGCTCGGGTGGGTCTCGGCGTAGAAGTGCGTCAGGTTCGCCGAGTGCTCGGCCAGTGACGAGATCCACGGGGTAAGCGGATGGCCGATGACCGCGTCGTACGGCTTGTTCTCCAGGATCACCACCACCACGTGGTCCGGCTTCGGCAGGGCGGGCCGGACCGACGCCACCGCGGCTCCGCCGGTCACCGCGACCGCGGCCACCACCCCGGCACTGATCCATCGCCCGAACCGGGCCATCAAGACTCCCGTTTTGTAGCTTTTATCCATATCCTGCCGGACGATTCGCGGCGACGCCGGTGGGACACGCGGAAGTTCGGTTCAGGTGGCGCGGGGCAGCCGTAGGCGCATCGCGGCGCCGTCGGCCAGGTCGTCGACGGTGAGGGTGCCCCCGTGCGCGGTGACGATGTCGCGGGCGATCGACAGGCCCAGGCCGGTGCCGCCGTCGCTGCGGGAGCGGCTGTCGTCCAGCCGGACGAAGCGGTCGAAGATCCGGTCCCGGTCGGCGGCGGCGATCGGCGGACCGTCGTTGCCGACCACCACCTCGGCCCCGGCGGAGTCCGCCCGTACGCCGATGGTCAGGGTCTTCTCGGCGTGCCGGGCCGCGTTGTCCACGAGGTTGCGCAGCACCCGCTGCAGGGAATCGATGTCGCCCAGCACGCGGGCCGGCTCGACCACGCCGTCCAGGCGCAACTCGGGGTGCTCGAGCGCCGCCCGCTCCCGCTCGGCGTAGACCAGATCGTCCAGGTCGACGTCCTCGCGGCGCAGCCGCAGATCCTGGTCGTCGACGCGGGCGAGCAGCAGCAGGTCGGCCACCAGGCGGGCCATCCGGGCGCTTTCGCGCTGGATCCGGGCCACCGACCGGGCCGGCGGTTCCGCGAGATCGGCGCTCAGGAGCAGGTCGGCGTTGGCCTGGATGGTGGCCAGTGGGCTGCGCAACTCGTGGCTGGCGTCCGCGGCGAACCGGCGCTGGGCCGCCGCGGCCGACTCGATCCGGTCCAGCATGGTGTTCATGGTCTCGGCCAGCGCCGCGACCTCGTCGTCCGCCGCCGGGACGGGCAGCCGGGCGTGCAGGTTCCGCGAGGTGATCGAGGCCGCCTGCCGGCGCATCGCCTCCACCGGGCGCAGCGTGCGCCCGACGAAGAGGAACGTCGCCGCCCCGACCAGGACGGCGAGCAGCGGCAGGCCGATCAGCAGGGCCGCGACGATCGCCTCGGTGGCGTCGTCGACCGCATCGAGGGACTCCCCGACCAGCACGGTCCGCAGGCCGGCCGGGGTCTGCACGCCGACGGCGACGATCCGGAACGGCTCGTCGTGGGCGAACTCGAGTCGCCGCTGCTCGCGGACGCGTTCCCCGGCGGCCGGGCGCAGGCCGGACAATGGCCGATGGCCGGCGATCGCGTCCGACGCGGCGACCACCTCGCCCGCCGCGTCGACGACCTGCACGATCACGCGTTCGCGCGCGGACGAGCGGAGCACGGCGGTCAGGTCGCCGGCGGAGCCGTCCAGGGCCGCGACGACCTGGCCGGCCCGGTCGTTCGCGGCGGAGTTGACGTTGTCCAGCAGGATGCCCCGGGCGGTGCCCAGCAGCACGCCACCGGCCAGGACCGACGCCACGGCCACGACGCCGGCCGCGGCCAGGGCAGACCGCATGCGTACGCCGAGCCGGCGCCGGAGGCGTTCGACCAGCGACCTCTCGGGCATCCGGTCACGGTAGCCCCCGGCCCCGGCCGACTCGACGAAACGTGGTCAACTTCCGCGGCCGTAGACCTTCACCTCGGTCAGCCCGGTCTTGAACCCGGACGCGTGGGTGACCTGGACCCGCAGCCGGGCCGTGCCGACCCCGGCGAAGCGCACCACGTTGTAGTTGGCCCGCGGCGTGGCCGGCGTCTTCACCGGCGCGGTCACATTCACCCAGGTGGTGCCGTTGTAGTACTGGACCTGGTACGAACTCGGCGGCCGGTAGCGGTTGGTGGCCCGGTCGTTGCGGAACCACAGCCGCACCTCGTCGACGGTCCGCGCCTGGCCGAGGTTGAGCTCCAGCCAGTCGGTGGCGTTCGGCGACCCGTAGCTGCCCCAGATCGGCTCGTTGATCGGGAACCCGTCGACCGCGCCGGCTCCGGCGGTGCCCGAGGCGGTGTAGGAGGCGGCGGTGGCCGCGCCCTGCGCGTAGTTGGGCAGGTCGGCGGTCAGGTCGACGCCGGCCTTGTCGAACATGTCGACCAGTTGCGCGCTGTCCTGCCGCACCTGCGCCGGTGCCTGCAGGCCGGCGTACGCCTGGTTGTACTGCACGGTGGCGCCGCCGCCGGCGGGGAAGGTGACCGCGCCGGTGTCCGGATTCCAGACCAGGCGGACCAGCCGGTCGACGGTGACCACCCGGGTGCCGTTGACGAAGAGCGAGTAGCCCTGCGGGATGCCGGGGTACTTCACCACGCCGTCGGCCGGGTCGTCCCAGACGATGCTCAGGTCGCCGTTGCGGTAGCGCAGGTTGTTCGCGGCGAAGTTGGGCCAGCCGATCGCGAGCGGGCTCAGCTCGACCTGCTTGTCGTTGCGCGGCCGCAGGCCCATCACGTCCTCGATGACAGTCCAGTTGCCGCTGCCCAGGATGTTGTGGTGGATCCAGGACCGGTAGTCGATGGTCCTGGTGCCGGCGTTCCAGTCGGCCCAGAATTCGTTCGCGTCCGGCCACTGGGTGTTGCCGCCGACGTACTGCGCCCAGGCGTTCCAGTACAGCAGCTTCTTGTAGTCCTCGGCGCTCATCCACTGGTTGGGGTAGTTGCGCAGCACCGAGGAGTACAGCCGGAACTGCACCGTGGAGTTGATGGTGGAGAAGTTGTTGCTGCCCGGGAAGCCGGCCGCGGCGGCCGCCGCCTTGTCCTTCTGGTTGGCGGTGTAGAACGGGAAGATCGGGTACTCCGCCGGGTCGGCGAACAGGCGCAGGGCTTGGCGGTACTCGTCGGTGTTCGGCATCGCGCCGACAGCGTACGGATAATAGTTGTTGATCTCTTTCCACGGGTCCAGGCTGTTCGTGGCGACGTGCCGGTGCTCGATCAGCTTGGTCGTGGAGTCCCACAGGTAGGTGACGATCGCGTTCTTGATCCGGTCGGCGATGGCCTGCATCTCGGTGGCCTTGGCGGTGTTGCCGGTCGCGGCGTAGGCCTGGGCGGCGGCGAGTGCTCCGCTGTAGACATACGCCGACTCGGCCCGGTCCAGGTTGCCGGAGCGCCAGTCGAACGACACGGCGTCCGCGTCGTTGCCGGTCAGCGCGCCCCAGTCGTACTCGATCAGGCCGTTGTTGTCGTGGTCGTAGTAGGCGAGCTGACCCTTGACGTCACCCTCGGCGTACCTGGCCAGGTTCCCGGCGATGGCCGGCTGCCCGCCGTGGATCTGATAGCTGCGCCAGGCCGCCTCGGCGATGTACTGGGTGTAACTGTTCGACCAGTTCTCCGGGTCGCCGGGGTTGTCCATGAACCGGCCGCCCTTGGAGACCTGCCCGACCGACAACCACGGGCCATAGGAGTACGCGGGGTTGCGCAGGTACTTCAGGTCGTCGATGTGCATCGGCTGGGTGAGCACGATCGCGTTGTTGTAGCCCAGCGCCCCCTCCACGGAGGTGGGGAACTGGAAGTCCTGCCCGGGGATGTCGGCGTCGAGGAAGTTGAACCGCATCAGCCACCAGCGGTAGTAGATCTCCTTCTTGATCGCCGGCTCGGGGACGTCGAGATACGGCACGTTCTGCGCCCACCAGCGGTTGTAGTCGCGCACGTGGGTCGCGAACGCCGTCTGCGCGCTGTAACCCTGGTACGCCGTGTACTCGGTGAGCGACTGCGGGATCTCGGTGGTGACGAACCCCAGGACCACCTTGGTGGTGACGGTGGCGCCGGCCGCGACGGTCACCGACCTGCTCAGCGCTCCGCCGCCGGCGGTGAACCCGTCGGCGGACAGCCGGGGGAAGACGGTGGTCAGGTTGTTCTTCACCGCCACCTGGCCGGTCAACTCGGTGCCGCTGCCCGAGGTCGCGTACGGCGAGGTGACCCGCAGCGCGACGGTCTGCGCGCTGGTGCCGGTGTTGGTCAGCGCCAGGTTGTCGACCGCGACGTTGTTCTGGGTGATGAACTTGGTCTGGTTGATCCGCAGCGAACCGTTGGTGTGCACGCTCTTGAAGTGGCTGGGCGCCTGCCAGCGCTGGGCGACCTGCTCGGTCCAGGTGCCCGAGCCGGCGGTGACGGTGAACGCGCTCCGGTCGCTGATGCTCTCCCAGTACGCCACGCTGCCGCCGAAGCCGAGCACGGCCGGGTTGTGCGTCTTCATGAACACGGCCCGGCCACGGCTCATCAGCCAGGTGCCGGCGGGGTCGTTGCCGGGACGGGCAAGCAGCCGGTCCATCCAGAAGTCGGTGCCGCCGGACTCCGCGTCGAAGATCGCCTGCATGGTGTTGCCGGTGGTCATCGCCACCGGCGGGGCCGGCACGGCGGGCCCGGAGAACGTGGGATAGCCGATCGTCTGGGCCGCGGCCGCCGGTTGGCCGGGCAGCACCACGGCGGCGAGGGAGCCGGTGAGAACCGTTGTCAACGCGAGTGCCAGCCTGGATCTCCAGCGGGGGAACGGCATCGCGCCACCTCCAATTCGGGTCAGGCCTCCGAAATGCCGAAAACCTTTTCGGGGAGCCTGGCACCGCGTTACCACAGTGTCAACGGTCTATTTCTGATGGGTCACGCGCTGCGGAGGATTTGTCGCACCACCGCCCGGCTGGCTATGCTCGCCGAAACTTTTCGGGAGGTCGTGCGGTGGGCCGGAAACGTGCGCAGGTCACGCTGAGCGACGTCGCCGAGCGGGCCGGCGTCTCGGTGGCCACCGCCTCCAAGGCCCTCAACGCGCGCGACGAGGTGGCCCCGGCGACCCGGCACCGCGTGCAGCAGGCCGCCGAGGAGCTGTCGTTCCAGCCCAACGTCCTGGCCCGCGGCCTGATCTCGGGCAACACCCGGACCATCGGGCTGCTCACCGACGAGCTGTCCGCCGCCCGCTTCGCCATCCCGGTGCTGCTCGGCGCCGAGAACGCGCTGGGCAACGAGCAGATGAGCGTGCTGCTCTGCGACGCCCGCGGCGACGCGATCCGCCGCCGGCACTACATCCGCACCCTGCTGGCCCGGCAGGTCGACGGCTTCATCATCCTCGGCGACGCGATCGACCTGCGCCCGTCGCTGACTCGCGACATCCCGGTCCCGGTCGTCTACGCCTACGGCGAGTCGGACGACCCCGCCGACCTGTCCGTGGTGGCCGACGACGCGGGCGGCGCCCGGCTGGCCGCCGAGCACCTGGTGTCGCTGGGCCGCACCCGGATCGCGCACATCACCGGCGACCACGGCTACCGGGCCGCCCGGGACCGCTCGGCCGCGCTGGCCGAGGTGCTCGACGCGGCCGGGCTGCCGCTGATCGGCGCGCCGCTGTTCGGCCAGTGGTCGCAGCGCTGGGGCCGGCACGCCGCGGCCCGGCTGCTCGCCGCGCACCCGGACGTCGACGCGATCTTCTGCGGCAGCGACCAGATCGCCTCGGGCGTCACCGAGGCCCTGCGCGACCTGGGCCGCGCCATCCCCGACGACGTGGCCGTGGTCGGCTACGACAACTGGGAGGTCTTCGCCACCGAGTGCCGCCCGCCGCTGACCACGGTGGACCTCAACCTCGAGCAACTCGGCGCGACGGCCGTGCAGCACCTCTTCGCGGCCCTGGACGGCGACCGCCACTCCGGCGTCGTCCGGCAGCCCGGCCGGCTCGTCGTGCGCGAGTCCACCGGGGTCGCTCCGGCCCGGCGGCTACCGGGCGATTGACCACCGCCCATGTCCGTTCGGCAGACCCGGGGATAGACGATCGGCTGATTTTCGGGTCCGGCGGATCTTCGGCCCAGCGGCGGGCCGTCCACGCGGTACGGTCTTGCGGGCCCGCGCTGTCAAGGAGTCGCGGGCGCGAGCTGGGAGCGAGATGTCAGACGCGGCGCACGAAACCACCCGGGTCGTCATCGTCGGAGCCGGCCCCGCCGGGCTCACCTTGGCCAACCTGCTGCAACGCTCCGGAATCGACTGCGTGGTCGTCGAGGTGCGCAACCGCTCCTATGTGGAGCAGCGGCAGCGAGCCGGCATCCTGGACGACTACGCGGGCCGGATCTTCGAGGAGTACGGGCTGGCCGACCGGGTCCTGGCCGGCGCTCCCCTGGAGACCCTGCTGGAGATCCGGTACGAGGGCGTCCCGCGCTTCCTGAACTCCCCCTCGCTCGCCGGCGGCCGGGCCGGGCGCCTCGTCCCGCAGCAGTTCCTGGTCCAGCGGCTGATCACCACGTTCCTCGAGGGCGGCGGCGACCTGCGGTTCGAGGCGCTCGACGTGGCGCTGCACGAGATCGACAGCGACCGTCCGCGGGTCACTTATCGCGATTCCGCCGGGAACGCTCACGAGCTGCACTGCTCCTATGTGGCGGGCTGCGACGGGTTCCACGGGGTGAGCCGCGGCAGCATCCCGGCCGAGGCGGTCACCACCTACAGCTTCGACCACGGGATCGGCTGGTTCACGGTACTGGCCGACGCCCCGGCGCCGCGCTACCCGCTGATGGCCGTCAGCCGGCACGGGTTCGCGGCCCAGTTCGCGCGCGGCCCCCGCTCGAGCCGCTACTACCTGCAGTACCAGCCGGGCGAGGACCCGCGGGAGTGGCCCGACGAGCGGACCTGGCAGCAGTTGCGGCTGCGGCTCGGTGACGACGCGCTGCCGGAGGGGCCGATCACCGACCGGGACGTCGTCGACATGCGCAGCTTCGTGGTCGATCCGATGTCCTACGGCCGGCTCTTCCTGGTCGGCGACGCGGCGCACATCATCACCCCGATGGGCGCCAAGGGGATGAATCTGGCGCTGGCCGACGCGCACGTGCTGGCCCGCGCGTTGGTCGCGGCCGAGCGGGACGGCGACGACACCGGGCTGGCCGCGTTCTCCGCGGTGTGCCTGCGGCGGACCTGGGACTACCAGGAGTTCTCGCGGTGGTTCACCGAGATGGTGCACGACTCCGGGGACGACTCCGCGGCCGGGCCGTTCCGCCGGCAACTGGCGAAGGCCCGGCTGGACCGGCTGTTCGACTCGCCGCCGGCCGCCGCCGCGTTCGCCGATCTGATGGCCGGCACCGCGCTCCTGCAGTAGGGGCGTGCCCGGCCCTACCACGGATGCGGTACGGCAGATATCCACGCTGGTAGGACGACTGGGAACCGGTTACCGGGCAGGCTGAGCCCATGATCTTCACCCGTCGGCCGCGGAGCCCGCGATGAGCGCCCTGGCGTGGGCCGTGGCCGTGTCGGTGGCCTCGGCCGTCTGCTACGCCGCGGCCGCCGTCGCGCAAGAGCACTTCGCCGGCGTACGCCGCGGCCTGCTCCGCTGGGCGGTGCCGCTGCTGCTCACCGGGGCCGGCGCCGGCCTGCACATCGTCGCGCTGCAGTTCGGCTCGGTCGGGGTGGTTCAGGCGCTCGGCGCGCTCACCTTGATCTTCGCCCTGCCGATCGCCGCCGTGCGGACCCGCCGCCGCGTCACCGGCGCCGCCTGGCGGCAGTCCTGGCTGACCGTCGGCGGCCTGACCGGGCTGCTGGCGCTGAGCACCGCGGGCTCGGGAACCCTGAGCGGGCAGTCGGTGCGATGGCTCGCGATCCTCACCGTGGCAGCGGTGGCCGGTCTCGCGATGGCCGCACGGCGGGCGGCCACCCCGGCGGCGCGGAGCCTTCTGCTCGCCGGGGCCGCCGGGGTGGCGTTCGGCGTCTCGTCCGTGCTGACCAAGGCCGTGATGACCGCTCTCGGCGGCGGGCTGACCGGCGCCTCGATCCTGCCGGTCGCCGCGATCGTCGGACTGGCCGCGGCCGGGCAGGTGCTCAGCCAGCAGTCGTACCGGGACGCGGGCCTGGCCGGCCCGCTGGCCATGGTCAGCGTCGCCAACCCGGTGGTGGCCGGGGCGATCGGCTTCCTGCTGCTCGGCGACGGCGTCCGGTTCGGCACCGCCGGGACGCTGCTCGCCGTCGGCGCCGCCGTGGCGACCGCGCTCGGCGTCGTCGGCCTGGCGGCCCAGCCCGCGCCCGGCACCGCCACCCCCGCCGAACCGGAGATCCGGCGGGGGGACTCTCCCGGCCGGTCCCGGCCCGACGTTTCGCGCTATGCGTGGAGTGTCGGATAGGAGACTTTGTCGTACGGCAAAGACGTCGGTGATCACCTTTTCGTACTCCGAAAGAGATCCATTCATTGCGGGCCTCGCCCGGGGTGCGGTAAAGTGACGTTCCCTGAATCTTGGAGCGCGCTATGCCGGTCCCGATCCAGATCTCGGCTCCGCCCAGGGCCGGAATATACAAGCCGTCGCAGTTCAACCTCCTAGCGGACACACCGACCAACGAAGTCGTCGTGATAAATACGCTGACCGGTTCGCACGTGCTATTTCCCAGCGCCTATCGCGACGCGGCGCGGCAGTTGCTGGGGCAGGACCGGATCGACGTCGACCAGGCGAATTCCGGCCTCGTCCGGCAGCTCGCGAGCGTGGGCATCGTGGTGCCGATGGAAAGCGACGAGCGCCGCCAGCTCCGCTATCTGCAGGCACACCAGACCTCCACGGCAAAGAGTCTGCAACTGATCGTCTTTCCCACCGAGAAGTGCAACTTCCGGTGCGTCTACTGCTACGAGGATTTCGTCCAGGGAAAGATGTCCCACGGCCTGCGATCGGGGCTGGTCAAATTCGCCGCCACCCAGACGAAATCGCTGGAGTCGTTGTCGGTCGATTGGTTCGGCGGCGAGCCGCTGCTCGCCTTCGACGTGATAAAAGACGTGCTCCCCGAGATCAACGCCGCCTGCGCGGCCAATTCGTGCAAGCTGAACGGGCACATCACCACGAACGGATATCTGCTGACCGGCGAGATCGCCGAGCAGCTTCTCGACTGGCAGGTGGACAGCTTCCAGATCACGGTGGACGGGCCGCGCGAGGAGCACAACAAGCGGCGGCAGTTGCACAAGCACCGGGCCAACGGGGTCGGCGCCGATGAGGAGCACGGCACCTTCGACCGCATCATGGAAAACGTGCAGTCCCTGCTCGCGCAGCGGCGGCTGTTCCATCTCCAGCTGCGCACCAACTACGACCTGAATTCGCTCGACAGCATGGCGTCCTGGATCGACACCATGGTCGAGCTGGTGGGCGACGATCCCCGGGTCCGGGTCGACTTCTGCCCGATCTGGGCCGATCCCGACAACGTCGAGGTCAGTCTGGCGGTCGGCGCGACCAAACAGCGGACGTACGTGGAGTTGATGGCGGCCGCCCACGCCAAGGGGCTGCGCAGCAACGCCCCGGGCTACCTGAGCCTGGGCGGCCTGGTCTGCTACGCGGCGAAGGCGAATTCGCTGGTCGTGCGCTCCGACGGGGTCCTCAACAAGTGCACCGTCGCCCTGGACGCCGACTACAACGCGGTGGGCCGCCTGCACGACGACGGCAGCATTCAGATCGACATCGACAAGCTCGCGAAATGGACGTCCTCCGGCCTCGAGACCGACTCCACGTGCCAGGGCTGCGCGATGTCGGCGGCGTGCCAGGGAAACGCCTGCCCGCTCGAACGCTTCGAGAACAACCGACGACCGTGCCCGCCGCCGAAGAACTTTCCCGGGCCGGTGCTCAACATGGCAGTCCGCGACAGCTGAATACAAGGAGGAAAGCAGTGACAGGTCCCGCGAACGTCCCAGAGGTCCACATCCTCCAGGCCAAAGACGTGTCCATTCCGATCGTCCCCGGCGCCCCGAAGGATTTACCCCCGGAAATCCTCAAGCTCCGCTCCGACTTCCTCGCCGGTAAGAAACTCTCGCCGGAGGACATGGGCAACCTCCTGCGCGAGACCGCGGAGACCGGCGGCGGTAACGGAAACTGCAACATCTGCTAGTGAATTGGCGACCGATCGCAAGTCTCTGCTGTTGTGCGTGACCGGCTCGATCGCCGCGACGGGAACGGTCGCGCTGCTCCAGTTGCTCGTGGAGCGGGGCCAGTTTGCCAAGATCCACGTCGCGCTGTCGGAAAATGCGCTGCGTTTCGTTCGCGCGGAGCCGTTCGCGATCCTCTCCAAGCGGCGGTGCATCACCGACATCTTCGCCGACGCCGCCGAGGGCAGGGCCGTACACGTCGAGATCGCACTCAGCTGCGAAATCGCCGTCGTCGTCCCTGCCTCCGGTGACGTCATCGCGAAACTCGCCCACGGAATAGCCGACGACACGGTCACCACCATGCTGAGCGTCTTCGAGGGCCACCGCATTCTGGTGCCGGCGGTGCATCCGGCCACCAGCCGCAAGCCGAGTTTCGAGCGCAACCTGGCCCAGGTAAGGGAGGACGGCTTCATGATTTGCGGTCCGGTCCCGGGCTACAGCATGTCCGAAAACAGGCGAGGGCCGGACGTGGCGGCAATGCCGGAACCGGACACTGTCGCCACTTTCATCGAATACGTGGCGATGACCGGAATGGCGCCAGACGTCGAGTTCCGCTATCCGAGCCACGGCGCGAACCGTCAATCCGGTGGAAAGCACTAGGACCGCCGCGGAGCCGATACTGAGCCGGTACGGCCAAGCCGCGACCGCCGACGAGATGTACCGGATCGCCACCGCGCGGCTGGTCCTGGCCGACCACGACCGGCTGCTGGCTGACTTTCCGCAGTTGCGCCCGACCGCGCTGCTCGCCGCGAGCCCGCAGCTGCGGGCGCTGGACGAGTCCGCGCGGGCGGCGCTGTGCCGGCAGGTCGCCGACCAGTGGCTCGTGCAGAACGCGGCGCTGATCTCGGCGGCGCAGACCGGCTCGGCGGAGGTGAACACGAGCATCGCCACCACCGGCCCGCCGCGAACGGTCGCCCGGCCACCCCGCTACGGCCGCGCGTGTGTCGCGCCGGTGCCGCCGGCCAGCATCCGGGTGGCCGGGCTGCGGCATCCGGTGCCGGTCCGGGGCGGCGGCGAACTGGACATCAAGGGGGTCGGGGTCGCCAAGGGGCAGGTCCCGGGCCGGGGCGACTACGCGGACGGGCTGATCTCCCTGGCCGACACCGTGCAGGAATATCTGATCGAACGGCTGCTCGACGCGATCCTCACCCACGCCGGCGCGGAGGCGCGGACGCTGCCGCACTACGGCATCATCGACACCGGCTTCGACGGCCTCGCCGGGGACGAACGATTCCCGGCCGCCCTGATCGTCCGCCGGGCGCACCTGCGCGACCTCGACTCGGACCTGCCGCGCTGGGATTCGGCCGACCAGTATCTGAGCGTCCGGATCGAGCTGTTGCTGCGCCGCTACGGCGTCACGTCGTCCAACTGGGAGGCGTTCGAGATCCGCCTGGACGACGGCAGGCTCGGCGTCTTCAGCCGCAAGGCACGCACCGAGGACTCGCCCGCGCTGATCTCCTGCCTGGTCGAATATCTGGCGCTCGAGCTGCCGTTCGTGGCGGACCGGATCAACATCCAGATGGACGTCGCCGGCGACCCGGACGGGCGCCGGCAGGTCGTCGACTTCGGCCACTATTCGGCCCGGAGGTCGTTCCATCGGCCGCTCGTGAGCCTGGTCAGCGACCGGCCGATGGCCTGGGGCGGAATGCTGGTGCCCGCCGACGACGGCTTCGCCCAGCCCGACCCGCTGCTGGTGCCGAGCGGGCCGCTGTGGGCCGACGCGTGCCGCCACGGAAACCGGCTGTTCCGGGGTTTCGCCGCCGAGGTAGCCGCGGCGTTTCGCAACTGCGAGCTCGACCACGTCACGGTCGGCGCCCGGACCACCGCGGCTCTCGACGAGCTGACCTCGGCCTGGCCACCCGGCGCGAGTTCGCCGGCGTCGGCCTCCGCCCAACGCTGACCGCCCGCGCTGCGTTTCGCCGCTTCGAACTCGACCGCATCACGGCCTATGCCCAAGCCACCGCCGCCCTCGAGCAGCTGACCTCGGCCCGGTCACCCGGCACGACCGGTCACCCGCCCAGCGCTGACCACCCGCCCTACGAGGCCGCAGCGTCTCGCCGCTCTACGCTCGACCACGTCACGGTCGACGCCCGGGCCACCGCCGCCCTCGACGAACTGACCTCGGCCTGGCAACCCAGCGCTGATTCGCCGGTCCCAGCCTCCGCCCAGCGCAACGGGAGCCGCAGCGTGCGCCGCTCCGAGCACGATCACGTCACGGTCGATTCCCGGCCATCGCCGCCCTGCCCGGCCACCCGGGGCGCCGCTGACTGCCAGCCGCTATGGGAGCCGCAGCACGTCGGCCAGCACCGCGCCGTCCTCGGTGTGCCGGGTTGCGGCCGGGCTGTCGTACACGATCAGCACTGTCTTGTCCTCCGGCCCGCCGATCAGGCCCATGCCCTCGGCGTGGTCGTCGCCCTCGCCGTAGGTGAGCTCCACCTCGCGGGTCAGCACCTCGTCGCGCACGATCGCGGGCATCTCCACCCGGCAGGCGCCGTGCCAGCGGTAGATCCGCACCGGGCCGTCGAGGTCCATGGTCGGGCCGGCGAGCACGAGCAGGTCCTCGCCGGCCGGGCAGAGGTCGCGGACCCCCAGGCCGTCCAGGTCCAGCACGTGTTTGCGATACGGCAGGCCGTCGTCGAACTCCCGCAGGCGCAGCCGGCCCGGCTCATCGGGCTCCACGTACGGCCGCAACTCCAGCACGAACGCCCACCCACGCAGCACCGGACCGCGCAGGCCCAGATAGACCCGCGGCCCGATCACCGCGATGCCCTCGATGTCCAGGCCGTTGTCCTTGCCCGGGATGTCCAGGAAGGGGGCCAGGTGATCGTCGTGCCGAAGCAGCGTCCGCAGCCCGTCCCGGCTGTCGAGCTGGGCGACGCGGTGCCGGTCACCGTCCACAACGATCTCTCGTACCGGGGTGGGCAGGCCGTCCACGTCCGCGATCGGCAGCCGCAGGAGAATCTGGCGGTTGTCCTGGCCCTCCACCTTGGCGAGCCGCCGCAACGCCTTGTCCCCGAGGTGGCGGGCCTTGATCTGCTTGCGCCGCAGGCTGTGCGAGCCGACCACCCAGAGGAAGTGCCCGGTGCGCGCCAGCCCTTCGATGTCCGCTTCCTCATCGGCGTCCGCGCCGGGCAGATCGACGAAATCGGCCAGCCGGAACGTCTGCTCATCGGCGTACTCGGCGGGCGCGGCCGGGTCGTCGGCCACCAGCCGCTCCAGCGTCGCCGTCTCGTCGCCGGCGATCCAGAGCACGCGGCCGTCGACGCGCACCGCGGACAGATTCGTGTGCGTCGCCGCGGCGTGCGAGAGCTGCCCGAAGCGCAACCGGACCGTGCGTACCTGGGTCATGCCGACCATCGTGTCACCACCAGGCCGAAGCTGTCCGGAAGGCGGGCCGATCGAGGTCAGCCGAGCGTGGTAGCGGTGACCGGGCCGCCCGCCGCCAGCACCGAGGTGGCGACGACGGCGACCGGGGATCCGCCGTACTGGAGCAGGACCTGGGTCGGGTTGCCGTCGTCATTCTTGCGAACCAGCTCCTGCACCGCCCGGGTGGCGTTCGCGTCGAGCACGATGCCGTCCTTGGTGCCGTTCGCCTGCACGGTGCCCAGCGAGCCGTTCAGCGTGACGCACAATTCGGCACTGTCGACCTTGATGTAGTAGCTGTCGGCGTCGCACATGCCGAGCAGGTGGTTGCCGTTCGCGCCGGAGGTAGTCAACTCGTCGACCACGGTGTAGACCGCGACCGGGTGCACGCCCTGGGGAAACTTGGCGGGGGCGAAGAACCGGTAGACGTTGACGCCGGTGGCGACCACCATCGCCGTGGCGACAACGGCACCGGCGATCCACGCCTTCTTCCTGATCGTCATCTTCTTGGCGTGCGGGCGGGGGGCCGTCAGTTGCTCGGTCATCGTCGTGCTCCTCGGTCGATGTCGATGTACCGATGAACGTATTGGCGTCGCCCGGCCCGGCCCTGAGGTCCGATACTCAACTGCGGATGCCGGATGACCTGGGTAGTCAGCGCGGCCGGACCAGCCCCAGGTCGTACGCGATGATCGTGGCCTGCACCCGGTCGCGCGCCCCCAGCTTCGGCAGCAGGGCGTTGACGTGCGCTTTCACCGTTCCGGTCACGATGCCCAGCGCCCCGCCGATCTCGGCGTTGGACAGGCCGGTGGCCAGGGCCGCCAGCACGTCGCGTTCGCGCGGGGTCAGCGTGGCCAGCCGGGGGTCGTCCTCGCGGGCCGTGCTGACGGCGCCGGCGGCGAACGCGTCGATGAGCCGCCGGGTCACCGTCGGGCTCAGCATCGCCTCGCCGGCCGCGACGACCCGGATCGCTGCCACCAGTTCGGCGGGTTCGGCGTCCTTGAGCAGGAAACCGGAGGCGCCCGCGCGCAGCGCCTGGAAGACGTACGCATCCTGGTGGAAGGTAGTGAGCACGAGCACCCGGGGCGGCCGGTCGCCGGCGGTCAGCCGGGCGGTCGCGGTCAGACCGTCCATGCCGGGCATCCGGATGTCCATCAGCACCACGTCGGGCTCGACCCGGGCGGCCAGGTCGAGCGCGCCGGTGCCGTCGCCGGCCTCGCCCACCACCTCGAAGTCCGGCTCGGAGCCGACGATGGCGGCAAGCCCGGCCCGAACCATCACCTGATCGTCAACAACCAGCACACGAACGGCGATGACGGCACCTCCTGTCCCACCACGCCGTCACGGCGACGGCACGTTCTTGTCGGGGCTATGGTCGGGCACGTTATCGGTTTCGGGCGGCAGGGCGTTGGGGTTACCGCCCGGTTGCGGGTCGGGCTCGCCCGCTGTGCCGGTGAGGAAGACCGGCCAGGCGATCTCGGTTCGCCACCGGGTGGTGTCGGCGGTGTCACGCTGGCCGACCAGGTAGTACTCCCGAATGGGGCCGTCGACGGCGAGGGCGTGGCGTGCCACGTAGGTCGCTAGGGCGGCGTAGGTGCGATCGACCTCGGACGGTGGCCCTCGGTGGGTCATGACGGCCAGTTCGGCGGCCGGGACGACCTGGGCCGAGACGCGGCCCAGGAGCCGGACCGGGCCGGTGCACGGCACAAAGACGGTGGCCCGTCCGCGGTGGTGGGTGAACACCTCGTCGGTGTAGATCCCGCCGGCGGTCCCGTTGTGGGGCACCTGCTGGGCGGCCAGGGTCGCGTAGAGCTCGCCGAGTGCGCCCTGCAGCCAGGCCACCGCGTCCTGGGCATCGACCGTCTCGGTGATCGCGGCGGCCGAGACGGCGGGTGTGCTGCGCAGCTCGATGTCCGTGGAGCCTGCGGCTGGGTTGGGCGCGAGCAGGTCCCGCAGTGTGCCCACGGCACGCTGTGTGCGTCCGAGTTCGTCTTCCAGACGGCCCAGATGGGCCGCGATGCGTTCGTTGCGGGCGTGCGGATCGGAGCTGGCCAGCACCGCCTGGATCTCGCCCAACGGCATGCCCAGATCGCGGAACCGGCGGATGACCTGGGCGGTGGGAAGTTGTTCAACCGTGTAGCGCCGGTACCCAGTGTGCGGATCCACGTCGGCGGGCTCGAGCAGCCGGATCTGGTGATAGTGCCGCAGCGTCTTGACGGTCAGGTGGGTGGCGCGGGAGAAGTCGCCGATCGACAGGTGCCCGGTCATGATCTGCATTGTGCGCCCTCCCGTAAGGGGAGAGTTTCCCTCCAGGCTCGGCTTGACCCTTCCGTCGCGGCACCGCCGACAGTGATGCCAGCGGTCACCCGGGCCGCCGATCTGCGAGCGCGCGGAGGCTTGGAGTTTGTGGCGGGCCCGCAGTCCCTCGCCGCCTGGACCAGGTCCAAACGCGACGACCGAGAAAGGAACCGAAATGCCGCGTATGCGTACTCCGGACGGAACCGAGCTGTTCTACCGGGACTGGGGCGCTGGGCGTCCGGTCGTGTTCGTCCACAGCATGCTGATGAGCAGCGACATGTGCCAGCACC
>Ga0307508_10003460_pt1 | contig 15970 bp, 21 predicted proteins | sample 9_EM_MG_FD_203089 | JGI IMG/M metagenome (GOLD analysis project Ga0307508, IMG submission 203089) | Populus trichocarpa ectomycorrhiza microbial communities from riparian zone in the Pacific Northwest, United States - 9_EM | ecosystem: Host-associated > Plants > Roots > Unclassified | place...
GTCTTCGTTGGATGATCTAGCGGTACACATCCAATCTATCCTATTTCCAGTGCAGCTATATCTGGCCACTATCTTGCGACCCCAGCCAGATCTCGGACTCGAACCTCCCGCTCACTGAACCTGTTATCGATTCGCCTCATTCTCTTGGTTCCGATTTCTTCTGGCCCGCTGGGATGGCAAAGTAACTTCAATATATTTTACACTGTCTGTATGATAGTAACTTATGTAATAGATGGACTTTCATCACAATTCTTTGACCATGTTCTTGTAACACTATTTAGCCTTTGACAAAAATACCGAGCTTCGCTGTGCTTGTATTTTGCAACAAGAACTCGGTTATCAGTCCACGCCGTCCTCCCATACGCTGCGATGTCTCACCAGCGGCACCACCATCACCTGCTCCACGTCTTCTTTTCTCGGCGGGCCCATGTTCCTCCAACATGGCGCACAGAGCAAACAAGGACTCTCACCTAGTCGGATATCCCCTACGACAGTTAGCACTGCGGGAACTTTGGCACAGGCTTTGCAGACATCGCCAAGGAAGGGTGCAACATGTACGGTGAGAGGGTAACCACATGGTGGATCGAGGGGGTGAGCCAACCTGGTGGATGAGTCAGGAACCACTCCAAGGACAACACGCGAGAACAAGACACGCCTGATCTGGTCGACGACAACAAAGTGTTCGCAGTTTCCTTGGTGGAGCATCCAATATGGCTGATTGATCCGGAGAGTAAGGGAGGTGAAAGGCGTCTGGCTCAGCGACGTGGGCGATTTGGTGATCTGCGGGCGCTTTTCTTCTGGCAACCTTTGCAGATGAGCTAGGAGCTTGCTATGACGAAAAGGTCGTCGGGTTTATCTCCAATGGGAAGAGACTAGACATACTGTGCGTAGTCATCACCGGACCGGCCGTCTCCATACACGACGTCATCGATCAGCAACAAGCATCCTTCTTCAGCACGCGGAACAATCCCTTCGCCCTGTCCTTCACTTCCATATGTATATCCAACCACATTGCCGTGGCTATCCACCATCTCGTCTGGCATTTCACTTGAATCACAGGGAATCACCCGGACGAAATCTGCGAGGGTCTGAGAGGACAGCACGACATGCTGGGAGAAACGAGTGAGCTGGCTATGAATCCAGGGCACGCGGTTGTGCACGGTGAGCGTAACGAGCGCATCTCGACGCGGAGCACTCTCAATCAGTGCCGAAGAGGGGTCTGAATGGGTCCCAGTCAGACGGGGAGATGGAGAACCCGGTTGATGGCAAGTCAACGTGCCACGTCCCGATTTCTTGATATGTTTGAGCGCATTAAAGTCCGAGTGCTTGGGAGCACGCATAAATAACGCGGATTCCTGGTTCAACCTGTACGGCAGGTTGTGATCAAGTCTGCAGAGGGACGCATGCGAGAGGAATCGTACCCCCAGCATTGAAGAGAAATGGCGTCCAGTTTCTCCTGTAACGCGCGTACCTCTGGCTGGGCCTCTGCTGCCTCAGGGTCCGGTAAACGCTTCCGCTTGCGTCCTTTCGAGGCGGGGCCGCCAGCCTGGCTATGTACTGCGTTTACGGCGGCAGCGTGTGTGCGATAGAGGTGTGCAGAGAGTATTGGGTTATCCCACACCTCCTCGACAGTGGCCTTTAGCTCCGCGACGCTGTCATGGGCGTTGAGCGTAGATTAGTCGTGAACCTGGGCAAGGCAGATAGGGACAGCCCTCACCTCTCTGAGCACTCTGCTTCAACTGCAGCCCGTTCATCTTCTGAAAGCTTCTGCCAGCTGGGGTGATCAAGCGCATCGCTTGCTGAGGGAAATGCAAGTGAGGCGGTGTCATCAAGAAACTTGCAGACGGATATAGGCTCTGAAGGAGGGCCAAAGAAGGAGTCGAAACCTCGAGTGATGTTGACGCTCATAACTTCAAGTTGCCGATGACCAGGAGTGAGGCCGGTGAGGGGTGGTCGAGAGTATGGTATTCATCCGACCTGAATCCAGCCTTCACGAAGTGTGCATTGCTGGGTTGAATTCAGTTCAAGTTGAGTTTTGCACGCGTGCTGACTAGCATTTCCTCCTTCCAGTTACCATTCCGATAGTTTGTAGATGATACATGCCATGTAAATATGCAGCTCATATGACAAACATATGCCTAACGACGACCTGACCACGGTGGAAAAGCGGCTTGCTTAAGAATCGCCTCCCTCGCCTCCTCCACAGCGGATTCTGAACCTACAGCCGGTCTGAGTTAGACGCCGCACAAATGAGGTAGTATGGGATCGCACCAATAATGACAATAGTGTTGTTGTCTCTGCCGACGGTAATGTCTGCGCCAGTCTCAGCGCGCAGGCGAGCGACATTGGAGCCCTTTGACCCAACGATTTTTGGGAATGCAGAACGATCAGCGAGGGTCAAGAAGCCAACATGAGTCATCGCCTCGGCCTGTTCAATGGCTGCCTGAACATCACTCTGTGCACGTTCGAGACTCGCGGCGTCCCTTGCTTTCAGCGTCCACTCCGAATCACCTTCCTCGGCGTCCTGATAGTTGGGAGAAATTTGCCAGTTCGACTCCGGAACATCTTCCTTTGCATCGTCAATCCGAGCAGTGGACATTGCGTCTTGTGGAGGATGGGTGGGTACTGCAGATTTTTGAGGGTGAGCAGATTGTTCGACTTGCACACCGTATGATCGGAGGTTCCGGAAGAAGTTGCCCTGCTGCGAGATTGCATGGTGGTACTTCAAGGGTACAGAGACGACGGCAGTTATTAGCTCTACAGGTGTGGAAGTGTTCTGGATTCGTGCCTAACGAAGAGGTCAATCGCTGCAGCGCGTCCATTACATCGACCTGCGTACCTTGAGTTCATCGATCGCAGCTTCACAAGCAGAACGAGATCCGGAAACTTTGACAATGTCAGCGGGGTCTGCATCCTTGACTTCACTTGCATTGACAGCTTCCCCTACTCGGTGGTAGGATCGAGAAGCAGGAAACTGTACTTGGACGCCTGTGCGAGCTTGCAGTTCATTCAGGTGTTGACCACCTCTGCCAATCAGATTACGATGTCGGACCGCTGGAATCTCGACGGCCAGCACTACGCGGTCTCTCAAAGTGGCAACCGTCTTCTCGAGTTCCGCCATGATTCTGTTGACAAGAGCAGGTTCTCCACGAAGACGCACTTCGTCAGTGGGCTCACCCTGCCGAGGGCTGGTGTCTTGATTAGCCGGGGACTGAGACCATCGAAAAATAACTTACAATCGCACAAGTCCCGCTTGCAGTTTGGAATCAGATGGACCACCACAACGAATTATCAAGTCCTTCAAACCCTGACCACCAGCCCCAATGATAGTCCTATGGAACTTGGTCTCGATAACAAGGGATGCCGACGCTTCCTCACCGACCTGCTCAGCGATCGCCAAAATAGCAGTTTTAGCATCACTGATGGCTTCCTTGGTTCCGCGGACAGTAATGTTAGTCAATGCGTTGTCGTCATCCGTAGCCTTGTCGATGTCGATCTGGGCGCCTGTGTCGTCCTTGATCTCGTTGATACTGGCGCCGCCTTTACCGAGGATACGTGCAACAGCACGAGTTGGAACAGTGAATTTGAGAACTTTGTTGGACTCCTTTTCAAACTCGAGGGCCTCGAGCAGTTCGGATTTGGCACCAGCTACACCCTTCTTGCCACCCTTGACGAGGACTTCGTCAGGCTGAAGGGCTTCACGGGTCTTTTCGCCGTTTTCCCAGGATCCCCGAGGAAATGTGATCTTGACCTCGTATTTCTCCTCGAGGCGAATGACATATTTACCGTTTTGGCCAATCAAGGAAGCATGGAACTCGGTGGGGATTTTGAGGGTCTCCGATGTCTCGTCTGCCTACAATGTATGTCAACGACGTGTTGGATGTCGCAAGTACGAGGAACTAACCAATCTCTCGACCTGAGACAAGATGCGGTTCTTGGCTTCCTCGACTTTCTCCTTACGTCCTGTTATCTGAGCATGGCGTCAGTCCCAAGCCACAACCCGTGTGCAGTGACCGACCTTGAATTTGGACTTTTGGTGAACGGGTTTCTTCTTCTTGGCGGTGTCCTTCTCCTTCTCCTCAACCGCGTCAGAAACATCCACTCTGACACCAAACTGGTCTCGCAGCCTGTTGACACCGACTCCATGCGCACCGACAATTCGACCGACATATTCCCTGTCTACCTCAAATTCTGTAAACTAAAGCATTGCGCCCGGATCAATAACAAACAGTGTGGAGAGGTTAGATTCACTTACGTAGCTGCTGACAATAGCATCCTCTTTGGCATCCTCCACGATCCGCAATATTTCCTTGACAGCACGATCGACATCCGCGCTGACCCCGCGGACCATGATGACATCCTGACTGGACGGATCGCCTGCCTCAGCACCGATCTTGACCAAAAGGGCCTTGTCTTCGCCAATGATTCTGGAAGAACCAGTTATACGAGGTGTACAGGTGGAAATATATACCTCTTACGCGTTGAGAGTGGTACCGTCATTGCCGATCACTACATCATGCCAACGTTTCTCGATCGATATTAGCTCGCTCTTGACGTCAGCAGCATCCTTGGCCATCTTCAGCAATTCCGTAGCAACATCATTCAAGTGCTTCTCTTGCTCAACAGGCTCAGGCGAGCCCAAAGGGGACAAAGGGTCATAAACCAGGAGAACCGAAGATTGTTCCGCAGACTCGGGAGGGAAGAAGACTTGAACGTTGTGAGCATCGTGGAACTGCTTCATCCTGAGTGATGTCAGACAGACTTTTGGAAGGTGCACGTGAAAAGTTACATTTTCTCGTGTCTCCCCATGATAACCGGGTGGATGAGCCAATCAATGGAAACCTCCCTTGTCGCTCCGACAAGCTTGTCAAGAAATTCAGAAACTTGTCGGACAGCAGCGTCTACCAGCGGCTTCTCTCCGACAATATCGATGTTAAGGACTGCGGCCTGGTCGATCGCTATTGCGGAAGGCATGAAAACCGAAATATCAGGATGATCAGTACTGAGGGTCTCTGGGTAGTTGATGCGCGTGATGTAAGCCAAGAGTTGACGGGAAACCGTGATAGGACCGGGAAGCGGGAGCTCGTAAATGTACTGTGAGTTCGCCTTCTCCATAACAACACCAAGACCAGTAGAGATGTCCCCTTGCTTGCCATAGACCACGACCTCTTCGCTTTGCTCATGCGGCTCCGGAATGACAACAGAGCATTGGCTCTTTGCCATAATCTCCTCGAGAGCTTTGCCAATAAGGAGGCGATGCTGGCGCTTGGGCAACGGAATCTTGACTGGAATGAGCAGGGACTGGAAAGCTTCGATGGTTGCCTGGATGGTTTCGACAACACGGACGACGGCCTCGCGGTCACCGCTGACGGTGATCTCGCGTTCAGGGGCATTCAGAATCAAGTTAATTTCACCACCCTGCGCTGCCTCAATGAAGGGTGCGCGACGAGCAATGACGAAAGGAAGGATGTGATCCGGGATGTTCTTTACGCGCTGGGTTGACCTGGAAGTCCTAGCCGAAATGATGTCGTTTATCATAGCCTGAGCTTCGTACGCGAGAGGTTGCGGGCCCGTGATTGTAATGGGAACCAGGACTTCGTCCTCCTCGTCTACAGGCGCGGCAGTCCCACTGGCTGACTCATTGAGATGACCGTTGGATGTAACATTGTCCCTACGAGGAATATCCACTTTTACTCCAGTTTGCTCCCGGACTTGTTTCAGAGTGGCACCTGTGATGAACGCTGAGGAACTTGAATTCAATAAACCAATAAACGGAGACTAACCTTTGGATCCGATGATGACTGGAATAGTAGAGGCAGGAGCAGGCAGGGTAAGGGTGACCTAAAACTAGGTTCCAAGGAAATTCAGGAAGAGCTACACGCGAACGCACCACGGGACTCAAAAGGGCCAACAGATTCCGTTTCGCCTTGTCGAGGTCTTTCTGAGACTCGGACTTCATGTGAAATGTAGTTTGACGTGTTCTCTGGTTGGCAGAAGCCTCGATCTTGACTTTAAATTTAGACATAGCCCGTTTCATGATTTCTCCAAGTGAAGTAGGTTTGCCGTCCTTGTTCGCCGGGAGTTCGATGGCGGACAAAGTGAACGAATCAGAGACCATAGGCTGAGACCGGACGGTTGCCTTGAAGCGGGGACCAGAGTCGGCACCCCAAGCAGCAGGCCTGGTGGGCTGAGTTGCAGGAGCGGCAGAGGGTGCAAGAGACGGGAAAGCGGTCTGATCATTAGGATCCACCACGTCATTGACAGGTGCTTTGATTGCCGTCTCATCCTCTACCGGAGCTGAGAAGGGGTCCGGTGTGCCTTCGAGCCCATGTAACTTCTAAACATATTGCAACAAGAACCAAAGCCATTTCAGCCAGGAGACAGGCAAGAGCGACAGTCCACACCTGAAGTTCAGCCGCGCCAACAGGGCCAGGAGACGTGTCCATGTGCCTGAGGTTTGCGGGTGTCCAAAACACAGAACCTTTGACTGAAAATACCTGAACGTTGAGCTCGGCGACGAACTCAACGCGATGACCGAGAAAAATACAAGATGATGAGAGATGAATTTGGTAAACGCCGACGTGGAACGGTCGTACACAAATCCCTGCGGGTAATATACGTGCGAACATGATCCTATTATTGGTCTCAACACCTTAAAGCTCTATCATACTAGACAACATATCGTTCGTACAAATACAGGATGCCGCTTACATTCACCAGCCCAACTGCTCTATCGTCCAGCCATGCACTCTGCCCTACTATTCCGCCTCGTTGATCAGTCTCTGGCTCTATCCAGGTCACTCACCCGCTTTACGTCTTCCAGTGATCAACTGCATCGTGGTCAATCACGTATGATCTCCGTTTGAATGACTGTTCCTTACTGTAACATTGTCCTTCTGCCTCTGACCGGTTCTTGGGAACCACGGTATTTCCTCGGGCGATATGCCACCCCAAAATCACTTATGCTACTAGGCGTCGGATTATACTTGGCAGCAAGTTCGTTGATAACGAGGTCACCGCGGACGGTGGCGTAACCTGCCGGTGGGAGTGTAAGCGGTGAGGTAAATTCCTTTGCTCTAGCAGCACATACTACACAACTCAGGCTGCGCAAGGTATGGGCGGAGTTGGCCCAAGCTTCGTTGAAAGTCGGGCACTTGAGGGCTTTGAGGACTCATCTGCGTTCTTCAACAGCTCGTCATTCGCTGCAAAGTCGGTCAGCTCCACAGGGCTAAAGGCACCGGCGTGCAGCCGTCCATCTACGTCCACGAGCGATCGCCCGAGGTCAGCGTATCAAGGTCTGTGATTCATCCGGTGAGTGAAGAAGCTGCAGTGAGAAACTCGCCACAAGTGACGGGATCGTAGTAAACTGACTTGGCATTCGCCAAACTTTCTTCTGTTGACTCCTTGACCCGGCCAGGCTGGTGCCAACCATGTGGTTGTGTGAGGAGGAGCCTTCGACATACGGGAGCTTTGTGGTCACGAAAATCTGTCCTCGAGGGACGTCGGACTCGCGGATTGCAGAACTCACGGAACCTCCGGTCTCTCGTGATGCGTCAGTGTATTAAGAGTGGGAAGTACACGAGACAATGGATCAAATGCGATGTGCATAATTGGAGAATGAGTTATTCAGATACGCCATAATTCGATACCTTTAATGATTAGTGAGGGGACGTCTAGCGGTGGTTTTACCATCTTCTGTACCACTTGCAATAAAGCAGTCGAGTGCGATTGAATATACGTCTTGGATGAGACTGAGCTAGGGTATGTGTCGATGTGTAGAGTATGCGATGAATTCCCCATGCTGTGGTAGGGCAATACAGGAGGAGTGGTGGTATCTAGTCTGGTGACCAGCCCGTCTATGAGGCCTCATCTCACAGGGCCTGCCAGGGCCGTCAAGCATCAGGGCCAACACTGATCTAATCTGGACTGTTGCTATGATGGACGGGCGCTGCTGTCTGTTATTTATGCTGGAGACACTGCCCGATGCGACTCTTAGAAATGCCGCTCCGAGTCGTGTTGCCACGCACCTTGGCGAAGGATTGATTTACTTGTCACGTGACCAATAGTAATACGTGGATGTATGATCGCCAGCGCTCAAATGGCACACTCAAGTCCACAGTACTACGACCACCTCAAGAAATGCAGCGAGCATGTCGCAGGGCTTGTCTCGCACTCGTGTTTGCCATTGGAATCTGCACAACAACGCATGGCTCATCCTTCCTTGGTGACGCCCTCGTTCGCAAACACCAGGTCCAGGATGTCCTAGAACACGAACCCGTCCGCGGCGAACCTCTGTGCCAGCGCCAAGTATGTTGGCCTCGATCTGTAGTTTTTCGCAGCATTATCACAGCATATAATCGTAGACAACAGGTCCCATTGAAACCACAATGTGTGACTATGAGACCATCGAGAGTGTCAACGAAGAGTTGTACGCGAACCTCCATGATCTTGTGCAGACTCCATTCTTTCGGTACTTCCAGGTGCGTACTTCGCTCTCAGTTATGCGAAGGCTCGTACTCAATCGACTCAATCACTAGGTCGACTTGTACCGAGAATGTCCTTTCTGGCGAGAGAACGGCTTTTGCATGAACCGCGAGTGTGGCATAACCACCGTAGATGAGGTATGCGAGCGTACTTGTCGCTGAATTCTACCCTTCATTCTTGTTGCAGAGCGAAATACCCGAGAAATGGAGGGCAGCTGCTCTGAGCAAAATAGATCTTCCTCCCGCAGATGAGGTATGCATCAACACTGTTGGCCCCTGCTACTACTCACGTGGGTTCCTAGCGGGTCCAATTACCGGGTTGTTATTATCGTGACTCTGACTTTTGTTTTCTCGATGACATGACAGGTTAGCCTTTCCGTGTTTTTACATTGTATTTCATGAGCTTATATCGTTCTGTACTAGAGGGAGACTATGTTGATCTGACGCTTGTTCCTGAGCGGTACACGGGATATTCGGGACACTCTGCCCATCGTGTCTGGCGAGCAATTTACGAGGAGAATTGTTTTGGTCTCTCTGAATTCAATCTTCTCACCGGAAAATCGACCGCACCTATTACCCTTCCTGACACTCTGACAAATGTCCTACGTGAGCCTTTGGATGGTGAAGATACAGACGAAGAGTGTCTGGAGAAGAGAGTGTACTACAAGATCATATCTGGCACGTATTTGGCTGAGAAAGTATCGTATTCATTCTGATCCCACACAGGCCTTCATGCATCAATCTCAACACATATATGCACAGAGTGGCTGAATCAGTCGACCGGTGAATGGGTAAGTGGCCCTTAATCCAAAACATTGATTTTCTCTCATGCCGTTCTCTTCAGGTTCCCAATCTTGAATGTTTCGTCACCAGAGTCGCCTCCCATCCCGAACGCCTTCAGTACATCTATTTCAATACAGTCCTACTCCTCCGTGCTGTCGCCCGTCTCGCGCCTTATCTATCCGAATATGACTACTGCACCCTGTCGGGGAATGGCCTCACCCCTCATGATCATCCCCATTCGCCTGACTTGGAGGACGAAGTCCGGACGCTCGCGAGACTTGATAATGTAATGACCATCGCAAAGCGCGTGGGCAAATTCGACGAACAAGTGTTGTTCCGTGGAGCGAATGCAGACGTCTGTGGACTCCCCCCCATCTAGTTATCTCGTCGTCGCCGACTGATTCATACTGCAGATCTTGAAACAGGAATTTAAACAGCACTTCCGCAACGTGTCCCGGATCACGGACTGTATTGGTTGTGACAAATGTCGTTTGTGGGGCAAGGTCCAAACCACTGGCTTGGCTACGGCGCTCAAAGTCCTGTTTGAAATAGACGGGAAAGCCCTCCAGTGCGTCTCCTTTCTTCCGGGTGATGATCCGTCATAAAGACTCATTCGATCATGTAGTCACAACACAAATCAAAATCTTCTGCAGCGTTCAGAAGTCGTCGCATTGATCAACACACTCCATCGCTTTAGCGAGAGTCTGCATGCCGTCGAACAGTTCCGGGACATGTGGAAGAAGACCGGAGATGAGGATTCTGCCAGGTTGATCCACGAAGCAGAGAGGGCCGTCACCGGAAATGTAAGTCCGCTCTGCGTAGTATTCGACGCACGATCGAATGATATCGAACTTTAGCCACGACCAACCCCTGGCGTACATACCCCGACACCGACCTCTCTGCAACGAAATGTCTGGAGTAGACTTGTGGCTCATTTATTCAATTTGGTGGATGGTTGTAGACGGCATACCCTTACATGTCTTGGTTTACTGTCCGAGATCTGGCAAAGGTTATCCAAGGCAGTTCTCCCTCTACGGACGGAACTTTGACGATTTCCGTACATTTCGATGACCCTACAGACTGAATACTTTGCAATGGAGTAGATGTAGTTCTGTCCGCTTTCGGGCTTGTTTCGTCTGGGCTCAACGCCAAGTTCATTAGGGTAGTCCAGAAAAAAAGAAACAACTTGAAGATGACAAGACCCAAAGTCTTAGATCACAACGGCACGCCATCCACGTCATCCTCTACCATAGGTTCACCATCTACGTCAGCATCGTCCAATTCAGGACCACCTGACAAGGGAATACCATCAACATCCTCATCAAGGGGATCACCATCAACGTCTTCGTCGAGGGGAACTTGGTCGACGTCGCCGTGATCAAGTGGTACACCGTCGACATCCATCTCATCAATTGGCACGCCGTCCACGTCATCATCACCGCCTTTTTGGGCCACTTGAGGAGCAGAAGGGGCAGGTTCCTGAGCTGGTTGGAACGATTTGGCCTTGAACCGAGACGCATACACCGATTGGGTTTCCAACGTTGCGCCACCGTTTTCGTCTTGTTGATCTGCTTTCAACTCCGCGTGGGTGGTGCCATCAAGCCGCGCTCGAAGTTCGGTCGTAAACTCGGGTGGGAAAACGATCCAATCTTCCCAGATGTCCACGACCGACGTGATTTGCTTCTTAAAGGTTTCTGCCGTGATACGCCCAGGGAACGAATGATAAATCGTGGAAAAGTGATCAAAAACGATGCCAAGGCGTGACTGGAATTCCTGACGGAATTTCCATGCGCTCGGTACTGGAGCGGCTGAATTATGGAGTATATCACAAATGAGGTGAAGGCGTGCGATCTTGCGTGGGACTGGGGTGCCATCCACCAACAAGGAAGAAATGATGATATCGGAAACCTACGAGGAAGGGGGTGAGATTCAGGAGATCGAATGATAAACCAAATGCAAACCTCACGAGCAGCCTCGGCATGTTCCAGGCTGAATGTCATACAACGAGCGAGTTCGCCGCGCTTGCCCGAAAGGGCACGCAACATCGCCTCGAACCTTTTCCGTGAGAGTTTCCCCAATACGGTCTTCTTAGTACGTTCCTGCTCTGATTCCTCCGCGGAGTCGGTAGAATATACCGAATTATAACCCTGATGTGAGCGTGTCAATGGAATCCGGAGCATACATAGTAACGAAAACGCACATCATCTTCAAAGTCTGGTTCCACGATATCGTCGCGCTCAACCAACCCCCGATAGAAGGCATGTCTGTGGTGCTGTTGTACAGTTGTAAGAAAACAATCAGATGATACCCAAGCAACCCACCCTGCGTTCGGTGAGGAAGGCGTATTTTGGATTGTTTCGTTCCCACTCTTTGAGATTCTCTGCGTATTTGTGGCCGTGACCTTTCACCTCAGCAGCTACTGCCCGTATGAAAGTATCTGTAACGCCAGACTCGTCTTCTCCATGTCTCCTTAAGGAGCTGGGTGATCGTCGGCGAGGACTCCGACTGTCATACCGCCTTGAACGACTGTACGAGCGGCGCCGTCGATGTGATGGAGACCGACTGTATGACCCACTCCGTGACCGTCGGGAAGACCTGTGTCCGTGACCACCAGAACGGGAACGTGAGCGACGGCCCGAAGAATATGAACGACTTCTGCTCGTCCCCCTTCCACGACGTCGATCTCGAGAATGGGAGCGTGAGCGGGATTGGCGACTCGCAACTACAGAAATGGGTTGAGATTTATCACAACGAGAATGTTGAGGGAATTCGCACCATACAACGGCTTTGCTGCCATAGGGACGGCTTTGCTCCACCCGACGCGTAACACTGAACCTCCCCAATCAAAACTGTCCAATTCCCTCAGCGCAACCTCTGCATCTTTGCGTTTCATGAATGAGACAAAACCACTGAGGCCAGCATTACGACTTCGTCTTGACGTGGTCATATCACTCCCAGGACCACTGCTGCCATCACCACGAGGCCACATGATCTTGACCTGAGGACGTGTTGTAAGTTGGGAGGGGGCTCGGCAAAAGGTAAGGACGTACAGAGCCAACGGGTCCATGTCGCGCAAAGAACTGGCCCAAGGATTGCTCCGTGACGTTGGAAGGCAAATTGGCGACGAAAAGATTGGACGTCTGGGGGAAGCAGTGTTCCAAACGCAGAAAGGTAAATCTTTGTGTGGTGCCTACCTCGGGATCTCCTCGGTCCTTGCTCCCACTCTGGCCCTCGTAAGCTAAAGGGAATTGACTGAGAAGAACGAACTATATAGGCACACGAGCACAAACCTGCCAAAGCAGTCACGGATCGTCCGTGGGCTACATACGAAGCTGAGAACCCTTTCGAAATGTTGATTTACCTCGACGTACCGGAACGGGAATACCGGGCCTCTCGCATGGCTTGCTCCCTACAAACTGTCAGGAGAGGGAGGGCATGGCTACAATTTTACATACCTCTTGATTTCCTCGAGGAATGAATCCATGGCGCGCTTTCCTTTCGGTTTCGGAGCACTCGCCGGTGGAGAGACCTGAAGGTCCATCAGTCTAAGAGGCAAACATACGAACGGCTCCTTACTTCATCTTCCATTTCCTCCCGCAGCGCCCTCGTCCGAGAAGAACTCTCAATTGTACCCCTCGCAGAAGGCTGGTAATGCGTTTTTGCATCTCCTGAGCCCCGAACAAAAGTCGACGCCGACTTCTTTCTGCCCGCGTCCTCCCCCTCGAACGCGTCTAGAAAGTCGGCGTACGCTTTGGCCGCGTTCTCTTCTTCCTCTCTCTTCTTTGCCTCTGCTGCTTCTTTCTCCTTCTCCCGCCGGGACTTGCGCACGGTCCCTTGAGCATACTGGGACAACTTTTGGTCGTCCAATGGCTTTTGCTGGTTAGATGAAGCAAATTGGTGAGTGACTTGACATCAAAGAAATAGGTCCTATCCATCGCACTGGGAACGAAGGTTCTTCGTCATCGTCGCCAAAGAACGCCGCTAACTTGGATTTCGTTTTATCCATGGGGTAGCCAGACAGTAGCAATGAAATATTGTAGCTAGTGCACCTGAAGACAAGAGACGAAGACCAATACTAAGTTCCCACGCATACATGGACCAAATCGATCGCCACAACTTCGACAAGAGATATCCCCAAGACAAGTCTGCTTCTACATCATCAAACTAGCTAGACCTCCCATGGCGTATGCCATCGGCTTCAGAGGCGGATGAGCTTGGGCTTCAAATTGGTGGTACTTTAGATCTCCAGCAGAGTCTATGCGAATCTGTCGGAGCAACATCAGAGTGCGGCCATACTATCAAACATACCGAACTACGTACATAGGCGCCTTTGTTCCCTACTTGATCGACGTAGTTTGGTGCAGAAAATACCTAGGACGAGAATGAGATTCCCAGGATGAACCAGTGGACTGGGACTTACGGTTGTGCACAGTCCGTCGTGCTCGATGGCATAACCGTCTACAACATGTTGAGCTCGAATGAGATCAGTACACAATGGAGCTACATACTCTCTCGCACTTCGTGACTGCGAATGACACCGGTGACACCATTTAGGTCGCACCACCGTTTTGTGACATCCGGTCCAAAAGCAATGCCAACACCCTGAAGCATGCTGAGACAACATGTGACGGAAAATTGGCCCGACTACGCACCCGTTTACTCGGCCCGCGCCCTGGTGTATCTTGAGGGTCAGTCCAGAGTAGCTGTGGTCGCGTGAGGGGGGTACACAACACTTTTCCTTGAATTCATACCTCGCCTAGAGGCCAGGTGTCTCAGCATCTGGGATTGAAGGAAGTTCCAAAGCACTCACACATCAAACCTTCCTGTCCAGGTTGTCGTCCGATTCGTGGTATCTTCCGTATTTCTTCTAATGTCACACCGTCTTTGCTAAACAGTCCGCCATGAACGACAAAATAACGCTTGAGCTTTTCCGGAGACAATATTGTTTTCGGGGTGATGTCCGTGGACGGCTTCGTTGCGCTGATTAGAGTTGCCAGAGGCACTATACGAAGAGTCAGGTCTTTAGATGACGTCTAGCCCTCAAGTCACGTACTCTCCGTAAATACATGAGCGAAAAGCTAAGTTTGGCAATTCAGTCTTTGAATAATCAAGCATTTAACTGGCTCACCTTGTACGTCTGTTCCCCATGCTTGTGCTTAGCCTCTCCTTCAAAGCCATACGTCCGATTCATGTCTTTGGCCTCATGATTGCCTCTATTGATGAGCATTCGGTTAGGGTATAACCCTGACGTCCTTCAACCACGATGGAAAGCCACGTAGCTCAGTCAATACTTACATTTATAGGCAAACGCGGTCAGAATCACTTCTATAGACCAGGATCCTCTGTCGACCAAATCGCCGTTCATCAATAGACAGTGATCAGGTGAGGGCGGTCCCGTGAGCGAATACAAGTGCAGCAAATCGTAGAACTGCCCTGAATGAAATACGTCCAGTCGCGACACCACAAGAGTTCGATCTCAAAACACACCGTGGATATCCCCGATGACGTCGCAGGTTACTCCGTCCCCAAGATCGAGATTGACCAGGGTGTCCTCTTTCACAAAAGACGAATGGGCGCCGAGAACGATCTCCCATGCGTATCTCCGTGGAAGCTTCTTGCCTTGCTTAAACCAGTCGATCATGTTTAATATGAATTCATGAGTGATGATATACTTTCCGTCCTCGGTGACATATAGTTTCGGGCCCGCGTAGTCGGCTTCTACGTCGCAGCCACCTAGTTAATATGCTCGTCAATAAAAGTGGCTGCGCAGATCTGAGCGCTCAGGCAGACCTTGGGCAATAATTTCCGAGCAGCGTTCCACGGCATTCTTCTCTTCTTCCATCTCAATCGCCTAAAGGGGGTTGGACATGAACGGCAACACCTAATCCACGTTTCACACCTTCTCAAACTCAATTTTCCGAACGAGTTTTTGAGTCGCTGTTAGCTGCGCTTTGACGACATCATTTTTTGGTTCCAGCGCAACTACCTTCTTGAAATCAGCGACCGCTAGCTGCGGTTTGGCGATCTGAAGGTAACACGTTGCTCGTCTGACGTGCCCGATGAACAACACATGTCACCGCACGTTTCGGGAAGTCCAACACACCTATAGTACGCTTTTGTATATTTGGGATCGACTGCGATTGCCTTGGCTGTTGGTCATGAGTCTCTCGTGACCAAGCCGAAACGCAACATCCACTCACACGCATCGTCGAGCGCAAACCCGTATTCTTCCAGCCTCGTTCTTGCAGCAGCGCGGTTACACCAGAGGGTGGCATCCCTAGGGTTCAGTTCGATGGCCTTCGAGTAAAGACGGACGGCCGCCGTGAAGTTATGACCTGGATACCAATCGTCAAACTACTGTGGTTTGTTGGACGGGGCACATACTTGTAAACGCGTTGTTAGCCTCTGCTTTCAGCTTCGCGGCCCGTGCCCTGTCTTCGTCGGTCACATCTCTCAGGGTCAGTGTCTGTAGCTCGGGCGAGGGCAACGATGTCAGCGAGGTTGAAGCAGGAGAGGGGGATGACGAGGATGACGATGAGGCATCGCTCATGGTGGTCTGTGGATCGGTTAGAGATATGTCAGTGCTACGACTCAGTGTAAATTTCGGTCGCTAATAGATCGACTTCAAGTCCGAGAAAGGCAACGCAAATATCATCTCACGATCGGTGGCTGTGCTCAATCCCTTTATATTAACAATACGCAGT
>Ga0307508_10003461_pt1 | contig 15968 bp, 17 predicted proteins | sample 9_EM_MG_FD_203089 | JGI IMG/M metagenome (GOLD analysis project Ga0307508, IMG submission 203089) | Populus trichocarpa ectomycorrhiza microbial communities from riparian zone in the Pacific Northwest, United States - 9_EM | ecosystem: Host-associated > Plants > Roots > Unclassified | place...
CGGTGAACCTCTCGAACATCGTTAATCGCTCCTCAGAGCGGTCAGGCAGTGGGGGGAACTTCCCCTCCCTGTCCTTCCGCAGCTTAGTCCCGCAAGCGGGGACCGCTCATTCCAACTGCCGACACCGTCCTTGGCCTCCTGACCCCGAACGCCGACATCCTGTCCAACCTGATGGTGCGAGACGATGTTCCCGCAGGCCAGGCAGTTACCCCCACCATCAGTACGCCGATGGCGAACGTGAGACGGCCTTTCCTGCGTGTCGCCCCCTCCCACTAGGGATGTCTTACCCGCTCGCACTGACACTCCATGCCGTACGCCCCCCGTCCCTCCGCTATGGGCGAACAACCTCGCGCCTGTCCGCACCCCCGCACGCCCCCTCTTCGGCCACTCTTCGCGCACGCCGGTAAACCCAGCGTAACTCTCACGCCTTTCCAGCGGTTGCACTTGGCATGGTCGGCAGCCCCCCTCCGCTCACCACGGACCTCACCAAGCTCCCGCTTCCCCGTCGGCCACTCGAGTCGAGCGGCTACGGCGATGCAGTTCGCCGGTGGTACGAGAACGAACTGGGCTGGCCGACGGTGCCCGCGGACACCCCGAGATCTCCCGTACTACTTCGGGTGGGCCCGCGCTTCGACGTCCTGGACGTACCGGCCGAGGCGGGCCGGGCAGCCCTGCGTCACCTGGTGGCGGGGTCTCCGGTGGCGTTACGGGGCGACCGGATGCTGCTTCTGGTGGCCGCGGGCAGCGCCGAGGAACTCCCGGGGCTGCTGGACTGGCTGGAGTGGGGCACGCTGGCGCTCGACCTGCGGGCGATCGGCACGGGCGGCGCGATGGAGGCGCCGTGGCCTCCGGGACCGGCACGGGGGCAGGGGCATGGACCGGACCGGACGGCAGCGGCGGGGCGCGAGGCCGACCTGGCCTTCGAGCCGGGATTCGAGCCCGCCGGGACCTTCGAGCCGGCGTTCGAGCCGGCCGGGGTCTTCGAGCCGGGATGCCGTGGAGACGACCTGATCGCCGCCAGGCCTGTCACGGCCGCCGGGCCCGTCCGAACCGCCTCCGGACCACGGCCCCTCGTCCAGGGCCGCCCGAGCGCCCTGCAGGGGGCCGCCGTATGGCTGCGGCCCCCCGAGCGTGGATGCGAGGTCGAGGCCTCGCTGCCGACGATGTCGGCGCTGGGGGGCGGTGGGGGCGCCCCCGATCTCGTACGCGTGGTGGACACGGTGGCGACGCAGTGCCACCGGCTGCGGCTGCGGCGCGCGCGACCAGAGGCCTCCGCGCCGTAGTCCCCCGCAGACCCGACCCTTCATCGACCTCGGCCATTCGCAGGCTTTGGCCTTCCCGGGCCTTTCGATCAGGCGTTGGCCTTCTCGTAGGCCTCGCGAATGCTCGCCGGAACACGGCCGCGGTCATTGACCTCGTAACCGTTCTCCTTCGCCCAGGCACGGATCTGAGCGGTGTCCTGGCTGCCACCGGAAGCGGCGCGCGCCTTTCCGCGTCCGCCCGAAGCACGGCCTCCGGTGCGACGACCGCCCTTCACGTAGGCCTCGAGAAGGCCACGGAGCTTGTCCGCATTGGCAGTCGTGAGATCGATCTCGTACGTCTTGCCGTCCAACGCGAACGTGACGGTCTCGTCCGCCTCGCCGCCGTCGAGGTCATCGACAAGAAGGACCTGAACCTTCTGTGCCACCGGATTTCCTTTCATCGAATACTGAGGGCCGGGGGTCTGCGGCGTCCGCCGTTTCGCCGTCCCCTGTTATATGCAGTACTGCAGTACGTCGGAAAGCAAACCGCTTTTGCTGAGAAAACACAAACCCCCGGGAGAGACTCTCGGACGTCTCCCCGTCCGGAAACATGCGCGTTTCGGACATAGGGAACCTGGGCAGGGCTGAGCGCCCGAATCCTTGGCGATCACAGATGCAGAAGCATCCGGCTGTTGCCCAAGGTGTTCGGTTTCACTCGTTCGAGACCGAGGAACTCCGCCACGCCTTCGTCATAGGAACGCAGTAGCTCCGCGTAGACATCGGTGTCGACGGGTGTCTCACCGATCTCGACGAAGCCGTGCTTGCCGAAGAAGTCGACTTCGAAGGTGAGACAGAAAACGCGACGAACACCGAGCCAGCGGGCCGTCTGCAACAACTTCTCCAGCAACTGATGCCCGACCCCGGCACCCTTCAGGCCGGGCTTCACCGCGAGAGTGCGCACTTCCGCGAGGTCTTCCCACATCACGTGCAGGGCACCGAAGCCGACCAGCTCGGCGTTGTCGTCGCGCTCGGCGACCCAGAACTCCTGGATGTCCTCGTAAAGCGTGACCGTCGCTTTGTCGAGCAGGATGCGGTCGCGGGAGTAGGAGTCGAGGAGCCGACGGATGCCGGCGACATCGCTGGTACGGGCCCGCCGGACGGTGATGGCTTTTGCGGTGACTTCGGGGTTCTCGGCGGAGGGGCTCTCTGCGGACATGAGCGGACGCTATCGCCCGCCGTCCCGCGATGCCGAGTCGGGGTTCTCCACGGACGGCCCCTGGGCGATGCGTACGGCGTCCCGCAGCGCCCGTCGCTGTTCGTCGCTCATCATCCCGAAGAAGGCGACGAGAGCGGCGGCGGGGTTGTCACTCTGGGACCAGGCGTCGTTCATCAGTGCGGCGGCGTAGGCGGCCCGTGTGGAGACCGCCTCATATCGATAGGCACGGCCTTCCGCCTCACGACGCACCCAGCCCTTCTGATGGAGATTGTCCAAAACGGTCATCACCGTGGTGTACGCGATGGACCGTTCCTGCCGAAGGTCTTCCAGGACTTCTCGAACGGTGACCGGGCGGTTCCACTTCCACACCCGCGTCATGACAGCGTCTTCGAGTTCTCCCAATGGGCGAGGCACAGCTCAGCACAATAGTGGGAGATCCCGCTTTCGGCGTGACGGACGGGCCCTTTCAACGCCAAACAGCAACAAAAAGGGCGTACGACTCACAGAGCGCGGTGGCTCGGGAAGTCGTACGCCGGTGAGGCGCCGTCGATCACTCGGGCGCCGTCTGCTTCGCGGCCTCCACGCGCGCGAGCGCTGCGTCGACGGCCGCGTCCTCCTTGGCCTTGTTCGCCCCGCCCTGGGTCTTCACGATCACCCGGATCAGGCCGATGAAGAACACGGCCATGACGACCGGAGGCACGAGCGCGGAGACATAGTCCATACGACCAGACTAGCCACGGCCGGACGGACAACTCGGGCGGGGTCGGGGTGCTCAGCCGGCGGCGAGCTGCTGAGGCGGGTTCGTCGGCGGCGGGGTCGGCTTGCGGCGGGGGAAGACCTCGCCCGGGGTGGGGACGGGGCGGGAGGGCCGGGGTGCGGCGGGGGCGGGCTTCGCCGGCGGCTTGGCCGGGTCCTTCCGCGGTTCCCGCTGCGGCTCCTTGGCATCCTGCTCCGCCGGACCGCCGTGGGCGAACCCGGAGAGGCCTCCAGGAAGGGCCAGGAGGCGTGTACGGGACGCGGGGACCGATGGGGCTACCTCGGCACGCCGGACGCCCGCGGCGCCCGCGAGACGGGCCCGTACGTCCCGTTCGGCGATCACCTGGCAGCGGCTCAGCAGGGCCGCCGCGGCGGGGTTGCCGCGCAGCGCCCTGAGTGCGGCCAGGTCGTCGACTTCGGGGCGGTAGCCGGCCCCCAGCGCCTCCTCCAGCAGCGTGAGGTAGCCGGCGGCGGTGCCGGGCAGTGCGGCGCGGTACCGACCGAGGTCGGCGACCAGGAAGGCGCGCAGCCGAGCACCCTCGTGCACCGCTTCGTCCAGGGACTCGGCGAGACGATGGCAGTCCTTGATGTCCTCGGCCGAGGCGGGGGCGGGGTGAAGGGCGAGGGCGAGAGCGCGGCGGAGCACACGCAGCTCCTCCGCGCCGAACGCCATGCCGCCGCGGGATCCGTATGGCGTGGGCATGCGCCGACAGTACGCGCTAATCAGACAAATTCGGCATAGGGGACGGGTGTGGCGCGAGAGGCCACCCGGGCGGACGCGCGGCGTGGGTGCGGCGGGGGCGAGAGAACTCCCGGCGCCGCCGCCCCGCCCGGCCGTCACATCCGCGACACGTTCCGCTCGTACACCAGGCGCAACCCCACCAGCGTCAGCCACGGCTCGTGCTCGTCGATCACCGACGACTCGCCCAGCACCATCGGTGCCAGCCCGCCCGTCGCGATCACGGTCACCTCCTCGGGGTCGTCCGCCAGCTCCCGGGCCATCCGGCCGACGACCCCGTCGACCTGCCCCGCGAACCCGTACACGATCCCGGACTGCATGGCCTCGACCGTGTTCTTGCCGATCACGCTCCGCGGCCGGGCCACCTCGATCTTCCGCAGCTGCGCCCCCTTGACCCCGAGCGCCTCCACGGAGATCTCGATACCGGGCGCGATGACCCCGCCGACGTACTCCCCGCGCGCGGACACCGCGTCGAAGGTCGTGGCCGTACCGAAGTCCACGACGATCGCGGGCCCGCCGAACAGCTCGACCGCCGCCACCGCGTTGATGATCCGGTCCGCGCCGACCTCCTTGGGGTTGTCGGTCAGGATCGGCACCCCCGTCTTGACCCCCGGCTCGACGAGTACGGCCGGCACGTCGCCGTAGTACCGGCGCGTCACCTCGCGCAGTTCGTGCAGCACGGAGGGGACCGTCGCGCAGATCGCGATCCCGTCGATGCCGTCACCGAGTTCGTCCCCGAGCAGCGGATGCATGCCCATGAGGCCCTGCAACAGCACCGCCAGCTCGTCGGCGGTACGGCGCGCGTCCGTCGAGATGCGCCAGTGCTCGACGATGTCCTCGCCGTCGAACAGGCCGAGGACGGTGTGCGTGTTTCCGACGTCGATCGTGAGGAGCATGGCGGTTACTCCGCCGCGCGCAGGTCGAGGCCGATGTCGAGGATCGGCGAGGAGTGGGTGAGCGCCCCCACGGCGAGGTAGTCGACGCCCGTCTCGGCGTACGCGCGCGCGTTGTCCAGCGTCAGCCGTCCCGAGGACTCCAGCGCCGCCCGTCCGTGCACGAACGCGACCGCCTCCGCGCACTCCCCGGGCGTGAAGTTGTCCAGCAGGATCAGATCGGCCCCGGCGTCCACGACCTCCCGCAGCTGGTCCAGGGTGTCGACCTCGACCTCGATCGGCACGTCGGGGAAAGCCTCCCGTACGGCCTTGAAGGCCTGTGCGACGCCACCGGCGGCGACCACGTGGTTGTCCTTCACCAGGGCCGCGTCGGACAGCGACATGCGGTGGTTGACCCCGCCGCCGCACCGCACCGCGAACTTCTCCAGGGACCTGAGTCCCGGTGTCGTCTTCCGCGTGTCCCGCACGCGTGCCTTGGTGCCCTCCAGGGCGTCCGCCCACGCGCGTGTGGCGGTCGCGATGCCCGACAGCCGGCACAGCAGGTTCAGCGCGCTGCGCTCCGCGGTGAGCAGGTCACGCGTGCGCGTGGTGACCGACAGGAGCTTCTGTCCGGCCTCCACCAGGTCGCCGTCCTCGACATGGCGCTCGACCTCGAACTCGTCCTCGCAGACCACCGAGACGACCGCCTCGGCGACCCGCAGGCCGGCCACGACGCCCGCCTCGCGCGCGACGAAGTCCGCGGTGGCGACGGCGTCCTCGGGGATGGTCGCGACCGTCGTCACGTCCACGCCGTGGTCGAGGTCCTCCTGGATGGCCACATTGGCGATGTCCTCGACCTCGACGGGGTCGAGTCCGGCGTCGGCCAGGAGCTGGGCGAGCGCGGGATCGAGCCCGCACTCCAGGTACTCCTCGTCGCCGGCTTCGGCGCCGCAGGCACAGCCGTCGCCGCAGCCGCCGGACGGGGCGAGGGGAAGGTCGTCGGTGCTCACTACTGTCACTGCTCCTGAAGGGGCTGCCGGGTCGGGGGGAAGTCTGCGGTATCGGTGGTGTGTACGGCGAGGGTGCGGTCGGGATTCAGCCGTACGACGATGTGGCGGCGCCAGACCCGGTCGTCACGGTCGGGCTGGTCCTCGCGCCAGTGGCAGCCCCGCGTCTCCTCGCGCAGGCCGGCCGCGGTGACCAGGACGCGGGCCACGCACAGGAGGTTGGTGGCCTCCCAGGTGTCGACGCCGGGCTCGGCGGTCTTGCCGTTCTCGTCGAGGGCGTCGCGGGCGTCGGCGTGCAGGCGCTGCAACTGGGAGGCGGCCCGGGTGAGGGACTCGGCCGAGCGCAGTACGCCCGCGCCCAGCGTCATGATCCGCTGGATCGCGAACCGGGCCTCGGGGGCGAGCAGCGGGTGCGCCGGCTTCCCGGGCTGTTCGACGGGGGCGGGCACACGCGCGTGGAGGGCGTTCGCCGTGCGGCTCGCCGCGATGTCCGCGACGATGCGCTCGGCGTAGACGAGGCCCTCCAGGAGGGAGTTGGAGGCGAGCCGGTTCGCGCCCTGCACGCCGGTGCAGGCGACCTCGCCGCACGCGTACAGGCCCGGGACGGTCGTACGGCCGTGGGAGTCGGTGCGCACGCCCCCGGAGGCGTAGTGGGCGGCCGGCGCTATCGGGATGGGCTCGGTGACCGGGTCGATGCCGTGGGCGCGGCAGGAGGCGAGGATCGTCGGGAAGCGGTGCTCCCACATGTCGGCGCCGAAGTGCCGGGCGTCGAGGAACATGTGCTCGGCGTCCCGCTCCTGCATGCGGCGCACGATGCCCTTGGCGACGATGTCCCGGGGCGCCAGTTCGGCCAGCTCGTGCTGCCCGACCATGAAGCGCACGCCGTCGGCGTCGACCAGGTGGGCGCCCTCGCCGCGGACGGCCTCGGAGACGAGCGGCTGCTGGCCCTCCGCGTCCGGGCCGAGGAAGAGCACGGTGGGGTGGAACTGCACGAATTCGAGGTCGGAGACCTCCGCGCCGGCCCGCAGCGCGAGCGCCACGCCGTCGCCCGTCGACACGGACGGGTTGGTGGTGGCGGAGAACACCTGGCCCATGCCGCCGGTCGCGAGGACCACCGCGGGGGCGTGCACGGCGCCCACGCCGTCGTGCTGGCCCTCGCCCATGACGTGCAGGGTGACGCCCGCGGTACGCCCTTCGGCGTCCGTCAGCAGGTCCAGGACGAGCGCGTTCTCGATCGTCCGCAGGCCACGCGCGCGTACGGCTTCGACGAGCGCGCGGGAGATCTCCGCGCCGGTCGCGTCGCCGCCCGCGTGGGCGATACGGCGGCGGTGGTGGCCGCCCTCGCGGGTGAGCTCCAGCTCGCCCTCGGCGGACTCGTCGAAGTGGGCGCCGGTCTCGATGAGGCGGCGGACGGCGTCGGGGCCCTCGGTGACGAGGATCCGTACGGCCTCCTCGTCGCACAGGCCCGCGCCCGCGACCAGGGTGTCGTCCAGGTGCTGTTCGGGGGTGTCGCCCTCGCCGAGGGCCGCGGCGATGCCGCCCTGGGCCCAGCGGGTGGAGCCGTCGTCGAGGCGGGCCTTGGTGACGACGACGGTCCTGAGGCCCTCGGCCTCGCAGCGCAGGGCCGCGGTCAGACCGGCCACCCCGGAGCCCACGACCACGACGTCCGCGGCGATGGACCACCCGGGCGCGGGCGCGTGCAGTCGTATGCCTGTGCTGGTCACGAGGCGGCTCCGAAGGTCAGGGGGATGTTGTCGATCAGCCGGGTCGTCCCGACCCGGGCGGCGACGGCGAGGACGGCCTCGCCGGTGAAGTCGTCCTCGATCTCGCTGAAGTCGGACGGGTCGACCAGCGCCAGGTAGTCCAGGGCGAGCGGCGGGTCGAGGCGCCCGGCGTCGTCCAGGACCAGGCGGGCGGCCGCGCGGACGGCCGAGGGGGCGCCGTAGGAGGCGCGGTCCGAGCCCGGGGGCGCGGTGGGCGCCGGGCGGGACTTGGCGACGGCGTGCGCGTCGGCGGCCGCGCGGGACTCGCCGAGGGCGCTCAGGGCCTCGGCACGTGCGTGCGTGGCGGGCACTTCGCGGGCTCGCGCGCGCAGCGCCTCCTGGGCCGCGTGCCGGTCGCGGCCCGCGAAGAGCGCGCGGGACAGCGCGAGCGCCGTGCGCCGTTCCTGCGGCTTGAGGTAGCGGTTGCGGCTGGACAGGGCCAGGCCGTCGTCCTCGCGGACGGTGGGCACGCCGACGATCTCGACGCCGAAGTTCAGGTCGCGCACCATGCGGCGGATCAGGGCGAGCTGCTGGGCGTCCTTCTGGCCGTACAGGGCGATGTCGGGGCGGGTGAGGTGCAGCAGCTTGGCGACGACGGTGAGCATGCCGTCGAAGTGGCCGGGGCGCACGGCACCTTCCAGGCGCTCCCCCATCGGTCCCGCGCTGATGCGGACCTGGGGTTCGCCGCCCGGGTAGACCTCGTCGACGCCGGGCGCGAAGGCGGCGTCCGCGCCGGAGTCCTCGGCGATCTTGAGGTCGGCGTCCAGGGTGCGCGGATAGCGGTCGAGGTCCTCGCCCGCGCCGAACTGGAGCGGGTTCACGAAGACGGTGACGACGACCTCGCCGTCCGGTCCGGCGAGCTCGCGCGCGGTGCGGATCAGGGTGGCGTGGCCCTCGTGCAGGGCGCCCATGGTCATCACGACGGCACGACGGCCCACGCGCGTGCGTGCGCGCAGTTCGTCGGCGGTGTGCAGCAGGGTGATGCTCATCGGGCGTCTCCCTCGGAGCCGCGGTTCCCGTCGGTCCCGGCGGCGAGTACCCCGAGGAGGTCCTCGGCGAGTTCCGGCTTCAGCAGTCCGTGGGCGAGCGCGCGGTCGGCGGTCGCGCGGGCCATCGCCAGATAGCCGGAGACGGTCTGCGGGGCGTGCTTGCGCAACTCCGTGACGTGCGCGGCGACCGTGCCGGCGTCCCCGCGCGCGACGGGCCCGGTCAGGGCCGCGTCCCCGGAGCGCAGGGCGTTGTCGAGGGCGGCGCCGAGCAGCGGGCCGAGCATCCGGTCCGGGGCCTCGACGCCGGCCGCGCGCAGCAGTTCCATGGCCTGGGCGACGAGGGTGACCAGGTGGTTGGCGCCGAGGGCGAGGGCCGCGTGGTAGAGCGGGCGCCTCTCCTCGTCGATCCACTCGGGCTCGCCGCCCATCTCGATGACGAGGGCCTCGGCGGCCAGCCGCAGCTGCTCGGGGGCGGTCACGCCGAAGGAGCAGCCCGCGAGGCGCTGGACGTCGACGGGGGTGCCGGTGAAGGTCATCGCGGGGTGCAGGGCCAGCGGCAGCGCGCCGGCGCGCAGGGCGGGGTCCAGGACCTTCGCGCCGTACCGCCCGGAGGTGTGCACGAGCAGCTGGCCCGGCCGTACGGCCCCGGTCTCGGCGAGGCCCTGGACCAGTCCGGGCAGGGTGTCGTCGGGGACGGTGAGCAGCACCAGGTCGGCGCGGAGCAGGACCTCCGCGGGCGGGACGAGCGGGACGTCCGGGAGCATCAGCGCGGCCCGCCGCCGGGAGGCGTCGGAGACCCCGGAGACGGCGACCGGACGGTGTCCGGCGAGCTGGAGGGACGCGGCGAGCGCGGGGCCCACGCGGCCCGCGCCGACGACGCCGACGGTGAGCCGCGCGGGGCGGTCCTTGGGGTCCTGCTGTGGGGTTGTACTCACGCGACCGAGGCCTTCCCGTTCCAGTCCGCATCGGGGTACCGGACGATTTCTCGTCATGTTAACGCTATCGGCGCGAGGGGCGTCCGGTTGTCCACAGGCTGTGGGTGGCCGCGGTCCACGCGCGCGTGGAAATCGGGGTGCCCGCACGGAGCGCCCCGGGCGATGATCCGAGGCATGAGCGATACAGCCGAACAGGGCGAGCAGATCACGGACGAAGAGCGGCTCCTACAACGCCGAGAGCGGCGCATACGCGCGTGCCGGAGTGCTGAGCGTGTCCTTGCGCGCCTGGACTTCCTGGGCACGCTGCGGGAACGCCTGACGCTGCTGGACGGCGCGCACGAGTGGTACGACCTGGACGAACGGGTCGACCTCTACGGCAACGGCGTCGTCGAGGCGCTGGAGGAGAAGACCGCCGCGCTGCTCGGCAAGGAGGCCGCCGCCTTCTTCCCCACCGGCACGATGGCCCAGCAGATCGCCCTGCGCTGCTGGGCGGGCCGCGTCGGCGACCCGGCCGTCGCCCTGCACGCGATGGCCCATCCCGTGGTCCACGAGGGGGACGCGTTCAGCCAGGTCAGTGGATTGCGTCCGGTGACGCTGACGGCCGAGCCGCGGCAGCCGACCGCCGCCGAGGTCCGTGACTTCGCGGAGCCCTTCGGGACCCTGATGCTGGAACTGCCCCTCAGGGACGCTGGTTTCCTGCTGCCGTCCTGGGAGGAGCTCACCGAGATCGTGGAGGCGGCCAGGGAGCGCGACGCGGTGGTGCACTTCGACGGCGCCCGCCTGTGGGAGTCCACCGTCCACCTCGGCCGCCCCCTGGACGAGATCGCGGGCCTCGCGGACAGCGTCTACGTGTCGTTCTACAAGTCCCTCGGCGGCTACGGCGGCGCGGCCCTCGCCGGTCCGCGGACGCTGGTGGAGGAGGCCAAGGTCTGGCGGCACCGCTACGGCGGCATGGCCTTCCAGCAGTTCCCCACCGCGCTGTCGGCCCTGGCCGGCCTTGAGCGGGAGCTCCCCCGGCTGCCCGAGTACGTCGCCCACGCGCGCGTGATCGCCAACGCGCTGCGCGAGGGGTTCGCGGCGGCCGGGGTGCCATGGGCGCGCGTCCACCCCGAGGTACCGCACACCCACGACTTCCAGGTCTGGCTGCCGTACGGCGTCGACGTCCTCTCGGAGGCCGCGATCCGGCAGACCGAGGAGACGGGGACCGCCCTGTTCGCGAACGCCTGGGACGCGAAGGGCCCGGATCTCGCCGCCACCGAGGTCTACGTCCGCGCCGCCGCCCTGGAATGGACGGCCGACGACGTGCGGACGGCCGTCGCGGACTTCGTGGCGCGGCTGGCCGGCAGGTAGTCCACAGGCTCCGTCGGTCGAGGACGGCGTTGTCAGTGGCGGGGTGCACCCTGTGGACATGAGCGTGCGTATCGACATCGCGGGGCTGCGGCCGGAGAGGGTGGCCGTCGTGCCCTCTCCGCTGGCCGAGCTCGGCATGGCGCTGCACGCGCTGGCCGAGCCGGGGCACCATCCGGGGCTGCGGGCCTGGGTGACCGGTATGACCGCCCGGCTCGATCCGCATCTGGCCGACCGGATGTGCGACGCGGACTTCCTGTGGCGGTCGGCGTTCTCGGACCTGTTCCTGCCGTACGCGGGCGTCCCCGGCGGTACCGCCGTCCCCGGGGCCACGCTCGCCGAGGAGCTGGACCTGCTGGACAAGCTGACGGACGAGCAGTTCGTGGACGCCGCGCTGGAGTTCAGCTGCGCGCTGCCCTACGGCGTCGGGCCCAGCCCGCTCGTCGACGCCGGGCTCAGGCAGCTCTCCCTGGAGCTGGCCGCCGCTCGGGGGCCGCGTCAGGAGCGGTTCACCGAGCTGTTGCTGACCGATCCGCCCAGGATCCGGGCCTGGCTGCGGCAGTTCCTCCAGGACTGCGACGAGGCGTTCTTCGCGGAGGCATGGTCCCGGCTGAGCCACCAGCTCACAGCGGACGCCCGCCACAAGACCGACCTCCTGCGCCGCAAGGGCCTGGCCGAGGCCCTGACCGCGGTGTCCCCCGCGGTCACGCTCGACGAGTCGGCCGCCGAGATCAGGGTCGACAAGCTGAGCGTGGGCCGTACGACCACGGGGGACGGCGGTCTCCTCCTCGTACCGACCAGTCTCGGCCGGCCCCATCTCGCCGTTCTGTACCGGCCCGGCTGGCAGCCGGTGGTGCACTACCCGGTCGGCTCCCCGGAGCTCGCGGCTCCGCCCTCCGTCGAGCAGCTCGCCCTGCGCATGACCGCGCTGTCCCACCCGGTGCGGATGCGGATCTGCCGTTATCTGGCCCGCAGTGCCCACACCACGAGCGAGCTGGCCCAGGTGCACGGCATGACGGCCCCCGAGATATCCCGCCACCTGGGCGTCCTGAAGAAGGCGGGCCTGATCACCACGCGCCGGCGCGGCCGGTATGTGCAGCACCAGCTGGACATAGCCGTCGTGGCCCGGCTGGGCAGCGACTTCCTGGAGGGCATCCTGCGCTGAGCACCCGGCTCAGTCGAACCGGATGTGCCGGACGCCGACCCCGACCTGCCTGAGCCGCGTCCGCAGCGCGCCCTCGGTGTTGGGCCTGAGCGTCAGCCCGGCGAGGACGGCGACGCGGTCCGCGGTCTTCGGCACGGTCGAGTGGTCGGTCCACAGATGCTCGGCGAACTCGGGCTCACGCAGCCGCTCCAGGCAGTGGTCGAGCTGTTCCACGGCCCAGGTCTCCCGGCCGAGGCCGGAGTTCTTCCCTGCGACGTACTGAAGGAGGTGCCCGAAACCGCGCTCCCGCAGCCGCTTCAGTACGGTCTCGCGCTCGGCGAGGAGGGCGAAGTGCCGTACGTCATGGCCGAGTTCCCGCAGCCGGCCCACGGTCTCGGCGAAGTAGCCGGAGTCCGTGACCGTCATGGGCACGATCACCACGCCGTCGTGCCGGGTGAGGGCGAGGTCCAGGACCTCGACGACACCCTGCCGCCAGGCCGTCAGGTCCTGGAAGTTCCCGCGCAGTTCGGGCGGCATCATGCGGCGCAGCCCGAAACCGGCGTGCTCGGGATCGCAGACCACGCTGCCCGGCAGACGGCGCTGGATCTCGTACGCCGTCTGCGTCTTTCCGCCCCCGAAGGGGCCGTTGATCCACAACAGCATGCGCAGACCCTAGTGGGCGGCGGTTACGCGAGGATCACGCCCCGGTGGCTCAGCCCTGCCCGCCCGCGCGCACCAGCCCGGTCTCGTAGGCGAGGACCACCACCTGCACCCGGTCCCTGAGGCCCAGCTTGGTGAGGATGCGGCCCACGTGGGTCTTCACCGTCGCCTCGGACAGGACCAGCCGGGCCGCGATCTCGCCGTTGGAGAGCCCCTGGGCGACCAGGACCATGACCTCGCGCTCCCGGCCGGTGAGCCGCTCCAGCTCCTTGTGCTGGGGCTCCTTGCCGGTGGTGGGCAGCATCGGTGCGAAGCGGTCGAGCAGGCGCCGGGTCGTCGAGGGGGCGACGACCGCGTCACCGCTGTGCACGGAGCGGATCGCGGTGAGCAGCTCGCCGGGCGGCACGTCCTTGAGCATGAAGCCGGAGGCGCCCGCCTTGAGCCCGGAGAAGGCGTACTCGTCCAGGTCGAAGGTGGTCAGGATCAGCACCTTGGGCGGCTCGGGCTCCAGGCAGATGCGGCGGGTGGTCTCCACGCCGTCGAGCTTCGGCATGCGCACGTCCATCAGCACGACGTCCACGGCGGTCGCGCGCAGCACCTGGAGGGCCTCCACGCCGTCCCCGGCCTCCGCGACGACCTCCATGTCCGGCTGGGCGGCGAGCACCATCCGGAATCCGGTGCGCAGCAGCACCTGGTCGTCCACGAGCATCACGCGGATCGTCATCGGGGCCTCTTCCGTTTCTCGGGGTCGTACGGCGTGGTCGTCAGGGGGGCGTGACAGGTGTCAACGGGGAGCGTGCGTCGGCGTCAATGCGCTGGTTTGAGCGGCAGCAGAGCACTGATGCGGAATCCTCCGCCGGGGCGGGGGCCCGCGTCCAGGGTGCCGCCGACCATGCCGACGCGCTCGCGCATGCCGATCAGTCCGTGGCCCGCGCCGTCGGCGCCGCCCTCCTCGTACAGCTCGTGCGGGGCGCCCTTGCCGTCGTCCTCGACGAGCAGACCGAGCCCGTCGTCGAAGTAGACCAGGCGCACGCTCGCGCCCGCGTTGGCCCCGCCGTGCTTGCGCGTGTTGGTGAGCGCCTCCTGCACGATGCGGTACGCCGTCAGCTCGACGCCGCTGGGCAGCGGGCGCGGGGTGCCCTCGACCTTGAAGTCGACGGGGAGCCCGGAGCCGCGGCACTGCTCGACGAGGTCCTCGATCTGCTCGACGTCGGGCTGCGGGACGTACTCGCCGCCCTCCTGGTGCTCACCGGTGCGCAGCACGCCCAGCAGGCGGCGCATCTCGGCGAGGGCCTGGCGGCCGGTGGAGGAGATCGTCTCCAGGGCCTTCTTGGCCTGGTCGGGCGCGGCGTCGAGGACATAGGCGGCGCCGTCGGCCTGGACGACCATGACGGACACGTTGTGCGCGACGACGTCGTGCAGCTCGCGGGCGATCCGGGCGCGCTCGGCGGCGACCGCGACCTTCGCCTGCGCCTCGCGCTCCTTCTCCAGGCGCGCGTTGCGCTCCTCCAGCTGCGCGAAGTACGCGCGCCGGGTGCGGATCGAGTCGCCGAGCACCCAGGCCAGCGCGAACGGAATCGTCAGGAAGATCATCTGGGCGAGGTTGCCCAGCGCGTTCGAGTTCTCGTTCGGCCACCGCACCTGCGCCAGGGGAGCCGCGCACAGCCCGGCCGTCAGGGCCAGCCGGGAGGCCCAGCGGGTGCCCGTCGCGGCCACGGTGTAGACGATCACCAGGAAGGCGAAGTCGGCGGCCTTGGTCTCCACGTCCAGCACGAGCTGCACCACGCCGAGCCCGATGGCCAGCAGCAGCATCTTCTCCGGCATGCGCCTGCGCAACGCGATCACCAGGCACAGCAGCAGGATGACCGGAATGATCACCATCTTGGATCCGGTGCCCCGGGGCTCCCCCTGGGCGGTTTCGCTCGCGAGCGAAATCCCGAACAGGAAGACGGCCCAGAAGGCGTCGACACCTGTCGGGTGCCTGCGGAGGAAGTCATAGAGGCGCTGCACGTAACCCAGCGTAGGGATGCGAGATGTGTGCAGGGGTCAACCGGAGGACCGATCCGTGGCGGTCGCGCGTACTCCGCAAGGTGGAGTTCTGGTTATTGCGTTCACTTAGCCTGGCCCGGTGACGGCGGAGACGACGGGTGAGTGGAACGACTGGCGGGCGGCCGCGCGGGCCGCCCTGTACGGCCCGGACGGCTTCTACCGCAGGCCGGAGGGCCCGGCCGGACACTTCCGTACGTCCGTACACGCCTCGCCGCTGTTCGCCGGGGCCGTGGCCCGGCTGCTGTGCCGGGTCGACGCGGCGCTGGGGCGCCCCGCGGAGCTCGGCTTCGTCGACATGGCCGCGGGGCGGGGCGAGTTGGCCACCGGCGTCCTCGCCGCCCTGCCCGCCGACGTGGCCGCACGCACGCGCGTGTACGCCGTCGAGATCGCCGGCCGCCCCGGGGACCTCGACCACCGGATCGAGTGGCTGCCCGAGCCGCCGAAGGGCGTCACCGGGCTCCTGTTCGCCAACGAATGGCTCGACAACGTCCCCGTGGAGGTCGCCGAGGTGGACTCCACGGGCGTACCGCGACGGGTCCTCGTACGGCGGGACGGGCGCGAGAGGCTCGGGGAACCGGTCGTCGGCGCGGAGGCCGAGTGGCTGGACCAGTGGTGGCCGCTGCCGCCCGAGCCGGGGCTGCGGGCCGAGATCGGCCTGCCCCGGGACGAGGCCTGGGCATCGGCGGTCGACACGGTCGGGCGGGGCCTCGCGGTCGCCGTCGACTACGCGCACACGGCGTCCGCGCGCCCCCTCTTCGGGACGCTCACCGGCTTCCGCGAAGGCCGCGAGACGACGCCCGTGCCGGACGGCTCGTGCGACATCACGGCCCACGTGGCCCTGGACGCGTGCGCGCTGCCCGGCGGACGCCTGCAAAGACAGCGGGACGTGCTGCGCGCCCTGGGCATCACGGGCGCACGCCCCCCACTGGCGCTCGCTTCCACACAACCCGCCGAGTACGTACGCGCCCTCGCCCGCGCCGGAGCGGCCGCCGAGCTCACGGCGGCCGGCGGACTCGGCGACTTCGGCTGGCTGCTCCAGCCGGTCGGCCTCGAGGACCCGGACGGCCTACTTGTCGATGTCCCCGACGACGAAGAACAGTGACCCCAGGATCGCCACCATGTCCGCCACCAGCGTGCCCGGCAGCAGGACAGCCAGCGCCTGGATGTTGTTGTACGAGGCCGAGCGCAGCTTCAGCCGGTACGGGGTCTTCTCGCCCTTGCTGACGAGGTAGTAGCCGTTGATGCCGAGC
>Ga0307508_10003462_pt1 | contig 15958 bp, 7 predicted proteins | sample 9_EM_MG_FD_203089 | JGI IMG/M metagenome (GOLD analysis project Ga0307508, IMG submission 203089) | Populus trichocarpa ectomycorrhiza microbial communities from riparian zone in the Pacific Northwest, United States - 9_EM | ecosystem: Host-associated > Plants > Roots > Unclassified | place...
GCACTCGAAGGCGTCCATAATCGGACGTTTGTCCTCCTGCAGATCGCGCCCGTAGCCGAAACACAGCCCCTTCTCGAGCGCCATCAACGTGGTCACGGAGCCCATCAGCCGCGCGGCTTTGCCGCGCACCAGCTCGGCCACGTCCGGGTTCTTCTTTTGCGGCATCATCGACGAGCTGGTGGAAAACGCAGCCGAGAGCGCCACGAAGCCGAACTCCTGGCTCGACCAGAGCACGATTTCTTCGCCAATGCGCGACAGGTGCACACCCAAGATGCCGAGCGCGCTCGCCAGCTCCATCAAGAAATCGCGGCTACCCGTGGCGTCGATCGAGTTTTGCGTCGGCCCGTCGAAGCCGAGCTCGCTGGCGGTTCCAGCGCGGTCGAGCGCGAAGCCTGTACCGGCCACGGCACCGGCACCGAGTGGCGATTCGTTGAGCCTCGCGCGGGCGTCACAGAGCCGTCCACGGTCGCGGAGCAGCATCTCTTGCCAGGCCAGCAGATGGTGCGAAAGCCGGCTGGGCTGCGCGCGCTGCAAGTGCGTGTAGGCGGGCATCAAGGTGTCGAGCTCACGCTCCGCCGCGCCCAGGATCGCCTCAGCCAGGCCTTCCACGGCGGCACAGGCTTCGTCGGCCTTGCGCCGCGCCCATAGCCGCAAGTCGGTTGCGATCTGATCGTTGCGCGAGCGCCCGGTGTGCAGCTTGCCGCCGACCGTGCCGCAGATTTCCGTGAGCCGCGCCTCGATGTTCATGTGCACGTCTTCGAGCTCGCGCTTCCATCTAAATTCGCCGCGCTCGATCTCGGCCCGGATCTGCTCGAGGCCCTGCACCAAGCGTTCGACCTCGCCCGAGGTCAGCACGTTGGCGCGACCGAGGCCGCGCGCGTGGGCGATCGAGCCCTGAATGTCTTCGCGCCACAGCTCGCAGTCGACATCCACGCTCGTGTTGAGCCGCTCCATGGCGGCGTCGATTTGCTCCGGCAGTCTGCCACCTCGCGCGACGGTCATGGCGCGCCTTATAGCGCGACGTCGGGGCTCAGACGAGAGCGCGCGTGAAACAGCCGTCCAGCTCACCCGCTTCGATGGCGTCGAGGCGCGAAAGGAAGCGGCGATAGTCGCGGAGCGGCGGCTTTCCCGCTTCGGCGCGCAGGGAAAAATCAGTAATGCGCGTGGTGGCGAAGCGCAAGCAGCCGACCGCGCCCTCCACCTTCAGCGCCGCGACCTCTGCGGCGTCGACGCGCCTGACTCCGTGGTAGCCGTGCAGAAAAGCCTCCACCAGCTCAGGCTCGAAGCGCGAGCCAAAGCACCAGGCGCAGATGGTGACCATCACGTCGTAGGCGAACGCGCCCTCGCAGGCGCTTTCGAAGTCGAGCAGCGCCGAAAGCTCGCCCTGCTTGGTCCACAGCACGTTGTCGCGGAACAAGTCCGAGTGGATCACGCCGCGCGGCGCTCGCTGACGAAGCCGTTGGCCCTCGTAGTGTGCCAGCCGTTCGCGGATACGCGCGATGTCGTCGAAGTACGCCGTGTGACCTTCGCGCTCGACGCGCGCCAGTCGCTCGCGCAAATCGGCGATGCGGAAGCGCCCCTCGCTTGGGCGCGCCACGTGTGGCGTCGTCAGGTGCACCCGCGCCAGCGCGGCGCCGAGCTTCTGGCACGCCACCACGGTCACGCGCCCTTGGCACAAGATCTCGCCGTCGAGCCACGGAAACACCGCGAAGGCTTTGCCCGCAAAATCCCCGACGCCGGCGCCGTCCGTGCGCGGCAAGCACTGTACGACCGGCACGCCCGCTCGGCCGAGCGCGGCCACCAGCGAAAGCTCGACGAGCGCGCCTTCGCGACCCTGCTCTTCGTAGAGGCGTGCGAAGTAGCGGCGCCCGTCGCGCGCCGTAAGCGCGAAATTCGAGTTTACCGAGCCGGCTGACAGCGGCTCGATAGCGCTGATTTCGAGGCCAAATTCGCGGGACAGGCGGGCAGCATCAACGAGCGGTAACGAGGTCAGGAGCGCCACGGGCGGACTATGCCGACGAGCCTCGCCTTACGCCTCAAAAATCGTAGCTCAACCAATCCCGGGCGGGACGAACCACCCCGTCACCGGGAACGCCAAAACCCCCGACAGCTCGACCTCGAGCCTGACCTGGTCGAACCTAGCGCACAGCCCTAATCAGCCCAATCTGCGAGGCGAGTTGTCGAGCAGCGACCCGGACGCTACGCTCGTGCGAGCTTAGTTCGACTGAATGCCAGAGCTTTACGGAAACACCACGGGCCTCAGCGCAAGCGCGATCCGTGCGCTCGAGCGCATCTACCGCCGGCGCGTACCCAGCGACAAGATCGCAACGCCCGAGCTGGTACGCTCACTCGCCGACGCCTCGCGCGAAACCAAGCGCCAGGTCGGCGCGCTCGTGCACCGCTCGGGCGAGGTCGACTACGTGGTGGTCGGCAACGCTTCAGCGCTGATGCTGCCGGACATCGGGCGCCTGCGCGCCGCCGAGGGCCGCTTTCGGGCGCTACGGCTCGTGCACACACATCTGTTCAACGAGCCGCTCACGCGCGACGATCTGACCGACCTCACGCGCTTGCGACTCGATCTGGTGGCAGCCATTTTGCTCAATCCGATGGGTGAGCCGCAGCGCATGACCTGGGCCTACAACACACCCACGTTCGAAGGCCGCGGGCAGCCGTTCGCGATCGCAGGGCCGTTTCCTTACGGTCAACCCCAACCGCATTTCGGCGAGCTGATCGCGGCGCTCGAAGCCGAGTTTGCTCAACATGCGCGCACGCGCGAAGTCACGGCCAAAGACGGCCGCGCGATCCTGATTCACGTCGGCGACAAGCGCAAAGCCGGCGCAGGCAGCCATGCGCGCTCCCGGCTGGCGGAGCTCGAAAGCCTGGCGCGCACCGCCGGCGTCGATGTCGTGGAGCGCATCACCCAGCTGCGCGACAAGCCCGATCCGCGCTTCGTGATCGGCGCCGGCAAGCTCGAAGACGTCGTGACGCAAGCCATCGACCTCGGCGCCGAGACGTTGATCTTCGACTGCGACTTGAGCCCGGCGCAGGCCCACGCCATCGCCAAGCAGACGGACTTGAAGGTGCTCGACCGCACGCAAGTCATCCTCGACATTTTCGCGCAGCGCGCTGAAAGCCGCGACGGCAAGCTGCAAGTCGAGCTCGCCCAGCTCAAGTACACCCTGCCCCGCCTGGGCCAAAAAGACGACTCGCTCAGTCGTCTGACCGGCGGCATCGGCGGACGCGGCCCGGGCGAAACCAAGCTCGAAATCGGCCGCCGCCGCGCGCGCGAGCGTGTACACCGACTCGAGAAAGAGCTGCAGGGTTTGGAGAAGCAGCGCGCCGAGCGGCGCCGCAAGCGCGCCGGTAGCGACTTAGCGGTGGTCGCGATTGTCGGTTACACCAACGCCGGCAAGAGCACGCTGCTGAACACGCTGACGGACGCAGGCGTCTTGGCCGAGGACAGGCTGTTCGCCACCCTCGACACACGCGCGCGCAAGCTGTTCCTGCCCGGCGGCCGCGATGTGATCTTGACCGACACGGTCGGCTTCATTCGGCAGATGCCGAAAGATTTGTTCGCGGCCTTCCGCGCCACCTTCGAAGAAGCCGCCGACGCCGACTTGATCGTCGAAGTGGTCGACGTCTCCGACCCCGAGCACACCGAGCACGTAACGACCACCAGCGAAGTCTTGCGCGACCTTGGCCTTGACGACACTCCGCGGCTGCGCGTCTACAACAAAGTCGATCGCCTCAGCGACGACGAGCGCTTCGCGCTGCAGAACGAGCCCGACTCCGTCGTCATCTCCGCTCTCGACAAATCTTCGACGAAGACGCTGCTCAACCGCGTCGAATCGTGGCTGCTGCTCATCGACCACCAACGCGCGGTCCGCGCCGCCCACGCAGAAGCCGAGCGGCTGCTGTACGAAGCCTGAACGCCTAGCGGTAGAGACTTTCGACGACGGCGTGACCGACCTCTCCGACCGGCTCGCCAGCCTGTCAAAACAGGACCTTGACCCTGGCGTAGCCTTCCGTGTTTCGCTGGAAATGTCGGCCGAAGGAGTAGGCATCGCCGTCCAGCCATAGGCCGCCGACGCTGATCACCCAGGCACCCAGCTTGGTCTCCAGCTCGGGTTGCATGACCAGGGAGCGCGGCTTGGGGTAGGCGAGCGCGCGCAGCCCCACGCCGAACCAACGCCAGAGCGGCCAGCGAAAGTTAGCCGCTACAGCCAGCGTGTCGCGCTCGTAAACGAGGAGCCGAGACGCGGGCGGATTCATGATGCGAAAATACAGCGCTTCGAGCAGCGCCTGCCGGTCGGTATGCCCGGTCTGGTACTCGACGGACACCACGCCCGCGAAGGCGGGGCTCAGCGCGCTGTTCAGATCTGTCCGATAGAAGACGCGCTGGGAATCGTAGGCGGCGTCGACCCGTAACGCTACCTGGCCGAGCGTGGTGCCGACGTCCAGCCCGACGTGGTGCCGGCGCACATAGTAGACGCGCAACGGCTCCTGCCCCGCGTCGATCGCCGCGAACAAGGGCTGGAGATCCGACAGTCCAGCCGGGCCAGCGCCCGGCCGGCTTAGCGTGCCGGAGAGCGCCGGGTCGATTGCGACTAGCGGTCCATCGAAGCCGTACTGGTAGTAGTAGCTCATGTCCACACCCTGCGCGCTCCATGAGAAGCGCGCGCCAGGCACGGGCTGGCTGAAGTCGCTGGCTGGGTAACGCGTGGCCGCCAGCATGCGCTGCGCCGGCTGCTCCAGCGACGGATCGATCGAGCCACGCGCGATGCCCACGAGAGCGCTTGCCCAGCGCGGCGCGTCCGGCTGGATCGCTGCCCAATTGGAGCCGTAAACGTCGTAGCGATCCGGCGTGAACACCGGTTCTAGCACCGCCTGGACGCTGGCGAATCCGAGATCCAGATCGGCACGCAGCAAGAACGTCGGCACGTAGCGGAGCTCGGCCTCGCTCAAAAACGGGTCGCGCAGGTCGCGCGCGTTCATCACGTCGTTGGGGCTGGCAAAATCGCTGTTACCCCAAGCTAGGCGTTGCTGGCCTATGCGCACGTCGAGCCGGCGGCTGAAGAAGCCGACGAACAGCTCGTGCAAGTGCGGCTCGAGCAGGCCGAGCGTCCGCTGACCATTGAAGCCGTTGAAGCCGCCGCGCTCGGGCAGTGGCTGCTGCTCGAACACCGAGTAAGATAGCGCGCCGGACACGTTGGCCTCGAACCAGTTTGCGCGTGAGTAGCGCGCCCGCAGGAACAGCTGCGTGCGCGCTACCAGCTGGTTATACGGCAGGTCCGGCGCTGGATCGCCCGCGCCTGCCGAGCGTTTCCACAGCCCGACCTCCAATGCCTGCCGCGCCCAGCCCGCGAGCTCGAAGCGGCTCGCAGGCTCTTGAACCTTGTTTTCCGGCGCGCGCTGCGAACCAGCCAGCGGCTCCGACACTGCGGGCCTTGGAGCGACGGGCGCTTCCGGCTGTGGCGCGCGGGCGGGCGAGTTACCTTCGATTGTCTCCACGACGTTGGGCGGATCAGCCTCTGCAGGGTTGGGGTCGAGCCCGCCGGGCTCAGCTGCGATAGTCGACGGGCGGCGGGCGTCGTCGGCCAACGCCGTGGCGCCGTGCCCGAGCGCCAGAGCGGCTGCGAAAGGCAGCGAGAGGAGCCTTGTTCGCTTCACAGTTTTTCTAGGTTGCGTACTGTGAACTCGTCATCGGTGATGCTCGTCGTGGGCTCCACGCTCTCCAGCACCAAGCTCGTTTCGTGCTCTTGTCCGTGATCCACCATGGACGACTTCGTCACGAACCACTGCCCTTTGATGCGCTGTACCTCGAGCGCGCTGAAGGTCTTGGCCAGCACGTTGCTGCGATCGAACATTTTCATCTTGAGCGGCAGGTAGTTGTCCATGCGCACCCAGATTTCGGTGTGCGCGTAGGGGGAATCGCTGCGCGTCGGCTTTATGTCCAGCCGAAAACACGGGAATTTGCCGATATTCTCGTCGGGCAGCGCGCTTACGCTGCTGTCGCGCAAGTCTCGCCGATCCAGATCCGCGAACGAGAAGTCCGTCCCCATGAAGCTCGAGCCGCGCAAGTTGCCGGAAATACGCCGCGAGCGCTTGAGCTCCGGCAGGAACAGGAAGCGTTCGTCGTCGCCGTCACGCTTTTGGATCTGCAAGAAGCCGGCGCCCGCTACGTCCGCAGGCGCCGTGAAGCGCACCAATGTCTTGGAGAACTGGGGCGTGTAGCGGTGTGAGCGCACCGAGAATGCGAGCTCGCTCGTCGCGCCGCGCTTGTCCTTCAAGGTGGCGCGCGCCGCGACGATGGCACCGCCGAAACCCCACGGGTCGCCGTCGATCAGCTTGCTGACGACGGCTTGGGCACTGGGATGGGGTGGCGGCGCGGTCTGGGCGGCGCTCGGCGCGACTAGCAACATGAGCACCAGGGCGATCCATTGCTTCATCTTCCATTCCTCCTAGCGTTCGAGCGACGTGGCGACGCCTTCGACCATCGCAGTTGGGGGCAAGGCTTCGAGCACGCTCGACGACGACCGCCTCCAGTCGAAGCCGAGCCGGAGCAGCACCGCAGTAACGACCATGTCCGAAACGAAGCCGACGGACAACGTGACGACCGTGAGCAGACCTAGCGCCCGCAAGCCGGGGAAATTCGAGGCCAGCAGCACCGCGAACCCTACCGACAGCGCCGCTGCCGTAAACAGCGCCGGTGGCCCGACGCTGCGCATGGCCGTTGAAATGACCTCGTCGGGCTCAGCCGGTCCCGTCAGAGCCAGTTGCCGGACCCGCGCGGCGAAATGGATGGTGGTGTTGAACAGACCACCGACGGAGATGCACAGCACCAGCGCCGTGTCGATGCGCAGCCGAATGTGGAGCAGCCGCAAGCACAAGAAGCAGGCGATCACCGGCAGCAGGTTGGGCACGACGCTGATCAGCGCGATTCGCAAGGAGCGAAACACCGCCCACTGCAGCAGGACGATCACCGCGAAGGCGAAGACGAAGCCTGAAAGCAGGCCTCGCACCACATCGTCCAGCTCGCCGTAGCCCACGACGGCTTTGCCGGTCACTGTCGCGCGCACGCCCAGCTCCTGAAAGCCCGCGCGCTTTACCGCCCGCTCCAGCTCAACGACGAAGGCGCGAGCCGCGCTGCTACCCGAATCGCGCAGCAGCAGCGACAGCTGAGATCTGGCGCCGTCGTCCGTGATCAACGACGCGCGATCACGAGCGTCTACCAGCGCCAAGTACTGCGCGATCAGGGCGCGCGACGCGGGAACCTTGCGCTGCTCGACGTCTCCGCCCATGAACGCTTGGTTCGCTTCAGCGACCAGATCGGCGAGCGAGCTGACGAGAGTCACGCCCGGCCCCTTGGAGAGCTCCCGATCGAGTGCCTCGATGCGCTTGACGACCTCCGGCTGCTTCATCGAGTCGCGCGGGCCCTCGAGGTAGACGGCCATGCCCAAGACGCCGGTCAGCTTCTGCTCCAGCAAGCGCACGTTGTCGCGCGTGGCGCCGCGCGGCAGCTCGTCGACGTACACGTTGTCCAGCCGTTGGCGATGGGCAAACCAGGCGCCACCGACGAGCAGCAGCGCCGTTACGAGCAGCGTGCCGCGCGTGCGCGGCTGCAGGAACGCCCACGTGCCGCGTAGCCCGTCGTCCAGCCAACGGGTCCGAGCCTGTGCCTCGACGCGCCGCTCCGGCAGGTTGCTGACAGAGAGCAGGATTGGTAGCACCGTCATCGACGTAACCCAGGAGAGCAAGACGCCGCCCGCAACGGTCAAGCCGTAGTAGCGGATGGTCGGTTGGCGAGCTGCCGCGAAAGCGGCGAAGCCCAGCGCTGTGGTGAGCGAAGTGAGGAAGCATGGCAGCCCGAGCTCGCTGAACGCCTGTTCGATGGCGCTCGGCTTGTCTCGCCCGGCCTCGAGCTTCTGCCGCACCCGCGCCAGCACGAAGATGGGGTCGACCACGCCGTAGACCAAGATCGTAGTTGGGACCAGCGAAGCGATGATGTCGACCGGCCGCTCTAGCAGAGCGAACGCCCCAGCCGTCCAAATCGTGGAGACACCGACGCTCGTCAAGCAAAACACGACACCGTGCGCGGAGCGAAATGCGACGAACAATACCGCGCACAGCGCGGCGATGACGGCCGGCACCAGCACCAACTGGTCACCTATCAAGGCGTCCGTAACGCCCACGTCTACGACCGGACTGCCGGTGACTACCGTTTTCACGCCCGGTGGCGCCGGCGTGGACGCCAGTGCCCGCTCCAAAATGGCAATGGCTGCGCGCTGCTCGTCGATGCCGGCATAGGCCGAGGGCGTCCGCAGCTCCGCCAAGATGGCGGTCGTTTTGCCGTCAGCGGCGACTAGCTGCGGAGAAAGCAACCGGCTGCTGAGCGCAAAGCGCCTGAGCTCGTCGAGCACGCCGCCGCCAGGCAGGGGTAGCTCTGTGAGGAGCGGGCCGGTCAGCACGTCATCGCCCTTGCCGCGAATAGCCTGGGCGTTGCTTAGGCTGATCACCCGGGAAAAAGCCGGTTTCGGCGTCAGCTCGTTCGTCACCCTGCGGAGATAGGCGAGGACCTCGGGCCGAAAGACGTCGTCGGCTTGCACCACGGCCACTAGGTACCCGGCAGAATCGCCAAAGGTTTCAATGCTGCGCTTGAGTCGCTCCGATGCTGCGTTGCCCGGAAAATCGTAGAAATCTCGGAATTGAAACTGCAAACGGATGCTTCGCGCTGAAACGAGCGCGGCCGCCAGTGTCACTACCAGCGCAAGGCTCACCGACAGCCGGTGCTTCAACAGCGAACGAATGAATCGTGCCACCAGGCAGTCCGCCACCGACGAAGTCTACCGTCCCGCGTCAGCTGCAGCGACTCTGGCAGTAGTTTCATCGCGAGGCAAGGCACCGACGCCGGAGCAAACCGACGGGCGGCCGGACCGCGCGATTCGAAGTAGCGGTCGGCGGACGTCGACCGCTCTTTTGAAACACGGATCACGTTGAATTGAAACGGAGCGCTGCTACATTCGCGTCGCATTCGCGGGGGGGGCGTCAGATCAATCGAGACACATGATGGCCGTCCAAACCTTGTCAGCTTTCGCGTCCAACGGTGTTGCATGATGTCAGTGGGTTGGCGTTTCAAGAAGCGCTGGGTGAAGGTCTTGGAGCCGTTAACGTTCGCCTCTCTTGTCGGCTGCACGGAGCTGGCGAGTGGCACGGACCGCGGCGAGCCGCTGATGACGGCGCCGCCCCCCGACCCCGCTTGGGACTGTTTGTCAGCGCCGCCGAAGGCGCCCGATCCGCCGGCAAAAGCGCCGGATTATATCGCCTTCGTGGTGCCGATCTTCGACGTCGCGCATCCACCGACGGCAGTACCCAATCTCAAGGTGGAGGCGTGCCAGGTCTCCGACTCCGACTGCACGGCGCCCCTGCCCGCTCCCTCGTACAATCGCATGGACGTATCCATGCCCGGCGTGCCCCTACCGATTCCGACGTACATCATCATCTTTCCATACACACCGATGATCAGCTGGTACCTGAAGCTGACGACGCCGGCACCGGCCGATCCCAAGGCGCTCCCGGACTACCTACCCTTCGAATACTATTTCGAAGGTCCGCTTATCCAGCCGAATGGTGACCCGCTTCCGAACGGTATCCCCGCGGTCTACGGCCAGCCGATCACCATGCTGAGCGCCGTAGATGCCGATCGCTTTGCCGCCGGCATCAAGCTGACGCGGGACCCGACCGCCGCAATCATTGCACTCCGCGCGATCGACTGCACTGGAACTCCTGCGGCTGGCGTCGGGCTGACGCTCAAGCCCAAGGTCGGCATCCCCTTCACGTTCTTGTCGAGCTTGGCGCTCAGCACGGATCCACCAGCACCGACCGATGACAGCGGCATCTTGGGCTTCGCCAACATCCCGCTGCCGTTACCCGACACCACCTCACTCACACCGTCGGTTCAGTTGGAGGGAATCAATCCCGAGGGCGTGAAGTTCGGGCAGATCGCCGCCCGGATCCGCCCCGGTCAGGTGACCAGCGGGGAGATCCGGCCGTTTCCCGACTTGTCCGGCCGCTAGTCTAGGCGCGCGGCGCGGCATGCGCCGACCGCCGGCCCGGCTCGAAGCCGAGACGCAACAAGTAGATGCCGAGCAGCTCCGGTCCGAGCGGCGCGCAATGGATGCCCGACCCAGCCAGGGCTCGCTGCGTCTTCTCGGCGGCGAAGCACGGCCGATAGCGACGCTGGCCCAGCTCCAGGTAGGTCAGGTTTTCGGGCGGCAAGCGCCGCTGGATCAGCGGCAAGAGCGGGTAGAGCGGCCCGTCCGTGCGTGCCGCGACGCGAGCCACCCAGTCATCGAGCGGCACTTCGCGCACAGCGTAACCGAGCGAGCGCAGCATGCCCCCGAGCTCCTTCAGCTCAACGGTTTCGGGCTGTTGCAAATGGAAGGCGTGCCCGGCAGATTCTGGCTGAAGCGAGAGGTGAACCATTGCGCGGCTCACGTAGTCGACAGGCGAGAAGTCCAGCAGCAGGTCCAGGTCGCCCGGCATCAGTCCAAGCTCCATGATCGCCAGCAGCATGCGGCACACGAAGTCCGAGCGGTTCCAGATCCCCGAGACGCTCGAGCCGCCGATGAACGAGGGCCGATGCACCGTAACCGCGAAGCCCGCGTCGCGCGCCGCCCACATCAGCCGTTCACTCACCCACTTGCACTGGTAGTACGGCAGGTGGAGCCCCTCGCTGGCAGGCAATGGCATAGCCTCGTCGATCAACTGATCGCCCGAGGTTACGCTCTGATGGACGGCCAGCGACGAGACGTGATGCACGCGCTTGCTCCGGCCGAGCGATGCTAGTCTGAGGATCTCTTGCGTCGCCACCGCGTGTGACGGCCGCATTTCGTCGTAGCTTGCCACGAAGCTGAATTGCGCCGCGTTGTTGTAGACGGCGTCCACGCTACTGGCCAGCTCGCGAAAGCGCCGTTCACCCAAGCCGAGCTGCGGTTCGCTGAGCTCGCCCACGACGACAGAGAGCCGCGCGCGCAAGGCGTCTTGCCAAAGCCCGAAATGCCGCAGATTGTTCTCCAAACGTTCGGCTGCATGCGCCTCGTCGCGCCCGCGCACCAGGCACGTGACGCGCGCGCTCGTTTGCGCCAAGAGCTCGTGCAGCAGGTGCGCGCCCAAAAATCCGGTGGCGCCGGTCAGCAGCGCATGGGTGGGCTCGCCCGGCGGCGCGCTCGCTGATGGCGGACGGAGGCTCGGCTCGAGCACGGCGTCTGCCGAACGGTCCTGGCCGGCGACGGGCGCCTGGTCGTCCCGACAGACCAGCTCGGAAATCCTCGCTGCGATCGTCGCTGTCGTGCTCATGCCGGGGTCGAAAGTCGCAAAGTGCAAGAGCTCGAAGCGCCGCTCGAGCGCACCGTGCAGCTGCACGGCCATGAGCGAGTCCAAGCCCAGATCTCGCAACAGCCGCTCGACGGCAAGCTCCGACTCGCCCATGGAGAGCACGCGCGCGACCTCGCTTCGCACCTGAGCCAGTACCTCCGCGAGCCGCTCCGCAGGCGGCAGGGCACGCAGCCTTGCGCGCTCTGCTGGTGACGCCAGCGCGGGCGTAAGCTCAGCAGCTTGTCCGCTCGCGCGAAGCGCGCCTGCCTCCACCCAGTAGCGGCTGCGCTGCCACGAACAGGTCGGCAGCTCCACGCGCCGCGCACCCTCGGCAAAAACGCCGCGGTAGGCGGGGTTTACGCCGTTCGCGGTCAAGCGCCCGAGCGCATCGAGGGCGGCTTCGCACTCGTGCTTGCGGCTGCTGGAGGCAGGCAGCAAAAGCTTGGCCTCTGGCAGCGTCGCGGCCACGAGCGAAAGCAGCACAGGCTCTGGTCCAAGCTCCAAGAACGCGCCAGCGCCGACGGCAAAAAGCGCCCGAACCCCGTCTGAAAAGCGCACGGTTTCGCGCGCGTGCTTCACCCAATATTCGGGCGTCGCGACCTCGGGGCCAGCCAGCGCACCGCTGAGGTTCGAGACGAGCGGCAACGTCGGCGGACGGTACGCGACGCTGCGCGCGACCTGCTCAAAAGCTTCCAACATCGGATCCATGCGCGACGAATGGAAGGCGTGAGAGACATTCAAGCGCTTGGTTGCGACCCCGCGCTGAGCGAAGCCGCGGGCCACTTCCAGCAACGGCGCTTCGTCGCCCGAGATCACGACGGACGCCGGAGCGTTGACTGCAGCCAAGGCAACGCGGCCCTGGTCTCGCTCGCTCAGCGTCGCCCAGCTCGCTAGTACCTCGCTGGGCGTGGCCGCGATCGCGACCATTGCGCCGCCGGCAGGCAACGCCTGCATCAGCTGGCCGCGCGCACAGACGAGGCGCGCGGCGTCGTCCAGCGAGAAGACGCCCGCCAGGCATGCCGCGGTTATCTCGCCGATCGAATGGCCGGCGAGCAGCTCGGGTTCGATACCCCACGAACGCCACAGCGCGGCCATCGCCCACTCGAAAGCGAACAGCGCCGGCTGCGTGTAGCCGGTGCGCCCGAGTCGCGCGGTCGCCGCCTCGTCCGGCGCCGCCCACATCACGCGCTCAAGCGGCGTGTCGAGCTGTGCGTCCAGCAGGCCCCCGATCTCGGCGAACGCTTCGCGAAACGCGCTGAAATCTCGGCACAACTGCTGGCCCATGCCGAGCCGCTGAGAGCCCTGCCCGGTGAACAGCCAAGCCAGCTTACCAGGGTCTCGCCCGCCGCGCCCGAACGCAACGTCAGCAGGGCTCTGCCCGGCCGCGAGCGCGTCGAGCGTAGCCACGAGTGACTCCGGCGAACGCGCGACGAAGCAGGCCCGCCGCTCGAGCTGCGCCCGCGTTGTGGCCAGACTGAAGGCGAGCTCGCCCAGTGGCGCTGGGCTCTTTCGCACGTGCGCTGCGAGCTTGGCCGCGCTCGCACGCAGGGCCGCCTCGGTCCGCGCCGAGAGCACGAACAGCTCAGCGGCGCGCTGGCGGCTCGGCGTCGGCGCTGTCGCGCCGGGAGCCGCCTGCAAGATGACGTGAGCATTCGTGCCGCTGATGCCGAACGAGCTCACACCGGCGGCCGCGTCGGCGGAGGCTCGCGGCCAATCCTCGAGCCGCTGCGCCACGCGCAGCGGCAGCGCGTCCCAGGGAATTTTCGGATTGGGCGCGTGAAAATGCAGACTTGGCACGAGCCTATGCCGCGCCAAGCACAGTGACGTCTTGATCAGAGACGCTACGCCCGCGGCCGCTTCCAAATGGCCGAGGTTCGTCTTGACAGAGCCGACGTAAAGCGGAGCGTCGCTGCTGCGCTCAGCGCCGTAAACTTGCGCCAGCGCGAGCACTTCGATCGGGTCGCCGAGCAGCGTGCCGGTGCCGTGGGCCTCGACGTAGTCCACGTCCAAAGGCCCCAGGCCGGCGTTGGCAAGCGCTGTCCGCATCACGGCCTCTTGCGCCCGACCGTTCGGCGCCGTAAGCCCGTTGCTCCGACCATCGTGATTGACGGCGCTGCCACGAATCACGGCGTAAATGCGGTCCTGGGCGGCCTCGGCAGCAGACAGTCGCTTGAGCACCACCACGCCGCAGCCTTCGCCACGCCCGTAGCCGTCGGCGGCGGCGTCGAAAGTCTTGCAGCGGCCGTCCCGGGATAGCGCCTGCAGGCGGCAAAGCCCGACGCTCGCCGCCGGAGTGCTCATCACGTTGACGCCGCCCACTAGCGCGAGCTCGCATTCACCCATGCGCAGGCTCTGACAAGCCAGGTGCACCGCCACGAGCGAGGAAGAGCAGGCGGTATCGAGCAGCAGGGCGGGCCCGTGACTGCCGAGGAAGTAAGCGATCCGACCGGCCGCCACGCTACGCGCGCTGCCGAGCGCCGTGTAAGCGTCGATGCGCTCGAGCTCCCCGGCAGGCATCGTGCGCTGAGCGTAGTCGTCCAAGCTCAGGCCAACCCAGACTCCTGTGCTACTGCCGCGCAAGCTGTCGGGAGGGATGCCAGCGTCCTCCAAAGCTTCCCAGCTAACCTCGAGCAGCAGCCGCTGTTGCGGATCCAAGCTCCGCGCTTCGCGTGGGGAGATACCGAACGACTCCGGCTCGAAGCCGTCGACTTGCTCGAGAAATCCGCCGTGCATCGCGTAGCACTTGCCCGGCGCGCTGGGATCCGGGTCGTAGAGCGCCTGCGCGTCCCAACGTTCAGGCGGCACGGGCCCGACCGCGTCGCCAGCGTTGGCAAGCAACTCCCAGAACTCCGCGGGGCTCGAGCCCGAGCCGGGAAAACGACAGCCGATGCCCACGATCGCGATCGGCTCGCTGCGGCGCAAACGTTCGAGCTCCAGCCGCTCGCGCGCCTCCTTCAACAAGCGCCGCAGCCGCTCGTCGCCGACGCTCACGAACCCAGCCCCAATTCACGCTCGAGCCGGGCCAGCTCGTCTTCCAGCGTAGATCCCGAGTCGACGCCCGGCGCCGTCGCGGCGACGGGCGGAACGGACGTCGAAACCCGAGGCTGCTCGGCATCGATCACGTGACCAGCCAGCGCGTCGATGGTCGAAAAATTCCACAGCAATGTTTCGTCCAGCTCACGCCCCACGCGATCCGACAGCGCCTTGGCCAGCTCCACCGCGGCGAGGGAATCGAGACCGTGATCGGCGAAAGAGCGCCCCATGTCGATCTGTGAAACTCCGATTTGCAGACGCCGTGCCAGCCAAGACGTGATCCAGCTGCTCAGCTCTCGGACGCGCGCCTCCCGCGACGGAGCTCCCAGCGTCTCCGTCGTTGGGCTTGGCTCGCTGCGACTCGGCTTCGGCTGCCCATGCAGCTCGCCAATCGTGCGGGCGTAGCTGGCGAACGTCGCAGCGATATCGGCCGCGTTCAGCGCCGCCGTTTCCGACGGTGTGCCGAAGCGCACGGCGGTCAGCGCCTGCTCGAATTGAGCCTCCGCCCAGGCTCGTGCTCGTTCTAGCTCCAGCGCGCCTGAGCTGCTGCGCGAGCCTGCCACCGCGGCCAAGAGCACGAGCCACGCCGTGAGCTCGCCGAGTCGGGTATGGCCCCAACGTTCGGCGCGCGTCGCGAGTGCACCGTCGAGATGCAGCATGCGCTGCCGCACGGCGGCAACCGCCACGTCGATGCGCGGCGAAACCTGCGGCGCCCACAGCGCCTCCTCCACCAACCGACGCAGCGAGGAATCGTCTGCCATCACGCCGGCCCCGGTGAGCTCGCACAGTGCCTCCGGCTGTCCGCCGAAGCTGCGCAGAAAGCCCGCGTCGCGGTGCAGGCAAGAGAGCAGATCGGTCTCGGCGGCGCGCGCGCCGCTGAGGCCGAAGTGCGTGATGTCGTCCACGCAACGTAGCAGCAGCTCTGGCCCCTGGATCTTGCAAGCTGCGAAGGCCTCCGCAGGCACAGCGTAACCGGCGTCCGTCGCGCATGCGACGCGGTGCACGAGACACTCGAGTGCCGTGATGCCGGCGGTGATCGAGCCCAGGCGCGAGAGCACGACCGGGTTGGGCGTGAGCTTGCCGGTGATGGAGTCGCCGTACGACCCTTCACGCCCTACCCACTGCGCGCAGCGCTTCATGCCCCCGATGCAAGCTGCGCCGATCGCGAGCCGCGTGAGCGCCATCGCCTCGCGCGCCACGTCGATGCCCGAGCCGAGGCTGGCCAAAAGACTGTCGCGGGTGACCGGCACGCCATCGAGTGCGATCGTCTCGCGACCGAAACCGAGCAGGCCGGTCGAAAACCCGGCCGGTACCGGGCGCAGGCCGCCCAGCCCCTCGGTGATCACGAACGCGCTGATGCCCGGCGGCTCTTCGTGGCGCGCAAAGACGTTGATCACGCTGGGCCGCTGCGCCGCGCCGTCGAGGTACTTGGTGCCAAACAAGCGCCAGCGATCCTCGCCGTCCGCCTGCGCAGCCACGGCGATGCCCTGCGGCTTGGAGCTCCCAGCAGGCTCGTCGAACGCGAACGCGGCCAGCTCTCGTCCCTGCGCAA